>Ga0335394_10000591_pt1 | contig 39157 bp, 34 predicted proteins | sample MAT03_FD_205741 | JGI IMG/M metagenome (GOLD analysis project Ga0335394, IMG submission 205741) | Freshwater microbial communities from Lake Fryxell liftoff mats and glacier meltwater in Antarctica - MAT-03 (spades assembly) (version 2) ...
CGCAATTTCTCCGACTTCCCGGGCTATATCTCAGATGGTGATCTGGTTGTTTTGAATGACACCCGAGTCTTCCGCGCCCGCGCTTTTTCCGACGACGGCAGGGTGGAATTTCTTTTCCTAGAAACAGTCGCCACCAACACCTGGCGTTGTCTTGTAAAACCCGGACGTCGCGCCAGACCGGGCGCGACAGTTTCAGTCGGCGGTATCGCAGGCGTGGTGAAGGAAACGGAGGAGACAGGCGAACGTATCATCGAGTTTGCGGGCGAGATCGATTTAGAAAAACACGGCGAACTTCCCCTGCCTCCGTATTTCGAGCGCGATGTGGAAAAGGAAGACGACGAGCGCTACCAGACCGTCTTCGCCAAAAAAGCCGGCGCCGTCGCCGCCCCGACAGCCGGGCTGCATTTCACACCGGAAATCTTGGCAAATCTTCCCCACGCATTCCTCACGCTACATGTAGGCGTCGGCACATTTCGTCCCGTGCAGGCAGACAACTTAGCCGGGCACCAAATGCACACCGAGCGTTATGAGATCAGTGAGCAGACCGCAGCAGCGGTCAACGCCGCAAAACGGATCGTGGCAATTGGAACGACCACCACCCGCGTGCTTGAATCCACCGGCTTGCCGCTAACCTCCTGTTCCGGCAGCACCAATATTTTCATCCATCCGCCGTATCAATTCCGCGCCGTGGACGTCCTACTTACCAATTTCCATCTCCCTAAAAGCACGCTGCTCATGCTCATCAGCGCATTTGCGGAAAGGGAATTCATTCTGCGCGCTTACGAGGAAGCCATTCGCGAGAATTACCGCTTCTACAGCTATGGCGACTGCATGCTGATCCTTTGACGCTTACCTACCTACTTACATTTACGAAACCACCGATACCAAAAAGCCCGTTCGTCATTTTCAAATCCAGCAGAGCATGAAAGACGGCGCACTGACCAAACACCCGGAGACCGGCGAACCAATCCGCCGTGTGATCACCGGCGGCTTCGGCTACATCGGCTCCGGTAAATCGGAGCAAGCATCAAAGCCATCTGGGGGTGGTTCATGTGGCAATGGCTGTGGATGTCATTAGAAGGAAGAGGGAAAAAGGATGTGGTGGCGCTTCGCGCTAAATGTCCTTTTTCATCCCCACAAAGTTACTAATAAAGCCTAAGGAAAATGACAGGAGATCAAATCCTCGTTGCTCAATTTCGACTGCGTCTAAAAACTCCCTCTACTATCCCAAGCGCAAAGCGCCTCGCCCTTTCTCCTTTCTCCTTATTCCTTATTCCTTCCCTCCACCGCTTGAAAACCCATTAAGCAGTATTGACGGCCCTCTGTTGCAACCCTAGAAAAGCGAGCCATTTTTACAAAAAATACCGCTTTTCCCGTCTTCCATGTGGGATTTGGAGCGGTGCAACTTTTGTGAACGACGGTTCAACCGCACCAACTTACTCAATTTTTCCTCAATGTTTAACGGACTCCTCGGCCTGTTCTCCAACGATATCGGCATTGATCTCGGAACCGCCAATACCCTTGTTTACGTAAAAGACCACGGCATCGTCCTGCGCGAACCTTCAGTGGTCGCAGTGCAGGCCGGTACCAGCAAGGTACTCGCGGTCGGCGACGAAGCCAAACGCATGCTCGGCAGAACGCCCGGTAATATCGTGGCAATCCGCCCCCTCAAAGACGGTGTCATCGCGGACTTCGAAATCACGGAGGCCATGCTCCGGCATTTCATCCAGAAAGTGCACGGCAAGCGCACCCTTTTCAAACCGCGTCCCCGTGTGGTGATTGCAGTTCCCTCGGGCATCACCGAGGTGGAAAAGCGCGCGGTGAAAGAATCCGCTCTGCACGCTGGCGCGCGCGAAGTTTTCCTCATCGAAGAACCAATGGCGGCGGCAATCGGTTGCGGGCTTCCCGTGCAGGATGCCGCTGGCAACATGATCATTGATATTGGCGGCGGCACCACGGAGGTCGCGTTGATCTCGCTTTCAGGCATCGTATTCAGCCGCAGCGTTCGCGTTGCTGGTGACGAATTGGACGAGGCGATCATTCAATACATGAAGCGTGCGTACAATCTCATGATCGGTGAGCGCACGGCGGAGGATATTAAAATCAAAATCGGGAGCGCCTATCCCGGCGAAAAAGAAACCACCATGGAAGTCAAAGGCCGCGATCTCGTGGCAGGGCTTCCCAAGACACTCAGCATTACTTCGCAGGAAGTGCGCGAAGCTTTACTAGAACCTATTTCAACCATCGTGGACAACGTGCGCGTGACTCTGGAACGCTGCCCGCCCGAACTCAGCGCCGATCTCGTGGATCGCGGTCTGGTGCTCGCAGGTGGCGGCGCTTTGCTGCGCGGTCTCGATCGCCTGTTGTCGGAAGAAACCGGTCTTCCTGTCCATGTCGCCGAGGATCCTCTCAGCGCTGTGGCGGAAGGAACCGGACGCGCACTCAGTGAGATGCGCTTCCTGCGTCAGGTCACCACCGACAACCGTCCGTGGCGCGGCTGAGGCACGTGCACGTTCTGTGTTTGCTGTGATGAAACACTTTGCATAACTGTCGGAAGTGATGAACAAGCGTAAGAACATCCTCGCGATCATCGGGTTTATCATAGCAGCGGGGTTCATCTTTCTGATGAGCCCGCAAAATGTGCAGCGTGTGCAAAATGGATTTCTGGGATTGATCTCACCCTTTCTGCGCACTGGTTCGGATTGGGAGCGGAAATATAAGGACTACCGGTCCGGTCTAAAAAAGCTGGGAGAGCTGGAGGCAGACGTCGGCAGGCTGAAAGTGGAAAACGACCGGCTCAAGGCGTTGAATCAGGCGTTGCAGGGTGTCGAAGCGGAAAATATTCGACTCAACGCGGCGCTCGGTTTTCAAAGTCAGACGGCATTTTCATTAATCTCGGCACGGGTGCTCGGACGCAATCCTTCCAACTGGTGGAGCACAGTGAATATTGATCGTGGGAAGAAGGACGGGGTCACCACAGAAATGTGTGTGCTCACTCCGGATGGCCTTGTGGGCAAGATCATCGATTGCACGGAAACGAGTTCTACGGTGCTATTAATCACCGACGAAAACTGCAAAGTAGCAGCGACAATAGAAGCCACCGAAAGGCAGGGGATCGTGCGTGTGGAAGTGCGCGGGGAACGCGGTTCCAGCACGCTTCAGCCGCGTATGACGCTTAACTTTCTCAGCAAGGCTCCCGCACTGGAGCCTGGACAAAAACTGCGCACGAGTGGTGCAGGGTTTGTGTATCCAGCAGGCGTGATGATTGGTGAAGTGGTGGATTTTAGAATGCGCGAACTGGATGGTTACGCGGTCATCCAGCCTTCAGTGGATTTTGCAACGTTGGAGGATGTGTTCATTGTCACCGGTATGAAAGCCGCACCCGTGGCGCCGAAATGAAATTTTATTTCCATCAAATACACCCGGCGCGTGTCCAACACTACCCGGGTGAAATTTTCCGGACTACGTCATGCATTTTATAAGTATAGCCGTCCTCATGTTTCTGGCGCTGGTCACCCAGCATTTCCTTGGCGAAATGCCGGGGTTGGGTGGGCGGATCCTATTGATGCCCGTGTTGTTTTTCTACGGAGCCGCAGCGTTGCCGCTCTGGGGCATGCTCGGGCTGGCGCTGCTGGCTGGCATCATGTGGGATGCAGTCATGGTGCAGGTGGTGGATGGACGTGTGGAGGTAATGTTCGGGTGGTCGGTGCTGCTATACGCTGGCCTCGGTCTGATCATGAACGGATTGCGTCCGCTGTTCCTGCGGGGCTACTGGCTGGCCCATTGTGTGGTGGTCGGTTTGCTCACGTCGTTTTCCGTTCTGGTGGAATATTTGATCATTACTTTCCGCCGGGAACCCTTGCAGTTGGTATTTACCAAGGAGATCTGGATGCGCATGTGCGGCTCGGGTGTGGCGGCAATCATTGTGGCAGTGCCTGTCTTTCTAATCCTCAATTGGATCGCATCGTGGGCGGGTCTATTAAAACCTGAACGGGATATCGACTAATCATGCCAGACTCACAGCGAAAACTGGGGAACATGCGGGCGATTCCAAGCACGATCCTGCGTATTTACTTTTTGGGATTTTTGATTCTGGGCGGTCTCTGCGTGCTCTCAGCCAGATTGTGGCGCGAGCAAATCTCCCATTCCCAGAAATGGAAGGACAAGATCAAGCGTGGATCGGAAGTCACCGTGCGCATCCCGAGTATTCGCGGCGAAATCCGGGATCGCAACGGCATCGCCCTTGTCACCAACCGCGCGAGCTATGGTGTGGATTTCTATCTCCCGCAAATGGTGCTGGGCTATAAGCAGCAAAACGATGGGGAGGTGCCCAAGGCGATGTATCGGACTGTGATCAATAACATGCCTAAAAATGTGCCAGTTGCAGACATCGTGGAAATCGTAAAGACCACGGTCATTCCCAAGCTAGAAGAGATTGATATTGCCTCTGATTTTCAGACCGAAAATCCACTCGATTTTTCTGCCAGCAAACTGGAGCGACATTTCCGGACGAATGATCAGGTGCCTTACAAATATCTTGAGGACATTCAGTTTGGAACACTCGCAAAGTTTTCCGAAAAGGATCTCGGTCTTCCCGGCGTCGAGATCACCCAGCGTCCGGTTCGGCAGTATGTCTATGGCTCAATGGCGGCGCATCTGCTGGGTTATGTGGGTGATCCGCAGGACATCGACAAGCTGTCGGACTCCAAGGATTTCAATTATTACCAGCCCGAGGTGGAGGGTAAATCGCAGGTGGAGCTTTATCTCGACAAATACATCCGAGGCAAACCCGGGAAGCGCATTTTGGAACGCAACGCCAAGGGACGCATCGGAGCGGAGAAAGACAGTATTCCGCCAACGCCCGGCAATCATGTTTATCTGACGATCGACGCCCGCATTCAGTATATCGCGGAAAAAGCGCTGCGCGATGCCGAGGTGGGACGCGGTGCTGCGGTGGTGGTGAATCCAAACAATGGCGACATTCTTGCCATGGTGAGTGTGCCGAGCTACGACCCCAATTTATTCATTCCAAAAATCCCCGAGGAAGAGTGGGACAGGATGGATGCAGACGAGACTGATCCGTTAATTAATCGAGCCATTCAAAGTTATGCGCCGGGTTCCACCTATAAAATCCTTACCGCGCTAGCGGGTTTAAGGGCAGGCATTCCTGCATCGCGTGTTTATAACTGCGATGGCGGCGTTACTTACGGCAACACCTATATGAAGTGCTGGATCGGGCAGAAAGGCGGACGGCACGGCGCGCTCGATTTACTCGGTGCCATCAAGAACTCCTGTAACTGTTATTTCTTCCAAGAGGCCAACGACGCAAAACTTCCCGCGATGGAAGCGGTGGGTAATGCGATTGGCATGGGTGAAAAATCCGGCCTGCCATTGAGCGGAGAAAGCCCCGGGATTTTGCCCGGCCTAAAATACCTCGCCTTGCAAGGCCGGTCTGCGCAAGCCACTTCGAAGGGACATATCGCGAATAGCTCCATCGGACAGGGTGAAGTGCTCGCCTCGCCGCTCCAAATTGCGATGCTCTGCGCTACGGTCGCCAATGGCGGAACCGCTTATTATCCGCGTTTGATCCATCGGGTGGTGGACACCGAGGGCAATGATGTCGCGGATGAAAACGGGCAGCTGGTCGCACCGCTCCAGCCGAAAATTCGCGGCAGTCTGCTCGACGCGGGAATCAAAGCCGACCAGATCGAGGTCGTGCGACGCGGGATGTGGAAGGTGGTGAACGAGGCGGGCGGAACTGGCAAAAAAGCGGCCATTAAAGGCGTGGAAGTCGCCGGCAAGACGGGCACGGCGCAGTTTTGGAGGAAAAAAGGGGGTCAAAACATCAAGGACAACCATGTGTGGTTTATGTGTTTCGCTCCCTACAAAGAACCTAGATACGCCATTGCGATCATGATTCAGGGCGCGAAGTCCGGCGGCGGCGTTGCGGCACCGGTCGCGCAACGGATTCTCAAAGAAAGCCTCGCGCTCGACGCAGGATACTCTCCGGCAATTGCATGGCTCGATCCCGCGCCGGGTAGTTTTGAGCAAATCGAATCAATTAGTTTCAAGGATGATGGAAGCCTTACCAAGCTTGTGGCACAGAACGAAAATGACACCAGACCCGGTGCTGCTGGCGAAGAAGAAGAGAGCGCCGATCATATGGCCGAACCGGGTAATGTTTCAGAAACCAATAAAAAAGATTCCGCTCGGCCGGATATTCGCGAGAATGCCGACGAACGCGGACGTGTATCCAAGAAACCCTTCATTGAGAAAAAACCAAATCTCTGGCAAAAAATGTTCGGTCCTCGGAAACAATCAACCAAACCCCAGCCGACTGGCGTATCCGGCCGCGGGCGATAACCCCCTTAAAATCACGTGTTACGCACTATTGCAAAAACCAGCCTTTCTATCATTCACAAAGTGAAAAGACTCATAGGACTTTCGCCCCGTCAGACGGGCAACAAACTCATTATTAATTGCGAAAAACTGGAGCGCCGAGTGGCGCTTCTCGAAAACGGCGTCCTCGAGGAATACAACATCGAGCGACAGACCGACCGCAATATCGTCGGCAGTATCTACAAAGGTCGTGTCAAAAACATCGAACACGGTCTCAAAGCCATGTTCGTGGACATCGGCTACGAGAAGAATGCCTTCCTCCATTTCTGGGACGCCCTCCCTGCCGCACTCGATAGCGGCATCGAGGAAGTCGAACGCGGCTCGCGCAAACAGAAGCAACGGATCACCGCCAAGGACATCCCGAGCATTTATCCTGTCGGCAGCGAAGTGCTGGTTCAGGTGACCAAGGGGCCGATCAGCACCAAAGGCCCGCGCGTCAGCACTAATATCAGCCTTGCCGGACGTTTCCTCGTCCTCATGCCTTTTAGCGACCAGTCGGGTGTCTCGCGTAAAATTGACAATTCCCAGGAGCGCGATCGCCTGCGGAAAATCCTCAAAGAATTGGAGATCCCCGAGAGCATGGGCGTCATTATCCGCACAGTCGGTGAAGGACAGAAAGCCCGCTACTTCGTGCGCGATCTCGCCTATCTCGTGGAGCAATGGCGCACGATCGAAGAGGCGATGAAGGAAAAGAAGGCGCCAAACTGTGTTTTTCAGGAGCCCGATCTTGTTGAACGCACCGTGCGGGATTTCCTCACCGATGAAATTGAAGAGGTAGTTTGCGATGACGAAGCCAGTGTGAAGCGAATGAAGGAACTCGTTTCCCAGATTTCTAAGCGTTCACTCAACCGCATTCATCATTACAGCGAGCCGGTTCCAATTTTCGCCCGTTATGGGGTGCAGAAGCAGATCGACGACGCTTTCCACCGCCAGGTCTGGCTGCCTTGTGGCGGTTATCTGGTGATCGATGAAACCGAGGCGCTCATCGCCATCGACGTGAACACCGGTCGCAACAAAGGCGGTAAGGATGTGGAAAAAACCATTCTGCAAACCAATCTGGAGGCGGCTGACGAAATGGCGCGCCAGATGCGTCTCCGCAATATCGGCGGTCTGATCATCGGCGACTTCATCGATATGAAACACCGGCGCGATCAGCAGATGGTGTATCAGCGCATGAAAGACCGTTTGAAGCGCGACAAGGCGAAGACCCATGTGCTTCCGATTTCCGCGCTGGGTCTGATGGAAATGACCCGTCAGCGTGCGCACGAAAGCATCAGCGGCAGCATTTACACCTCATGCCCTTATTGCAACGGACGAGGCAAGGTGAAGAGTGCGATGACGATGAGTGTGGAGTTGCAGCGCGAACTGCATCGCGTGCTGAAGTATTACAGCGACATCCATGAAGTGCGCGTGATTGTGCACCCCCACGCATTAGAACGGCTTAAGAAGGAAGACGAAGAATTGCTGGTGGATATCGAGCGCAAATACTCGGGCCGCCTCAGCTTCCGCGCCGACCCTGCATATCATCACGAGAAATTCACCATCCATGATTCAAACTCGGGGGCTGAATTAAAAGTGACCTGATTCGCCAAGCCATCGCTCATGAAAATATGCATCCTGCTCTTGAGTCTGCTGCTCACCTTAAGTCTTGATGGAGCACCGATCACGATCAAGGAAGTGGAGTTTCTGGTCCGTCAACAAATACCAGAAAATGAAATCGTACAGGAGGTTGTCACCCGCAAGCTGCTGACACCGCTAGATGCACAGACAGAAGAGAGCTTGAGAAAGAGCGGTGCCACGAACGCATTGATCGCACGTTTGAAGGCGGCGGCGAAAGCCTTGTCTCCTGCCGAGATGCAGGCCGAGACAAAACGGCAGGCGCAAAATCAGGCCCATCTGAAAAGCGAGATGGTTGCAGACGAAAAACGGCAGTTTCTAATGAAGGAAACAGAAAAGGCAACGCCGCAGAAGGACGCCACCGCCGAGGTATTCGATGCCGTAAAAGGCAAGTTAGTGAAGTTGGATGGCGATAAGTTGGCTGACTACGATACCGGTCAACTTAACGGCAACTTTCATTACGCCTTTTACTACTCGGCAAGCTGGTGCGGGCCCTGCCAGCAATTCACCCCTACGCTAGTGGATGCTTATAAAAAGCTGAAAACGAAGTTTCCGAAATTCGAGCTGATTTTTGTGAGTAACGACCGGAGTGAAAAAGAGATGCTCAAGTACATGGTCAAACACCAGATGCCATGGCCGGCAGTTCGCTTTAAAGCGATCGATGATTCAGTGCAGAAATGGGGAGGAGAATCCATTCCCTGGCTGATCGGCGTGAATGGGCTCGGGCAAGGCCAAACATCCAATGCCTTGCTCGGCAAGTTTGTGGATCCTAATCAGATTCTGAAAGAAATCACGGACTGGCTGGAAGGCAAACCTATGGAGATCAAGGTGAAGTAGCGATCAGGACCATTGATTATATACTGGAGAGACCGCGTAAGCTTACTAACAGCCTGTTGAAAAACCTCGGGGATGGATGGGATAAATGAAACCGAAGGTTCTTACTCTTTGACCCACCTACGCCCGCGTCTGTCTCGGCTGTCTTGCTTGTGATCTTACGCCATCAAACGCAGTTGATTGGAGATAGTTGATGGTTGATTGGAGCGGCAGACGATGGATGAGCACTGTCTTTTCTGAAAACCTCACACTTAAAACTCGGCCACTGAGAGCGAGTAATGCCAATTCGTGATTGAGAACAAAGCATCGTAGTAGCGGCGTTTTCATGCTCTGCATTGAGCCCCAACGGGCCCAACGAGGCTCCTCCCTCTAGCCCAGCAACGGTGTTTATTGAGCAAGGATAAATTTTAGATTTTTGAGTAGGTGATTCATGAGGATAATGAGCTTTTGGATGACGGCAGTGAGAGCGACCTTGGCAGGTTTGCCTGCGTCGCTGAGTATTTCAATTATGGTGAATGTTCAGAAAAAGCGTTCTGGCTGCCCGGTTGTCGCAAGAACGGAGCGCCACCAACCGCTTGCGGGGTCAAGGCGCTTGGTGTGCGTGGCAAGTAATTCAATCGGGACGTGAATGAAGCGCTCGTGCAGGAAGCCGATGACGACACCCGTCTTGCCTGCCATCGCAGCGTGAACAGCGTGGCGCGCGAAGAGATCGCACAGCAGCGCATCCTCGCAATTCGCGGGACGGCTGCGCACCTGATAGCTCGGGTCGAAGTAACGCATTACGGCTGGAATGCCCTCGGATTTGAAGAACGCCACGATTTTCTCCTTCAAGTACAGACCGATGTCCGCAAGCTTCGCATTGCCCGATGCGTCACGTGTGCTGGCGTCTGCGCCGAGCAGATCCTGGCCTGCACCTTCCGCGACGGCGATGACTGCGTGCGACTTCGTCTCCATCCGCTTCTTCAACGCAGCAAGAAAGACATCGAGCTTGAACGGCACCTCGGGGATGAGTGCAAAATTTACGTCCTGATTCGCGACGACAGCGCCTGCGGTGATAAATCCCGCGTGACGGCCCATTAGTTTCACCAGCCCGATGCCGCCGGGCACGCTGCGCGCTTCGGTGTGCGCACAATCGAGCACGCGCGCCGCTTCTTCGACTGCTGTGAAAAACCCGAACGTGCGCGAGACGAAGCTGACATCGTTATCAATCGTCTTCGGCACGCCGACGACCGAAAGTGCATGGCCGCGCCTGCGCGCTTCCTGGAAAAGATCATTCCCGCCGCGCTGTGTGCCGTCGCCGCCGACGGTGAAGAGGATGTTCACGCCAAGCGCAATGAGGTTTTCCACGGCACACCCGATATCCACCGGTCCCCGCGAAGAGCCGAGAATCGTGCCACCTTTTTGATGAATGCCATCCACATACTGTGGCGTGATTTTCACCGGCTCGACGCCATTTGCCGGATCGAGTCCGCGATAGCCGCCGCGAAAACCCAGCACCTCCGTAACGCCGTAGCCGTAGTGCAATTCGAGGAAGAGCGAACGGATGACGTTATTCAGACCCGGGCACAAGCCGCCGCACGTCACGATAGCCGCGCGCGTCTGCTTCGAGTCAAAAAAGAGTTTCTCACGTGCGCCCGCCAGCTCGAATTGCAGTCCCGGCTCCGAGCCTGCCTCGATGTATTCCGGAATACGGATATCTTCACTGATCGTGTGGCTCTTCGTGGAGACGAAGCGTGGCTCGCCGAGGGTGGGTGTTTGCATGGTGTAGAAGCGCTATCAGCAGTTCACTGGTCGAGGAAGATCTGCGCCTAGCCTTTCTCGTCGCCGGTGATGTGAGCTGCTGCCCACTCTACAAAGGCGGAGAGCTTTGCAAATTTGGAATTATCCATGACTAGGGTAACGTGGCGAGCAGTGCTGCAAGGGACAAGCTAGTTCCTGAGGGCTGATTTCCGCACTACGCTATCACCCCGCAATTTACACCAACCTTTGCGGATCAAGAATCCATTGCCGGGCAGCGTCGAGCGATGTGACTGGGAATTGTTTGATCTCGGCATAGACAAAATGGGAGACCAGATGCTCCGCCACGTTTCCTAGGGCAGAGACCATGACGAATGCGATCTTTTGATGTGCTGGTGTGGATCGTAGCTCCAAGCAGCAATCCAGCGGCCTGCCAGGGTCTTGCGTTTTCCTACGGCGTGCATCCGATCGATCTTGGAGCGGATCCGGACGACTGGCGTGCGTTTGCCAAGACATGGCGTCGCAAGCACCGCGTCGCTGCAGAACACGTGATGCTCGTCGCCGGACCCTCACAGAAAAACCCAGCCGCCAACCATCGTATCGAGTTAATGCACCTCGACGTGCCCGCCAGTTAATAATTTTCGGATCCCAGAGTTGCCCTTATTTCCGTGTCTTTCCGGTTACAGGAAGACTCCTTATGAACGCCGCTTTCCAAAGCCGAATTTTGGGAACTCGCGGCTCGTGTTGCGGAGGTAGAGGAGATAAACGCCGATCACAAACAGGGTAACGGTAGGGAACCATCCCGCGACAACCGGTGAGACATGAGCTCCCTTCCCGAGCGCGAGGAAAAGGAACATCAGAAAGAGAAACCCAAAGAAGATAAAAATGCTGCTCGCGACCGAAGCCAGCACTGCACGCCGGGACATCACGATTCCGAGCGGCGCGGCGATAAATACCACGGAAAGACAGGCAAATGGCAGCGCCCAGCGGTACTGCAAATGCGTCTTAAAGGGCGCGAGCTGTGACTCCGTAAAGTCCGAATTGAAACGAATGTAATCGCGCAGCTCGGGAACACTCAGGTTTTCGGCGATCATGGATGAACTCGCAATCCGCCATGGCGTCTCCGTCCATCCGGTAATGCTGCGGGTCCCACGTGAACCAAGTTCTGTCCAGTCCTCGATCTCACCGACAATATTTCCTTCGGTATCGAAATTAACCTTCCGACCGACATTCAGGTTCCAGGTTTTTGTCTGCGGATTGTAAATGGCGCCCTTCGCATACCAGCGAGAGACGACATTTCCCTCGCTGTCGAGCTGGGAAATGTGAACGCCATCGAGATGATTATTCCCAAGCTGCATTTCCTGCACATACCAGATGCGATTGTTCATGCGGTCCTTGAAAAGATGGCCCTCGATTTTGCCCTGTTGCTCGGCTTTCTTTTCACCTTTAGAAATGCGTTTGATATCCGCCTCCCGTACCGCATCGGCCTGGGGCGCGAGCCGGTAGTTCAGCAAGAGACAGGCGCCCGTCGTTAAAATGCCAAAAATGATCAAGGGCGCGATCACCCGCACCACACTCCGGCCCGCCGAAAGCATGGAAATGATTTCATTCGAGCGCGACATTTTGCTCAGGCTGAAAAGCAGCGCCAACAGCAACCCCAATGGCATTGAGAGAAGCACGAAGCGCGGTAGTTGATGCAGGTAATAGACACCCACCAGCTTCAGCTTCGACTTGGCCTCGAGAAAATCCGTGAGGTTGTCGTTGAGATCAAAGATCAGCAAAATTCCAAGGAATGCGGCGAAGCAGAGAAAAAACGGCTCCAGGAAATTTCGTAGTACGTAGCGGTCGAGCTTGGACATTAGCCGGGGTATTTGAATGGCTTGGCGCGGATTCGGAAAGCGAAATTATTAATCCGCGATTTTTGATTTTTAATGGCGCATTAAAGCACTGCCCCCTCAATGCATTACCAAACGGGGTTTGGTTAGGAGGACCCAACGAGACTCCAAAAGCGATGCTCACTCCCTTCCTCCTTTTTTCCTACTCCTTACTCCTTTAGCTCCGCGTCCTTACATACTCGCTCATGTCATAAAGCGTGCGGTCTCTGCGCGGCGGGAGTTGTCGGCGCAGCGATTTAATGCCGCCTTCTGCACCCGGCAACCCGGCATCCCCGTCACCATCCAGATCACCCAGGCTCTCTCCAAACTCGGCCTCCAGCCTGTCTGGGTCTTCCCCGCGCTCCAGACGAGTAAGCATTTCCTCCATCTGCCCTGGGATCTTTTGACCTGTCAGCTCGCCCATTCGCCGCATCATTTTAGCAAGCGCACGTGGGTCGGGATTATCAGTTTCCGCCACACTTCCAAACTCGCGTTCTATCTGCGCCATTGCCTGGGCCATCTTGGGATCGTCTATGTCTTCACCCGATGCTTCCTTCGATCGCCCGGTAATAGCAAACCCGCTCAGTAGCTTTTCCATCTTCCACTTGGGATTCTCAGGACAGCGCGGGGTTTTATCCGCATAGCCCAAGCTTTTCGCCAGGAAGCTGTAAATGCGATGGTTGTTTGGGCAGTAAAATTCGTAGATCGGCATGGCAGAGAAAATTGGAGAACGACACGCAGAAAACCGCAATCAAAAGATAGCGGAGTTTGGACGTCCTCGGCAAAGTATCTCCGGATGCAAAAGGTTGGAACTGTAATATGAGTGCAGGATGGTGCGTGTAACCATGGGACAATTCGTGCCCAGTTGCATCCGACCAGTCACGTCAACCCAGATTCTTCGCTTGCCAGTCATCAATTAACCGCTATCTAAAACGCCCCTCTCCAAAATGCGCGGTTAGCTCAGTGGTAGAGCACTACACTGACACTGTAGGGGTCGCAGGTTCGAACCCTGCACCGCGCACCATCTCAGATGATGTTTCGTCTTCTACTCTGCTGCTGCCTCTTGGTATCCAGCCTAGCTTTAGCGGGAGACAAAGCGGCTGCCACACCGCTGTCCGAGGCGATTAAACGCAGCGACTACACGTTTCATCTTACAGGAAACGGGCGCGGGCTGGTGAGCGCGAAAATTTCCAATCATACGGATAAGACAACATCGCTGAGCATTCCTGGGGCACTCGTCTTTGCGGCAGCAACCGGGGAAAAGCAGGTGACTATTCGCAGTGCGAATATTGATTTACCGGCTGGTGTGGAGACCGAGGTGTTGATTCCGACGGCGGGGTTGTCTTCTAAAAACACAGACGCATTTCGCGAGGTGAAATTGTCGTCGGAGGCCGGGGCTTCACTTCAGCCGCTGATTGCCTTGTTTGAAACCCAACCCGATCTGCCGCGCAATACAGCGCAGCTGGCGGTATTCATCGCGACGGAAGACATCTCTCTTTCGAGATGGCTGGATTGGTTGTTGGTTCCAGATACGGAAAAGGTGATGAGCCGTCCGACTCCAACGGAAGTGACTCAGATCGTCGATGCACTCGCTTTCGTGAAGCTGGCGTTCACAGATCGTAAACCTTCTTTGCTTCTCGATGAAAAGCTGAAGCGCCTCACGCTCCGCAATCCGCACTCCAGAACGAAGGCGGCGGCGCTTTATGGAATCGTGATAGACGATGTGCAACCCGGCGATGTCTCCGCCGCACCGGATTTAAAGCAGCTGCTCCACATAACGCCTGGCGATAATTGCCCGATCTGTCGGCAAAGACAGGACATGCAAAAGGACAACGGTCTTTAACCTAAATCCATGAATAGGATTCGCGAAACACGCAGAACATGCGGAAAGAAAACAATTTAGAGCCAGGGTGCAACGCACCCAATGGGTGAACGGCCATCTTATCAGAAGTGCCTTTGTTTTCGCGTGTTTCGCGGACTCTAATGCGGTTTCTAGGTTTAATAGTGACCGGGTTTTAAGTGTTAAGTTTTAAGAGAAAACCACCCCGTCTCACTTCTCTCGCAACGAAGTCCTTCCACCGCGTTTTCGTCGGATCGGATCGAAGACTTCGTCGCAGCCTTCGACTTTCATCTGATGAAGACTTTTGAGTAGCTCGCCTAGGCGTCCTTGCGGAAAGCCCTTCTTGCGAAACCATTCGAGGTATTCGACCGGCAGATCATAAAGCGGGACGCCGCGCGGCGGATAATGTTTCGGCCCATATTTTCCAAACGGCATGCACAACTGGATGATGTCGCGCAAGTCAGCTTCCATCCAATCGCGGAGATTGTCTTCAAGCATGGTAGCGTCTCGGTAACGGCTACTTCAAAATCCGGATGCGGATATTGCGGAAAGCCACCGCATCTCCGTGATCCTGCAACAGAATCGGAGACTTTCTCTTGTCTCCAAACCCTTGGTTGTCCTTGTATTTGCTCTTCGCAATTTTCGCCTTCAGATCCTCGCTGCCAAATTTGTATTCCACGAGCTTTGCACCGTTGAGCCAATGTTCGACATGCTTTCCTTTCACGACGAGACGACACTCGTTCCATTGTCCGGGCGGGTTGAGTTTCTTATCGTCAGAAGGCGGGATGAGATCGTAAAGCGCGCCGGTGTGATGGATCGGTCCGTTGCGAACGCCGTCGTCGTGCTTTAAATCATCCAGAAGCTGGAACTCACAGCCGAGAGGGGCTTGGGGATTCACCAGATTGTATTTTACGCCGCTGTTTCCGCCTTCGCTGAGATTCCATTCCCACACGAGTTCGTAATTTTCGAATTTCTCCGTGGTGACAAGATCGCCTTTTTTAAATCCCTTCAAAACCTTCAGCTCGCCGTTTTCCACCTTCCAGCCAGCGGCAGGGAAGGTCTGCATCTCCACGCCACGCCAGCCAGCAGACGTTTTACCGTCGAACAAAAGTTTCCAGCCAGCGGCTTGTTCTTCGGTGGTGAGCGTATTGGGCGCGCGATCTGCAAATGCATGTAACATCGCAAACTGAAGCACGGTCAGGAGACAGAACGTGTGAAACAATGGGGATTTCATTTTGGAATTAAGAGGCTGTTGAAAAGGACTCGCGCAAAGTTGATTATTCGTTTCAGAACCTTTGCGGCTTTGCGCGAGAACTCAAAGGTTTTCAAATATCCATTAAGGACGGACTGGCACTGCGGGACTTCCGGGAGCGGGCTTGGCGACTGAAACGGGAGCGAGTGGGAGAATTTTCAAATTGCGGAAAGAAACCTCCAGCCCCTCATCCACCAAAGCGATATGCGTCCGCATTTTGGTGCCGAAAGTCAAAGGCACCTTGGCTTTATGAGTCACAACGGCCTGCTTCAAATCCGCGCTTCCCAATTCGTATTCGACCACAAGCTCGTCGTTCAGCCAGTGTTCGACGTGATTGCCTTTCACCAATATCCGGCAGCGGTTCCATGGCGGTTCCATGATCCCGTTCTGCGGGTCGGCAGAAAGCAGCTGGGCATTGGGTCCGGCTGCAACGACTCCATCCAGCGCACCAGTCCGGCGAAGCGGCCCACCGCGCAGCGATACGGGATTATGAACATCGTCGGTAATTTGAAATTCGTGTCCTGCAGGGGGGCGGACATTGCCCGGTGTATCCTGAAAGAAATAAGCCACGCCACTGGCTCCCGAGACAGAAAGCTTGAATTCAAAACGGAAATCGAAATCCACAAAGAGGTCATTTGTCATCAATGGACCGCCCGTAATCCGTCCCATCTCGCTTACCTTTTTGGACAGCTTCAATGCCCTGTCTTCCACTACCCAACCGGATTTTAAGGGATCTCCCGACTTGGCTGCACGCAATCCTGTTAATTTCGTTCCATCGAAAAGCAGTTTCCAGCCAACAGCCTTTTCATCGACAGTCAAAATATTAGCTGGGGTGGTATCTGCCGATTGGGCGCCCGAGGTTTTCGGATCATTGAGCGCCATCGGTGTTCCAAACTCATTACTGTCTTCTGTTTCGGCCATGGGTTCGGCTTCAGGCATGCCTGGATCGACTTCCATGGGTGCCATCTCCTCTTCTGAAACTTCAGGAGCCACTTCGACCGGGTCAGCAGCTGGCTCGGGAGTGACCGTTGCCGAGGGCGTTGTAGCAGGCTGTTTTGTCGTGGTGTCGGCTGGTGTCAGACGGGTCTTGCCGCGCTTGGGAGTGGGTGGAAATTGCGCCCAGGCCGGGAGCGAAACTAAAAGCAGAGCGGCGGCTATCGAGCGGGGAAAAAACATGGGTGAATAGAAGAAGGAATACAGAGGAAGGCGCAAGTGGGCGGTATGGAATCCATAGACAGGCTCCCACTCGCGGGCAACGCCGAAAGACGGTTACTTACAGACTGGTGGAGGGGATTTTGTCCACCACCCCGGCAGGGGTGAATGCCTTTAACCATCATAATCCCCGGGTGTTACCCGGGGCTACGGTCCGTCAAACCTTCCGGGTCTCTTCCACGTACAGAGTTGCTCCAGACGCGCGATCTAATGCTTTCGGTAACTCCTTGCCGCTGCCCCTTTTTCTCAACACTTCCAATCACACCCTTTTGCATACTCACCAGATCTGTCGCAACCCCCGTTGGAGTTGATGTCGTTCTTATCCATAGCCCAGGTTAGTTTCCTCAGAAAAATGGTTCAGCGGCGTTTTTAGCATCAGGCTTATCTCGGGTGCGATTAAAAGTGGGTGCGGTTGAGGGAGGTGCTGGCGAAGCCAGAGGAGCGAAGCAATGTAGCGTAAGCTTCCAGCTTGCGCCGCGCATCGCTGCCAATTGGAAACAAATGCTGATGATTTCCGTAGAATACCCGCCTGCAACGCTAGGCTCAGAACTCCTGATCTCACCCTGGAGAGGAAAGACATTGAGGAAATAAGCTGAACCGGAAATTTGAGATTTTGCCGAGGAGGCAGGCCTCCAGTTGAGTTCTTACACGGATGATCAGTGTGCCTTGCGACAACCTTGTGCCAGGCCTGCAAGCTCGCCATCTGGTATCAGGAATACTTCCTCAAATCCATGCGCCAACACTGTATTACCGCATACGGCACAAAACAGTTCCTGAGATCACACGCGTCCAACCCCGCCTGCTGCGCCCTTGGCGAACAGATCCGACACAGAAATTCTTTTCCTAGGATCCATCCAACCTAAGCCTCGTTTTCCATTTTATCGGCTCACCTTACTTCCGGTAGGTCAGGAGTTCTGAGGCTTAGTATTGCGGGCAGGCGCAAGCTGGAAGCACGCGCACCATTGGGCGGCTTCGCCGCCGCTCGCGCGTCAACCGCACCCACTTTTAATCACACCCGCTTATCTCTATTGGTGCTCATCCGAGGCATCCGGGACTGGGTCAATCTGCAATCCCCAATTCGAAATTTATCCTTTCTCCCCGGAGCTTTACCTCTCTTATAGTCCACGATGTCTGACGAATCTGATTCTCAATCTACGAAATCCGAACCGACGCTCGCACGCACTTTGGGCGGCTGGCAGATTTTTCTATACGGGCTCGGCTCCATGCTTGGGGCGGGAATTTATGCACTCGTCGGCAAGGCGGCGGGTGAAATGGGAAATGCAGTCTGGCTCGCCTTTCTTGCAGCAATGCCCGCTGCGCTCTTGACCGGGCTTTCCTATGCGTCCATCGGCAGCCGCTACGCGCGGGCAGGAGGGGCGTCGTATGTCACGCAACGGGCGTATCGAAAACCCATAATCAGTTACGTTGTGGGGCTTGCGGTGATGATGAGTGGGCTTACCAGCATGGCGACAGGTTCGCTAGCGATTGCGGGAAATATACAGTCCGCGCTGGGGTGGACGATTCCGGCAAAGCTGCTGGCCATACTGATCGTGGCGGCGGTCGGTTTGGTGATTTATCGTGGAATCCGTGAAAGCATGTGGCTGAATATCGTCTGCACAGTGATCGAGGCAGGCGGGCTGATTTTCATCATCGTTGTGGGAATGCGCTACTGGGGTGGCGTGAATTATTTTGAAACTCCTCCTGTAGTTGATAGCGGCATCTCCTCTGGGATCACACTTCTGTTGGTCTTGCAGGGAGCTCTGCTCACGTTCTTTTCATTCATCGGTTTTGAAGACATTCTCAATGTCAGCGAAGAGGTGAAAGATCCGGGCCGCAATATTCCTTTTGGGCTCATCGGCGCGATGATAGTCGCCACTATTATCTACATCATGGTGGCGGTGACAGCGGTCTCCGTGCTCGGCTGGAGGGAGCTTTCAGAAGCAAAAGCGCCCCTCATGGAAGTAGCGCGACGTGCTGCTCCTTGGTTTACCGGAATCGACAAGGTCTTTGGGGTCGTCACGATTTTCGCAATCGGGAATACCGCGCTGCTCAATTACCTCATGGGATCACGACTGCTTTACGGAATGAGCAATCAGGGCCTGATGCCGCGCATATTGGGCAAAGTGCATCCTAAACGACGGACGCCGCACATCGCCATCGGCGTTCTCTTCGGTGTCGTCTCGCTCTTGATCAGCATCGGGAACATCAAGGCACTCGCGGAGTCCACGGTCCTGCTGCTACTCGCGGTCTTTATTTGCGTGAATATCGCGCTCGTTATTTTGCAACGCAGACATGGAGAGTCAAAGGGCGGGTTTGAAATTCCTACAGTCATTCCTGTATTGGGAGCGCTAATTTGCAGTCTGCTTTTCGGCGTGCGAATCGCGAAGGTTTTTACCAGCACTGACGAATTGGACCAAGTTGCCCCCAAGATAGCGCTTACGCTCGTGGCTATTGCAGTGGCGCTCTTCTACTTCCTTAAACCCAAAAAAGGTGTCCCGCCTTTGTAGTGGGCCTTTAGGAGACTGTTGAAATACTCATACCAATTCTCCATTGAGAATGGGACGTCGCTATTACGATGCTTCGTTCTCAATCACGAATTGGTATGAGGAGACAAGCACGACAAGCACACCCGCCCGCCGACACACCCGCCGTATGAGGCAGAGCCGACGCTCCCACTGTCATTACCAAGCCAGAGCTTGGTAACGAGGAGCACCATACCTCACCTATCTCAACCTTCTTTTAGTCACACCCAATCTTCTCCGGATCGTTTATTAAACCTTTCCTAATGAACGAAAATTCAGGTAGGGAGTGTGAGGTTTACCCTTTGGAAAAGACTGCAACGTTTGCACTACTCAATTCATCAAATGCCCCGCCCTTTTCATCAAACCTCAGACTCCTCCGACTTCGGCCTTCTCGCAGGGGCAGGACCGAACACCTTCCGCCGCGACCTCCATCCTGACCTCCATCCTGACCTCCGAGCCGCATGAACAAGAAAGCCCTGAGCGAACGCGACATCTGCACGAAGTTCATCACGCCCAGCATCGTGGCAGCGGGCTGGAACGTGGACACCCAGATTCGCGAAGAGGTTGGCTTCACCGACGGTCGCATTTACGTCCGTGGGAAAATGCACACCCGGGGTTCCCAGAAACGGGCTGACTACATCCTCTACTACAAGCCGAACATTTCTTGATGGGTGATTTCGTGCTCCAGCTTCGATTGTTCGAGATCAAAGCGATTTAACTGACCAGCGAGGGCTTCCTGCTCCGGCAGCTTTGGAATCTTCACTTGCAGCGGCAAGATGTGTTTTGGTTTTAACTCGGTCTTGATGCCATCTGGAATCTGCTGCTTCAGCAATTCGCCAAACTCTGAACTTTTGAAGAACCACTTGAGGAACTCGACTGAGATTCGGTCCGCGTTGAACTCGTAGGCCGAGTAATGGATTGTCGCTAAAACGTCCTCGTCGTCCTGATAGACAGAAATTGCGCCTTTGGCTGCGTTGATTCCCGAGATCACCAAGTCACCATTTTTGATGCGGATCATGTCGGTCTTTGTGTCCGTCTCGGCGTCGAGGTGGATTGCCCCTGAGAAGTCGATTTTCTTGATTCGCTGCAACCCAAGTTGGTTGGCGTCCTCGTGTTTGATTCGTCCTTCCCGTTCCGTCAGGAACTCGGACAGGCTTGTAGGGTGCCAGTTCATCCGATTTGTTTCTGAAGTTCGCCAAGGATGTTCTTGGTTGTTTCAAGTGATGCGTTGAGCCGCGATAGAACTTCCTTTGCTGAAAGATCCTTTTCCTCTTTCTCCCGGTGCGGATTCTTCACATCCAGATCAAACCCGCGTTTCAAATCCCCGACCTTCACTTTCCGCGCGACTTCGTTTTCCTCGCGCTTGGTCCACCATTCAATCATGGGGGCGAATTCGGCGAACTGAATGCCTTTGGTTTTGGAGTAGCTTTTTTGGCCCTCGGGCAGGCGGTGCTCGTAATACCAGATTTCCTTCGTCGGTGTGCCTTTCTCGAAAAAGAGCAGGTTCGTGGAGACGGTGGCGGGGTGGAACGTCGATTGCGGGAGGCGGACGATGGTGTGGAGGTTGCAGTCGGTGAGGAGTTTCTCGCGGATGCGCTCTTTGTAGCCGTCGCCCGTGATGCAGCCATCCGGGAGGACGATGGCGCAGCGGCCACCGGGCCGGAGGAGCTGGATGAAGAGAATGATGAAAAGGTCGGCGGATTCCCGGCAGCGAAAGGTGGCGGGGAAGTTCGTCTCCACGCCGTCGGCGATGCCTGCACCGAAGGGGGGATTGGCGAGGATGACCTGCACCTGCTGCTTGGGGCCGATGCTGTTGTATTCTGTCTTGAGGCTGTCCCGGTAGTGGTAGTCGGGGACGTCCATGCCGTGGAGGATAAGATTGGTGAGGCCGAGCACGTAGGCGACGGGTTTGTATTCCCAGCCGGTGATGGATTTCTGGAGGATCGCTTCGTCGTCGAGGGTGCGGACTTCCTTCTCGCGGATGTAATCAATGGCAGCGCTGAGGAAGCCGCCAGTTCCAGCGGCGGGGTCGAGCACGCGATCGCCCAGCCGTGGGGCGGTCATCTGGGTCATGAGCTGGGTGATGGCGCGCGGCGTGTAATATTCGCCCTTATTCCCGGCATCCCGCAGTTCGATGAGGATGGATTCGTAGATCGTGCCGAAGATGTGGCGGTCGTCGCTGTTGTTGAAGTCGAAGCCATTGAGCTGGTTGATGACCTTGCGCATAGCGTAGCCGGACTTCATGTAATTATTCAGGCCTTCAAAAACTTCACGGACTATTCCCGCCCGCTGCGGGGCGTGGAGGGCTTTGATGTCCTTGAGTTTGACGAAGAGACCATCGGTCGGGTGGTCGATGAAGAGGAGGAGTTCATCCCCTGTGATGCCCTCGGGATTGGCGGCCCAATTCCGCCACTGGAATTTTTCTGGGATGACGGACTGGTAGCGTTCGCGGATGAGTTCGAGTTCCTGGTCTTTGTCATCGATGATCTTCAGGAACATCATCCAGCCGAGCTGCTCCAGCCGCTGGGCGTCGCCGGAAATACCCTGGTCTTCGTTCCGCATGATGTTGCGGACGTTTTTGATGATGGAGGAGATATTGGGCATGGTCAAAAGCGGGGAAAGGGGCGCGTTTCGAGCTCAGGTGCAAATGAGCGCAAATAAAAACGGCAAGGGGAAAATCTGTAAGTCGTTGATTATAAGGGAAGATGATTTGCGGGGATGGCTGGAATCGAGACCAAGTGAAAATGAGCGAAAATAAGAATCACCTGCCCCAGTGGGGAATGTAGCGGGCGTATTTGTTTCCCTGGGATTCATCGGCAGGGACAATGAGCCCGGCTTTTTTGGCTGCGGCGATGACGCGGCTGATGGTGGCGATTTTTTCCGCCGTCACGCCAAACCGCTGGCGGAGGCTCTCGTTGGTCATGTAGTCGCGGAGAAGGTATCGCAAGCAGGCATGGAGGTAGCAGGCTTGGACACGTTCCTGTGTGGTCATGATCTCAAAGTCCTTGTGGGCGAAGAGAACGGCGCGGGTGTGCAGGGGCGTGGTCTCGAAACGCGGAGCGGGCAGTTGGAAGACCTCAGTTTCATGCACGACTTTATCGATCCCGGAACCGCGTTCCTCGCAGATGCCGATGCGGCGCATCAAGGAGGCGAGAGCTTCATTGCGGGACTTGGGCGGCGAATCGAGAAATCGGTCGGTTGCGATGAGCGGCTGGCCCGGATTGGTGATTTCGAGGCGATCTTCGAAAATCTCGATCATAGGGCCGGTGCCGGTTTGAGAGAAATCCTGGTGGATGAGCGCATTGGCGACGAGTTCGCGGATGGACATTTCGGGGAACATGGGCACCTCTTTGCGAAGCGCCGTGCCGAGCACCTCATTGTGGGGGAGCCTGGCGTTGATGTAACTGATGAGCCCTTCGAAGCCGTTGGCGTAACCTTTGGCCCCCATCTGTTCGTGGAGCGTGACGATTCGGGTGCGCTCCTGGTAATGGATGACGCGAAGGGCTTTGCGCGCGAGACCCGGGAACCCTGCTGGCCAAGCTCAAGCAGGCCACCTTGCAGGAGGCGATTGCGGGCAAGCTGACCGCCGACTGGCGCGACGCCAACCCGGATGTGGAACCCGCGAGCCAGCTCCTCCACCGCATCCAAGCCGAAAAGGCCCGCCTCATCGCCGCCAAGAAACTCCGCCCCGAAAAACCTCTCCCAAAAATCACCCCCGCAGAAATCCCCTTCGAGATTCCGCAAGGCTGGGAGTGGTGCCGCTTTGAACAACTCACCAGGGCCTATGAGGCAGGAAGCAGCTTCAAGTGTGAAGACCGTGAAGTTGTGGGTGAAGAATGGGGCGTCATCAAAACGAGCGCTATCACTTCTGGCGTTTTCGCTGAACGCGAGAACAAGTTTCTTCGGACAGAATCGCCCGCCGATACGACCGCTCAGGTTGCAATCGGCGACCTTATCTTCTGCCGTGCCAGTGGCTCAAAGGGCCTTGCTGGCAAGTGCGCCATCGTCCGCGAATGCAGTCGAAACCTTCTGCTTTCGGACAAGACCATACGCGTGCCCCTCATGGATGGTGTCAGCCAAGAATACGTCGCCCTTCACAATGACTCCGCTCAAGCCAAAGCCTACTTCGACGGACTTGGAATGGGCAAATCGACTTCCATGAACAACGTCACGCGTGGCGATCTTTTCATGAAGCCCATCCCCCTCCCACCCCTCGCCGAGCAAGCGGCCATCGTCGCGCGGGTGGAGGCGCTGATGTCGCATTGCCGTTTGCTGGCCACCGAGATCGCGCACACCCGCGCCCACGCCGCACACCTCCTCCAAGCCGTCCTCAAAGAAGCCTTCGCCCCCGCCTCTTGAAAAGGGATGAAGTCCACTGCTGGTAACCTCGGCCGTTCTTACCCGAGCAGTTCCAGACATGGAGGCCATCCGCTTTGCCACATTAGTGATGCTCCGCATTATAAAGAGGCATAGGCGAGGTGCCTATGACGGCGGGCAAGATGCCCACCCTACCCGGGAATTTCCGGCTTCGCCGACCAGCCCTGTGCGCTCATTTTCCCACCACTTCCAATCACACTCTAATACCAATTCGTGATTGAGAACGAAGCATCGTAGTAGCGGCGTCACTGTAATCAGCATTACCCACAAGTATTCATGCTCTGCGTTGAGCCACGTTGGGCCCGTTGGGGCTTAGAGCGACGTTCCATTCTCAACCTAAAAACCGCAGTTGAGCTTCACTATCAGAGAAAACCAAGGGGCTCTAGGGGTGAGCCAATACAACTCAATACAACTGCTCCGCAGGTGTGTCTTTTCTCTGTAAAAACGCCAACAAAAACACCCCTTAAACTGCCGTTTTTAGGCTCAATGGAGAATTGGTATAATTTCACTCCCTGAATCCAGGCTCGTGAATATGCCAGATGTTACGCAAACGCTGATGAAGCCCGGCGGGAATATCCTTTGAAAAGTTGATCCGGATGTGTGTCGCCTGGCGTCTGGCTTTGATGACGCCATTCTGGAGATGCATTTCAGCAACAGCTTCGTTGAGGTCGGATAAGAATCCGCGTGGCACGCGACCTTTCAACGGCTGCGCGCGCCCGTTTTCAATGCGGATGATGAAGAGACTGCTGTCCAGCGCCAGCAGCACGGCGCTGACGATTTTACCAAGCATACAATTAAACCGTCTGGATATCGGCCTTGAAAATTTCGAGCGCCTTTTTAATCAGCGGATCGTTTTTGAAATCTTCCGCTGGATCCTTCGGCTTTTCCGGTTCGGGCTTGGGGATCGAGACTGGAACCACGCCCTCGCGGAGCTCGAGGCGAATTTTGATCGGCCTGCCCAGAATATCGGAAATGGTCTCCTGTAAAAAGGTAAGATGATCACGCTCCAGAAACTCCTTCGTGATGTTCTGATCCGGCGCGAGTGCGAGGACGCAGACATTTCCTTCGTTAGCGACGAGCATGGCATTCTCCAGCCAGTTTGAGACGAGAGGACGGTTTTTGCGCACCGTTTGCACCAGTGTTTCCCAGAGCTTGGAGATCGGAGGATCGTCTTGAGCGGCTGGTGGTTTTGGCGGCTCGGCTGCCGGAGGCTCGGGCACAGGAGGCGTAGGAACTGGCGGAGCCGCTGCTGCAACAGGCATTGGTTTCGGCTCGGGCGCAGGTTCCACTACTGATTTAGGCGCTTCCGGCTTCGGCACAGGTTCCGACTTTGGGGCAATGACTGGCGGACGCGGCGAGGCAACCGCCTTCGCCGGAGGTGAATCTGTTTTCGCCGCAGGTGAATCTGTTTTCGCCGCAGGTGAAACCGGCTTGGCTGCCATTGTCGGCGCAGCGGGGCCCCCGCGCAGTTCGGTCAATGTATCCAGCACTTCCGTTAAGGTAGCCGTCTGCAAAATTTGAATTGCCCGGATGGCTGCGACTTCAAAATGCATCTTCTTGTTGGGAACCCATTTCATCCGGCTTTCGGCACCAGCGAGTTGCTCGATGAGATCAAGCAGCTTTTCCGAAGAGACGAGTCCCGCCTGCGCATCCACTAACCCCAACGCCTCGGGCGAAAGCTCGGCTTCCAGCGTGGAGCGGTCGGCTTTGATCACGAGGAGATTGCGGAGATGCATGATGAGATCAGACAGCAGACGCGACAAATCTTTTCCGGCTTCAGCCTGCTCATGGATCGCACCGAGCGCCGCTGGGGCATCAGCGCGAAGGATGGCTTCACAAAGCCCGGCGACCACCTGCACGCCGGTAAAACCGAAGACGTTCAGCACATCCTGCTCGGTGATTTGATCACCACAAAAAGCCACCAGTTGATCGAGCATGGATTCCGCATCACGCAATCCGCCTTCCGCACCACGGGCGACTGCGTCGGCGGCTGCTGGATCGAGTATAAAACCCTCCTTGCCTGCGATGAACTGGAGATGGCTGGCAATCGTGGCGGTCGGGATACGCCGCAAATCAAAACGCTGACAGCGGCTGAGAATCGTCGGGAGCACCTTCTGGACATCCGTCGTCGCCAGCAGAAACTTTGCGTGAGCGGGCGGCTCCTCGAGTGTCTTTAATAGAGCGTTAAACGCCGCCGTGCTGAGCATGTGCACTTCGTCGATGATGTAGATTTTATAGCGGCCACGAGCCGGTGCAAATTGCACGTTTTCACGAAGCTCACGCACTTGCTCAACCCCGTTATTACTCGCACCGTCGATCTCGATCACGTCGAGCGAACGGCCCTGCATAATTTCCTGGCAGATGTCGTCCTCCGGATCGAAATCCGCCTTGGGTCCTCCTGTGCAATTCAGTGCCTTGGCAAAAATACGTGCCGTGGAAGTTTTACCCGTGCCGCGCGGCCCAACAAAAATGTAGGCGTGCGCGATCCGATTCTGGTCAATGGCATTGCGAAGTGTGCGCGTGATGTGCTCTTGACCGAGCACATCGACGAAGACTTGCGGGCGATATTTGCGGGCGAAAACCGTATAGTTACTCACGCTGAAGAAACTAGAGGGCGGTTTTGATTTGGGAAAGTATTCTCTTTCCCGGTCTATTTACCCGGGTGTGATTGGAAGTCGGCGCTCCCATCCCATTCCTTTTCCCCGGTCTTTTTGAGGTGGCGTCTGCATTGCGAATCGCCTATGGATGCCAGTTCTAAAATCCCAACGCCATGATTTGCCGTGTATTCGCTTTCTTTATTTTCGCAATGTTCCTTAACGCGCAGTTGCTCGCGCAGGCAACGGAATCCGCCTCGCCCAAGCCTGCGGCAGCAAAGCCCGCACCCGTAAAGAAGACTGAGAAGCCCGGTGCGCCTGCCGCAAACCAGGAGCCCGCTGACGAGAAGAAAGGATTTCGCTTTCCGTGGTCAAAGAAAAACAAGGAAGTTGCCACGCCTCCACCCGCTCCCGCTCCTGCCGGACCAAAAAAGCCCAAGGCACCACCAGCCGATAATTTCACCGGCTATATGACCAAGGTGAAGGCTGCGCTTGGAAAACGCTGGGCCGCCGAAGTCCAGCCCCGCATGGACGAATTCACGCCCGGCAATGTGAACTCCACTTTCAAGCTCGATGCCGAAGGTAAAATCACGAGCTTCGCGGTCACCGCCAACAGCTCCAACGAGGCGTTTGGAAAGTTCTGTGAGCAATTTGTGAACGAAACGCCCTTCGAGGCTCCACCTGCAAAGTTGCTTGTGGATGGGCAGCTTGAGATTCCTTTCACGTTCTGGATTTACTAACGCAACGATGATCCCGAGCGAGCTCTCCTTGGCTTCCATTAGTGGTGTTTTCCGTTTCTTTTGGGACGGCGGATATTTCATGGCGTTGCTCCTCGTGTGCTCGATTGTCGCCGTCACCGTCATCCTGATGCGCAGTCTCGCGCTTCGCCGCCATCTGGTGATCTCACCTGCCATGGAGTCGGAGATCGATCGCCTGAATCCCAACGGTCCGCACGATGGAATCAACCGGATCGATAAGCTATGCAAACACGATCAATCCACTATGGCACGCGTTGCGGGAACGGCGCTGAGCCATCTCGGACTGCCCAAGGACGAAAATCAAAACGCCGTACAGACCGTCGCCCGGCATGAAGTGGTGAAGCTAGAAAGTGGATTGCACATTCTCGAGATTGTCATTGGAATCGCCCCACTCCTCGGGCTGCTCGGCGCAGTGTCGGGGCTCGTTCAGGTCTTCGGCGCTTTCGGTGATAGCACGAGCCAGCACAATCCAAACATCATCGCCAAAGGCATCTCGGAGGCGCTTAGCACCACAGTCGTCGGCATTGCCATCGCCATCCCCAGTCTTATCGCTTACAGCCTTCTCGCCAAACGGGTGGAGACGCTTGCCGCCGACATGGAGCTCATGATTTCGGGATTGATCTCCAAGTGCTATCACATGAAGCAACGCAATCCCGGCAAGGGTTTGTTTGCGGAGGTGGAATCGTGAATTTCTATCCGCGCCGTCGCAGAAAGCCGGAGATTATCATTATTTCTCTGATCGATATTTTCGCGATCCTGCTGATCTTCGTAATCGTCACCACGACATTCAAAAGCGAGAAGACCGCAAAAAGCGAGGCACCGGCAGTCACAATCAAGCTACCGGATTCAAAAACCGCAGTGGTGGCAGAAGTCGGCGATGAGGCTTTAAAGCTGACCATATCCAGTAAAGAAGAAATTTTTCTCGGTGCGAAAAAGATCACGATTGAAGAGCTGCCCGCCGAACTGGAACGTCTTTTCAAACTCCCGTCGCCGCCAAAACTCGCACTCAATGCCGACGAGAACGCGCCGGTCAAAACACTCTTCAAAGTTCTCGATGTCCTCAAACAGGCAGGCGTGAAAGGCGACCTCGCCGCGTTTACCAATCCTGCAAAATAACACCACTCAAGCACCCATGGTTCTGGAAATAGTCCAATACGGAAACCCCGTCCTTCGCGCCAAAGGCACGGAGATCACTACCGCCGATGCATCCATTCAGAAGCTCGCCGCCGACATGCTGGAGACCATGCACTCGGCAAACGGCGTCGGTCTCGCCGCACAACAGATCGGTATCGCAGTGCAGCTAACCGTGATTGACGTCTGCGATGTGGAGGATCGTCCGAGCGAAATGTTTGTGAACGGCGGGCAGGTTAAGCTGGCTGATTACATGCCACTGATTTTGCTCAATCCCGTGCTCGAGCTAGGCGGAGAAAAAGAAATGGGGCTGGAGGGTTGCCTCAGCTTCCCAAGCGTCACCGCAGAGATCCCAAGGGCGACGCATGTGAAAACGCGCGCCAAAACACTCGACGGACAGGAGATCGAATTTGAAGCCAGCGGCCTGCTTGCCCGGGCACTGCAACACGAGGTGGATCACCTCAACGGTATTCTTTTCATCGACCGCATGAACGCCGCCGCCAAGGCTACGCTGGCTGGTAAACTCAAGCGCCTGCAGAAAAACGCGGACTAGAGGCGGCTGCCCGCATCAGCCTGATCAGTCGGATCTGGCTGATCCCATTATCGGGCTACAACACCTTGCTGCTATGTCGATACTGCATCCCGAATCTCGATACGATCGGCGTTATAGAAGAGGTCTTGTGGGTCTTGGATTGCTTATCGTCGTGGCAGCATGTGCTTATTTATATCATGCGTTTGCACATCTCAGTTGGGGATGGAGCTTCATGGGTTTCGTGCTCTCCTCAGCTTTTGGTTTTGGTTTCTGGCATGCAATTGTTTCTGAGCATGTCAGCACCAATCACGGCGAGTTCTACCGTGAAAAACGTCCTGGGGCTTTTTGGATAACCGTATCTTTATGCTTCGGATTATACGTTGCAGCAATTGCCACCCTCCTGCTTCCAGATCATTGGCGTAAGTCTTCACGCCAAAATGAGCAGCAAGTTATCTCACAGTAATTGAGACAGAATCGTCGCTTCTCTTACGCCGCAGACTTTCCTCACCTTTATCTCCCTATGGAACAATTCGACCGCAACGGCAACAAGGTCATCAAGAACGATGATGGCACCACCACTATTATTACCAAGGAAGGGCGTGAGATTCACACCAAGGCGGATGGAAGCACCGTCGTCTCACTCGATAAAATCAAGAGTGTAGGCATCCACAACATCATCGACATCAAAGCTTACAATCTGGTTCGTCACGAAGGGCTGACCGTTCACAATATCGAGTTCATGGATGGGGGCATCGTCTCCTTCGCGTTTGACTCCGAGGGGAACGTCCAGAACGCCAGTGCCCAGAATGCCGTTGCGAGGATGTCGCCCGACGCGCAGATCACCTACGCCATGGCCAGCCGGGGTTTCCCCGAGTCTCCCAAGCTGTAATTTACTGTCACCGCTGGACTGGGGCTTCGAAATTAAGTGGTCTAACTAACTAAGCCGTTACGATGCAAAAGTTGTTCGCGATTGGCCTCAAAGTAAAAGTGAATAAGTTTGATAAGTTACTTAAGCGCAACAATTTACATTGACTAAAGCGCGTCATCTAACGCAGAAAGCGCGCCTGTTGGCCGGAAATATTCGGCCACAATTCATTCATGCTCCGCTCACTTATTTCACTTCACTCATTCCCCATGCATTTCAAGACACTCCGCTGGTTGATCGCGCTTGGCGTCATTCTTTCGATCCAGCCTGTGATGGCCGAAATCTCGTGGGACAACGAAACCGCAGACGCCCAATGGTCCACTCCGGCGAACTGGAGCGGGAATCATGAGCCGACGAGTCTGAGTGAAGTGCAATTTTCTCTCTCCACAATCGCAGGAACGGTGGTGACGCTTGAATCTGCCGAGGAAGCGGCGACGCTTTCATTTTTAACCAACGGGTATGTACTGGAAGGCGGCGATCTCAGGCTTTCAACCGGGACGATTTCGGTCGGTGCAGGGGTGACCGCGACGCTAGCGACCACGCTGGACGGAAACACGATTAGTAAAGCGGGAGGGGGAACGCTGATCTTTTCGGAAAGCAACACCTACTCGGGAGCCACCAGCGTGAACGCCGGGGTTTTGAATATCCGCAACGACTACGCGCTGGGAGACTATGTGATGGGAACCACTGTTGCCTCGGGAGCAGCTCTGGAGCTCGAAGGCGGCGTGACTGTGGATAGCGAAACGCTGACTATTAACGGCACCGGCATCTCCTCGGGTGGCGCGCTGCGCAGCGTGAGCGGAGACAATAGTTTTAACGGTTTGATCACACTCGCCGCATCGAGTCGGATCAGAACGGTCTCCAATAGCACGCTTACATTGCATCCGGCTTCAGGAAACGCCTTGGAAGGCAGTTTTACTGTCACGCTTGCGGCGGGGAGCAACAGCACCATCAGCGTCTTGCAGCCGATCGCCACATCGCACATCACCAAAGACCTCGCAGGTACCGCGATTCTTGCAGCCGCGAATACACACACCGGAAGCACCACGGTTTCCGCCGGTATTTTAAATGTCCAGCATGACCTTGCGCTCGGCAGCACCAACAACGGCACCAGCGTGACCAGTGGCGCAACCCTCGCACTCGACGGCAGCATCACGATCAGCAACGAGGCGCTCACGCTCCGGGGCAATGGCGTTGAGGGCGGCGGTGCGCTCCGCAGTATCTCGGGTGAAAATGCTTACCAGGGATTGATCACCCTCGCTGCGGATAGTCGGATCCATTCCGATCTCGATCTATTGATACTTCATCCATCCTCTGGCAGCGCGATCACTGGTAATTTCAATGTTACGTTCGGCGGCAATGCCAATATTACCGTAGGACAGCCCATCGCCACCGGCAACGGATCGCTCATCAAAGATGGAAACGGCACGCTCACGCTGGACGCAGTGAACACTTACACCGGGGCGACGATTGTAAACGACGGCAAGCTCATCGTGAATGGAAGCATCAGCGGCAGTGCACTCACGATTAACAACGGCGCAACCGTCACAGGCAGTGGATCGCTCGGCGCATTCACTTTAAACAGCGGCGGCATCATCGCGCCGGGCGAGAGTCCGGGCTTTCTCAATACTGGCACGATTTTACTGAACGGCGGCACGCTCGCGCTCGAACTCCATGGCGCCACACCGGGTGTGCAATATGATCAGATCAATGTCGCAGGCGATGTCTCCATCAGCCTGGCCACCGCACTCATGCTGTCTTTTGGGCCATATGATCCGCCCGATGACGGCAGCCAGTCATTCACGATCATCAACAACGACCTGCTCGATGCGATTCTGCTGGGTGGATTGCTGACGATCGACGGACAGCCACTCTTTGAAGGAGGACATTTCGTGGTGGAAGGACAGCCGCTTGTCATCACTTACGCAGGCGGCTTAGGAAATAACGACGTCGTGCTGACGGCGGTACCGGAGCCGACGACTACCATTTTGTTGCTGGGCGGCGGTGCGCTTTTTGCCGGATTCAGAACGCGCAGACAGAACCGATAAGCGTAACAAAGGAGCACGGGATTGAATCCTGTGCGGCCAGCGATCCGTCCCGGGCGCTGCTTTTCCATAGCGAAGCTCCATTCTTTGTAATGGTGACTGGATTTGGGCTTGCAGATAGACGTCAAGGATATGGCTATCGCATTGATAGAAGCGCCCGGGACGCTCGCTGGCCGCACAGATTGCAAATCTGTGCTACGGCCGCTTCGCTTCGCGCTGTATAGCCATACCGAACACTCTTGGATTCAATCCTGTGCTCCTCTGCTACGGTACTCCAACCACTCCACTTCCAATTACACCCTGCCATCCAAGGGGGGTAAAAGACAACCACGTTTGTAGTGACATCAATACAGTATTGGTATAGCATGCCCTTACTTATGGCTGACTCACTACCCGAACTATCCAAGGCCGAATGGCTGATTATGAAAGCCTGCTGGGAGAAAAAGAACTCCACCGCCCGCGATGTCTATGAGGCCATCGGTGACCAACGCGAATGGGAATACCAGACGGTTAAGACGATGTTGGATCGGCTGGTGGATAAAGGTTATCTTACCCTCGGCAAGGTTGGTCCGATCAGCATTTTCACCCCGGCGATTGCCAAAACGAAAGTGGTGAAAAATGCCATTGAAGGTTTTGTGGACACCGTGCTGGGAGATCAGCTCACCCCACTGCTGGTGCATCTCGCGGGAAGCGACCGCCTCAGCGACACCGACATCGCGATGTTGAAAAAGCTGCTGGAGGAAAACAAATGAACTCCCTGAATTCTTTTCTGGAACGCTGCGGCCAGACTCTGCTGACCCTGACCTGGCAGACGGGGCTGCTCATCCTCGTCGTCGCGATTGTCACCCTGTCTTTAAAGAAAGCCCGCCCTGCAATTCGCTATGCGCTGTGGCTAGTGGTGCTGTTCCGGCTTTGCGTGCCGGTTGGTATCACAACACCACTTGGGATTCCCCCCAAAGTCGTGGAACAGGCCACGCCGAAAAATGTTATTTTCACGCCCGAGCCTGAGCAGCAAGGGATGAATGAGCCAGTGATGAGCAACGCTTCAGAACATCCGGTTCAAGCCATTCCCGCTCCGCATTTGCAGAAACCGGTGACGCAGCCAACCAAAGCATCGTTGCCGCCGCTGAGCATGCAGGGTTGGATCGGACTGGGGTGGATGATTGTCACCCTGATGCTGGCTGCCTCGGTGTGTCTGCGGATGTGGTGTGTCTGGCGGATCATTCGTAAGAGCGAACCCATTACGCACCCGAAGCTAAACGAGCTCCTGAATGAACTCCGCGCGCGGCTGGGAATTCATCGCTTGGTCGCGCTCAAAATGCTACCCAGCTGGGCCAAAACACTGGGTCCGTCCGCCACCGGCATTTTCCGTCCCGCCATTTTTCTCCCAGCGCGAATGGTGGAGCACTGGGAGGCAGCCGCGTTGGAGCCGATCTTGTTGCATGAACTCGCACACATCCGTCGCGGCGATCTAATCATCCACGCGCTGCAAGTGCTGGTGCAAATCGTTTACTGGTTTCATCCGCTCGTCTGGTTTGCCAATGCGCGGCTGCGGCATGAACGCGAATTAATCTGCGACGACATCGCAGTTGCGCACTCAGGTGGAAATTCCAAACGCTACGGAACCACCGTGCTGCGCGCTGTGGAGGAGTTTCAGCAATCTTCATCGCCCATCGCCGGACTCGGGATCGGTGAATCCAAGCTCGCCGTTCGCCTCAAACGCCTGCTCGGAAAAAGCTACACGGTGCCGCGTCCGCTCGGAATCCTTACCCTGATTGCTGTATTACTCGGCGGCGTGCTGGGTGTCATGATCGCGAGTGAGGGGAGGCCGAAATCAATTACTGCAAAATCAGAGGGCGGTGAAAAAGAGGGGCGACGGATTCGGATCACCATCACCGATGTAAACGGCGTGCCGATCAAGGGAGCGGAAGTGGTTTCGCTTGGACTTTACGTGCCGCAAAAATACCGTTCTGAAAAGCATCCCGATTTCAATGCCTTGCCTGAAATTACGGACGCTAAGGGCTCAGTGAGCTTCGTATGCCCGCCACTCACTACTTCAGAGAGTGAGACTGGAACCATTGCTTTAACCGTGAGTCATCCGGATTTTGTGCCAGCCCAGTTTTACCGGCCAGTAAAGCTCGATGAGGATGCTTACAAGTTGCTGAAAGGCTCGGAGATGAGGGTTTCGGGTTATATTGATGACGCGAAAAACCCGGTGCATAATGTGAGAGCCCAGCTGGTCACCAATCACGAGCATTATGATATCAGCGCTAATATCTGGACGGAAAAGGAGAAAGGAATTTTGCAAACCAACCGGTTTCCCAAAGGAACTGCTTGGTTGCAGTTGGTGAAGTTCGAGGGAAATACGCCGACACATTTCAGCGCGCTGGCAAAATCTCCCGATATATCTGAAGCCGTATTGAACGTATTGAATCTGCTTCTCAAACCAGCATTGACACTAGAGGGGAAATTGGATTCCCGGATTTCGCGGCCTGTCAAAAATGGCTGGATTGCTTTGCGGGTTTTTGTCTCGGGAGATGCCCGGGCTGTCTCCAGGCCCTCAAGTGAACATTTCCCGGATCGTCTGGCAGACGGGCGCGGAAGTTCAGGAGAACGGGACTTTCCGTTTCCCTGCCCTGCCGACAGGTGATCTGGAAATCCGTGCGTCATGCGATGGTTTTGTATCCGCTGACAGCTTGAGCGTGAAAACAGGTTTGATCGATGAGGAAACATTCAAAACCAAATACCCCGAAGCGACTCGCGATTTTCCGTCCGTTCAAGACAAGCATCAACTTACATTTGCGCTGGAAAAGGACGTGAAGGACTTTGAACTGCCCATGGTGGAGGAGGGGGCAGCGGAAATTGAGGTGAAGAGTCCCTACGGAAAACCGGTCAAGGATGCAGATGTGATCATCTCTCCGGATGACGGATTTTTCTCATGGTGGAGAAATGACTCCGCCACCGTGCTCCTTGAAGGAAGCACGGCATACGAAAAATTTCTTCCATGGAACGCCTATGCTTCGCGCACAGATTCCGCCGGTATCGCCCGGATTAAAAACCTTCCGGCAGGCAAGCAGAGTTTTCGCATCGAGCATGACACCTTTATCCAGAACTTCGGGGGGGAAGCCATAAGAAGTATTCACATCGAATCAGGGGTGACTTCAAAATTAACGGTTCAACTGGATGAAAAGAGGAGTGAATCTGCTTCAAAGAAAACGCCTCTAAAACGGGCTGGTCAGTTCGATATAAAAGCTTTTGAGCTCCACGCCGTTGCGGATAAGAAGAGCCCGACTACAAAGGAATACGTTCTAAAGAGAAAGGATAGCGAGCCGGAGACTGTGCAGTTGGAATCCGAAGTGGTGATGGATGGAACTTCCGTGGAATCCGCCGCCGTTTCTTACGGACAAGACGGGTATGAAGTGGTGATTCAATTTACCAAGCAAAGCGCAGAACGATTTGAGGAAACCACCACGCGATATCTCGATAAACGCATCGGCATTCTGGTGTTCGATGAACTTCTGTCTGCACCGATCATCAAAGGTGTTCTCTCAGGTGGTAATTTGACGATTTATGGGGGAATGACCGAGGAATCGGCAAAGACTCTCGTAGAGAAGTTCAACCAGCCTGCCAAGAAAGCCGACTAGGACTGTATAGGGTTTTTAAGCAGCAGCCAAAAAATGCTTTTGCCTTCGGACGATTGCCGTTACCTCACCGGAAGCTTTTACCATTATATGCTCAAAACCCTTTGTCTTCTTTTAGCCTCTGCATTTTCCGCCTCCGCAGCCGTGCAGCTTGGGATCGATGTATTGCAGGATCAAAATTTCGCGCCGCTTGACGGTAAGCGGGTGGGCCTAGTGACGAACCAGACTGGCGCGAATTCTTCTGGGAAAAAGACACGCGTGATTTTGAAGAACGCGAAAAACGTGAACCTCGTGGCGTTGTATTCTCCGGAGCATGGAATCGATGGGACCGCGCTTGCAGGAAAATATGTCGCGTCGCGCAAGGATTCCGTCACGGGGCTGATGGTGCATTCGCTTTATGGTCCGACACGCAAGCCGAGTGCGGCGATGCTAAAAGGCGTGGATGTGCTCGTGTATGACATGCAGGACATCGGCGTGCGGAGTTATACGTATGTTTCCACCATGGCGAAGTGCATGGAGGCAGCAGGGGAAGCCGGGATCGAATTCATGGTGCTGGACCGTCCGAACCCGCTCGGCGGCACCCGCGTGGAAGGACCGGGGATCGAGGAGAAGTGGAGAAGCTTTGTGGGCCAATTGCCGACGCCTTATATTCACGGAATGACGGTGGGAGAGCTGGCGAAAATGGCGAATGCGAAGGGGTGGACTGGATCTAAATGCAACCTGACGGTGATTCCGATGCGCGGTTGGAGTCGTGGCATGGTGTGGACAGACACGGGCCTGAACTGGCTCCGAACATCTCCGAACATCCCGACATTCAGCAGCGCGGTAGGCTATGCGGCGACGAGCATTATTGGTTCGCTGGGAGGCTGTGGATACGAGCTTGGACTGGGGGATGTTCCTTTTCAAATGCTCGGCCATAAGAAACTCGATTCCGATGCCTTTACCCGTAAAATGAAAGGCTATGGAGTGGAAGGCGTGTCGTATTCAACTTACCGCAACGGTGCCAAAATCGGCCTGAACGCGAAGGGGACCTCGAATCTCGCAGCGGTGAATGTCTATCTTCTCGCGGCATCCAATGCGGAGGTGCGTCCATTTGGGCGCTATAAAGACGCCGATAATCTCTTTTGGAAAATCTACGGTAGTCAGAGCATCCGCTCGCAGATCGAAGGCGGTAAATCGCCGTCTGCAATTGTCTCCGGCTGGGGACCAGGCGTGCTCACATTCAAGGCGGCGCGAGTGCCTTATTTGTTGTATTAAATTAAGTAAGGGAAAAGGCGTAGCGATGGGGAGTGCGATGGCGCGACCTGAGCATTCCCCACCAATCGTGGCAGTAGTCACGGATTAGCGGATAAAGACGCCGAGACTTCAGGTGAGACAGGATTCATCACCGCCTCTGACCGCTCGAGGTGCTGAAACCGACGGGCCCGATTTTTTCGTGCGAAGGAGACTGCGACGCGACGCTTTCACAAATGTAATGAGATTGAGAATGTCCGGACATCCGGGAAATGTTTCCTCAAGCGTCAAGACCGCCTCTCTCCAGGTGAGATTGGATTGAAACAGAATCTTGTAAGCTCGTTGGATCTGGCGGCGACGCGATTCCTCGAAAATGGCGCGAGCCAGTCCTACCCTGTTAATGCCAGCGATCCGCATCGGATCCGGAACCACCATGGAGAATGGTACAACGTCTTTGCAGATGTGCGAATAGGCGCCCAGAAAACAGTGGTCTCCAATCTGACAGAATTGCGCGATGGCGGCGACTCCACCAGTCGTCACGTGGTTGCCGATCCTCACATGTCCTGCGAGGTTGCAGTTATTCGCCGCGACAAAATGGTTCCCTACCACGCAATCGTGGGCCACGTGGCTGTAGGCCATGAAATAGCAATGGCTGCCGATGACCGTCTCCCCGGTGGCCTGGGTGCCGCGATTGATCGTACACCCTTCGCGGATGGTGGTGTGGTCTCCTATCCTCAGGAATGTCTTTTCGGCTGAGAACTTCAGATCCTGGGGCTCTGAACCGATGGCGGCTCCTTGGAAAATCCTGCATTCGCATCCGATCCGTGTGCCGGAAGCCACGCGGACATAAGGCCCAATCTCACAACCTTCCCCGATCACGACATCGTCCTCGATGATGCTATACGGGCCTATGCGCACACCATTGGCGAGGTCTGCACCGCGGTGAACGATGGCTGTGGGTGCGATGTCCTGGTTCATTGTGGAGAGATTAAGAGCCTTCTGAAATAATGCGAAGTGTGATGTCGGAGGTTCTTTTTTCAACAGCCTGTTAGCCCATAAACGGTATTGATATGTTCACGAAACATACGAAGCGACAGGAAATAAAGGCATTACAAAAGTTTGGCCCTTCACACTACAGGTGAGAAAACTAAAGGTCTTATTGTATCTGCCATTACCTTTCCTTCGCGTCTGTGCGCACTTAGTGGTTCAATAACTCTTCGTGCCGCTCTCACTGTCCTGGCTTCAAACCGGGTCGGCATCCCCGGAGACTTCTTTGAAAATCAAATCAACCACGCGTTCTATCACCCCGGCACCTCCCAGAATTTCCGGCAATTGGCGGAAGCGCACTTTTATCGATTCACTGCGGGCGGAATTCTCAAGAATATCCAGGGCCGCCTGTGCCAGACCTTCCGCGGTGACGTTCCGTTGAAGGATTTCCGGCACGACAAAATCCTCGAGCAGGAGATTGGGCATCGCGAGAAATTTTGTGTTCGCAAACCGCCGTCCGAGCCAATAGCTGACCGGATGCAGACGATAAGCCGCGACCATAGGGACGCCGAGGAGAGCCGTTTCCAGAGTTGCCGTTCCAGTGGAGGTAATGACGAGGGCGCACCGGCTCAAGCAGGAATAAATGTCTTCCTCCAAATAGTGGATTTCCTCAGCGCATCCAACCTGCGCGCGGATTTCTTCCAATTGGGGTTTGAGATGCTGGGAGGCGACAGGCAACAGGAACTGCATTCCCGGGATTCGGCGCTTGATGATCGCCGCCGCTCCAAACATCGGCCCGGCTAGCTTTTCCACCTCCTGCCTCCGGCTCCCAGGCATCAACGCCACAAGCGGCCGCGACTCCTCGAGTCCCAATCGCTGCAAGACTGATGACGGATCCGCACCTGACTTTACGATGTCCAGAAGCGGGTGCCCGAGGCTCACTGCACGGCCGCCATGTCCGCGATAAATCTTCGCCTCTTTCTCGAATGCCGAGATGATCAGCTGAGTGTTGTTCACGATCCCCCGCGCAAACACCGAACTGGCGATCCATGCCTGCGGAGGAAAGTAATAGATTACCGGGATACTTTCCCTTTTTAAAAACCGCGCGAGCGCAAGGTTGAACCCATGGTTGTCGATCAGGATGGCGACGGCAGGACGATCGGCGAGGATGATTGCCTGAAGTTCTTTGAGGATGCGCCGAAGCGGAAGCATGAACCTCAAAGCCTCCGGAATCCCCACGGTGCTAAACTGGGTCATTTCAACCCGGAGGTCCACACCGGCAGCCTTCATCCTGTTTCCGCCCGCGCCATAAAGACGGAGGCTGCTATCCCTAGCGAGAAGAGCCCGCGCGAGAAAACTCCCTTGCATGTCCCCGGATACCTCCCCTGCAACCATCAGAATTTTCCATGCTTTGCCGTCGTCCATCGCAGCAACCTAAAGCGTTCGCTAAGTTCGGAGCGAGTGAATTGTTGGCTGCTAGTTTCTCCCGTTTTGTGATCCGGAACCACGTCGTCTTTTCAAGGAAACGGGTGTAACTGGAGGTGATTCAGAAAAATTAGGACATGGGTAGTCAAGGTGGGCAACCCGCAGGCATAGATCGCCATTAGACGTAGGTTGAGCCCAACGGGCGACACCTACGGATCCTTG
>Ga0335394_10000594_pt1 | contig 39121 bp, 35 predicted proteins | sample MAT03_FD_205741 | JGI IMG/M metagenome (GOLD analysis project Ga0335394, IMG submission 205741) | Freshwater microbial communities from Lake Fryxell liftoff mats and glacier meltwater in Antarctica - MAT-03 (spades assembly) (version 2) ...
AAAAGCGGCTGAAAAGCTGGAGATTAAAAAGCACACGACAGAAGATGAAGGGAGTTCTAAACTATCTAATAAAATCTACGAAAAAGAGCTTTCAGAACTGCAATTAGAACTAGTCAAGATGCAGTACTGGGCGAAGTTTACGGGTGCACGGGTTGTCATTTTATTTGAAGGGCGGGATGCCGCTGGCAAGGGGGGAACCATTAAGCGCATCACTGAACCCCTCAACCCTCGGGGCTGTCGCATTGTGGCTTTAGGCACGCCCAGCGATCGCGAAAAAACCCAGTGGTATTTTCAACGCTACGTTGAGCATTTACCAGCAGCAGGCGAAATTGTCTGCTTTGACCGCAGTTGGTACAACCGTGCCGGGATTGAACATGTGATGGATTTTTGCAGTAAAGCAGAATACAAAGAATTCATGCAAACCTGCCCTGAATTTGAGCAGATGCTGGTGCGGTCAGGCATTATTTTGCTGAAATATTGGTTCTCTGTTAGCGATGAAGAGCAAGAGCGTCGGTTTCAATCTCGGGTTACCGATCCGGCTCGGCGTTGGAAACTCAGTCCAATGGATTTGGAATCGCGCGATCGCTGGGTTGATTACTCTAAAGCCAAAGATAATATGTTCGCGCATACCAATATTCCAGAAGCACCTTGGTTTACGGTTGAGGGCGATGACAAAAAGCGCGCTCGGCTGAATTGTATTCACCATGTGCTTTCCAAAATTCCTTACGTAGACATGACGCCCAGCCCGCCAGAACTCCCTCCCCGCAAACCTGCGGGTCACTATGTGCGGCCTCCACTCAATGAACAGTTTTTTGTGCCCTCCGTGTATTAATCCTTCTGTGTATTAATCCTTCTGTGTATTAATCCTTCTGTGTATTAATCCTTCTGTGTATTAATTAGTTACACATTTAATCAAATTAGTTGTGGGTATAAAATACCCACAACTAATTTGGGCTGTCTGTAGAACCCATTTGACATCTAATTAGAATTGAGATTTAGGGCGATTTTTGGGCAGTAGGGGCGAAGCATTTGCACTCGAATTGACGCTGCGTTGCCAGAATATTGATGCAAATGCTTCGCCCCTACAGAATATTCGCTGGAAAGATGTCAAATGAGTTCTATGTTACGGCTGGACTACTTGTTTTGACCCGATAAATACTGACCTCCTTAACAGGTTGTTAGAACCCTCTTAAAGTTTTTATGGGTTCATAGAAGCTGGCATCTGAAATGTCACTTCGCATCCCCGTAAAATCCCTGGTTTTGAGCTGGCGGGACGGGCGATCGAAGGAGAAGGTGACTGCGCGATCGCCGTCTGTGATTTTACAGACTGGCTCTGTGATTTTACAGACTGGCTCTGTGATTTTACAGACTGCGATCGCCTGCAAGTTTTTGACTCTGTTCACGGCTCCATTAATTGCAGGAATCTCTATGTCAACTCCTCCCATCCGGTTTTCTCAGTTCAATGCCTCACTCAACCGCAGCGCCGAAGGACAGCTTGTCTCCGACCTGTCTACCCCAGACAATGCTCAGGCAAAAGCGGTAGCGGAAACGATTCAGCGGGTCAACCCAGATGTGCTGCTAATTAATGAATTTGACTACGTAGCAGCCAATCCGCTTCAGCCGGTGCAGCTTTTTCAACAAAACTATCTTGCCCTCAGCCAGAACGGTGCTACGCCCGTTGAGTATCCCTACGCCTACATCGCCCCGTCTAATACAGGCATCGCGTCTGGCTTTGACCTCAACAATAACGGGGTGGCGGTGACGACTCCTGGCACACCGGGCTATGGCGATGATGCCTACGGGTTCGGTAATTTCCCCGGTCAGTTTGGCATGTTGGTGCTCTCTAAGTATCCAATTGACACCGCGAATGTGCGGACGTTTCAGACTTTTCGCTGGCAAGACATGCCCGGAAACCTGCTAACCAACGACCCCACCGTCGATAATCCAGCTACAGCCGTCAATGAAAATCTTGGCGGCTTTTATTCGGCAGAGGAGCAGGCTGTCCTGCGGCTATCGTCTAAAAGCCATTGGGATGTGCCAATTTTGATCGATGGTGAAGTCGTACACACGCTGGTTAGCCACCCCACGCCGCCCGTGTTCGATGGCCCTGAAGATCGCAACGGCAAGCGAAACCACGACGAGATCCGCTTCTGGTCAGATTACGTAACTCCTGGCAACGGCGATTATATTTACGACGATAGCAACAGCTTTGGCGGTCTTACTGCCGGATCGCGGTTTGTGATCATGGGCGACCAGAATGCAGACCCGAATGATGGCGACAGCTACAACAATGCCATTCGGCAACTGTTGCAAAACCCCAACATCAATACCAATACTGCTCCGACCAGTTTGGGTGGCCCGGAGCAATCGCTGTTGGATGGTCTCAAAAACCTGGAGCATCGCGGCAATCCTGCCTTTGACACCGCAGATTTTGGCGATGCGCTGACGGCCTCTGGTAATTTACGCGCCGACTACGTGCTGCCATCGGCGGATTTGGACATTGTCGATGCGGCTGTGTTTTGGCCGACGACGACCGATCCCCTGTTTCGTTTGGTGGGCGATCGCCAGACCTTCCTGACCACCCCAGCCTCAGACCACAGCCTAGTCTGGGTAGATGTGCAAACGGGGGCAACGCCCACAGGTAAAACGCTGACTGAAGAGATCGGCTTGCTGGGGCAAACGATTTTGGCAACGGGGTTTACGCCAACCGGGGCAGCAGGGGCGATCGACGGGACGCCAGTACCAGTGGGTGGCCTGTCGGGTGTCACCTACGATGCCGCGAACGACCGCTACTACGCCATTTCGGACGATCGCTCTGCGCTGGCTCGGTTCTATACTTTGACACTTGACCCCACTACCCTGGCAACGGCGGGCGTCGCCTTCACCAACGTCACGCAGCTTAAGGATGCTAACGGCCAGCCGTTTGCGGCCAACAGCCTCGACCCAGAAGACATTGCGCTGACCCAGAACGGCACGGTGTTCATTTCCTCAGAGGGGGAAGTCAATCCGGCGCTGGGAGCCAGTCGCGTCACAAACCCATTTATCAACGAGTTTGACCTAGCCACTGGGCAACAGGTGCGATCGCTGCCCATTCCAACGAAGTTTTTGCCCGTGGTGCAAGATACGAATAGCAACGGTGTGGTGGATGCGGGCGATACGCAAACGGCGGGCGTTCGCAACAACCTAGCATTGGAAAGCCTCACCATTACGCCCGATCAAAACACACTGTTTAGTGCGACAGAGAATGCCCTGTTTCAAGATGGTGCGCTGGCGACGGCCACAACCACGAGTCCAGCTCGGATTTTGCAGTACAACCTGACGGCAGGCCAGCCCGAGAAAGAGTATCTGTACGACGTTGATCCAGTTGTAGTTGCGCCGCCAACCCCGACCAGCTTCAGCACCAATGGGTTAGTCGATCTGCTGGCGATCGACGATCGCGGCACGCTGCTGGCATTGGAGCGATCGTTTACAACAGGTATTCCCGGTACGGGCAACACCATCAAGCTGTATGAAATCAGTACGCAAGGTGCAACCGACATCAGCCCCATCAATGCGCTGGGTAGCCTCACCGCTGAGCAGCGCGCGGCCATTCAACCCGTGCAAAAACGGCTGTTATTGAATCTAGATGATCTGGAATTACCGACCGGGTTGGACAACGTGGAAGGGATCGAGTTTGGTCCCACCCTGGCAGATGGTCGCCGATCAATTGTGCTGGTGAGCGACAATAACTTTAGCGCTACCCAGTTCACGCAAATTTTGGCGCTCGATGTCGAAGTCATCCCCACAGCGGCACCGAGGGTGGAAACGCGCCCTCCCCTGCTGGATGATGAGGTTGAAGATGCCGATGCCGATGATCCAGCGATCTACGTCCATCCCACCGATGCCGCCTCCAGTCTGGTGATTACAGCCGTCAAAAATGGCGGCCTGCGGGTGTATGACTTGGCGGGCGAGTTGGTGCAGACCGTTAATCCGGGCGAGATTCGCTACAACAACGTTGACCTGATCTATGGGTTTGAACTCGATGGCGAAACGGTAGATCTGGCGATCGCCAGCGATCGCAACAATGACAAACTTGCCATCTTTGCCATCAACCCTGATGCAAGTGGCGACTACTTAAACGAAGTCACCGACAGCAGCATTGGCACCATTTTTCAGGCGGCTCCGTTTGCCCCGCCCTACTCGGTATCGGAACGCAGCGCCTACGGATTGGCAGCGTACACCAGTCCCTTTACCGGGGAGGATTATGTGTTTGTGACGCGGCGCGAAACGGGCGATGTGGCGCAGTACAAACTGGTAGATAGCGGCAGCGGCACTATCAGCGCCGAACGGGTGCGAACGTTCACCGTTCCCATCCCCGAAGGCGCTCCCGCCGACACCGACCCGCAGCTTGAAGGCACCGTTGTCGATCGCGAACGGGGCATTGTTTACATCGGGCAAGAAAACGTTGGCATCTGGAAGTATGACGCCGAACCCAACGGCAGCAATACGGGTACGCTAGTCGATACCGTCAAGGAACTTGGCGGCGAAAACCTGACCAACGACGTAGAAGGGCTAACCATTTACTACGGGGCAGACGGCACGGGCTACTTGCTGGCCTCTAGTCAGGGCGACAACACGTTTGCTGCCTACTCTCGCGAGGGCAACAATGAGTTCTTAGGACGATTTGGGATCGGTGCCAACGGTAGCATCGATGGCGTACAGGAATCTGACGGCGCGGATGTGATCAACGTGCCGCTGGGACCCAACTATCCATTTGGGCTGTTTGTGACGCAGGATGGCTCCAACGACCCGGCGCTGCTGGTCGAAGATGATGGTGAACTGGAAAACATTAGCACCAACTTCAAGTTTGTGCCATGGGAAAACATCGCCAATGCCTTCCCAACGGCGCTGCAAATTGACACCAGTAGCTACAATCCGCGTGAGCTGTCTGTGATTGGCCAGGGTGGGAACACTGCGTTTGTTGCTAATGCCGGCACGCTCACGATCAAAGCCTTTGGTGGCCTGGGCACGGGGGCAAAACCGTCTGCCGATGCGATCGCCGAAATCGACACGATCGCCTTTAGTGGCACCAATCTGGTCGCTGAAAATTTACGGCTGACCCAGGTTGATGGCAACTTAGAACTCAGTTTCCCTGGTATCTCCACCAGCAAGGTGGTACTCAAGAACTTTGCCCTCGAAGATCTGGAAAATCTCCGCCGTTCTAGAGGAACCAACGCCGCCCTTGGCAACATTTTGTTCGATGGGCAAACCGCCATCGAAGACAGCTTTGATGTGTTCAACGCCGACTGGAACTACAGTCGAGTCTTCAACCGCAACACCGTCACCTTCCTCAATGACTTAGATAACACGATTAAAGGGTTTACAACCTCCGACGATGTGATCAACGCTCAAGGCGGCAGCGATCGGATCAATGGCCTAAGTGGCGACGATATCTTGCGCGGCGGTCAGGGCGATGATCGCTTGACCGGAGGGGCAGGTGATGACCAACTCACGGGAGACGCTGGGGCGGATCAATTTATCTTCGATTCCGGTCGAGCCTTTTCCAGAAGGGATTTGGGCATTGATACCCTCACCGATTTTAGCCAAGTCGATGGCGACAAAATCGTTTTGAGCCGCACTACGTTTACCCGACTGAGCGGTGCCGGAGCCGCACTGGCTGCCAGCGACTTTGCCGTGGTTTCCAGCACTGCCAATGGCGCAACCCTCGCCGCTAGTAGCACCGCCCGGATCGTCTTCAACCAGTCCACTGGCGACCTCTATTACAACCAAAACGGGGCCAGCTCCGGCTTTGGCTCTGGCGGTAAGTTTGCCACCCTCACAGGTGTCTCATCCCTGAACCCGACTGATTTCATCCTGCGTGGGTAAGGCGGCGATCGCCCACCAATTGTAGAGACGCGATTCATCGCGTCTCTCTATAATCATTGATTGCGTCTCTCTATAATCATTGATCGCGTCTCTCGGTAATCATTCATCGCGTCTCAATGAATCAAAGACGCGATGAATCGCGTCTCTACGCCTTTGCGCCATATTCCGTGAGCACGGGCATCAGATCGAGTTCACGCGGATAGATCAGCCAGGTGCGTTGCAATGGCTCTGTGAGGGTTTTAACCAACGGTGACAGGTCGCTCAATTCCTGTAAGCCTTCCTCTGTTTGTAGCTTAATGCCCCGCTGGTAGAGCGTATAGCCTCGGCTCAGGGCAATGCGAATACCCGCATAATATTCTGGAGCGAAGCCTGCCTGGGTTAGTAAGCGATGCACCTGGCTTAACAACCGAGAATGCAGGGCTGGGTCTATGTTGCCTAAATCGAGCGATTTGAATAAATCTCGATCGATAAATCGGCGGCATAGATCGGCCAGCACTGGGTCTGGGTGCTGCTGCCAGCGCTGTAGATGATACACAAACACACCATCGTCGGCAGCCAGGTATTGCGCCAAAGGTAGGTGGTTGCAGTCGCCTTGCAGCCATGCTGTCAGGGTATCATCGGCAAATAAAGACGCGGTGGCAAATACTTCCTGGGCGCGCTGAAAGGCTTTTTCTAAGAGCCAGGTAGCCGCAATATTTTTGGGATGGTTATACACCTGGGCATACATAAAATAGCGGACGACTAAGTAGTGCTCGATCGCCGCCATCCCTTTGCGGGCAACCACAAGCTGCTGACTTGTGGGGTCATACCCCATGGCCATCAAGATTCGATCCAAGTCAAGTTTGCCGTAGGATGTGCCGGTAGAATGGCTGTCGCGCATGAGATAGTCGAGGCGATCGCAATCCAATTGACTGGAAACCAACTGCCATACCAACGGTATCGGATGCTGTTTTTGATACACCTGTTCTAGCTGAGGCAAGAGACTGGGATCAAACTGATCTAGCAGGGTGCGTAGAGGCAGAGATTCTCGCAGAATTCGCATCGTCCAGTGTTCGTGCTGGCTGCCAAAAATTTCTTCGCAGGTGTGGCTAAAAGGGCCATGCCCGATGTCATGCAATAATGCAGCACACAGCACCGTTGCCCGATAGGGTTTGAGGCTAGGATGGCGGCGAGTCAGTCGGTCAAAGGCACGGCGGGCGATCGCCATTACCCCTAAGGAATGAGTAAACCGCGAACTCTCTGCCCCATGAAACGTAAGGCTAGCAGGGCCAAGCTGACGAATTCGCCGCAATCGCTGAAACGCTGGCGTATCAATAATCTGAATTAACAGCGCCTCAACCGGATCGCTCTGTTCTAGGGCGATCGCTCCATGCAGTGGATCATGATATGTGCGACCAGAACTAGACATGCCAGAAAGAGACATGGAACTTACTCGCTTACTAGTTCGCTTTTTGTAGTTTCGCTTTTTGCAATTACGATTGGGTTGAGCAATCGCTCAATCGCTGCTTGATATTGGCTATCGGCGGGAGTGGCAAGCTGATCGCGCGTGATGGCCTGTAGGGCGATCGCCTTATCAGGTTGGATGCCTTGGCGGTTGATATCGTGGTGGTTGGGGGTTTCGTAATGGGCAATGGTTACGGCTAAACCTGACCCATCCGAAAGGTTAAATAAAGACTGAATTAAGCCTTTGCCAAAGGTTTTTTCGCCAATTAATTGCGCCCGTCCATTGTCTTGCAGCGCCCCCGCTAAAATCTCGCTGGCGCTGGCGGTGCCTTGATTTACCAATACGACTAACGGGTCATCGGTTAACGGGTCTCCCTCAGCAACAAAGCTATCTTGAACGCCTTGCCGATTGACGGTATAGACAATGGTGGATTCCTTGAGCCATAGGCGAGCAATGTCAATCCCTGCCTGCAATAGCCCACCCGGGTTGTTTCGCAAATCTAGGACGTACCCGTTTGCGCCCTTTGCCTCCATGCGGGCGATCGCGTGGGCTATCTCGGCAGCCGCATTGGCGTTGAATTGGCTCAGCCGGATGTAGCCAATGGAGTCGCCGTTTGGCTGAGGCCTCAGGTCGGCATAAACGGGATTGAGGGTAATGCGATCGCGAACTAGTTGAATTTCTTCTTGGGAGCGGCTCGTATTGTCCTGAATAGTATTGTCCTGAAGGGTTTTACGAGATGTATCGTTGCTCAACGTGCTGCTAATTGTATCCGTGGGCGATCGCTCAGGCAGCTCCTCTTCAGCGCGTACAATCGTTAAGACAACGCGGCTCCCAATAGGCCCCCGCATCCGTTCGGCTGCTTCATCCAGGGTCAAATTGACAGCCGAAGTACCGTCTATTTTAAGAATGCGATCGCGCGACTTGATACCAGCCTGATCTGCTGGTGACCCCTCAATTGGAGCAATCACTTGCAGCTCACCCGTACTGGCTTCCTGGGTAATTTGCAACCCAACGCCTGTGAGTTCACCAGATGTGTTCGTTTGCAGGCTGCGATACTGATCAGGTTTTAACAGACGGGTGTAGGGATCTTCCAAACTGCCGAGAATTTGCTGAATGGCGGTATACGTTTCCTCCCGCGTCCGCAAGGGCTGCTTCAGAATCCGCTGACGCACAAGCCACCAGTTTTGATGGTTGAATGTATCATCCACATACGCCCGATCAACGATCCGCCACACTTCATTCAGTAACTTTTGCTCGTCTGTCAAGGCCTGAGCAGCAGGAGCGCCGACGTTTAATACCAACATCAGCGTCAGTGCCAAAAACAGCCCAATTCGAATAATCCGGTTTCTCATAGATCAAATGTTAAACGTCAATCCTAGAAGATGCCCAGTTACAGTGATCTAAATTGTTTTTTGCTAAGCGGCTTTGAGCAGTCACACCCCGCCTAGAGACTCAAACCCCTACCCTGTTTGGGTGGTGGTATTGATGTAAGGATTTTTTGATGGGCGGGCTTAGCCCGCCCATCAAAAAATCCTTACCAATTTAGGACTACTCCTGTTTGCTTGTTGAGGTTGGTATCAAAAAAAGAGAATTCTCACGTTAGGCTACTGACAAAATCCAAAATTGTGGATGGGTAATGGCAGCAAAAGAGGAGATTACTTCCCACTCTAACCGTTTGAGCTTGCCGCGATAGCAGATTCAAATCAAGGAAACCTCCAAAAATCAAGCGTTCCATCGTGAAAACTGATAGATAGCCATGCTACATTTTTATAGACAGCCATACATTTTTTTTGGAACTCTTGCTTCATGTTTACAAAGCAGGTAACTGACTCAAAAACATACCAGTGGTTTGAGGAACGGCTGGAGATCCAGGCGCTCGCTGATGACATCAGCAGCAAATACGTTCCTCCCCACGTTAATATCTTCTACTGTCTGGGTGGTATTACCCTGACTTGTTTCATCATCCAGTTTGCCACTGGGTTTGCGATGACCTTTTATTACAAGCCTACAGTCACTGATGCGTTTGAATCCGTTCAGTACCTGATGACTCAAGTCAACTTTGGTTGGCTCATCCGCTCTATCCATCGCTGGTCTGCCAGCATGATGGTGCTGATGATGATCCTCCATGTGTTTCGGGTATACCTCACAGGCGGTTTCAAAAAGCCTCGCGAACTAACCTGGGTCACAGGTGTGATTCTAGCGGTCATTACTGTAAGCTTTGGCGTTACAGGCTACTCCTTACCTTGGGATCAGCTTGGCTACTGGGCCGTCAAGATTGTGTCTGGTGTTCCCAGCGCCATCCCGATTGTGGGCGATCAAATCGTTGAACTGATGCGCGGTGGTGACAGTGTGGGTCAAGCTACCTTGACTCGTTTCTACAGCCTACATACTTTCGTACTGCCTTGGTCGATTGCTGTGTTCATGCTGCTCCACTTCTTGATGATCCGCAAGCAGGGTATTTCTGGCCCTCTTTAAACGATTTATCTAGACTTGGTTCAGATAGACATGGTTTCACTGGTTGAAGTAGTGCATAAGCTAATACCTAGCTCATTTGATACTTATTCACGTTGGTATTTACGGTCTCTCAGTATTCAGGTAGACTAGGCACTACCAAAGAGTACTAGAACCACCTTTCCTTCTATTCTTTGGAATCTATTAGGTTCCTACTGATAGGAGTCTCTCGGCCGCTAAGGAGAACACCCCTAAACTATGGCAACTATAAAGAAGCCGGATCTAACCGATCCCGCGTTGCGTGAAAAGCTGAAGCAGGGCATGGGTCACAACTATTATGGTGAACCTGCTTGGCCCAACGATCTGCTGTATATTTTTCCCGTTGTAATTCTCGGAACTATTGCTTGTTGCGTTGCTCTAGCAGTGCTTGACCCTGCTCTAGTTGGTGAAGCGGCTGATCCATTTGCTACTCCACTAGAAATTTTGCCTGAGTGGTACTTGTATCCTGCATTCCAAATTCTGCGAATTGTGCCCAACAAGCTTTTGGGTGTGGCCCTACAGTCAGCCATTCCTTTGGGTTTGATGTTGGTGCCGTTTATTGAGAACGTCAACAAGTTTCAAAATCCCTTTCGCCGTCCTGTTGCAACTACCGTGTTTTTGTTTGGTACGGCTGTAACGTTGTGGATGGGTATTGGTGCTACGTTCCCCATCGACAAATCCTTAACGTTGGGTTTGTTTTAGATTAGTCGTTGTTTTTAGCGCCTTTACTAGTGTTTGGAGTGTTTATTGCACATCTGAATCTAGTCTGGGCGCTAAATTTTTCTTTACGGCAAATTAGTTTGCATGAATTATCTTCTTACTGGGCGGGAGATGATTTGTGGACTCCAAAACGTTACTCGTGCAAAAAGAATTTAGCGTTGCAGGGTAAATTTTGTGGCAATTTTCTTCTCTAACAGTGTGTGAACGTATTACAGCGCGAACGTCTTGTAGTTTTTAGTGACCTAGCTGCTCTCGATGGAGTGCAGGATTGGTTCAAAGGTTGCTGCGCTCATTCTATTTATAAGATTCCTTGGCTTAAAAATCAGATTTATCCTTTGAATTTGGCATTGGCAGAAGGCTTCTCAAATGCTGTTCGCCACGCTCATCGAAATTTACCTCGTGAAACGCCTATTGAAATTGACCTAGCCTTTTGGGATGACTGGCTAGAACTGCGGGTTTGGGATCATGGCTCGCCGTTTGACCCAGACGTTCTCAAAGAACCAGAGCCGGGTACCCTGTGCAAGGGCGGATATGGCTGGTTTTTGCTAAGGCGCTTAGCCGATCGCGTGTCTTATGATCGCTATTCAGACGGGCGTAACTGTCTCTTGATTGTGAAATATGGATTTCAATTGTGAGAGTGTCTCCATACCTTTTTCTGTTTCTGGAGGCTTTTGAGCAGGAAGGTGGAATTCAGTCCTACATTCAAGATTTTCTCTGCGCTTACGGTGATCTGGAGGATGTACCCCCGGCTGTTGTATTTTTGCTGAGAGATCGGCTGAAGCAGCCCGGTTCGTCTTTACTTCCAAACATCAAACTACGGTCGTTCTGGCACGCTAACTCTACTGTGGCACGCCTGAGGCTGGCGATCGCTCTGTTATGGTTTCTGTTGAAGCAACGCCCACGTCGAGTTTTTTGTGGCCATGTTTACCTTGCTACCTTGGTAGCAATCTGCTGTATCCCACTGCGCGTTCCCTACACAGTGATAACCTACGGCAAAGAAGCCTGGGAGCCACTGCCCTTTCGATTTCGTTTGGCATTGCGACACGCCAGTCAAATTTGGACGATTAGTCGCTATACTCGCGATCGCACCTGTGCCGCCAATCGGCTATCGGTCAATCAATTTCGCTTGCTACCTTGCTCTGTAGATGGGAATCGCTTTTCTCCTGGCAGCAAATCTTTGGTACTGCTGGAACAGTATGGCCTAATGGGGGCTAGGGTTCTACTGACCGTTGCTCGTCTTTGGTCTGGCGATCGCTACAAAGGAGTAGATGTCACAATTCAGGCTCTACCGGCGATCGCGCAGGTCATTCCCACGGTTAAATACCTCGTCATTGGCCGAGGGGATGATCAACCACGGCTTGCTGCTTTAGCAAAGGAATTGCAAGTCGCCGATCGGGTCGTGTTTGCGGGTTTTGTACCCACGGTTGCCCTGCCCGATCACTATCGTTTGGCAGATGCCTATGTGATGCCGTCTCAAGAGGGCTTTGGTGTGGTGTACTTAGAGGCAATGGCCTGCGGCATCCCTGTGCTGGCAGGCGATTCAGACGGCTCAGCAGACCCATTACAAGATGGTCAGATGGGCTGGCGAGTGGCGCATCGTGACCCTACTGCTGTGGCGACGGCCTGTATTGAAATGCTTCAATGCTTAGAGCAGACTCAACTCCCCCCCCCTGCCCCGGCATCGTTGCAGTTAACATCATCATCGACGGATCTTCGCTGCGATCGCTACTGGTTACGGCAGCGGGCGATCGCGACCTTTGGCAAAGCTACTCTGCCCCAGCGACTGCGTCCACTCTTAGCCACCTCCGACTTACCCAGCAACCCAGAACCGACTTCGAGAAACGGTATTATTTAGTCAGGTTTGTCGAGCGGGTAAGTAACCAAAAAGTGTAAGCCGTTATTTTGTCTACCTTAGCTTCCTGTCTTGCGCGTATTGTTCCTAGAAGCGTCATGTATCTCGTTCATAAAGTGATTTATTTTCTTATGCGGCACTACGTGCCCAGGCTAAACATTTTTTCGTGTGAAAGGCATGTTCAGAGAGACTTTCACACAAAAAGATTGGTCTTGGGCTACTGGCGCAGCATTACACTGGCGGCTGTTTTAGGTGGGTTAGCGGTAAGTTGTCAGGAGAGCAAAATTGCTCAATGCAACCGCTTGACTACAGTGGCCAATAAAATTGCAGGTGAGGTGCAGACGATAGTCCAATCGAATGCAGTTCCTAATAGTGGTGCGCTTTCACAAGTGGCTGTCCAGTACGACCAAGGCATAGCCGCCATGAGAGAGATTAATCTCTCCAATTCTCAACTACAGGCCTATCAGCAGCGTTTCGTGGCACTCTACACTGATGTTGCCGAATCGGCTCGTAGTGTTGCTCAGGGTATAGGCGAACAAAACCGTGAAGCCACTGAACAAGCTTACGGAACGTTTCAATCTGCCACAAGTTTGGAAGTGCCGCTGGTGCAAGAGGTGAATACCTACTGCACCACCTCATCAGCATCGCAATAAACCCTGTGCATCAAAAGCACTTATGCATCTCAGACACAAAAGCAAGAAAGTTGAATAAGGCACAACATTTTGCATTGCTTAATCTGGGTATGATTTTTACTGCAAGGCTCGCTCAGCACCCCTTGCAAAAAAAATCATATAGCGGTAGCCATGATCAATAGGACTCCTCCCTGTCATTCCCGCGCAGGCGGGAATCCATCTGCTCGATAGGTGCTAGCGTCATTCCCGCCTGCGCGGGAATGACGCTGGCATGTCCTAAGCGTTATGACTATGGCTATACATGAAATAGCAACACCCAACATTTAACCGCGTAAGACCTGGTTACTTATTGCTCGACAAATCTAGAAGAAATAATGCTCTCAAAACGGCATTTTTATGACTAAAAATTCTCCTCACTTACCTGAACAGCGTCTTGTATTGCCCAACGTTAGTTGGCAGCAGTTTGAAACCCTACTGGTGGAACTAGGACAAAACCGCAGTGCCCGACTCACGTATGCGCGGGGCAAGCTGGAAATGATGACTCCTATGGCAGACCACGAGCGATGCCGAAAGTTAGTGGAGTCGTTAATTTTGGTGGTGGGAGATGAGATTGGCGTAATGGTCGCAGCGATCGCCCCTGTTCTAATCATTCACCGCGAACTGCAATGCAGCATTCAGCCCGATGCTTGCTACTACCTAAAATCTCAGTCTATCGCTGAACAACCTCAGGAAATCGACGAAATCGTTACGGTTCAGTTACCTGATCAGCCGGTGCCAGATCTACTGGTAGAGGTAGCTATGACAAAAAGCGGACTTAACAAGTTTGCCATTTGCGCCAGTTTGGGCATTCCTGAATTATGGCAATACGTCACAACGAGCGGAGAAGACGTGCTCAAGGGAGAAATGCGGATCTATCAACTCCAAGACCGAGCGTATGTGGAATGTACACAAAGTCCCGCATTTCCATTTTTGCCATCAAGCCGAATTTTACAATTTCTACAGCACAGTGATGCATTGGGTCTACAACAGGCGATCGCCCTTCTGCGAGACTGGTGTGTGCAACACGTGTAATCAAGCCAGCAAGGGGAATCAAACCCGGTTTAATCCTCGAAAGTTAACGCTCGAAGCATAAATTTTCGTACCTCTGAGCTGATCCAGAGGTTGGAGATTACAAAACCTAGTAACGGCCACCGCGTTTACGCAGAGAAGCTAGCATTTGCGCCCGCACGGCGATCGCCCAATTGTCAAAACTAGAGTTGCCACTAGGCATCGTAGAGGTCGAAACCATAGACCCGCTTTGAGAATCCTTCTGCTTTGTTGTTTCCATAATTATCCTTGGGTTGCCATCCCAGATTTAGCAAACTGAATATTGAGTGAAACCATCCATGAGCCTTAGTTGGACTTAGGTAGTGCTCTGACTCCTCTTGATGTTTGCTTGAAAGGTCCATAATGCAGACCTCCAAGCAAAAATCGGTGGTTAAAAGTTACTACTTAACTCATCTCCATGACCCAATCCTTAGCGACTACAACCACCTACTGTATACAAGAACTAAAGCGCCACCGTAACACTCATGCTTAGCATTGCAAATTAATTAACCTGCAATTTTTTTTTGGAAGTGCCGCGCGGAGCGCGGCACTTCCAAAAAAAAATTAGGTTTTATTTCGTACGCAATCCTTAGCATCAGTACCGAACTCACTGTGCCCCTACGTAACAGCCCATGCTTACAACAATGCTCCGTAGCATGACAGTAATGGCGGTAGATCTCGCAAAACAGGGCGTGGTGAAGTGCATCAAAATAAGCTTAGACTTGCCGATTCTTTAGGGATATCGCACATTAGAGTGAGAACGTCACTACAGTATGCGTTTAGAGAATTAGCTGGATGCATAAGCTGCATTCTCATCGTTTTTTGTGAGTCAAATGATGATGCCCCTGCTCTTATGATTTTTTTTGCAAGGAGGGCGGCACGCTCCTTGCAAAAAAAATCACACCCAGATTAAGCAATGCCGAAATTTGAATGATATTGCGAGCGTGGAGAGTCCGCAATATCATCTATAGCGGTAGCCATGATCAATAGGACGCCTCCCTGTCATTCCCGCGCAGGCGGGAATCCATCTGCTCGATAGGTGCGGGGGTGGATTCCCGTTTCCACGGGAATGACGCTAGCATGTCCTAAGCTTTATAACTATGGATATAACTGCGTAAATCCTACAGTCAAAGGTATCGAAGCACGCTCTGGGGGTAGATCGTCTCTTAGGGATTTCTCAAAACAGCTTACGGGAGCGTCCCACTCTAGTAATCCGAACCCCTTGCAGGTAGAGGTTTTTACTGTCCCACGGGCTGAGCAAGATCTGATAGCTAGTGGCATACTGCTTGAACCCGTCACCGCAATGTGAGAGTGTAAACGCTGAAGCAGTTGTAAAAGCGGTTATGAGAAGCATTCAGAAGGATTGGGGAATGCGGCTAGTGGTGGGGATATCGATTCTGTTTTGGCTATTCTGCTGCGTTTTTGCGCTGCAACGGTACTACAATTTTTTCCCGACCTTCGTCTCGTTTGACCAGGGTATTTTTAACCAGGTGTTTTGGAACAGTTTGCATGGGCGCTGGTTTGAAAGTTCACTGTCGTCTACTGAGTCTAGTTCAGTGCTGCTGGATGGAGATGTGGCGGCGGTGTATTACCGACGATTAGGTCAGCACTTTACGCCTGCGCTGCTGCTGTGGCTGCCGTTCTACGCCCTCTTTCAGTCACCAGCAGGGCTATCGGTGTTGCAGGTAACGCTAATAACACTGGGGGGGCTAGTGCTGTATGGATTGGCGCGGCACTACCATCCGCCCCATGTCGCCGTGTTGATAGCCGCAAGTTATTATGTAGCCAATGCGGTTCTGGCACCCACACTGGCCAATTTTCACGATTTTTGTCAGGTGCCGCTATTTGTCTTTGGGCTGCTATGGGCAATGGAGAAGCGGCGCTGGCGACTGTTTTGGCTGTTGACTGGCCTAACGCTAATTGTGCGGGAAGATGCCGGGGTGATTTTGTTTGGCATTGGTACATATTTGTTACTAAGCCGTCGGTTTAGCTGGGTAGGAATAACCGTGTGTGTGGTCAGTTTAGGCTACATGTTGCTGTTGACGAATGTAGTAATGCCTGCGTTCTCACCAGACATTTCGCGGCGGTTTATGGTAGAGCAGTTTGGGCAATTTGTAGAGGGTCAGGAAGCATCTACGCTGCAAGTGTTGCTGGCGATCGCCCTCAATCCGCTCAAATTGCTCTCGGAGTTGATTAACCCACCCGGACGAACCCTCAGCTATTTGTTGGCCCAGTGGCTGCCGCTAATGTTTGTGCCCGTTGTGTCGCTCGATGCCTGGCTGCTGGCTGGGTTTCCCATTCTCAAAATTCTGATGCAAAACGACCCGACGGCGCTGTCGTTGCATTTGCGCTATGCGGTAACGCTGGTGCCTGGTTTGTTCTATGGGGCAATTTTGTGGTGGGCTAAGCACCCGCTCCAGTTTCAACCGCGCACCCAGAATTTCTGGCGACTTTGCATGGGACTGGCACTTCTGTTAACGCTTACATCTAACCCAAACCGTGCCCTGTCGGTGATCATTCCCGACTCGATTCAACCCTGGGTCTATACGTCTCCGGCACGGCAGTGGCAACATGCTCAGGCGGTGCGATCGCTGATTGCTCAAATTCCTCCCACGGCCAGCGTGACAGCGACGGGTAACATTGTCGCGCATTTGTCTAATCGCCGCGAGGTGCTGCGCTATCCGGCGACTCGGCTAAGGAACGATGCCCGTGAGGTGATTCAGGTAGAGTATGCGATCGCCGATCTGTGGTATCCCAAGCAGTTTCAGGTTGCCTTTGACGATGAACGCAAGACGCTGATCGGCATGACCAACCGCATTTCTCGCTGGATTGAAAGAAACCAGTACGGGTTGATTGACCTGCAAGATGGTGTTGCTCTGCTGCGTTCTGGTGTGCCCTCTAACCCAGAGGCGATCGCCCAGTGGGCAACATTTAGGCAAGAGGTATTGATTCCGGGGATCGCTCAGCCAGCAGCGCCGTCCTCCTGACGGTTCTAGCGATCGCCCCGCACCAGTATCCAGCCTTCGGCTTCCCCTAAAATCTGTCGTTTTGGTAAATCTAGAGTTTTGAGGCGATCGCGGTCTAGCAAGAAATAGACTTGGGGTTCCGTTTGCCACAGCCGTTGGAGCCGTTTGGCGGGTGCAGGTAGAATGCGGCGATCGCTGTAGAAATCGAGTGAGGGACGGCGATCGGCGTAGGAGGTGTAGATTGTCTCGCCGGGTGGTGTGTACTGCTGCACTAGTTCTGCTACGGGCTTAACGGGATACGCTTCTGCCAGTTCCCAAACCCAGTGGGGCGACAGCATCAGCAGCAGCAACGATAGGTAGGTGCCCCAAATCAATAGGGAGATAAACTGCGGATTTTGCCGCCACATCAGCACTGCTGCCAAGGTCATGCTAATGCTAAAGCTGCCCAGAATGCGGACTAACGATGGATCTTCAGGCTGGCTCCAGTGCCAAAAGTAGGCACAGCCCACGCCGCTCAGACAGGCTAAAACGGCGATCGCCCCTACCCAGCCTAATGCATAGTCACGTCGCTGCTGTCGGATGCCTGCGTGCTTGCCCTGTTTCCACAATTGAGCCAGTTGGGCACCTACCACTAGCGCCAGTGCCGGATACAGCGGCAAGACATACCAGGGTAGCTTAGTCGCCATGACCGAAATAGCCACCAAATACACGCCACTCCAGATCAGCGCTAGCTTGGCCCAGCCCAGCAGCAAGCTTTCTCGCATAAACGAGAAGCCTGCGGGAAGAAACAGCAGCCACGGCACGCTGTATTTCAGCAGTTCGAGCGCATAATACCAGGGCGCACCGCCGTTATTTTCAACCCGCGTCCACACGCGCTGAAAGGACTGGTCTACCAAATTGCCGCCCAAAAAATCTGCGCCGTACTGTCCCCACTGCGCTCCATACCAAACAGTGACCGGAAAACTGCCGATCGCCACCCCCAGCCACAGGTAGGGCAAACGCAGCAGCCGAGGCGTATCCCAGGCCAGAAACAACAGCGCGATCGCCCCCAGCAATAGCCCCAGCATCACCCCTTTGGTCAAACAAATTAACCCAAAGCTAATACCTATCCCTAGTGAAAAGCGACTGTCTCGCCGCGATCGCAACACGCTCCACAGCAGCAGCAGCCAGAAGCAGAGCACCGCTCCGTCCAACATCGCCAGCCGTCCATGTCGCGCCACGGGGAGCCAAGTCAGATAAACTGCCGCCGCCATCAAGGCAGGTAACCGAGTGGGAAAAACCTCTCGCCCAACCCAGTACAGCAGTGGCACCGACACCGCCGTTAGCAGCGCCCCCGGCAACCGTGAGGTCAGCTCGCTAACGCCACCTAAGTGGTACGCGATCGCCATCAGGTTGTGCATCAGCGGCGGCTTGTTCAGGTACGGTTCGCCGCCCAGAGTGGGAAATAGCCAGGTAAGGGACTGGGAGGGCGATCGCCATATTTCCCGTGCCACCTGTGCCACAGTACCCTCATCCCAATCGCGCAGGGGCAGCCCACCCAAATTGACGGTGAACAACACCAGCGCAGCCACCAGCAGCAGCAACACCCACAGCCAATCGGCCTGATCCTGGCTTTGGCGCAATCCACGCCCAGACGCATTCAAAATCGACATTGCAAACCCAACACCGTTCAACTGGCAACATGGGTAGTGGTATTGATGTAATGATTTTTTGAAGTGCGGGTAAAGTCCGCGCTTCAAAAAATTATTACAAGCAAGGACTACCGCGACACGAACCTCTCCACAGGGTAACTCAGAAGTTGCCGAGTCATTCGTTCCTAGAGGTCTTCGCTCGAAACCCGCAGTTGCAGCACCACCAGGATCAGCGTTACGGCTAGCAAAACTGTTGCGGCAGCGGCAGCATAGCCAAAATCAAACTGAGAAAAGGCTTCGTTGTAAATGTAATACACCAGCAGATTGGTTGAGTTTAGCGGACCGCCCCCCGTAATCACATAGGGTTGTTCAAAGCTGCGAAGCGTAAAAATGGCTGTCGTTACCAGTGCAAAGATCAGCGTCGAGCGCAGCCCTGGCAGCGTAATGTGCCAAAACTGTTGCCAGCCATTTGCTCCGTCTAATTCGGCGGCTTCGTAGCGGCTAGATGGAATGGTCTGCAAGCCTGCCAAAAATACGACCATATTGAACCCTAACTGTTTCCAAACGCTCAGTAAGATTAGGACGGGCATTGCCCAAACCGTACTGCTCAGCCACGGCACTGCCGGAATGCCAATCCAGGTTAGCAGCCCGTTGACTGGCCCCTCTGTTTGAAACAGCCAGCGCCAGCCCAACCCTACAGCCACTAGAGAGGTGATCGAAGGAATAAAATAGGCTGTTCGCAGCAGCCCGCGTAGCGCCACCGTCCGATTGAGCAATACCGCTAGTCCCAAAGGAATCACCAACGCCGGAATCACCGTCGCAATGGTGAAATAGCCCGTATTGCCCAACACTTGCCAAAAATCGGGGTTGACCAGCAATCGCCAGTAATTGCGTAACCCCACCCAATGCAAGCCGTCACGGGTAAAGCTGCCCTGAGTGAAACTGAGACACGCAAGATAGAGGATGGGATACAGAACAAAAATTCCCAGCAGAATTAAGGCAGGCGCTAAGAATAACCAGGCTTCCTGTACCTCGCGGCGATCGCCCTTAGGTAGCTTAGAAAAATCAGATGTCATGGGTATGGCGGCTCTAGGTAAGTAGTTCAACTTAAATAAAAACAAGATTCTAAAAGTCTGCGCCGCCCGCTGCGCGGGCGGCGCAGACTTTTAGGGTTTTATGCTTAATTACGCCCGCCTACTTAATGGCTCAAACTAGATTCCCGCAATTTGGCTGAGATACCCGTCTAGCGCGGCTCGTATCGGGTTAATGCTTTTGTAGAGCTGCATCTGAAGTGGAATCTGGGCGATCGCCGCCCGTACCCCCCGCGCCGCCGCCGGGTGCTGCACCAAAATAGACAGCGGATAGACATAGGTTCGCACGGTGAACAATACCCCATTGCTGAGCGGTAGCCGCCGCAGCGTTTGCCGCTCTACCCGAATCCACAGGTGTTCTCCCGCCCCTGCTGCCGAAATACTATCAGCCATTTGATGCTGGCGGTGCAGTCCCAAAAATAATTCTGGCGTATCCACAATGCTCCAGTTAAACCGATAGCCCGGTCTGTGGAGCTGAAGACGATCGAAAAACCCATCAACCGGACGTTCTAGCGTTTTGGCATAGCCCGGTACCGGGGCATGAATTTGCCCAATCGGCTGCCCTAGCTTTTCCTGCAACCGCCAATACAGCGGAAAACACAGCGACGCGGCGGCCAGCCGATAGCCGTTGTCCATAGGGTTACTTGGGTCGTTGTCGTTGGATGGCACCGGGCTAGGTAGCATCAAACAGAGATCTTCTTGCACCAGGCGACCAGCCAGATCAAGCGGGCGATCGCTCCATTCATCCAAGTTCCATCGCTCCCCGGTTATGCGGTTGGTTATGCTTCGCGCATCTCGCTGATAATGTGTTGGAAAGTGCGTGGGCAAATGCTCTAACAGCATTACCAACACGTCCTGTTGCCCTGTCTCACTGCCGGGAAGCGCCGCCCACACGTCAGAATAGTGATGATGTAGCAGCTCTCGTTTGCGCGCCAGATAGGGTGAAAATTCGTCGTCTACTTCAATCCACGTAGCCAGGTCGAGCGATCGCAGCCCCATTTTTAGCTGCCACTGACCCTCAGCAAATGGAAAGTGGAGTTTCTGCTTCATGACTTTGGTGCCCAAATCATGGTGAAAAACCCGAACGAGAGGACAGATATCCGCACTGCTTTAGCCCACCATTCGTAATCAAATTTCCTTATAACTTAAGATGGGACTTAATGGGACACCGTCTATGGCATTCACATCTGTGACACGCATGGCACCACCTTCAAATCCAGCACCTTCCGATTCGGGAAGGACGGACTTTTACAGTCAGGTAGATGTTCAGCAAATTCTCCAGGTGGCGATCGCCCGTCAAGCCCAGGCGGGAGAGTTAGAGCAGTTGACGCGAGCACAATTGTTAGAAATTGCTGACGAAATGGGGATTTCTGCTGGAGAGCTGCAAATTGCTGAACAAGAATGGCAGGTTCAGCAAGGGGATGCCGTAGAGCGTCAGGAATTTGACCGAATTCGCGGCAGCCGATTTCAGCGACGAGTCACTCGCTATCTCATCGTCAACGGCTTTTCGGCGGCGATCGCCCTGCTATTTACCGGGGGCAGCGGTTTGCTGTGGGCACCTTTTTTGGCAATCGGCTGGGGCATGGGAGTGGTGCTCGATGCCTGGAACACCTTCTATTTAGGCGGCGATCGCTACGAAGATGCGTTTCAGCAATGGCGACGGAAGCGGTTACTGAGGCGCTCTATCCATTCATTATTTGATCGCTGGTTTAGGGGATAAAGTCACCAGACCTAAACGAGCAAACGACCAAGCTCACCGGACGCAGACAACCTTTACAACTCAGCCAATCATACTGAGGCGTTCCGGTGCAGCGACTTGTTAGGTTGCAGAACCTCGGAGTGAGCACTTGCTACAACCTCTTTCGCTTTCGTAGTAATTGGGTCTTGACATTTGTAACCTGCCACGTTACAGTGAAATCGTAACCTCTAAAGTTACAAAAATTATATTTATGTCATAAAATTATATTGTTGTAAACCGAGATTTAATATGAAATATAGGAGAATTATAATTGAATGATACAAACTTTTAGAAAGAAGGAATTAGAAAAGTTATTAAGAGAAGGTAATACAAAAGGTATACCCAAAGAGTTAGAAAAAAGAGTAAGAATAAGACTTGAAGTAATAGATTCCGCAACAAATATAGATGAACTTAGAATACCAGGCTATGGTTTACACCAGCTTAAAGGTGATAGAGGAGAAACTTGGTCAATAAAGGTATCAGGTAACTGCGTATTACTTTCAAATTTAGAGATAACGACGCATACGATTTAAATCTTGAAGATTATCACTGACCATAACAGAAACAAAAGAGTTCTACTTCAAGCAGGAAAACGATTCATGAAAGACTTACAAGATATTATTAATGGGAGGCAAATAAGACCAGTGCATCCTGGCGAGGTCATTTCAGATGTGCTTGAAGATCTTGAAATGACTCAAACAAGCTTTGCTGAGTTTCTCGGTGTATCGCGGCGCACTGTTAATGAAATTATTCAAGGTCGAAGACCAATCACGGTAGACATGGCAATTCGCATTGGGAAAACACTAGGGAATGGCCCTCAGCTTTGGCTCAATCTTCAGCAAAAGGTTGACATTTGGGATGCAATACAAGCGCATAGAGAAGAATACAATAAATTGCCAACGATCGCATAGCAGGATATATCAATCCTAGATTGCTAGCTAAGGAGTCTTACAAAAATAACTTGAGCAACCTTTAGAACATATTGGCTTTGCTGCAAGGCTTACCAGGGTTAGACAATGAAATTTAAATTTGTAAGGCTCCTAAGTTTAAATTGCAGTATGAACTCTTGCCTTGACAGGTAAGAGTTCATACTGCGTTCTGCTGAAGATTTGACAGATAAACTTAAAACACTGCCTTACCAAAAACTTAAGCAGCCTAACAATCTTATTCAGACTCCTGCGTCTCTCCAGCCCTCAACAATGGCGATCGCCACATGACATAGGGATTCTCGCTAAGATCGGCATCCCTGAGGTCGGCACCGTTAAGGTAGGCATCGCTGAGAACAGGTCGAACGCTACTATTCGCTATCCTCCACTCATTCCAGCTCCTAACTCCTTTCTTCAACTGCGCCAAATGCTCTGTATTCGCCACCTCAACCTCCTTTTTCTTAACCCATTTAGGTTCTAGTCGAGAATTCTGGTGCGATCGCCCCTTTTTCAGCAAAACTTCCACGGCTTGAGACAGCGATCAGGCTTTTTTTACCTGATTCGAGATTAACGTGACTACATCCTGAGATACGCGACTCAAATCACTGGATATTCTAAATAAGTACTCAACGCCTCAGACAAGTTATCTGAAACCAAAATGTATTGGAAGCACGGGCTGCTTAAGTGGATGATTGAGCAAGTCAATCTGCTAGCGAGCAAGATTAGCTTGCCCCATCAGAGTGCCAACCACTTGCCCAAGATGCCTTCAGCGCCTTCTCCGCCGTTCTCCACTGTGCCGGAGCCGGAGAATGAAGCCGACAGACTCAGAGCGCTATATGACTATGACATCCTCGATACGTTACCTGAAAAGGCATTCGATGATTTGACGGCGCTGGCAGCCTACATTTGCGGTAGCCCGATTTCGTTGTTGAGCCTTACAGACGATCATCGGCAGTGGTTTAAGTCAACAGTTGGGACAGATCTAACAGAATCACCCAGAGATATTGCATTCTGTGCCCATGCCATTCTTCAGCCCAATCAGCTAATGATTGTGCCAGATACGTTACAAGATGATCGGTTTGCAACGAATCCTTTAGTCAATTCCGATCCCAATATTCGGTTTTATGCGGGTGCTCCTTTAGTAACCACTGATGGATATCCCTTGGGGACGCTCTGAGTGCTCGATCGCACTCCCCGCAAGCTGACCCCACAGCAGCAGGCGTTGCAAGCGCTAGGACGACAGGCGATCGCCCAAATGGAGCTGCGGCTTACTATCACTAAATTAGAGCGCCAAAAGCTTCGCTACCAGCAAGCAGAAGCCAAGCTGCGAGCCTCTGACCAGCAGGTGGTTGACTTGCTTGAGGGCATGACGGATGGTTTCTTTGCACTAGACCAACAGGGGCGATTTACCTTTGTCAATCGCAGAGCCGGAGAGATTTTGCAGCAGTTACCCGAAGCGCTCTTGGGTAAGGCAATTGAGGAAAATTTAGATGAAATGCTCGGCTCGGCTTTTGGGCAAGAGTATCGTAAAGCGATCGCGCAGCAAAGCAGCATTAGCGTCGAGACGTTTTCTAAACCGTTGGCACGGTGGCTAGAGGTTCGGACGTTTCCGGTCTATGGCGGACTCTCTGTTTTTATTCATGACATTACCAACCGAAAAACAATTGAAGCAGCCCTCCGCTATCAGCAAGAACAAACTGAACGGCTACTGTTAAATGTCTTACCCCAACCAATCTTGGCGCGTCTGAAGCAAGAGGAGGGCATCATTGCTGACAGTTTTGCTGAAGCAACAGTCCTGTTTGCTGACCTGGTTGGTTTTACCGCGTTGGCCGGCCAAATATCGGCTTCTGACCTGGTGTCGTTGCTGAACAGAATCTTTTCAGCCTTCGATCAGCTCACCGAGAAGTATGGATTAGAGAAGATTAAAACCATTGGAGATGCTTATTTGATTGTGGGCGGTGTGCCCCTACCTCGACCTGATCATGCTGAAGCGATCGCCAACATTGCACTTGAGATGCAGCAGGCCATCAAGCAGTTCACCACACCTCAGGGGGAGCTGCTTAGTTTATGCATCGGCATCAATACAGGGGCTGTGGTTGCAGGGGTAATCGGCACCAAAAAGTTTTCCTATGACCTATGGGGAGACACGGTCAATGTGGCCAGTCGGATGCAGCCTAATACTCCGGCAGATAGTATTCAAGTCACCAAAGCGACTTATCAGCAGCTCCAAGATCAGTATCTATTTGAGGAGCGCGGATTCATTTCGGTGAAGGGGAAAGGAGCGATGAAAACCTATTTACTGATCAGCAAAAAACCAGACGCGTGACAGGTATGTATAGCCATAGTCATAAAGCTTAGGACATGCCAGCGTCATTCCCGCGCAGGCGGGAATCCACCCCCGCACCTATCGAGCAGATGGATTCCCGCCTGCGCGGGAATGACAGGCAGGGTGGTTTCATAATAGAAAAGAATCACCCGACATTGAATTGGCGAACGCACACCTAAAACGACACCTATAGCTGTCGCCACAAAGGTTAGGACACTGGGATCAAAGGGGGTGTGGGGGCTTTGCCCCCAGCCAGGGGTTCCACCCCTGCATCCCGTCCTAACCAATCCGTCTATGGCTATATCTACGAACAGCGACATTTAATTCGCGAATGTACAGATATGCCAAGGGTTTTTCTTAGGGAGGGCGATCGCGTCTAATCTTCATCTGATGCTGCTTCGATATAGGATGAGGCAATTGTGAGCAGGCAGAATCTATGTTAAGTCGCAGGGTTAACTGGGTATTTGGTTTGTTGTGGTGCCTAGTGAGTACGATCGCCATCTTTGTCGGTGGGTTTGTGGCACTATACATTAGCTGGATTACTGCTGGTCAACTGGGCTTAGCGATCGAAGGCACCAACGAGGGTGCAGTGGGTGCTGTTGTCTTTTTATCCCTGATGTCGCTGTTGCTCACGCCAGCGGTTGGGGCTGCTCAGGGCTGGCTGCTAAAGCACTACTTGCCGATCGCCCATTGGTTTGGCGCGACGTTAGTAGGTGGGGCAATTGGGGCTGCTATTACTAGCGGAGTCGGATTATCGGGTGGTAATAGCCTAGACATTGCCGTAGCAGCAACTTGGGCAGGAACCGCGATCGCCCAGTGGTTTCTGCTGCGGCGATTTTCGTCCAGGTCGATTGTCTGGCTGATTGCCGGAGTAGTGCAAATCCCGCTCGTTTTGAATCAGCCGAACCTGATGATTCTTAACCCGCCGATAGTCATATTGGTTTATAGCATTGTGACTGCAATTTTGATTGTCTGGATTTTGCGGGGCAGTTCGCGTCCAATTGAACTAAGACAGGTTTTGTGATTTTAACCATACATATTTTGTCCAGCTTGTAAGGCATCTTTTGTCTAAACAGGCAGCCAGAACTACTGATTCTACATTTTGAGCAGAACCATTAATCCCACCAATTTCGGGCATATTTTGTCCAACAGTTCAATTTCGTTGGATATTTTGTCCAATAGTTCAGAGGCTGCTAAATAGGCACAGACGGCGATCGCCATAAGTAGGTGGGCTTAATTAAATATAAGATTCTAAAAGTCTGCGCCGCCCGCACAGCGGACGGCGCAGACTTTTAGAATTTGGTTTTTATTTAGGTTGAACTACTTAGCACGTTATGAAAGTGACACGAGAAGATGACTAGCTGCCGTCTGCCGAACGGGTAGCTCAATCTCAAACTGGGTACCCTGACCTGGTTTTGACTGACATCTCAGCATTCCATGATGCTTTTCGACTAAAAGCTGATAGCTAATCGACAACCCCAAGCCCGTACCTTTGCCCGGAGCTTTAGTTGTAAAAAATGCATCAAACAGTTTGGGTTGCAGCTCTTCAGGAATGCCAGAGCCATTGTCTGAAACGCGAATTGTAACTCGGTCTGCCGTTTGCTGTAGGGTCTGAATGTGAATGGTGGGTGGATGCTCTGTACTGTAGTGGGTGCTTTGAGCATGTGTTGCCCGCTGATCGGCCTGGAGTTGTTCTTCCAATGCATCAATCGCGTTCGCCAAAAGATTCATAAACACCTGATTGAGCTGGCTAGGATAGCATTCAAGCTGAGGCAATGCTCCATAGTCTTTGACGACCGTAATGGGAAGGCTGCCGTTATCGTGTCGTTTGAGCCGATATTGCAAAATCAGTAGGGTACTGTCGAGACCCTCGTGAACATCAGCTGTCTTCAACTCCGACTCATCTAATCGTGAGAAATTCCGTAGCGATAATACAATCTTTCGAATGCGATCGGCTCCCACTTTCATTGACCGAATGAGCTGGGGCAGATCTTTTCGTAAGAATTCTAAATCAATCTGTTCCATGCAGTCACGCACGGGGGAGGGCACCTCAGGGATATGGGTTTGGTAGCAGTCTATAAATTTCAGTAAATCCTCAATGTAGTCTTCAGCAGGACGCAAATTTCCATAGATAAAATTGATCGGGTTGTTGATTTCGTGGGCTATGCCTGCGACCAACTGCCCCAAGCTTGCCATTTTTTCACCTTGTACCAACTGGGTTTGAGCGGCTTTAAGCTGCGTGACTGATTCTGTTAATTCGGCAGTTCTCTCCGCAACTTGGTTCTCAAGGGTTTGGTTGAGCTGGCGCAACTGCAAATGCACATTAATCCGAGCTAGGACTTCTTCATGCTGGATAGGCTTGGTGATGTAATCGACTGCGCCTAGCTTTAGCCCTTTTACCTTATCGACCGTATCGGACAACGCCGTCATAAAAATGATTGGGATATCGCGCAGCAGCTCGCTGGCCTTGATTTGACGGCAGGTTTCAAAGCCATCAATACCGGGCATCATGACATCGAGCAAAATCAAATCGGGTAAGCTGCTTTGCATTCGTTTAAGAGCAACTTCTCCACTTTTGGCGATCGCCACGCGATATCCAAACGCATCGAGTACGTCAAACAACACTTCAATATTGGTTGGGTTATCATCAACCACTAATATCGTTTGCTGTTGTTTTTGCAATTGTGTATCCATGTTCGTTTCTACCTTGTTCGACCTAAACATATTGCTCGACTAAACGAAGAATGGCTTCATCATCAAATCGTTGAGCCAGTTCTAAAAGCTGATTGGCAAATGCGCCATATTCGGGAGCCAACTCGCGAATCCGGTTCACCTCTTGCTGAATGTCTTGCATAAAGCCGCCTTGTGCGGCTCTGTGGAGGATGCCTAGCTCTTGGGCGGGTGGCACCACTAGTTCTATGGGGGCGTTATGGATTCCCAGATTAGACACCGTGGATAGCTGCTCAGCGTCGTAGATCCACTCCAGATCCAGAAAAGTGGCAATTTCTGCCAGCAGCGCATCCAGTTGAATCGGTTTTGGGAAAAAGCTGTTGCAGCCCGCCTCTATGCTGTCTTGTCGATCGACCTGAGATAGGCTAGCCGGAGAAGCAATGATGGGCGTATGGGCAAAGATACTGATCTGCCGCAGCTTGCGAGTCATGTCTAACCCGTTGAGGTTGGGCATGACAACATCGGTAATGACCAGATCGGGATGCCTGCGACAGGCCAGGTCATAGCCTTCTTGCCCATTGCTAGCCTCGATGACGGTAAATCCCAGGGGTTCCAGCATATTGACCAGCACCAGACGATTTTCGGGATGATCATCAACGGCCAGAATGGTGTAAGGCTTGCCGCGATAGCCCACAATGATGGGAGCGCGATCGCCCACAGTTGCCACCCAGTCGCGAGCCAAGGGTAGGTCTAGCTCAAACCAAAAGGTGCTGCCTTTGCCGATCCGGCTCTCTACTGCAATATCTCCTCCCATCATCTGCACAATTTGTCGGCTAATGGCTAACCCTAACCCGGTGCCCTCTGAGTTGCGATCGCGTCCGCCCGCTTGCTCAAATGCATTAAACACCGTTTCTAATCGCTCAGGTGGAATGCCAATGCCAGTATCGTTAACTGTGAATCGAATGCGCCGATGGGGCAGAGCCTGTGCCGCTTGGGGCAGCTCTAGAAGCGCCGAGTATGCGGGATTTATCACGTCGATCTGAAAGATGACTTGTCCAGAGTCAGTGAACTTAATCGCATTGCTGATCAGGTTCAACAAGACTTGGCGCAACCGTTTGTCATCGACATGGACGGCAGTCGGCAGTCCTATCGGCTCAACATATTCAAACGCAATTCCCTTTTGCTCAGCCTTGACGGCGCAGATTTCTGCCGTTCCCAATAAAAAGTTAGGCAGGTGGAAATCTTGAGGATACAAGTCCATCTTGCGCGCCTCAATTTTTGCCAGATCCAAAATGTCGTTGATCAAGGTCAACAGGTGGGAACTGCATTGATAAATGACTTCAATCCCTTTAGCCTGCTTGGTCGTTAGGGTGGGGTCACGATCCAAAATTTGGGCATAGCCCAAAATACCGTTGAGTGGAGTACGCAACTCATGGTTCATATTGGCCAAAAATTCGCTCTTGGCGCGGTTGGCTGTGTCAGCCGCTTCTTTGGCAATTTGCAGTTCTGCGGTGCGGTAGGCAACTCGTTTCTCTAAGTCTTCGTTGGCCTCTGCTAGAGTACGCACCGATGCCTGCACCTGTGTAGCCATGCGGTTAAAGGTTTGAGCCAAAATTCCCAGCTCGTTTTTGTCATCAACTTTGACGCGGGTGTCTAGATTGCCGTCACTAAGCTGAATGGCAGCATCGGTTAGCCGCTGTAATGGCGAAGATAGCCGCCGGGAAAATACCCACCCGATGGCGATCGCCACTGCCAATAAGCCCAGCGTACTGCTGCCCATCACCAGCACGATGCGATAGAGCGGTGCATAGACCTCACGGGTCGGCAACTCGACAACGGCTTTCCAGTTTACGCCTGAGATAGGCGATACGGCTCCCAACACCGGTGCCCCCACTAACCCCGAATATTCGGAAATCTCGCCTGCTCGCGCTTCCATTAGTGACTTGAGCAACGGATTTTGACTAAAGTTTTCAAATTCAACCATGCGTGATTGTGTGCCAGAACGGGCGATCAAGTAGTTACGCTCGTCTAGCACATACACATAGCCGGTCTCACCCACTACCGTTTGCGAAATCACATAGCCCAAAAAGTTGAGATTGATCCGCGCCAGTAGCACGCCATCTACCTGATCGGCATCATTTCGAATGGGCACGGCTAGTGTCACCATGGGGAGCTGTGTCTCAGCATCCAGAACGACAGGGCCAACATAGTCTTCTTGTTGCTTATAGGCACTGCGAAACAGCGCAGAATCAGCCCAGTTGACTGACTCCACATTTCCATAGGGAGAGGCAATGCTAACCGTCTTCCCTCGGTTATCTAGAATTGCCACCATTTCGTAGGCATCGTTGTGGCGGGTTAGCCCTTCAATTAACTTTTGCTGAATTGCGGGGCTGAGGCGGCTAAGTCCCTTTACACGAGACAGGTAACTCAATTTTCGTTGCAAATCATCCAGATAATTGGCAATGCGATTGGCCACAACCGAGCTGCGCTCTTGCTGAAGCGCCAGCAGTTGTGTCGCGTTATTATGAGCGCTCCAATACAGCAATGCAGTTCCAATGGGTAGCGCACTCAATATCACAGCCAACAGCAAGCCCCAACGAACCTGGTTGACAATTGACTGTAGGTGTTGCCAACCAGACGAAGAGCGATCGCTGTACCTTTTGAATGAAGAATCGCCCACATCATGTGGCGTAGTGCGTGTCATCTTTGCCTAACCTTATAAAATTCAGCACAGACTTATTAATAAAACGCGTCCGTAGTCCTAAATTGGTAATGATTTTTTGAAGCGCGGGCTTTGCTCGCGCTTCAAAAAATCATTACATCAATACCACTACGTGTCAGCCCTAAACGGTTGCTAGACGATGCGTGTAGCCGCGAGAGGTTGATTTTGCGCTTGGCTCAGTGTGGGTTATTTTTAGAAGCCTTGCTGGGCGAGGCTTCTAAAAATAGCTGTAGTTTACGCAATTGAAAATTGCTGGAAATCAGGCTCAATGAGGTGCGGGGAATCAGTTACACCATAGGTTGTTATGGTGCAACGCTGCTCTATGGCGCAACATCAATTTCACCCGTCATCACTTTTTCTTTAATCGCCATAAACTGTGCTTCTTCATCTGAAGTCAGTGACCCTCTAAACGGAGCAATGTCATAGATGCCTTCTTTCAGCCCAAACTTGTAGAGCTTACCTTCCCATTTGCCTTGCTGCATTAGATCTGCGGCATTCAAAATCAGCTTGGGCATATCTTGTAAAACGCTCGTCAAGACATGATCCGGTGCGAGGTCATACTGATCTTTTGTCCATCCCACGATGTGGGTATCTTCATGTTCAGCAACGGCCTTGAGTGCGCCAATCCCGGCTTCATCGGCATTGATGGCAAAGCTGTCATATCCCTGATCAATTAGGTTCAGAGCGACTGTTCTTCCCTTTTTGCCATCTGTCCAGGTTTGTAAAAACTCAGTCGTCACTTCAACATTGGGCTTAGTAGCGGCGACTCCTCGACGAAACAGCGCTGCTTCTTCCTGATAGACGGGATAATCTGCCCCAACAATATAGGCAACCTTATTGGTTTGTGTTTTCATGGCAGCTAACACACCCGCTAGGTAGCCAGCTTCGCCGGAACGGAAGGCGACTGCACCTAGGTTGCGGTTATTGCCAGCATAGGTTGTGACCAAAGCAAACTTTGTTCTTGGAAATTCGTTGGCTACTTTTTCGGCATTTTCGATGTAGCCACCGCTATGGGCAATGACAAGGTCGTACCCTGCTTTGGCGTATTCTCGGAGTGGTACTTCTGCTTGACCATCGGAGACAGTCCCTTTAAATTCGACTGATGCATTGAATTGTTGCTTAATTAACTGTAGTCCTTCGTATCCGCCTTGACTCCAACTGCCGTCGTCTTGAGCACCACTAGCAACCAATGCAACCTTGAGGTTGCTTTGAGCAGTAGCCGAAGCAGTATCGGGCGGGGTTGGCGCAGACTTTGAACACCCCACGATCAGGGAAAATGAAGCGATCGCAAGTACAAAATTCAAGACAAATGGCTGAAGGCGCATAGCGGTTTGCTGACAATGGAACAATTCTTTGCTATAAGCATGATTCCCTCAGCAACAAGAGTACTAACAGTGAATAAATTTGGGGCTGCTTCAACCAAAACAACAAAAGGGCATTGCTTAATCTGGGTATGATTTTTTTTGAGAGGGGCGCGCCGTGCCCCTCTCAAAAAAAATTCATACGTGAAATCAGCAACACCCACTGACCTTGCTTGATTTTGTGGGGCGGTGCGTAGCTCCTAGTTTTTAAGGGGCGATCGCCAATTCAGCCGCTCGGCGACGAGGAATATCCTGGGTTAAGAAGTCATAGGCCATAGTCGTGTTTGGAAAAATTGCTCGTGCTTCCTTGAGCAAATCGTCCAAAACAATCGCATTTCCAGGGGCGTAGCGGGGACTAAAGTGGGTCATAATCAGGTGCTTAGCATTTGCGCCAAGGGCTACCTGTGCTGCCATTGTTGACGTGGAATGCAATCGCTGATACGCCATCTCAGCGTCCTGATGAGCAAAAGTTGCTTCATGTACCAGCACATCAGCATCCTGCGCCAGTTCTACAGCGTTTTCACAATAGATGGTATCGGTGCAATAAACGAACTTACGCCCAACTTGAGTTTCACCACACAGCTCAGCGCCATTGATTAGCCGCCCGTCGGGCAGGGTCACCGTTTCGCCCCGCTTCAACTTGCCATAGAGGGGACCCGACGGAATGCTTAGAGCGGTTGCCTGCTCTACATTAAACCGTCCGGGCTTGTTTTTTTCGGCAATGCGGTAGCCAAACGCTGGTACCCGATGGGTGAGCGGTAGGCAACTGACGGTGTATTCGTCATCTTCAAACACAACGCCAGATTCTACAGTGTGAACCTTGACGGGGTAAGAAAAATGAGTTTGAGAATACCGTCCACACGCGCGCAAATACTCGTCTAATTTAGGGGGGCCGTAGATATCGATGCGACTAGGGTTACCTGCAAGGCCGCAACTGGCCAGTAGACCCATTAGCCCATAGGTATGATCGCCGTGCATGTGGGTTACAAAGATTCGGGTAATCTGGCTAACGCGCACGTCACTACGCAAGAGCTGATGCTGTGTTCCCTCGCCACAGTCAAATAGCCACGCTTCAGCCCGCTGCGGCAACTGCATTGAAATGCTGGAGACGTTGCGCGATCGCGTTGGCACCCCCGAACTGGTTCCCAAAAATGTAATCTGCAAGGCGTATACCTATCCCATTGCCAGTTCTTTAATCATAATTAGGACTGACGCAGTGCAGCCAAAAAACCAGAAAGTTGACCGATATTGTGAGCCTTAGGAATGAGAATTAAATAACTCCGCCATTCTTCTGTAGGGGCGAACGGCCGTTCGCCCCTACCAGCAATCAAATTCCCGATCTTATTAAATCCATAATCCTTAGCGCCCACACTATTATTCAACCGCGTAAGCCCTAGTAATGCTAGGACAACGCGCAGAGTTGCTCAGGGTCATGGGTTGGAGACTGCTTAGTCAGACAGAGGGGCGATCGCCTCTGCGCTTGACTCGATTTGACTCTAGCAGATTTCTCCGGAGCAGAAGCATAGCATTGTGGAACAAATAGGTACCCACCGCTCATCTTTAACCATAAGAGCAGAAAGAACACACAAATAAGGAGAAAAAACGGAGATTGCGGATGACCTCCGAGAACAACCCGTGTACACTGCGTCATGCAAGTGCATGTAGAAATTCCGGCATGAGTGTGTTTTTGAGAGCGTAACTCTTTTGAACTAGGCGGCAGTGCTACGACAAGAGATTTTGTAGTGCTTGCCTATTTTTTTGGCGATCGGTCTTCTATTTATTGTTCCTGAAGGTATGAGGTACTCGTGACCATGACATCTGCACAAAATCCCGGCTTAAAGCAGTTCCTAATGCCGTTGTTGCGCTGGGGCAAGCAGTCTTGGTGGCTTACCCTAGCCGTATGGTTAGTGGCTATGGCACCTGCCCGCGCAGCGCTCGATCTGCGAGTGGCGGTCGAGCAAGGTGTCAGTACAGTTCAGGTAGGCAGCAGTACAAACGCGCTCCTTAAAGATAGTTCTGGGCAAGTATTGGCTGAAGTTGAAGGCAGCACAGCACTAGACGCTAATGCAGAGGCAGGCGGCGTTGCCATCAGTCGCTGGCGCTCTGATGGCATTTGGATTGAGCCGCAGGGCGACGGGTTAGTGTGGATTGGCGATCGCTGGTATCGCGGCAAGGTCTACGTTGTTCCGACTGGTAGTGGTTTAACAGCCGTTAACTACGTAGATCTAGAAGAATACCTCTACAGCGTTTTGGGTGGTGAAATGCCGACAAACTGGCCGTTAGAAGCGCTCAAAGCTCAGGCAGTGGCGGCTCGTTCCTACGCCCTCTATCAACGTCAAACTGGAGCCAATACTGTATTTGATGTGGGCGATACCACCCGCTGGCAAGTATACGGTGGTGTTCAAGAAGAAACAAACACAACGGTAGCGGCTGTGCAAGGCACACGGGGACAGGTTCTCACTTACAACGGGCAGATTATCAATGCAGTTTTCCACTCGTCGTCCGGTGGACATACCGAGAATGTGGAAGATGTGTGGCTGAGCGCACTACCCTACCTGCGGGCAGTGCCCGATTATGATCAGGCGGCTCCTGTATTTCAGTGGACGGTGACCTTCTCGGCTGATCAGATGCGGCAGAAAATAACGGGTGTTGGTAATATCATTTCGTTTGCTGCTGAGAGATCAACACCACGGGGACGGTTGAAAAGTGTACGGGTCGTGGGCGATGCAGGTGAACGGGTGTTGACTGGAGACGAAATGCGGCAGGCGCTAAATCTGCGAAGTACGCTTTTTACCATTCAACCGCAATCTGACCGCGTTGCTAGCGCTCAAGGTATACCGACTCCGGGCGGCTTTCAGGTGATTGGCCGAGGCTTTGGGCATGGCATTGGCATGAGTCAATACGGAGCCTATGGAATGGCCTCACAAGGCAGGAACTACAGAGACATTGTGCTGCACTATTATCAGGGCGCGATTCTGTCGCAGATTCGGGTGCAATAGTCTTCGGGATAGTGGTATTGATCTAAGGGTTTTGAGGCGTGGGCTTTGCCCACGCCTCAAAACCCTTACCAGTTAAGAATTACCGTCTTCGGGTGCAATAGTCGAGCTGATCTGGCGTATCAATGGCTAACCACAACCCTGATCAATCCAGTTTAAAACTCGATTCCAAGCCCACCAAGGATCAGGGTCGTGGGCTTGTGCCTGACCTGCTTTACTGCTGATATACCCCACATGACCGCCGTGAGGGGTTATGACCAGATCAATGGCTGGGTTGCGATCGCAAGCCGCCCGCAAATCGGGCACAATGGCTGGATCAAACATCGGGTCATCGGCTGCATACAGAATCAGTGTCTTTTTCTGGATCTGTGGTAATAACGGCAGCGGGCTACTGGCGGCATAATACTCTTCTACAGACGAAAATCCCAACCGCCCAATCACTAATTCTTGATCAAACGTCCAAATGCTTTTGACTTGCTCCAGTGCATTAGGGTCGATCGCACCTGGATGATAGTCAGAGATGCGCTGGGCAAGTTTTTTCAACTGCCGCGTGATTGCTCGTTCTAGCTGTCTACCTCCCTGGTTTTTCATCAGATAGGTGAGAGACCGAGCAGAATCTAGGCTGGGGCAAATGACAGCCCCTCCACCAATATCGGATGGCGTTAGCCCTAAGTCTTGTCCCCAGGTAGAAACCGTCTGAGCGGCCTTGATTGCCCACAGTGCCAACTGCCCTCCTAAGGAAAATCCTGTAAACCAGAAGGGTGCCGGACATCCCATCAATTTGGCTTTGGCAGCAATCCGTACAAAATCTTCTCCCTCGTACAACCCGTCTGAGGTTAAGGTTGGCGATAACTCAGCCGTTTTGCCATGAGCGCGCCAGTCAAACAGCACCACAGCGTATCCCTGAGCAAAGGCTTTGCGTCCTAACAATCGCAGAAACCACTGGTCATCCAGGTTCCCCGTAATGCCATAAGTGCCGACAATGGTGCCTTTGGGATTTTCAGGAATAGCGATTATCCCAAATAGGGGCACATTCCTGGCACCCAAAAATATGTGTGGTTGGTAGACCGGTTCTGGCAACGTGATGGTTTTTTCCCAATCACGGCTCGCCTTTAAGGCAGTATAAAGGGTTATAGCCAGACCACTGCTTAAGCCCAAAGGGGGAATGTATGGCGGAATATTCATCAACCACTGCTACGGAGTCCGTTTATATATAGCGGTAGCCATGATCAATAGGACGCCTCCCTGCCATTCCCGCGCAGGCGGGAATCCATCTGCTCGATAGGTGCGGGGGTGGATTCCCGCCTGCGCGGGAATGACGCTGGCATGTCCTAAGCTTTATGACTATGGCTATATGTTCATAGTAGTGGTTAGTTTGCATCAGTTATGGGAGACGGGTCAACGTTTCAAGCTGCTGCAATAGACCTCTTGCGTGAATCGTTTCCCTGCTTCGCCGGGAAACGATTCACGCTCACGAAAAAGCATTCACGCAGGAAGTCTAATGTAGCTGTAAGTTAGGCAGTTGGCACCCGTCAACCCTCTAGCCGTTTACGCCATTCGGCATCAATTTTGTCTGAATTGGCCAGCTCTTGCTCGGTAAGGTCAGTTTCGGTCGAATATGCCAGGTTGTCTTGGCTAACAATGGTTTCAGCCGCAAACTGTTGAGCATATGCAATTTTTTGCTGCAACGCTGCTCCACCCTGGTTTAGACGGCTTGCGAGATTCTGGCGTTGTTCGTTGCGAAGTTCTAGCTTGCGGTTGCGCTGCTGAATCCACCAATAGCGTACCAGCGGCACGGCTAGGAAGCCAATTCCATAGGCTAACAGTAGACCATAAATCCCTCCCACAAAGGCAAGTAACCCACCAAGCTCTCCGGCGATGCCATTACGCAACAGTGAACCCAGCACCAGTGCGCCGATCAGATTAAAGCCGCCCAGCCCCGCTGCCAGCATAATCTGCCCAGAGGTGGCTTGACTGAATTTCCAGAGAGACTCTTTTAGGTAAGCGGCAATGGGAGAAGATTTCTGCCGTGCAGCCGTCACCTGAAGTTCTGGGAAGTGATACACAATCTGGCCATCGGGGCTGACTTCGGGTTGCCCGTTAAAGCGAATAAGGACTGGCAGCATGTAATCTTCGTCGTCGTCCAGATGCCGACTAGGCAGGTCTAGGTAGGGCGCAACCTGCTCTGCTGCGACAGCACCACCGCTATTGCGAATCACTGTGGCGATCGCCCGCCAGCGCCGTTCATCTAGCTCAGCATTGGGGTTGCCATCGCCAAACAGAAATGAGAACACTGCCTCCAAAAAATTGAGTTTGCGTGGTTCACCCGACATAGCATGACGACGGCGGTTGTCATAGTAATCGGGCTGAAAAATCAAGTACCACTCAGGCCCAATCCAAAAATGGGGTAGAAACATCATGCCGCCATCGCCATCACCGCGATCGTTATCGCCATCTTGTGCCGATTTGAGTGCTGTTAGTGCCAGCACAATGGCGATCGTAATCAGCAAAATCGACGCAACTAGGGCAATTCCAAAGGACATCCGAATCAGATAAAACAAAACCCGCCAAACCTTTGTCCACCAGGCCTGAACGCGCAATCGAAAATATTTATTCTGTAAAACAGCACGAAAATTTTTAGGAAACAAGTAAGCGATTTCGCCTGACTCTGCCACTTGCATGTGCCCACCCGCTTCGGAGGCGAGTGCCAGTAGCCCCTGTTCCGCTAGCTTTACGTCCAGTCCGGACTGGGAAGCTACGTCTCCAGCCGTCACGCGATAATCTAGCGTTTCAACTGCTTTCATCAAACCAGAATCGGGAGTCATGCCTTTTTCTCACTGCACTCTTCAGAGCTTATTTCACGCTCACTTCTACTCTAAAGAGTGTTGAGCCAAAACGACAACGAAAGGGCAAGATTAGACAGCCAACGTCCCACAAACTCTTAGGTTTGAGGCAAAATCAAGTATTGCCGATTGTTAGGGACTGCTGAGGATTCATGACACTTGTAATTGCAGGAGAACGCAGCGGCGTTGGAAAAACGACCATTACTCTGGCTTTGTTGGCCTATTTGCAGCGGCAGAGCGATCGCGTTCAGTCTTTCAAAGTTGGGCCAGACTACATCGACCCGATGTTTCACAGCTATGTGACCGGGCGCGCCTGCCGCAACCTTGACCCAGTGCTTACCTCTGAGAGGTATGTGCAGCAGTGCTTTGCTCGCCATGTGCAAAATGCTGAATATGCCCTAGTGGAAGGGGTCATGGGTCTATTTGATGGGGCAACGGGCGCAGAGGATGTGGGTAGCACTGCCCATGTGGCTCGCCTATTGAATTTACCCGTATTGTTGGTGCTCGATTGTAGCCGGATGTCTCGCTCGGTGGCCGCGATCGCCCACGGCTACCGTAGCTTTGACCCGCGTGTCAACATGACCGGAGTTATTCTGAATCGGGTAGGCAGCGATCGCCATCTCGATCTGCTCAAAGCTGCTCTAGAACCTCTCAACCTACCTATTCTCGGCGTTCTGCGGCGGCAAGACGACATCACTATTCCAGATCGCCATTTAGGATTGATACCCACTGCTGAACTTCCCGAACTCAAGGCTGTCTGCGATCGCCTTGCTGCCTTAGCCGAAACCTGCTTCGACTGGTCACGCTTGCTGGAGATGCTAAAGGGTGGGGAAAACAGAAACGGGGAAGACAATGCCAATACGTCAGAAATGGAGCGACCCGTTACTCTGAATCCACCATTTTTTACTTCTAATCCACCATTTTTTACTTCTAATCCAGCACTTTTTACCTCAAAGTCAGCACTCGTTAACTCGTCATTATCCCAGCCTGTTCGCATTGCCGTGGCACGCGATCGCGCCTTTAGCTTTTACTACGCCGACAATTTAGACATCTTAGAGTCCTTAGGGGCAGAGCTGGTGTTCTGGAGTCCATTGCAGGATGAGGCATTGCCAGAGCAGGTAGATGGTCTCTATTTTGGCGGCGGTTTTCCCGAAGTGTTTGCCGCAGAACTCTCTGCCAATCAAACCGCGCAGCGATCGGTTCGAGCCGCCATTCAATCTGGGATGCCTGCTTACGCTGAATGTGGCGGGTTAATGTATCTGAGTCAGGGCATTACAAATTTCGAGGGACAGACCTGGGAAATGGTTGGCGTTTTGCCCACGATCGCCAAAATGGGAGCGCGGTTAACGCTGGGCTATAGACGGGCGATCGCCCTGCAAACCAGCCCGTTATTACCCATCGGCACAACGGTTTGGGGGCACGAGTTTCACCGATCTCATTTGGCGATAGATCCGGCTGCACCGCTTTATCAAACACAGGGATACGACGCTCACACCCCGCTGGCAACGGAAGGGTGGCAGGTTAATCAACTCCATGCGTCCTATGTGCATCTGCACTGGGGCAGTCGAGAAGAGGTGCCTGCCAGGTTTCTGCAAGCCTGCTGTCAGCATCAAGTGTCGCTGACTACCGCTGGTGGGCAGCACTAAGGATTGCGTACAAAATAAAACCTAATCTTTTTTTGGAAGTGCCGCGCTCCGCGCGGCACTTCCAAAAAAAGATTACAGGTTAATTAATTTGCAATCCTAAGTGACTTGCCGTTGCA
>Ga0335394_10000596_pt1 | contig 39065 bp, 28 predicted proteins | sample MAT03_FD_205741 | JGI IMG/M metagenome (GOLD analysis project Ga0335394, IMG submission 205741) | Freshwater microbial communities from Lake Fryxell liftoff mats and glacier meltwater in Antarctica - MAT-03 (spades assembly) (version 2) ...
GCAGCGCGAGCAGCTCGTCGCAGGCCGCCTCGGCGCGCGGACACCAGCCGCGCCGATAACCGTGCTCGGCCAGGGCCGGCTGCAGGTGCAGCGGCGACGGATAGTAGATCTCGGTGCCGATGCCGGCGGCGGTCAGCCGCGCGCGCACGCGGTCGCGGTCGGGCACTCGGATCGCGAACTGGTGATAGACGTGGGCTGGCTCGTCGGCCGGGAGCCCGATCGCGTCGAGCTCGGCGAGGCCGGCGCAATAGCGCGCGGCCAGGGCCCGGCGGGCTGACACCCAGCGCCCCAGGTGCGGCAGCTTGGCGGCGAGGATCGCGGCCTGGAGCGCGTCGAGGCGGAAGTTTCCGCCGACCGCGACGTGGTGGTACTTGGGCCGCGCGCCGTGGTTGCGCAGGAGCCGCACCCGATCGGCCAGGGCGTCGTCGTCGGTGAGCACCGCGCCGCCGTCGCCGAAGCCGCCCAGGTTCTTGGTCGGAAAGAACGACAGCGCCGCCGCCACGCCACGGACCGGGGCCGCGCCGATCGCCTGGGCCGCGTCCTCGACCACCGGCACGGTCAGGCCGTCCCAGCGCGCCGGACGCCCGAACAGGTGCACCACGATCGCGGCGGCGAGTTGGGGCTCGCGCAGGTCGCGCAACGCCGCCGGGTCGACGTTGAGCGTGTCGTCGATGTCGACGAAGACTGGGCGCGCGCCCAGCCGGACGATGGCGCCGGCGGTGGCGAAGAACGACAGCGGGGTGGTCGCGACCGCGTCGCCAGCGCGCCAGCCCAGCGCCATCCCGGTCGCGAGCAGCGCGTCGGTGCCCGAGCTGGTGCCGACCGCATGGGTGACGCCGCACCGCGTCGCGAGCGCGGCCTCGAAGGCCTCGACCTCGGCCCCGCCCACGAACCCGCCGTGGTCGAGCACCCGCGCGATGGCCTGGTCGACCTCGGTCCGCACCGCGGCCACCTCGGCGCGCATGTCGAAGAACGGCACGACCATGGCGGCGCACTCTCGCTGACCGACCCGGCCCAGGCAAGCCTGCGGAGTGCGACCTCCCGTGCGCAGGTGGGACCCGCCTCACCGATCGGCGTGCACACGGCGGTGGGCAGCCCCAGGACCAACATGACGAGATTGCACGCAACTACTTGTTATCGCTTGAACAAAGCCTCCTAGCTCCGCGCAGCTCATCGGTGGCACGGTGGCTGCTCTGGTTGCCACCATGCTTCGTCGTCTCGCCCCCGCGATGTTCGCCACGCTCGCCGCTGCCTCCGGTGCCTGCATGACCGACGTGTCGGTCGATGACGGGCTCAACCCCGTCGTCGTCACCGAGCTCGATCGCACCTACGCCGAAGCTTCGGCCGAGACCGGCGTGCCGGCCGATCTGCTCAAGGCCATCGGCTACGTCCAGACCCGCTGGGAGAACGTGGCCGGCGAGGACGAGTTCGACCGCGCCGACACCTTCAACGGCGTGATGGGCCTGACCCAGAACCAGCTCACCGTGGGCGCCGCGCTGACCGGCCTCAACCGCGACGAGATCGCGAGCGACCCCGACGCCAACATCCTGGCCGCCGCCAAGCTGCTCGCCTCGGAGGCTGCGGCCCAAGGCGTGAGCGGCGACAACCTCGCCGACTGGGAGCCGGTCATGGCGGCCTGGGTCGGCATCGCCGATGAGGATGCCCGCCGCCACTTCGTCCGCGGCGACGTGTTCCGCGTCCTGTCCGAGGGCGCCAGTGAGCGCGCCGAGAGCGGCGAGCTCATCGCGTCGCTCGTCGCGCACCCCGAGCTGACCCCGCTGGTCCAGCGCCCGCTGTTCGCGGCCGGCCTCGACTACGCACCGGCGCAGTGGCGGCCCTCGCCCAACTTCAGCTCGCGCGGCGGCGCCACGATCAGCCACGTGGTCATCCACACCTGCGAAGGCGCGTACTCGGGCTGCTGGGGCTGGCTCAAGAACTCGGCCTCGGGCGTGAGCGCGCACTACGTCGTCAACGAGTCGGGCTCCGAGATCACCCAGCTGGTCCGCGAGACTGACAAGGCGTGGCACGTCGCGGCGACCTACGTCTGCTCGCGCAACGGCAACACCGACTGCGGCAAGAACGGCGCGAGCGTCAACACCTTCGCCGTCGGCATCGAGCACGCCGGCTTCGGCAGCCAGGCCTCGTGGTCGGCCGGCCTGCTCCAGGCCTCGGCCCGCCTGACCTGCGATATCACCCGCGATCGCCGCATCCCGCGCGACCGCTTCCACATCGTCGGCCACGGCCAGCTGCAGCCCAGCAACCGCAGCGACCCGGGCCCGAACTGGCCGTGGGCGCACTACCTCGACCTGGTCCGCAGCGCGTGTGGCGACACCGGCACCGGCACGCCCACCAACCCGACCCCGCCGACGCCGCCGGCCGGCACGACGATCATCGTCGACTCGAACAACTCCAACAACAACGCGTCGACCGGGCGCATCGAGGTGTCGGGCTGGACCTCGACCAGCGCGACGCCGGGCTATTACGGCTCGGGCTACTGGTACGCCGACACCAGCGCGTCGAGCGGCGCGGCGTTCTTCTTCTACCTGCCGGCGGCGCAGAGCCGCTCGATCGACGCTTGGTGGACCTCGGGCACCAACCGCAGCACGGCGGCGACCTTCGTCGCGACCAACGCCAGCGGCAGCGAGGTCGGCCGCAAGAGCGTGAGCCAGCAGAGCAGCGGCAGCCAGTGGATCAACCTCGGCACCTGGCAGTTCAGCGCGGGCTGGAACAAGGTCACGCTGGGCCGCTCGTCGACGTCGGGCCAGGTCGTCATCGCCGACGCCATCCGCGTCCGCTGAGGTTTCGAGCGGCATCCCCAAGGCCGCTCGACCGGATCGCTTCGCTCGCTCGACGATCACGGGCACGAGCGTCCGCTCGAAAGCTCAGCGGTTGCCCAGGTAGCCCTTGGGCCAGGCGTGGAGCTGGCGGCCCAGCGGCGAGTCCTCGACGAGCCAGAGCTGCACCTCGCTGGCGACGGTGCGGATGACGGCCTCGACGAAGAGCGCGAAGAACAGCGCCCGGACCGCGCGGGCTTCGTCCTTGGTGGTCTTGCCGGTCGGTAGCGGCAGCTGCGTCGACGCGGTGGTGGCGTCGCGGCTGGTCGCGAGCGGCACGATGAAGCGCAGGCTCGCGGTGGTCTCGTCGACGAGGTACGGCGTGCCGCGACGCTGCAGCTCGACCGCGTCGGTGCGGGTGAGCAGCGGCGCGCCGCGAAACCGCCCGGCCAACAGCGCCACCGAGTAGCCGCCAAAGTAGTCCGCGACGAGGCCCAAGCTGCGCTGGCGGTACTCCTCGTCGCTCTCGGTCGCCCCGCGTGCGATCATCTGGCCCAGCCGACGCGCGCCCAACTCGTCGAAGCGCTGCACCAAGGTGTCCTCGAAGAACAGCTCGTCGAGCGCGGCCCGGACCTGGGTCTCGCGGCTCACCGGCACCAGCAACTCGAACACGCTCATCGCGCGATAGACCAGGGGCCGGTACGCCGACGCCGGCCGGCGGGCCTGCCGCGACTGGCCGAGGAACTGCTCCTCCGAGATCCGCTTGAACGCCGGCAGGATCTTGTAGGTGTCACCCGCGATGGGCTCGACCCAGCCCTGGTAATGCTTGGCGACGTGGGTGCGCACCGTCGCGCGCTTCCAACCGGTCGCCGCGGCGAGCTCGCGCGCCGTGAAGCGGGTGTTGGCCGCGAGTGACTTCAGGTAGCGGAAGGCCTCGCGCTGGCGGCCGTGCCGACTGACGGCGGGCCGCTGCCCCGGTTGCTGCTGTTTCGCCACGCCCGCCCGAGTCTAACGCATCAGGCCCGGCGCAGCGTGAGCACCGCGAGCGCCGAGGCCAAGGCGGCGTTGCCGACCAGCCAGAAGGTCTCGAGGGTCGCGCCCGGCACGTAGCGCAGGTCGAACACCGGTACCGCCGCAAAGAACAGCAGGTGGGCGGCGACGCCGACCGCGAGGCCCGCGACGATGGTGCGAGCCCGCGGCGCGCCAGCGGCCAGGGCGACCGCGCCCAGCGGCAGGAGCGCGCTCATGAAGATCGGGTTGCCGTGCGAGAGCGGCCCGAAGATCGCCATGTCGAGCGACGGCAGGCCGCGGGTCAGCATCTCGATGCCGGTCCACGACGAGAAGCCGCCGGCCAGCCAGGGCAGGAAGAACAGCCCGCCCGAGCCCATGAGCACGCCGCCCAGGTAGCCGCCGCCCAGCTTGGTGCCGAGGCCGCGACCGCGCGCCGCGCTGGCCGCGACCGCGACCGCCAGCAGGAGGCCGAGGCCGAACTGGTACGCGCCGTCCTTGCTGCGCGCCTTGAGGACCGCGGCCGGTGCGTCGACGATCCCGGCGCCGTAGCGGTCGCGATCGTACTTCTGATGCTCGGGCTTGCGCGAGGTGTCCTTGAGGATCTGCTCGACCATGTCGGGGTTGGTGACGCCCTCACCGACGACGAGCGCGGCCACGCCGGCCACGTGGGGCGCCGCCATCGACGTGCCCATGAACGCGAAGTAGCCGCTCTGGCTCGGGTCGCCGATCTTGATCGTGTTCTGCAGGACGCCGCCGGCCTCGCCGCTGCGGGTGTTGCCGCCCGGGCCGGCGATGTCGATGTCCTTGCCGTAGTTCGAGTAGAACGCGGTGGCCTCGTCGGACTGGGTCGACGCGACCGCGATCGCGCCCGGATACGCCGCCGGATAGCCGACCTTGCCGCGGCTCTCGTTGCCGGCCGCGCACACCACGACGACGCCCTTGCTGTGGGCGTACTCGACGGCCTTTTTGAGCACGCGCGACGGGAACGGGCCACCGAGGCTCATGTTGATGACCTTGGCGCCGTTGTCGGCGGCGTAGCGGATCGCGTCGGCGATGCCGGCGACCGAGCCCGAGCCCGAGCCCGACAGCACCTTGAGCGGCATGATCTTCACGTTGCGCGCGACGCCGGTGACGCCGAGCCCGTTGTGGGTGACCTGCGCGATCGTGCCGGTGACGTGGGTGCCGTGGCCGTGATCGTCGTTGGCGTGGGTGGTGTTGGCGACGAAGTCGTAGGGCATGACGAACTCGACGCCCTTGAGGTCCTCGACCTGGTGGAACGCGCCGTGGTCCTCGTACGCCACGCCGGTGTCGAGCACCGCGACGATGACGCCCTCGCCGTCGGCGAGCTTCCACGCCTCGGGCATGCCGATCTGGCGCATGTGCCACTGCTTGTCGTAGCCGGGATCGTCGGGGTAGCCGACCCAGCCGTGCTCGGGCGGCGCCACCGCGGCAGCGTACTGCTCCGACGACAGCTCGTCGGGCGACAGCGAGAACGTCGCGTCGGGCTCGGCGATCTCGACGCCGCGAGTGCGGGCCAGCGCGGCGAGGATCGCGTCCGCGCGGTCGGCCGGCACGTGGGCGCGATAGACTTGCTCGTCGCGGGCCTGATCGGAGATCAGGACCAGATCGATGCCGAGGTCGCGCTCGATCGACGCCACCAGCGCGGGGCTGGCGTCATCGCGCAGGTCGACGATGATGTCATCGGGGTCGGCGCCGATGGCCGCGATACGGTCGGCCTCGATCTGCGCGCGCGACGCGCCTTGGTCGGGCTGCGGCTTGAGGAACCACCACAAGAAGACCACCGCGACGAGCACCAAGAACCACAGCAGTGCCGATCGCTTACCGGGTTTTCCGTCCATGCGAAAATAGTAGCGCGCCCGGAGCCACTCTGTGGAAAACCTCACCGATCAGCCAGGCTGGCTGCGAAGATCCACTATCTCCGCGGCGACTTGGCCGGCTTGGGGTCCTTGGACGGCGCGACCCAGGTCGACGCGACGGGGTTGTGGCTGATGCCGATGCGCAGCGAGCGATGAGACGACCGGAGCACGAGCTTTCCGCGGGGGGGCTGGCTGGGGTTCATCCCTCGACGCTACGGAGCCCGGATCGGCCGCGCAAGGTCTCGCAGCGGCGACGCGATTTCGCGCACGATGGCCGCGCTCGGTCACCCACGGCGTGCGGCGTCCTTGCTACGATCTTCGACCCGGCGCGCGGGGCGCTCCGGTCCAGATCTGGGTGAGCTTGTTCCACGTCTTCATCGAGCGACCGCGATCTTCTGCCGCCGGCGCGGTGGCCGAGCTGGCCCGCGCGATCGCCGACCGTTACGGCATTCCCGTCGACGATCTGACGACACGGCTGAGCGCGGGGCGCTTTCGCGTGAAGGGCAACGTCGACCGCGCGACCGCCGACACCTACGCGCAGGACCTGGCGCGGCTGGGCGCGCTGTGTACGATCGTCGCGGCCGAGGCGCCGGCCGAGCTGGTGCCGGCGGTGTCACTGCCCCGGGTCGAGCGCGCGCCAGCACCCGCCGCGCCCCTGCCCGCGCGCGCCACGCCGTCAGCGAGCTGGCCGCCGACCGACGTCGAGATCCCGCAGGAGCTGGGCGCGCTGTCCGGCCAGTTTCCGCTGACCCTGTCGACCCTCGACGGCGCGACCGAGGACGAGGCTCGCGCCTCGCGCAAGGTCAAGCTGCCGGCCAGCTTCGCGCCCCCGCCCGACGGCGGGGTCGACCGGTCCGACGACGTGCCGGCCGCCGCGCCCGGCGGCGCGGTCGAGATGTTCGACCCGTTCGCGCCGCCCGAGGCCCAGGCCGACGCGCCCGAGCTGACCCTCGCGGTCGATCGCGCGCCCCGTAGGAGCGCCGCGCCGCCGCCGGCTTCCTCGCCGCCGTCGGCCGCGGTCGCGCCGATGAGCGAGCCGTCGACGACGCTGGCTGCACCGGCTCCACCGCCGATGGCCGCGCCCGCCGCCGCGGGTGCTGGGCTCAAGGGCGTGCTGCGCGACGATGCCCGGCGGCTCATCGCGGGCGCGGTGCTCGCGGTCGCGATCGGCGCGGTGCCGGCGCTGCTCATCGGCGGCGCGCGCGAGCGGGCGACCTTCGCGCAGCTCGACGGCGAGCTCGAGAAGCGCCAGTCGGAGATCCTGACCCGCGAGGCCTGGGACGGCCTCGACCGGGTGCGGGCCGGCTACGTCGAGCGCAAGCGCGGCGAGCGGCAGAGCATCGCGATCACGTCGCTGATGATCTGGGCCGCGCTGAGCGGCGGCTTCACCTGGCTGTGGTTCCGCAAGCTCGACTGGCCGCGCTTGCTGGCGGACTGAGCTCGCGCGGCTCGCGCGGTCAGCCGATCGGGATGTCGACGGTCGCGAGGCGGAAGATCAGGTACGCGCGGAAGGTGTTGCTGCCGGTGGAGTGGAAGGCGTCGGTCGCGCTATCGGGGGTCCACCACATCCAGTGAGCGGCGTGGTCGATCCCGCCGGCTTGGTCGACGCAGGTGGGCGGGAAGGTGCCGCCGGCCGCGGCGTCGTTGGCCTCGCCGATCGCGAGCTGGCCGACCGCGCCCGCGGTGACGGCCCCGGTGGAGTTGACCCAGCCGCTCGACGTGGTGGACGGATCGCTACTGCCGGCATTGCACAGCGTGATCTGCGCGTTCACCTCGGCCTGGGTGGGACCGACCTGGCTGGCCGACAGGTTGATGCCGGTGGCGCACACGTCCCACTCGACCGCGCCGGTGTAGACCGGCAGCCCGTTGCGCTTGAACTGCCCGAGCACGCCCTGGGTCACCGACAGGTCGTCCCACGACACGATGTAGAGATACGCGGTGTCGGGCGCGTCGGCGCCGGGCACGGTGTAGCTCTCGGGTCCCTCGCCACAGTTGAAGATCTGGCCGGCAGATTGCGCGCGAGTGCCCGGGATGTACGTCGCGAGGCCGCTGACGTCGCCGTAGCCGAAGCTGTACGCGTTGTCGGCGGTGATGACCACGTCGACATCGGGCGGCGGCGGCGCGTCGGGGCTGTCGATGGGGATCGCGTCGATGGGAGCGTCGACCGGCGTGCCGTCGACGGCGGCGTCACCGTCACCGGCGGGTGAGTCGGAGCCGCAGGCAGCGAGCGCGAACAACACGGCATACGTCAGGCGCATCCGCCCATTGTCGGCGCTCCCGCGGCGCGGGTCAAAGCTCAACCGCGCGCGTAGCACGACGCGTCGAGCAGCAGCTCGTCGGCGCGATCGCGGGCGCGGTTGCGCCGATGGGTCTCGATCACGCACTCGCGCAGCAGGCGCAGGTCGCGCACCGCCGCCGACACCAGGCGGATCCCGGTGGTGCGCAGCAGGCCCAGCGCGCCGCCCTGGCCCGCGGGCGCCTGCCGCACCTGATCGAAGCAGACCTCGCCGCGCGCCCAGATCACCTCGTCGATCTCGGGCATCTCGAGCTCGAGCACGATGTCGCGCGGCGTCGGGCCGCCGCCGTACGGCCGCTCGATCCGCACGCCTTCCGGCGACAGGTCCGTCACGATCCCCGGCCGATCCCGCCCATCCACCAGCTCGCTACAGAACGTCTCGACATCGATCCGAGGCATCAATCGCAGGTCAGCCCAGTCGTTCATGCCTACATCGTCCGACACTTACCCACCCAGCGCAACAAATGGTCGAACGGCCGCGGAGGCCGCTCAAAAACCTAGGCGCCGTGGCACTTTTTGAACTTCTTGCCGGAGCCGCAGGGGCACACGTCGTTGCGGCCGACCTTGGCGGCCTCGTTGACGACGGTGCCTTGGCGCTCGCCGGTGCGGCGGCCCGAGAGGGCGGCGTCGAAGGCCTCGACCGCGACCTGGGTCGGCTTGAAGATGGTGGCCGCGACGTCGGCGGTCATCGCGGCCTCGCGGACGTCCTCCTCGAGCAGCTCGCGCAGCTTGGCAAACACGTTGGGCTGGCTGTCGGACTGCGACGGCGCGTAGCGCTCGTGGACCGGGCGCTCGGCGAGGCCAGCGTCGGCGTCGTGGGCGGCGGTGATCGCGGCCTCGGCGTCGGACAGGTTCTCCGCGGTGACGCGCGGCAAGGTGCCCTCGCGCCCGCGGTCGAACATCGCCCACACCAGCGTGGCGTAGAAGACCGCGGCCTCGCCGGCCTTGTCGCCGTGATCGGTGCGGATCGCGGCGGCGTACTGGAGGAGGTGAGGCTGCTCGCGCTGGAGGCGACCGGCCAGCTTGTTCATCGCCTTCTTGTCGCCGCGCTGATCGAGGCGCGTGAAAGCGGTGATGGTGCGGTCAACGTCCTCGGGGGAGATCACGGCAGGCGACGGCATGAGGCGCGGATGCTACTCGATCCAGCGATCGCCGTGCACGCTCGCGCGCGCCGCAGTGAAGCCCCACGCGACCGCGGCCACCAGCGCGGCGACGTCGGCCTCCTCGGCGTCGGTCAACACCACCGGCGCGGCCAGGCAACGCTCGCGCACCCACGCCAGCAACGACGGCGGCGCGGTCATGGCCAGGCCTTCGCGCAAGAGCCGGTCGTCGACCCGCGCCGGCTCGAGGCCCTGGGCCAGCGCGACCGCGGCGTGGAGCCGGCACACCGCGTCGAGGGCGACCGCGAAGGCGTCGCCATCGGGCGTCCCCAGCCGGCGCTCGAGGAAGCGCAGCACGGCGGGCTGGCGGATCGCGAACCACGCCAGCTCCTGGGCCGGCGCCTCGGTGATCGGCGCGGACGCCAGCGACGCAAGATCGAACACGGCCATTGGTCCGACGGTAGGCGCGCCGGTCCCACGTGCCAACTTTTCAGCCTCGCTGATCGCCCGCCGACTCGGGCTGGTAGAGGACCGCGATCACCCGCAACTGGCGCGCTCCGGCTGGCGGTGGCCACTCGATGTGCTGGCCGATTCGCAGCCCGAGCAGCGCGCTGCCGATGGGTGCGAGCACCGACACCCAGCCGCGGGCGGCGTCGGCATCGCACGGATAGACCACCCGCACCGTGCGTTGCACGCCAGTCCCGTCGTCCTCGTAGGTGACGTCGCTGTTCATGGTGACGACGTCGGGCGGGACGTCGGCGCGGGCGACCACGGTGGCCCGGTAGAGCTCGCCGTCGAGCAGGTCGGCAGCCGGCACGTTGTGCTGCTCGACGACGGTCCGCAGGCGCTCCAGATCTCGATCGGTGACGATGATGGCGTTCGACATGACTTCCTCGGCTGTGAGGGGAGAGCAGCCGGGTCGTCGCAGACCCGGCCATGGCCGGGCAGCGCGATACGCGTCAGCCCGAGAGCGGGCCGCCGACGAGCTCGACGCTGCACGGCCGCATCGCGAGCGCGATGCGACGGTGAGGAAGTACGAGCAGGCGCACCATCCGTCTACTGTGGCCGACTTCGCGGCATGGCAAGCGCGCCGCCAGTCCACGCCCGTGATCTATAGTCCGACCATGACTCGCGCCGCGTACGTCGTCGATGGTGTCCGTTCGCCCTTCGGTCGCTACGGCGGCGGCCTCGCCCAGGTGCGGGCCGATGATCTGCTGGCGTCGGTGATCACCGCGCTGATCGCGCGCACGAAGATCCCGGTCGACCGTATCGACGACGTCATCGCGGGATGCGCCAACCAGGCCGGCGAGGACAACCGCAACGTCGCGCGCATGGCCGCGCTCCTGGCCGGGCTGCCGGTGAGCGTCCCGGGCGTGACCGTCAACCGGCTGTGCGGCTCGGGCATGCAGGCGATCGCCGACGGCGCGCGCCTCATCGCGATGGGCGAGGCCGACCTGATCATCGCGGGCGGCGTCGAGCAGATGACCCGGGCGCCCTACGTCATGGGCAAGCCCGACAGCGCGTTCGCGCGCGGCAACCCGACGATGTTCGACACCACGCTGGGCTGGCGCTTCGTCAACCCGAAGCTGACCGAGCTGCACGAGACGATCGCGATGGGCGAGACCGCCGAGCGGGTCGCGCGCCAGTGCGGGGTGTCGCGCGAGGCCCAAGATCGCTTCGCGCTGCGCTCGCAACAGCGGGCCGCCGCCGCCCAGGCCTCGGGGCGCCTCGCCGAGGAGATCGTCGCGATCACCACCGGCACCGACAAGAAGGGCAGCAAGCTCGAGCTCACCGTCGACGAGCATCCGCGCCCCGACACGACCTACGAGAGCCTGGCCCGGCTGCGGCCGGCCTTCGCCAAGGACGGCACGGTCACCGCCGGCAACGCGTCGGGGCTCAACGACGGGGCCGCCGCGGTGCTGCTCGCCAGCGAGGCCGCGCTCAAGGAGCTCGGCCTCACGCCGCAGGCCCGCTACGTCACGTCGGCGGTGGCCGGCGTCGCGCCCAGCGTGATGGGGCTGGGGCCCGTGCCAGCCTCGCAGCGCGCGCTCGGTCGCGCCGGGCTCACCGCGGCGTCGGTCGATGTCGCCGAGCTCAACGAGGCGTTCGCCGCTCAGGCGTTACCCTGCGTCGAGATGCTCGGCCTCGACCCCGAGCGCGTGAACGTCAACGGCGGCGCGATCGCGATCGGCCACCCGCTGGGTGCCTCCGGTGCGCGCTTGGTCCTCACGCTGGCGCGCGAGCTGGCCAGCGGACGCGGTCAGCGCGGGCTGGCCGCGATGTGTATCGGCGTCGGTCAAGGGATCGCGCTCGTCCTCGAGCGATGATCGCGCCGCGCTGGTCCATCCACTGCGGCATGCATCGACGACGATCGTGTAGCGATCTGCTTACCGAGCGTGACGTGATCTCGTTATCATCACCCAACCGGAACCATGTCGACGGATGAACTCGCCATGGCGCAGCGCCTCGTCGGACGAGTTCTCGACGACAAGTATCGCCTGCGCGGCTGCATCGGGATCGGCGGGTCGGGCGCGGTCTACAAGGCGGATCAGATCGCGCTCGGGCGCACCGTCGCGGTCAAGATCCTCAACGACGAGCTGGCCGCCGACGCCCGCTTGGTGAAGCGCTTCCAGGACGAGGCCCACGCCGCGAGCCGCCTCAACCACCCCAACACCGTCTCGGTCATCGACTACGGCCAGACCCCCGACGGGCTCTTGTACTTGGTGATGGAGTACCTGCGCGGGCCAACGCTCACCCACCTCGTCGCCAAGGAACATCCGCTGCCGCCGGCGCGCGTGATGGGCATCATCGACCAGATCCTGGCCGGCCTCGAGGAAGCGCACCTCGCCGGCGTCATCCACGCCGACGTCAAGAGCGACAACATCATCGTCGAGCAACGCCGGACCGGCCAGGACCAAGTGAAGGTCGTCGACTTCGGCATCGCGCGCCTGCTCAACGCGCCGCGCGAGGGCGAGGATCGCAACATCTGCGGCACGCCGGAGTACATGGCGCCCGAGCTGATCGGCGGCTCGCAGTCGACGGTCGCGACCGATCTGTACGCGGTGGGCATCGTCGCCTACGAGCTGCTCACCGGGCAGACGCCGTTCGTCGGCGGTTCGGCGGTCGACATCCTCACGCGCCAGCTCAAGCACGCGCCCCGGCCGCCGAGCGCGACCGTGTCGGTGAGCCCGCCCATCGACGAGTTCGTGCTGCGCGCGCTGAGCAAGCGCCCGACCGACCGCTACCCCGACGCGGCGTCGATGCGCGCCGCGATCCCGACGGTGACCGCGCCCCACGCGCTGCCAGTGCTGTCCGGGTGCGGGTCGTGCGGCGCGCGGTCGGCGGTGGCGTTCCGATTCTGTCCGGAATGCGGACAGCCGCGCCAGAGCCTCACCCTGCCTCTCGAGCTCGAACCCACCGGCGGCCTGGTCGAGGCCACGCTCGGCGGGGCGTGGTCGATGCCGCTGGTCGGGCGCGATGCGGAGCTCGACCTCGTCGTGGATTTCCTGGCCGGGCGCCGCATCGCGCCCGCGCTGCTCGTGATCGGCGAGCCCGGCGCGGGCCGCACCGCGCTCCTGGCCGCCGCCTACGAGCGCGTCGCCGACGCCACCGGCGTGACGATCTACCAAGCCGACGCCGACCCCACCGGTCTGGCCAGCCCGCTGTACCCGCTGCGCGCGCTGGTCGCGACCATGCTCGAGCTGCCGGCGGTGTGTGGTCGCGACGAGCTGGCCGCGGCGGCGGTGGCGCGCGGGCTCGGCGAGCGCGACGTGCCCGGCCTCGCCGAGCTGTTCGGGTACGCGACCGACCTCGGCGATCTCGACCCGCCGGTACGTCGGCGCGAGACCTTCGCGTCGCTGGTGCGGGTGCTGGCCGCCGAGGCCACCCGCGGGCCGACCGCGGTCGTGTTCGAAGACCTCGATCGCTACGATCGCGCCAGCGTCGAGCTGGTGCGCCGAGTCGCCGAGCGCGATCACAGCGGCGTGCGCATCGTCGTGACGTCGACGGTCGACGCCGCGCGGACCTGGCCCAGCGACTGCGTGCGCACGACCCTCGAGCGGCTCGACGGCGAGGCGCTGGCCTTCGTCGCGAACCAGCTGGCCCGGGTCTCGCCCGGCACCAACCTGACCGCGATCGAGCTGGCCGAGCGCACCGGCGGCTTGCCGGCCCACGTCGAGCATCTGGTGCGCTACCTGGCGGAGGGCGGCGCGCTCGAGCACGCGCCATCGTCGCTGCCCGACCTGGTGGCGGCGCGGCTGGCGTCGCTGCCGCGCGACACGCTGGTGGTGTGTCAGGCCGCGGCGGTGTTCGGGCGCGAGGCCGAGCTGGCGCTGGTCGAGCACGCCGCGCTCCTCGACGACGGCTTCGGTCCGGCGCTCGCGGTCGCCGAACAGCGAGGCTGGCTGCAGGTCGGTGGCGGCATGCTGACCTTCTCGAGCAACCTGGTTCGCGACGTGACCTACGGCGCGATGCCAGCCCACGTCCGCACCCGGCTCCACGACTTCGCGCGGACCACGCTCGCCGAGCTGTCGCAATCGGCCGCCGCCCTCGCCCACCACACCGAGGCCGCCGGGTATCGCGCCGAGGCGGCCCAGCTCTACGCCGACGCCGGCGACGCCGCGCTCCGCCAGCTCGACGACATCGGCGCGGCTCGCAGCTTCAACCACGCGCTGGTGTGCGCGCGCTTCGCGCTGGCCAACGGCGAGCTGTCGCCGGCGGTGCTGGTCGCGATCTCGATCCGGCTCGCCGAGATCTTGCGCAACACCGGCGAGCTGGCGCTGGCCCGCGGCATCCTGCACGAGGCCGAGAGCTGGGGCGACCAGGGGCCTCGCCTGCAGGCGCTCACGGTGCGCGCGCTGGGCCAGCTGGTCGCGGCCGAGAGCGACCCCGGCGCCGCGGTTCCGTACCTGCAGCGCGCGATCGGCGCGGCCATCGCCACCGGCGACGGCGATCTGATCGCCGAGACCTACCTCGACCTGGCGTCGGTGCTCACCCGCACCGGCAAGCACGCGGTCGCGGCGCGCGAGCTGGAAGAGGCGATCGATCTGATGACGCTGGGCGACGGGCCGCGCACGCCGCGCGCGCCCAGCCTGCTGTGGAAGGTCGTCCTCAAGCTCGCGCAGCTCGCGGTCGCCGACGACCAGCTGGTGAAGGCCGTCGAGTACGCCGAGATCGCGCTGGCCCAGGCCACCCGCGTCGAGGCCACGGTCGGCGTCGCCCACACCCGCGCGCTGTTGTCGACCTGCTACGAGAAACTCGGCAACCTCGTGTTGGCCGAACGCCACCGTCGCGGCGCGGTCGCCGAGATGCGCCGCATGGGCGACCGCCGCGGCACCGCCGAGCTGATGCTCTACGGCACGACCGCGGGTCGCACGCTGCTCAAGATCTCGCCCGACGTGCTGCGCGAGGCCCGCGAGCTCGCGCGCGAAGTTGGCTGGACCGAAGGCGTGTCGCGCGCGTCGGCCGCCGTGCGTGACTGACGACGCGCACGGTCGGCAAGCCCACAACCGTCGCCCGCGCGCGTTCCGCTCGACGAGGTCGCGATGCTAGAGTGCCGCTCGATGGCGACGTTCCTCCTCGTGCAACCCGACGCCATCCTGCGGGCGGCGTGGTCGCGCGCGCTCGAGGCGAACCAGCACGAGGTCATCGCCGCGGCCGATCTCGAGACCGCGATCGGTCACGCCCGCGAAGGTGGCATCGACGTCGTGATCTTCGACGGCAGCGAGCGCGAGCGCGACGGCCGTGCCCTGGTCGAGGAGCTCGATCGGCTGCCCGAGCCGCCGCCGGTGATCCTGGTGTCGTCGTCGCCGCGCGCCCCCGAGTTGTCGGCGCACCTGGGCGCGGCCAGCTTCGTCCCCAAGCCATGCACCGACGAGGACCTCGTCCGGGAGTGCGAGCGGCTGTCGTACCGGCGGACCCGGCCACACGCCGAGGACGAGATCACCGAGCGCCGACACCTCGACGATCTCGACCGCTAGCTCGTCTCGCTAGCTGAGCCGCTCGAGGAGCTCGTCGCGGGTCGCGACTCCCTTTTCGATCAGCAGGCCCATCAGCTTCTTGAGCACGTCCTCGTCGCGACGCACCAGCGCCTCGAGCGCCGCGATGCGCTCCTGCAGCACCGCCAGCTCGGCGAAGCTCGGACCCCGACCCGTCATCGGAGGTGCAACGCTGGCCGCCGCCATCCGCGGCTGCGGCGTCGCCGGCACGCTGGTCGTCGGGATGGTGCGGCTCGCCGACGGATCGAACGAGCTCACCAGCTCCATCTCGCCGCTGTCGTGGGTCGGTGGCAGGTTGAGCGTGTCGCGACGCCGGCCGCGCAGCAGGCCGCGACCGTAATAGTGCGCCAGCGCGCGCTCGATGGCCTTGGGGCCGGCGAGGTGGGTGCGCACGTTGAGGTGGGTGCGTACCCGCAGCTCGTCGATGACGTGCAGGTTGTTGGGATCGCTCATCGCGACGTCGAGGAACTTCATCGGCTGCGCGAACGGCATGAGCCCGTGGGTCTCGGCCAGCTCGCCCGGGACCAGCTCGACGACGTGCTGCGGGATCTCGATCGCGTCGAGATCGACGGTCGGCACCGCGAGCTGGCGCGACAGCGCGAGCACCAGCGTGTCCTCGGGCACGAGCTTCAGGTCGACGAGCGCGCGGCCCAGCGGCCCGCCGCGCCGGCGCTGCTCGAGCAGCGCCGCCCGCAGGCCGTCCTCGTCGAGGAGGCCAGCCTCCACCAAGATCTCCCCGATCCGCTTGCGCGCCATGCCCGCTCCTACTCTGGTGTCACCAACGTCGCCGAGCCGGTCCGGGCCAGCGTTCCGAGGAACTGTGCCGACTGGCGGCGCCCAGCCGCGGTGTCGAACACCACGAAGTGGCCGTCGCTGATCGTCGCTTGGTACTGCACCAACACCGCGGTGCGGCCGTCGAGGTTGCCGGTCACCGGCGCGGTCGCGACCGTGCGGCCCCGCAGCGCGAGACCCTCGATCGGCTCGATGACCGGCCCGACATGATCGCCGCCGATGGCCACGGCCAGCGCCTCGATGTCGGGCAGCGGCGTGTAGTGATCGATGAAGCCCATGCTCTGGTAGACGTCCATCGGCGGCAGCCCGTCGGGGGGCTCGCGCACCAGGAGCGGGCCGTAGTTGACGGTGTCGGAGCGCTCGATCCACATCTGCAGCAGCGCGAGCACCGGGTTGAACTCGTCGAGTGGGTTGTCGAGGATGATCGAGCCAACCAGATCGTGGATGTTGACCGGCTCGGTCTTGTTGAGCAGCGCGTAATAGAGGAGGCCGCCGGCGCCCGACAACACCGCGCCGCGCACCCTCGGCTCGTAGGCGAGGAACGGCGGCCCGGTGAGCCCGCCCTGCGAGTGGCCAAAGAACGAGATCTTCGAGGTGTCGAACCCGATCGTGCGCGCCGGCTCGGTCTCGACCCGCTCGAAGCCCTCGATGAGCCGCACCACCGAGAAGTCGTCGACGGCGCCCTGGATCGGGTTGTTGCGACCGGCGATCGGGTTCTGGAAGTTGAAGAAGTCGACCTCGGGATCGCCGCCCGGGTTGCGCGGGCCATGCAGCACCTGATCGATCGAGATCGTCGCGAGGCCCTGCTCGGCCATGCGGGCGGCGGTGCCGTCGCGCACGAACGACTCGAAGTCGCCGCCGGTGCCGTGGGCGTAGATCACGACCGGCCAGCCGGCCTCGGGCATCGTGCCCTCGGGCAGCGTGAACGCGAAGCGCAGCGCCTCGGTCCGCTGCACCACCGGCAGGCCATCGTCGCCCAAGACGATGTCGCCGCCGCTGCGGTACGGCACGTTGCCGGTCTGAAAGTTCGGCGCGTCGAAGGTCCCTTCGTACCAGGCGAACGGCACCATCGCGTCGCGGCGGACGACGTCGCGGGCGACCACCGGCGGCAAGGCCCGCACGACCTCACGGAGCTGGCCCATGATGCCGGTGACCGACTGGGTCGTGAAGACCGCCGCCGACACCACGTCGGCGCGCTCGTCGCCGCCCGGCTCGTCGAGCCAGCTCCACAGCGGCGCGTAGCGATCGCGCGCGCGGGCCAGCTCGCCGGTCAACGCGCCGGAGCCCGCCATGGCCGCGAAGTCGTCGTCGCGCGCGACCGGCCAGTCCTTCAGGTCGTGGAGGCGGGTCGTGACGACCAGCGCGTAGGTGGTCTGCTCGCGCAGCGGAAAGCCGGGATACGGCAGCGCGCTCAGCCAGTTCGAGCCGATCGTGAAGCCGGTGAAGGTCTGGAACCGAAACCGCAGCGGCTGTCGCTCGCCGCGATGGGCCGAGTCGGGGTCGATGTCGACCAGGTACACCGAGGCGGCGGGCTCCAGCGACGCCGCGGCGTCGACCGGCAGCGAGGTCGGATCGAGCGGCTCGGTGTAGCGGGTGAAGATCGCGTTGTTGACGCCGAAGCCGTCGAGCGACGCGATGGCGTCGACGTACGTGCCGACGATGCCGACCGGCCGCGGATAGTCGGAGATCATCGGGTGCCCGGCGTCGTCGCGGCGGATGTCGTTGGGGAACGGCAGCGCGTAGAAGTCCGACACCGCGGTGCCGGTGACCGGGACCTCGAAGAGCGCCACCGACGGGACCGAGGGCTGATCGTCCTCGCCTCCGCCCTGCCCGCAACCCGCGGCGACGACGAGACACAGCGCGACGACCGACGACAGCTTCAGCACTACGCCGAAGATACCAGGGTCAAAACGTAAACGACACGCCGATCGCGGTCACACCCGCGACGCCCAGCGCGCCCGCGGCACCCGCCGCCCCGGCGCCGTAGCCGTCGCGATCCTGCGAGTACAGGTAGTAGCTACCGGCGCCGGCGGCCACCGCCACGCCGACCAGGACCAGGCCCAACGTGCGCGCCCGCGACCGGGCCCGCGCGACCCCCGAGCTCCGCTGGTCCGGCGCGGCCTTGAGGTCCGTCGGCGAGGCGTCGCCGACACCGTTGACCAGCTCGACGACGGCGAGGGCCGCCGCCGCGAAGGCCTCCTCGGTCGTGCAGACGTCACACTTGCGCGCGAGCTGGCTGACGGTCTTGCCGCTCTCGGTGTCGAGGAGCGTGACGACGTAGTGGTAGCTCGGACCGTTGGTGACCAGGGCCACCTCGATCACGCGGTGCACCGCGGCGCGCAGCCGCAGCTCGCGCAGGCAGTCGCCGATGAGACAGGCCGAATTCCAGGGCGTGCCGGCCAGGTACTCGTGGAGGCGCTTGCGCGGCGCGACCTTGAGACCGGAGATCTCGAGCGACTCCTCGATCTGCTTGATGAAGACCTCGCCAGCGGCGGCGCTCACGCCCTCGACGCGCACGTCGAGCAGCCCGATGACGTCGTTGGAATCGTCGCCGCCGGCCGTCGGCTTGGTGGCGTCCGTGTGCTGATCGGCGGACGCGGTCGCGATCCACGACACCAGCGCCAGGACGACGAGCGCGCGGCGCACCCCTACGCCTCGTCGACGTCGGCGACGAACCGCTTCATGAGGCCGTCGATCATGAGGTTGCGCTGGGCCACGTCGTACTTGCCGTCGCGCCAGCCCGACTGCGCTTCGGTGTACTTCGCGTCGGCCTCCTTGATGACGACCTTGTACTTCTGGACCTTCTTGAGGATGTCCTTCTGATTGCGGATGAAGTACGCGAGCATCGACGCGCCGGCCGCGGCGGTGAGCACGAGGCTCAGCGGGCCACCCAGCGCGTAGCGCAGGCCGATCCGGAGCGCGAGCGCGGCCGCCGCGCCGATCGCGACCTTCTTGGTGCCGGTGCCGTCGACGACCGCGTCCTTGGCGAGCGACATCGCCGAACCGCTGCTCGCCATCAAGAGCGCGATGAAGTTGCCGCGCCGCGTGGTCCAGCCTCGATCGTAATAGTCCTTGATCGACTGCTTCAAGAACGCGTCGAAGTCGCGATAGATGCCGGTCGCTTCGGGCATTGCCGTCGCGGCCCGCTGGTCTGCCATAGGGCGACCATAGCGCGTTGTTCGAGCTTGCGTTGACTTGCCGAGGTCGGTCGCTCAGATTCGTGGGATGCGACCTCCGCTGCTCGTCGGCGCGATCGGGATAGTGCTGGCGCTCGCGGCGGCCCCGGTCAGGGCCGACCTCGCGACCGGCACCGAGAAGCTGACGCGCGGCGACTACAAGACCGCGATCGTCGAGCTCGGCAAGGTCAAGGGGCCCGACGCCGGCGCGGCCCGGGTCGCGATCGCGCGCGCGCAGCTCGCCATCGGCGACTACAAGGCCGCCGAGACCACCGCGGCCGCGGTCGCCAAGGACAAGGACGTCAAGGTCGCCGCCGACGGCAAGGTCGTCCTCGCCGACATCATGCGCCTGAGCGGCCGCTACGCCGAGGCCCGCGCGCTGCTCGAGCCGCTGGTCACCGCGCAGCCCGGTCATCGCGCCGCGCGTCGCGCCCTCGCGCTGGTGCTCACCGAGGTCGGCGATCTGGCCGGCGCCGGCGCGCTGTGGCAGCGCACCATCGACGAGTACGACGCCAAGACCCTCAACCTCGACGACGCCGAGCAGGTCTTCGCGCTGGCCGAGGCCACGCAGCGCCGCGGCGAGTACGAGCTCGCCAACGACGCCTACCGCGAGGCGGTCAACCTGGCGCCCGGCTTCACCGACGCCGGCGTGGCCTGGGCCCAGCTCTTCCTCGACAAGTACGCCGCCGATCTGGCCGAGCAGACCTACGACGAGGTCCTGAAGATCAACCCCAACCAGCCCGATGCCCACGCCGGCATGGCCGCGATGCTGCTCGAGAATCGTTACGATCTGACGACCGCGCGCCACCACCTCGACGCCGCCTTGGCGGTCAACCCGCGCCACGTGCCGGCCCTCATCGTGCGGGCCGGCATCGAGATCGATCAGAACCAGTGGGACGCCGCCGGCAAGACCATCGCGGCGATCTTGGCGATCAATCCGCAGTCGACGGCCGCCTTCGCCCTGCAAGCCACGATCGCGTGGCTGCGCGACGACAGCAAGGCCTACGAGGCAGCCAAGGCCAAGGCCTTCGCGATCAACAAGGTCGACGCCGAGCTGTACCGTACGGTGTCGCGCTCGGCGGTGCGCGAGCATCGCTATCGCGAGGCCATCGAGCTGTCCAAGCAGGCGGTCGCGCTGCGCCCCGACGCCTACGACGCGATGAGCGACGTCGGGCTCGGCTACCTGCGGCTCGGCGAGGAGAAGGACGGGCTGGCCTGGCTCGACAAGGCCTGGGCCGGCGACAAGTACAACGTCCGCACCTTCAACACCCGCAACCTGTTCAACGACACGATCCCCAAGGAGTACACGTTCTCCTCGTCGAAGTCGTTCAAGTTCCGCTACCACAAGAGCGAGCAGAAGATCCTCGCGCGCTACCTCGAGCCGTCGCTCGAGACCGCGTTCGCCGATATGGCGAAGCGCTACGGCTTCACGCCCAAGACGCCGGTCGTGATCGAGCTCTACCAGGAGTCGGATCACTACAGCGTGCGCACCGTCGGGCTGCCCAACCTCGGCGCGCTCGGGGTGTGCTTCGGCCAGGTCATCACCGCGATGTCACCGAGTAACGGCGACATCAACTGGGGCATGGTGCTGTGGCACGAGCTGGCCCACGTCTTCGCGATCCAGCTGTCCAACCAGCGGGTCCCGCGCTGGTTCACCGAGGGGCTGTCGGAGTACGAGACGCTCATCGCCAACCCGTCGTGGCGGCGCGAGAACGACGCCGACGTCTACGGCGCGGTGCTCGAGGGGACGCTGCCGTCGGTCGCGACGATCAACTACGAGTTCGTGCAGCCCGACGTGCAGAAGGTCGTGGTCGCCTACTACCTGTCGTCGGTGATGATCGAGTACATCGCGGCGACCTACGGCTTTCCCAAGATCGTCGCGGCGCTCAAGCTGTTCGGCAAAGGCCAGGAGACGCCGCAGGTGATCCCGGCGATCACCGGCCGCACCATCGCCGAGTTCGATGTTGATTTTCGCGCCTATCTCACGATCCGCCTCGCGCCCTACCAGGGCACGTTCCGCCTGCCGACCGCCGGGCTCGACGACGTGACCGCGCTCGAGATCGCCGCCGACGCCAAGCCCCGCGACGCCGCGACCCGGGCTCGGCTCGGGCTCGGTTACTACTATCAAGGCGACGCCGACAAGGCCGGCCTGGCCGCCGAGGCCGCGCTGCTCCTCGACGCCAACCAGCCGATCGCGACCTACGTGCTGGCCGAGGTGATGCTGCGCAACGGCAACGCGGCGCGCAGCAAGGCGTTGTTCGAGAGCCTGATCGCCCATGGCCACGACAGCTACGACGTGCGCAGCCGGCTCGCCCAGATCGCGATGACGGCCGAGGACAGCGCGGGCGGCATCGGCCAGCTGTGCGCGGCCAAGCAGCTCGACCCCGAGCGCAGCGCGCCCTACCAGGAGCTGGCCGAGGTCTACAAGGCGAGCGGTAAGACCGACGAGGCGCTCGTCGAGCTCGAGCAGTACGTGATGCTCGAGCAGATGCAGCTCGCGCCGCTCAAGGAGCTCGTCGAGCAGTACGCCGCGCGGCGCAATTGGCGGAAGGTGAAGACCTACGGCGAGATGGCGCTCTACATTTACCCGTCCGATCCCGAGCTCTTGCTGACGCTGGGCAAGGCCTACCTCGCGCTGGGTGACGGCGCGCAGGCGCTCTACAGCTTCGACAGCGCGCTCCTGGTCGACCCGCCGATGCGGCGTCCCGCCATCGCCCAGCTCGGCCGCGCCCGCGCCTATCTCGCCCTACGTGACAAGCCCAAGGCCCGCGTCGCCCTCGCCCTCGCCGCCAAGACCGAGCCGGCCCACGCCGAGGTCGTCGAGCTGAAAAAGCTGCTCAAGTAGCCGCGGCGTCAGCGGACGTCGAGGTTGTCGGCGCGCCAGGCCTGCCACATGAGCACGGCCCACAGGAGACCTTGCCACTCGCGGTTGCCGGCGAGGAAGCTGGTCCAGCGGCGACGGATGATCGTGGGCTCGAGGAAGCCGTCCTCGCGCAGCTTGCGCTCGTCGAGGAGCGCCTCGGCCCAGGGCCGCAGCGGGCCGCGCAGCCAGTCGACGATCGGGATCATGAAGCCCATCTTGGGCCGCTCGAACAGCGAGCGCGACAGCTGGGTGGCCAGCACCTCGCGCATCACCAGCTTGGCGCGGGCGCCGTCGACCTTGGTCGCGAACGGCAGCCGCCAGGCCAGCGCGGCCACGCCGGGGTCGAGCAACGGCAGGCGGGTCTCGAGGCCGACCGACATCGCCGCGCGGTCGACCTTTACCAGCAGGGCGTCGGGCAGGTTCTGCAGCGCGTCGGCGAGCATCGCGCGCTCGGTGAGGTTGCCGCGGGTCAGCACGTCCTTGCCCAGCGGCATGGGGCCGTGCTCCTCGGCTACCCCGGGCACGACCCACTCGGGGTGGTACCACAGGCTCATGTACAGCTCGTAGAACGCGTCCATGTCGGGCACGCTCGCGGCGTCGGTGCGACGGCGCGCCCAGTCGGCGAGGCGCTGGAGCGGCCCGGCCTCGACGCTGTCACGGATGACCAGCTCGAGCGCGGCGCCGCCGAGCTTGCCGAGGAGCGCGCGGCCCGGCAAGTTGAACCACCGCTCCATGCGGCGCATCGACGTGAAGCGCGGGTAGCCGGCGAACAGCTCGTCGCCGCCGTCGCCGGTCAGCGCGACCGTGACCTGCGCGCGGGCGAGCCGCGACACCAGCGTCGTCGGGATCTGCGACGAGTCGGCGAAGGGCTCGTCGTAGATCGTCGGGATCTGCGGGATGACCGCGAGCGCCTCGTCGGCGCTGACCCGCAGCTCGGTGTGATCGGTGCCGAGCCGACGGGCGACCTCGCGCGCGTACTTGGACTCGTCGTACTGCGGGGTCGTGAAGCCGATCGAGAAGGTCTTCACCGGTCGCGTCGAGTACCGCTGCATCAGCAGGACGATCAGCGACGAGTCGATGCCGCCCGACAGGAACGCGCCGAGCGGCACGTCGGCGACCATCTGCTCACGCACCGCGCGGCCCAGCTCGTCCTCGAGCAGCTCGCCGGCCTGGTGGAGGTCGACGTCGAGCGGATCGGCGAGGCCAGCCTCGGCGACCTCGCGGATCGAGTAGTAGGGCCGCGGCGTCGCGGCCGGCTCGGCGGCGGAGAGGCGCACCCAGGTGCCGGGCGGCACCTTGGCGATGCCCTGGTAGATCGAGCGCGGCGTCGGCACGTAGCCGTGGCGCATGTAGCGCAACAGGCTGGCGCGATCGATCGCCGGCGTGAACTGCGGATGAGCGCGCAGCGCCTTGAGCTCCGAGCCGAAGACGAACAGCTTGCCGCCGCGGGTCCAGCCCGCGAACAGCGGCTTCTCGCCGAAGCGATCGCGGGCCAGGCACAGCGTGCGGTCGCGAGCGTCCCACACCGCGATCGCGAACATGCCGCGCAGCCGGCGCAGCGCGGCCTCGAAGCCGTACTCCTCGACGGCGGCCAGGATGACCTCGGTGTCGGAGCGGCCGCGGAACGTGTGGCCGCGGGCGTGCAGCTCGTCGCGCAGCGCGGCGTGGTTGTAGATCTCGCCGTTGAAGACGATCGTGAAGCGCTTGCTCGCCGACGCCATCGGCTGGGCGCCGAGCGGCGACAGGTCGAGGATCGCGAGGCGGCGGAAGCCGAGCGCGACGCCGGCCGGGCTGGCCCACGCGCCCTCGTCGTCAGGGCCGCGGCTCGCGATCGCGGTGGCCATGCGACGCGCGACGGTCTCGGCCTCGTCGACGCTGTGGCCGTCGACGTCCAGAAACCCGGCGATGCCACACATTCAGCGGCTTGGTACCACATCACCCCGTGTCGGGCCGCGGCGTTCCCGCGGCGCTCCGTAGCGCTCGGTAGAACTCGCTCATCCGCTGCTGGCGCTGACTGGTGCGAAACGGTCGGGCCCGTTCGCGGTTCTGCGCGGCCAGCGCGCGCCGACGTTGGGGCGACGCGGCCAGCGCGTCGATGGCGTGGGCCAAGGCGGTCGCGTCGCCCACCGGCACCATCGCCTCGACCGGGAGCAGCTCGGGGACGCCGCCGACCGGCGTCGCCAGGCACGGCAACCCCACCGCCATCGCCTCGATCATCGCCCGCGGCAGGCCCTCGGTGCGCGACGGCAAAATGAACAGATCCGCCGCGCGCAGCTGGGCCAGCACCGGCGGCCCGCTGGCCAGCATGCCGGTGAAGCGCACGCGCTCGGCGAGCCCGCGCGCGGCGGCGTCAGCGGTGAGCGCCTCACGGAGCACCCCATCACCGACCAGCGTGAGCCGATGGGGACGTCGAGTCTGGGCCAGCGCGGCGAGCAGCACGTCGACGCCCTTGTAGGGCCGGGCCAGCGCGCCGACCCACACCAGCTCGAGGAGGTCGCGGTCGTCGATCGCGACCGGCGCGTCGTCGAAGAGCGCGTCGGGCAGCTCGAGATCGGAGGCCGCGATCGTGAAGCGCCCGCGCGGCGGCGGATAGCGGCGCTGCAGCGTACCGTCGGTGACGTAGCGGGTCGCGATCGCGCCGCGCACCTGGGCCCGCAGCAGCGTGGCGCCGAGGTCGCCGAGCCGAGCTAGGGTCGGGCTGGCGCTGGTCAGGCTCTCGCGCGGATCGCCGACGATCTCGACGCCATGAGGACGACCGCGCAGGCGCGCCGCGGCGTGGGCCGCCGTCGCCATCACGCCGGGCGCGCGCAAGAGCACCACGTCGGCGTCGACGACCGCGGCGTGGACGATGGCGGCCAGCGCGACGCCATGGCGGGCCAGGCCCGACACGCCGACGAAGTCGGGGATCGCCGCGAACCGCACGCCAGGACCGTCGGCGGGCCCGCCGCCCACCGCGCCGCCGACGCGGGCGATCACGACGACCTCGTCGAAGACCGCGCGCAGCCCGTCCCAGAACCGGTACGGATACGCCGCGTCGGTGGCGACGCCACCGTGGGCGCCGCGCCGAAAGTGATACTCGGACGTCACCGCGATCCGCACGCGCGGCGAGGGTACACGCGATCGCAGGTCGACGCCGCGCGACCGCCGCCGCCGCGAGTGCTATCAACCGCCGATGCTGCCCGAGCAGGTCGACCTCGTCGTCGTCGGAGCGGGGACCGCGGGCGCGGCGGCCGCCGGGTTCGCCGCCGGCCATGGCTTCAAGGTGCTGTGCGTCGATCGTCGCCGGCTCGACGGCGCTGGCGCGCGCTGGGTCAATGGCATCACCCAAACCGCCCTCGCCGAGGCCAACCTCACCGACGTCGCCGGCAGCATGGGCGCGCCGCCACCGTTCCACCTGCTCACGCCGCACCAGCGGGTGGTGGTCCCCAAGCACGACGTCCTCGAGGTCGACATGCGCGCCTTGGTGGCCCAGCTCCACGATCGCGCGCGCGACGCCGGCGCCATCCTGGTCGGCGGCGTCGCGGTGCGTGGCCGCGACGGCACCACCCTGCGCACCGAGGACGGCGACGTGCGCGCGCGCTGGATCGTCGACGCCAGCGGCCTGGCTGGGGTCGGGCTGCTCGAGTACGCGACGGTCGCGCCCGAGCACCTGTGCGCGGCAGCCCAGGCGGTCTTCGAGCTCCGCGATCGCGGCGGCGCCGAGGCCTACTTCGCGTCGCAGCGGGTGCCGTTCGGCGAGATCTGCGCTCACGTCGGCGTCTCCGGTGGCTACTCGGTGCTCAACCTCCACGTCCATCACGGCGGCCAGACCGTCGGCGTGCTGACCGGCGCGATCCCTGCGCTGGGCTTTCGCTCGGGCAAGGCGATCCTCGACGACTTCGTGCGGGCGCAGCCGTGGATCGGCGCGCGCATCTTCGGCGGCTCGGGCGCGATCCCGCTGCGCCGCTCGCGCGACCGCCTCACCGACGGCACGGTCGCCCTCGTCGGCGACGCCGCCTGTCAGGTCTTCCCGGCCCACGGCTCCGGCATCGGCGCCGGCATCCTCGCCGGCAAGCTGGTCGCCGACACCTTGGCCGGCGGCGGCACGCTGTTTGACTACGAGGCGGCGTGGCAGCGCCGCTGGGGCGGCCTGTTCGCGACCTACGACGCGGTGCGCCGCTGGAGTCAGACCCTCGACGGCGCCGCCCTCGACGAGATCTTCGAGCGCGGGCTGGTCGACGTCGAGTCGGCGCGGGCCGGGCTCGATCAGGAGCTGCCGAGGATCAGCGCGCTGGGCCTGCGCCAGAAGGTCCGCACCCTCGCCGCCAACCGCGGCTGGGCCCGGTCACTCGCCGATCTGGCCGCCCGCGCCGTCGCCGTCCAGGCTCTCTACGCTCGCTACCCCCGCAACCCGGTCGCTCGCGCCGCCTGGTCCGCTGCCGTCCAGCGCATCCTCCCGGTTTGATTCTGTGCGCAGGTGCGCGGCCACCGCGGCCGCCGCGCTCTTATTCATGCCGGGCGCCTTGGACAGCTCGTCGATCGACGCCGCCGCGATCGCCGCGACCGTCCCGAAGTGCTTGAGCAGCTGGGTGCGGCGGTTCTTGCCGATGCCGGGGATATCGTCGAGCGACGAGCGCAGCATCGCCTTCGAGCGGCGCTCGCGGTGGAACGTGTTGGCGAAGCGGTGGGCCTCGTCGCGCAGCCGCGCGATCAAGAACAGCTCGGCGGTGTTGGCGCGCAGCGCGACCGGATCTTTCTGGCCCCGCACGTAGACCCGGTCGGGCATGTCGCCAGCCGCCAGCTCGCGCTCCTTGGCCAGCGAGATCACGTCCATGCTGGCGCCGCTGCCCTCGGCATCGCCGGTCCGCTCGAGGTCGATGCCGAGATCGCGCAGCGCGGCCACCGCCATGCCGAGCTGGCCCTTGCCGCCGTCGACGACCAGCAGATCGGGTGGCGCCCACGGCGAGTCGGGCTCGGCGGCGGCTGCGACCGTGCGCTTGAAGCGACGCGACAGCACCTCGTACATCGACGCGAAGTCGTTGTTGCCCGACGTGCGGATCTTGAAGCGCCGGTAGAGCTGCTTGGCGGGGAGCCCGTCGACGAACGTCACCATCGACGCGACGGTGTCGGTGCCCTGCACGTGGGCGATGTCGAAGCACTCGATGCGGTGCGGCACCCGGCGCAGGCCCAGGCGAGACCGCAGCTTGTCGAGCGTGGCCTCGCTGTCGGCGCCGTGATCGCGGCGCGACACCATCGCGGCCTGTGCGTTCTTTTCGGCCAGCTCGACCAGCCGCATGCGGGTGCCGCGCTGCGGCCACACCAGCCGCACCTTCTTGCCGCGCACCGCGCCCAGCCACTCGGCGAGCACGGTGGCGTCGTCGAGCGGCACCGGCACCACGATCTCGTCGGGGATGACGGTCCCGCTCGCGTAGTACTGCTGGACGAAGGCGGCGATGATCTCGGCGTCGGGCAGCTCTTGGTCCTTGTGGCCGACGCTGCGCTTGCCGACCAGCTTGCCGCTGCGCACGAACAGCACGGTCAGCTCGGCGCTGTCGCCCTCGCGGTGCATGCCGAAGACGTCCTGGTCGACCAGCTCTTCCTGGACGATAGTCTGGCGAGAAATCGTCTTTTCGACGGCCACGATCGAATCTCGCACCTGTGCGGCGGCTTCGAAGTCCTCGCCGGCCGCGCGCGCCGCCATGCGCTCGCGCAGGCGCCCGACCAGCTCGCGATCGCGGCCCTCGAGGAACAGCCGGGCGTCGTCGACGTGCTCGGCGTAGGCCGGCTGCTCGACCGCCTGCACGCACGGCCCGACGCAGCGCTTGATCTGGAACTGTAGGCAGACCCGGCCCCGGGTCTCGAGCACATGGTCGCTGCAGGTCCGCAGCTGGAAGTGCCGGTTGAGCACGCGCAGGGTCTCGCGCGCCGACGACGCCGAGTGGTACGGCCCGAAGTAGCGCGCGCCGTCGTCCTTGATGTTGCGCGCGACCTCGACGCGCGGGAACGCCCGCGCCCGCGGCGCCTCCGGGCTGGGATCGGGCGGCAACACCCGCAGCACCAGGTACTGCTTGTCGTCGCGCAGCTTCACGTTGAAGCGCGGCTGGTGCTGCTTGATCAGGTGATTCTCGAGGAGCAGCGCCTCCTTCTCGTCGGTGACCACCATCGTCTCGACGTCGGCGAGCACCCGGCTCAAGAACCCGGCCGCCACGAAGTAACGCTCGTCGCCGCCCGGCCGAAAATACTGCCGCACCCGCGTGCGCAGGTTCTTGGCCTTGCCGACGTAGATCACCTTGCCGCCTGCGTCCTTCATGACGTAGACGCCAGGGTCGGTCGGGATGCGGCCTAGCAGGTCGTCGAAGTGGTCGGCGGCGGGTTCCGCCATGGCGTCCTCAGAACAGTCTTGCGACGTCTTTCCAGGTGACGAGCACCATCACCACCATCAGGAACAGGATGCCCACCATGTGGACCATCGTCTCGATGCGGGGGTTGGCGCGGCGTCGGGTCACCAGCTCATACCCCAGGAACGCCAGGCGTCCACCGTCGAGGGCGGGCAGCGGCAGGAGGTTGAACAGGCCGAGGTAGACGTTGAGCATCATCAAGAGCTCGAGGACGACGACGAAGCCGGCCTCGAAGGCCTGGGTGAAGGCCTGGCCGATGCCGACGGGGCCGCTGGCCTGCAGCCCGCTCTTCTTGCCTTGGATCAGCGCCTTGATGCCGCCGTACAGGCCCGCGACGATCTCCTTGGTCTGTCGAAACGGATAGGCGATGGCCTCCTTGAGGGCGGTGCCGACGCCGAGCTTCACGCGGTTGGGCGTGCCATCGAAGCCGATGCCCATGCGCCAGCGCTGCACGTCCTGGTTGTCGTCGAACTTGGTGCCGACGACGACCTCGAGCGGCGCGCCGTCGCGCTTCACGGTGATCGTGATCGGCTGGCCCTTCGCCTCGTTGGTGAGGTTGCCGATGTTGGTGGTCTCGTCGGCCGGACCGCGGCGCCACGCCGGCTGGCCGTTGATCGCCAGGATCTCGTCGCCGGGCTTGAGCACCCCGGCCGCGGGGTAGCTGGCGTCGACGGTGGCGATCTTGAACCGGGGCGGGATCTCGGCGACGCCAGCGCAGGTGTAGAGGCCGAACGCGAGGACGATCGCGGTGAGGTAGTTGGTGCCGGGCCCAGCGAAGATCGTCGCGATGCGCTGCCACACCGGGCGGTTGGGATAGGCCTGGGCGTCGTCGGGATCGACCTCCTCGGCGATGTTCATGCCCTTGATCTCGACGAAGCCGCCGAACGGCACCGGGGCCAGCTGGAAGAGCGTGCCCTTCTTGGAGCGCCACTTCACGAGGGCCGGGCCAAAGCCGATCGAGAACCGCTCGATCCGCATGCCGCACCAGCGGCCCACGAAGAAGTGGCCGGCCTCGTGCACGATGATGAGCAGGCCGAGCGCCAGGATCGCGCCGAGGACGTACATGTACCGGCGACTATAGCAGCACGAGCCGCGTCACGACGGGCGCGACGGGTCGCTGGCGGCGCGACGAGGCAGGAACGCGCTGAACCAGCGCGCACGCGGCGCGGGACCTTGCTCGACGCGCTGGACGTCGAGGCGCAGCCCGCCGGCGGCGAGGCGACGGGCCATGCGGCGCTGGCGCGCGACGCGCACGCCGCGCACGCCGGTGATGGCGGGCAGCGCGCGCACCCGGTTGGCGACGATGAACGCGTCGTGCATCACCACCGCGTCGACGGTGCCGTCGCGCACCGAGGCGATCGCCTCGGCGGCGCCGGTGAGCGGGCCTAGCGCCTTGAGCGGATCGATGATCCACAGGATGCGGCCCTGGGCGCGGCCGGCGCCGGTGTCGGCACCGCGACCGCGGCGCGGCGAGTGGATCACCCGCAGCTCGGGCACGCGAGCCCGCTGGAGCGCGAGCACGGCGTGCGAGTTGTCGCCGGAGTCCTCGTCGACCGCGAGCATCTCGAAGGCGACACCGAGCGATCGGAGCTCGGCGGCGAGGCGCTGGACCGCCGGGCCGATCGCGTCTTCGTCGTCCCCGAACGGCAGGATGACCGACACTTCGAAGCAGGTTGCCATGGGCAGCGCCGGAGACAGCACCTTCTGTGCCGCGACGGTGACAGCCCCGCGGGCCGGAGGTGCGCGGAGTCGTCGTCGATAACTGCGCGTGGTCGTTGAACCAGCGGTGCTAAGCTGTCCGGTGGCCGGACCGCTTACGACGTGTGTGGTGCGCCCGATCGCGCAGGCGGGCGCGCGGGTGCGCATGAGGTTACGCGGTTCGACCCCAGTGGCGGTCGAGGGTTTGCCCGACGCAGCTCCAGTCGAGGCCGGCGGTGGGCGTGGGGCGGGAAGAGGCGGCGAGCGCGATCGCCGCGGCCAGGGCGCTTGGATCGTGGGGCGCGACGACGCGCGCACCGTGGTCGGTCAGCGCGACCAGTCCGCCGGTGGCGGTGACGACCAGCGGCACGCCGGCGGCGAGGGCCTCGAGCGCCGCGAGGGGCGTGCCCTCGACGCGACCGTCGGCGAGCGGCGCCGAGGAGACCGCGACCACGTCGGCGTCGACCAGCACGCGATCGCGGGCGTCGGCGTCGAGCCAGCCCAAGAAGCGCACGCGCTCGGCAACCCCGACGGTGCGAGCGTGGGCTTCGAGGGCGGTGCGGGCCGGCCCGTCGCCAGCGACCTGTAGGCGAAATGATTTCGGCAGGTATTGCAGCGCGGTGATCGCGACGTCGACGGCCTTGATCGGCACCAGCCGGGCCAGGATCGCGACCGTGATGAGCTCGTCGCGAGCGCTCCGACCGGCGCGGGCCGCGGCGATGCGCGCCGCGCGACCGCCATCGACCGCCATCGGCTGGACGATCGATCGCGCCGCGACGCCCGGCCACGCCGCGATCGCGCCATCGCGCAGCGGCGCCGACACGAACGCCAGCTGGGCCCCGCGCGCGCCCAGCAGCCGCAAGCTCGGACCGAGCAGCCCGCGGCGCGCCAGCAGATGCACGTCGCCGCCGTGGGCGATCGCGAGGAGCGGTCCGCGGCTCGCCACCGCCGCCAGCGCCGACGGCGCCAGCCAGTGCGCCGCGATCGCGTCCCAGCGCCGGGCTCGCCCGACCACGATCGCGCCCAGCCGCGCCGCAAACTCGAACGCCGCACCGCCCGCGCCGGCCCCGATCGCCTCGGGCGCCCCGCCCGCATAGAACAGCCCGGGCCGCGCCGCCACCCGGGTCACCGTCTCGTCGGCATCCCACCCCGCATCGGTCGCCGCGTCGCCCGCCGCGATCACCTCGACCGTCGCGCCGCTGCGCCGCAAGTACGCCACGTGACCCGCGACGAAGCTGCCCGCCGCGTCACCCTCCCAGCGCGGATACGACGTGGTGACGACGCCGATACGCATTGGCAGATCCTACTTTCCTCCGCCGGTTGGGCGGCTGTAGCAAGACCCCCGTTCAAACCGTGCGTGCGGATTTCCCGCACACGGCTTACCGGTGGTCGTTCAGGGCGCGGCATCGTACGAGTGCCGGGATAGCGGACCGTGCCGCGCAGACGCTCCGGCTGGCGCGTCACGACGTCTTCGACCGTCATCGTGTCACTGCCACTCACCTGCACATGGCTCCACGCCCAGAGCTGATCCGGCGGCGGCAGCGGCGCACCCGGCAGGATCGTCACCGACTCCAGCGGTCGATCTGCGCGCGCCGCCGCGAACGCGCCCAGCTCGGCCTCGCGGAAAACCAGCAGACACAGCCACGGCCGGAGCCGCTTCGTCGTCTCGTCTTCCCGGCGCGGCGGTAGCGCCACGGCAGATCCACTTGATCGAACTCCACCGCCGGGAAGTAGTTCGGCTCGGCGTCGAGGGTCTGCGCCGGCGGCCAGGTCCGGCTGATCGCGCGCGCGTCGAAGCCGACGACGTCGCCCGGGCCGAGCAGCTCCAGCGACGTCCCGCCGCTCACCGCCGCCGGGCCGCTGTTGAAGGTCACCGCCACTGGCACCGTCGCGCGGGCGCCTGGCGTCGCCGGCACATTCAGCGCCGCGACCTCCGCCGCCGCGCCCCGCCGCACCCACGGCACGAAGCGAAACCCCGCCTCGGTCACGCCGCGGCCTCGTGCGCCGGCACCAGCTGGAGCGCGCCCGCGTCGCCCGGCGTGCTCGCCAGATGCGCGCGCAGCGCCAGCTCCGCCTGGCCCCGCGTCACCGGCCCGCCCAGATCCAGTCGTGCCTGCAGGCTACTCACCGATGCGATCACGTACGTCTCCTCCTCCAGCACGAAGCGCGGTGGCGTCCCCGCGGGCGGTGCATACGCCGCCGATCCGCGCCGCCGCACCGGCGCCTGTGCCATCGACGACACCGCGGTGCCGGCCACCTGGGCGTCGTAGCTCGGCCGGTACGGCGCGCCGCCCTGGCGCTTCCCCTCGGCCCAGATCACCGTCTCGTACTCCAGCACCTTCGTCAGCGGCGCGCCGGCGCGGATCTGCGCCCCCGCCGTCACCCCCGCAGTCATCCGCTCGAACCCCGGCCGCGACAGCTTGTCGGCGTCGCTCAGCTCTTCGAACTGCGCCGGTGCGAACCAGTCACTGACCGCGTCGAAGCCCGCGCTGTGACTGCCCACGACCACGCCACTGACGCGGAACTCGTTCGCCCCGTCCGGGCGGCCCTGCGCGAACCGCGTGACCCGTCGATCGAGCGGCACGACCTTCTGCCGCAACGTCAAGGTCGCCCCTGGATCGATCCGCACCACCGCGGCCTCCCCCGACGGCGTGGCGGTCGCCACCGCCGACATCCCCGCTGCCAGCTCGCCGCTCCAGCTCGCCGGTCGCTGCACCTCGGCCAGCAGCAGCGGCCAGATCGCCCGCGTCGGGAGCTCCACCGGATGTCCGCTGCCGAACGTGACGTGGACACCCACGCTCAGATCCACGAACCACAGCGACAGCGTCGCCTTGCCATCGATGCGCCACGGCCCCGGCCCGCTGATCCGCCCATCGAAGTGGACGCCGGCCAGGGTGCTGTTCCCGCGTCGCAGCTTCACGCCCGCCCACACATCGACCTGCAGCGAGAACGGCGAGAACACGATCAGCGTCTCGAAGCCCAGACTGCCCCGGATGTTCAGCGGCCCCGCCGACGCGTACAGCTCCGCCTGCGCGCCCACCTGCGCCGTGTTCGACGTCAGCGCCAGGAAGCCCTGGATATCCAGCCGCGGGTCGTCGCCCGAGCCGATCGGGATCTGGATCCGCCGCAGCGCCGGAAAATCCGGCGGCGCCCGGAACTGCGAGTGAAAGCCGCCGATCGCCAGCGCAAAGCTCGGCGCGTCGCCCCACCGCATCCGGAACGCCAGGTCGCCCGTGATCGGAAAGCCCGCGATCGTCGACTCGCGCAGCGCCGCATCGATCGCAATCCGCTTCTCACCAAAGTCGATCTCGCCCGCCACGTCGATGTGCAGGTCGATGACCGCATGGTCCTGCGTCGGCAGCGCCGCGTGCACGGCACCCACGATCACGATCCGCACCGGCGACGGCAGCTCCAGCAGCACCGCCAGCGTGCCCGTCACCATCGTCGGCGTGCCCCACCCGATCTTCACCGCCGGCCCGAACACGTACCGCCCCTCCGCCGCCGGAAAGTACCGCCCCAACTCCCCCGTTAGCCGCGCCGCCTGCCCGATCGGATCCGTCGCAAAGAAGATGTCGCCGATCCCCGGCCCCCGCAGCGCCGCCCGCAACGCATCCACATCGACCCGCCGGTGGATCCCGATCAGCCCACCGACACCCTCGAGCGTGAACCCCATGCCGAGCTGCATCGGCGAGAAGCGCGTTGAAATGATTGCAGCCAGCGAATAACCATGTGCGCCCGTGGCTAGCACGCCACAAGCCGAGAGCGCCAGTCCGGCCACGTCGAGTGCGAGCGAGCCAGTGTACCGCTCCGATTCATACTGCAGAAAACCACCGCCGTTGGTCACGCCGGCGTCGATCGCCAGCCCGACCTCCGTCGGCGGCGTAACCCCGCCGTCTAGATCCACGGGCCCGAGGTTGCCACCCGTGTCGACGAAGGCCAGCGTGCCGGCCAGGCCGAAGCCCACGAGGCTCACCTTAACCGGCCCGATGGCGCCAGACACGACCGCGGACATCGCTACTTCTACCGCACCGCCGGTGATGTCCAGGGTCAAGCGCAGCGCGTCGACGAGCCCACGCGCGAGCGGCAGTTCGACCTCGAGACCTGTCGAACCTTCGAATCGGAGGCCGCTGCTCGTCCATATGGCAGCGAGATCGACCGTCACGTCGAGGCCGCGATCTCCAACGACCGCCGCCAGAAAGGCGTTGTCGCCTTGCACGACGACGCGGGCGCGCACCGTCACGCGAGCCAGCGGTGTAAGCGTCGCCGGTGAAGCGTTGTCCGTCCAGACCGCCAAGAGTTCGGTCTCCGCTGCAACGCGCTCCACCTCGATGCGTGACGACCTAGGCGCGCCCGCAAGGACTAGAGGGACTGCAGCCGTGTGCCGCTCGGCCCGCAGTTTGACGTTTACGTTGGCGGCGACCGAAGACGTAACGAGGCGAACCGCAAGAGGTGGGGTGATTGCGAGGTCAATGTCGATTGGGGTGGCGATCTCGATCGCTGCCGAGAGGTCCCAGTCCTGGAACGGCTCCACGTTAGTAAAACTGATTGCGTTGGCTTGCCTAAGCGAGACCGTCACGCCGGGGGGCGTGGACCCTGGATCGGTGTGCAGCGCCACCCCGACAAGGTCGACTCCCGCTGGTACTCCTGGGGGCATTAGGATCAGTGCGCTGAAACCTATGCGCTCAGCGACCGACGCAATCGCTCGGTAGAGCGCCAGCCCGTCGAAATCCTCAGCGCCCCATCGGTACACATTGCGCAAGAGGCCGAGCGGATCGGCGACGATCATTAGCAGACGATCGCTGCGCAATCGCGCTTGGACGTGCTCAATCACAAGACTGTCAGGCGGCCTTGGTGCAATGTGCAGGTCTTCAATCACGCCGACAAGTCGTAGCACCAGTGCCAGTCGCTGATAGCTCGTGTCGAGGAAGTTTACCAAGGCTTCGCCAAGCATCCGGCCTGGAAGGTCGCCGCCAAGCCCGCCGAGCTCTGTGCGCTGTGCGGGCGTAAGGCCCAAGGCCGTCGCCGCCAACGCGACGACCGTCGCGCCTACGTGCTCTAAGGCAACACTCACCGCCGTCATCGCGACAACTAGCGAGCTTCCGGCCGCGCGCGCTGCCAGGGCGTCCGTATCAGCCAGCGCTTCTTCGAGTTCTATCCGACGGACCGCAACCTGCCGCGCGGCGCTGCGCGCGGCAGCCCAGGCGCTTGCGAAGCTCGTCGCACCCGCAACCTCAGGCAACGGATCGATACCGAGGCGGTTCAGCAGCGCGGCTGGATCCGCCATCGCTTCGTCGTCGATGGTCGCCAGCGCGCGTGCGATCGCGTCGGCGCAGGCTTGCAAAACCGTCATGCTCATTCGGAACGCCCGTCAGGGCATGCTACGTCAGTGGTCCGGTCGACAACGCGCGCGCGCTGTGCGGGGACGCGGTGGCGCTCGCGCAGCGGTCGATCGGGCCCGCCCTCGAGCGATTTGACGATGAGCGTTTCGTGCTGCTCGATTGCTGCGCGCAAGCTTGGACTTCCGTAACGTCGCAACTGACCGAGAAACCTCTCGAAGTAGGCGCGCGAGTCCTCCGTCAGCAATCCCGGCGGGCCGGAAGGCAGTGCGATCCGTCGCAGCATTCCCGGCCCATCGGCCCTATGCCATAACGTGGCGATTCGACGGTTGCCATTGATCAGGCGTCGGGCCTCGCTGAAGTAGCGACTCATGAGAGCGGTGCAGATCGTAGCTCCGTCGTTGGTCGGCAGCCCGCGACGACCCGCCGCTACGAGCGGGTGCTCTGACGCAGGTAGGCGGGCGCGTGCCACCACGGGTGCTGTTGACGCGAGATCTGGACCGACCGCAACCCGAGCTATGGGTCCTTCCGGAGAGGGCGTCGACTCCCAGGCGGCATCGACATTGAGATGACCGGCGCCCCATGCCTCCGGCGCTCCGCGGTCGCCACCGGCTGCGGTGGTAACGAGGATCTGACGGACCTGTGCCAGTGGCAGCGTGGGGTTCTTCTGCAGCATCAGCGCGATGGCGCCGGCGACGTGGGGGGCCGCCATGCTGGTGCCTCCGCCTTCGGTCCAGTCCGGACAACAGCAGTCCAAAATGTGAGTCGCATTGGCCTGCGCGGAGGTGATGTCGACTCCTGGTGCCGCGAGCGTCGGCTTTGCGTTGTCCGTTGTGTGGCCTCGTACCGGTCCGCGACCCGACGTGTCGTCCAACGTCAGCGAGCTGAACCACCCTGGAACCGAATGAGAGGCGACAGTGATTACGTTCTTGCTTGTTCCCGGCGTAGTGATCGTGCCTTCTGCGCTCGCCCGCACGCCGGAGCCCACGTCGCCATGCTTCATGAAGCGCGTCTTGGCGCCTCCGCGAGCGATCCAGCCGTCAAGTTGGACCTCGACTCCCCCCACGTTGTGAACGTTGATGGCCCAGTCACCAGGCGCGATGGACCCACTCGCCACTGCTGCTATTCTGACCGATACTGACAGGTCGCCGTTGGCATTCGCCGTGGCCCAGGCCAGGTGCCCGTACCCACCGCCCGCATCAAAGAGGTCGAATCTGCGCGCTTCGACAGGTTGCGAGAAGCGTGCGAGAGTATTGTCATTCAGCAGGACCTCGATGTCCAGGCTCGAGTTCAGCGCACTCCAGAACTCCGTCATCGAAGTGCCATGCTGGCCCTGCGAGATCAGTATTGGGATATGGACCATCGCGCCCGGTGCAACCCTTGTCGAGATGTGTCGCGCCGCCTTGGCGTCGTTACCGGCAGACTTCACGACCGCCCGGGTTGGCTGGCCGGCCGGCACGTCGAGAAAGGTTTCGATCGCGGCCTCCCAAGACGCCGTTCCGTCGTGAGGCCCGAGACTGAGGCCATTGCTAATATTGACTACGATGGGGCGCCCCTCCGTCGCAGGATGGTCAGCGATGAAAGTGAGCGCCTGGAGCAGCGAGTTCGAATCGAGCACCCATGGACTCAAACGCACGACCAGAAGGTCGGCTTCGGGAGCGACTCCAACATATTTACCCCCGCCCGGTCGGCAACAGGCTGCTGGCGAGCCATTGCCGGCAGCGACCCCCGCGACGAGAGTGCCATGTGGGTCTCGTTCGTCCTCTGACTTGCGGTCGCGATGGCGAACCTTGACTGGGGTTGGAGCGGACGGCAGAGGCGCGAATCCGAGACTGAAGTCGATGTCTGATGCGGTGTATACGACGCCGCGGTTACCAGGGCCCGAGATCTCATCGCCCTGCCGCTGCATATCCATGTCCCAAAGTCCGACCACACGCGTGCGGCCGCTCGCGTCACGGAAGGTGCCATGTGTCCAGTCGATGCCGCTGTCGATCACGGCAATTACCACGCCAGCGCCAGTTGCCTCGGGGTGAGCCGATCGCAGCGCTTTCACCCGAGCGAACTTGGTGCTGTCGTCGAGCTCGTAAAACATCGGCTCCGGCAGCTCGATCCGGACGACCTGGGGTAGGCGAACGAGATCGACGATGCGCGATGGCGAGACTCGCCCTGTCAGGAACGAACGAGGCCGGTCGGGCCCTCCCAGGAGTGACAAGACCTCGAAGCCGATGGCCTCCAGCGGTTGCCGGTCGCCGCCCGTCATGATCAGCATTACTTCAAAATTCGCGGGAATGCACGTGTCCGCCAGCAGCCGCGCCGGGATTGGCTTCTGGCCAATCGGAAGACCCGCTTCACCGAACGCACGCTGTTCCATGAACAGGATGTACATATACAAACTTGCGTCGAACTTATTATACTCCTCAGGAGCGAGTGGCCCTAGCGCGCGGACGTGCTCGTATCCCTCCGCAGGCATCGACTCGCAGACCGGAGTGGGCGTCATCGGGATGCTGGCAGGTCCACAAGCGGCCGCCGTCGTCAGTACCGACGAGGCGATGACCAATCGCGCGCCGCGAGGACGCGTCATGAACTGGCCCTCCTTCCCACAACAGCGTCAAAGAACGTGCATGCAATCCCGTTGGATTCCAACACCATGTACTCAAGCTCGGTTGTCAGCGTCGGCGGTGATCCTGCATCAGCGTCTGGTATCACAGGGAGCATTCGCGGACCCACGTCATGTATGGAAGGTATCGGCCAAAGGGAACCGGACGATCCTTTCTCGTTGCGATTGTCTCGGGCAGAATGTTGCGCTTGGTCATTCATGCTCATGGCCTTCCATGGGACTGGGCGCAAGTCGCCCTAACGTCCAGTATAGTCCGACAAGAGGGAACCCGCGCAAATGGGTTCCGCGCGATTCGCCCCGAGCATTGGCCGGACCTGTGCGGAATTGCTAGGTCTGTCTCAAAGTTCGCGGCCGCAACATCGAGCAGCCGGCCGCCCGCCACTCGATTACCCCCTGCATGTCGCGCTTGCGGCGACTGCGAAACTTCCTCGAGCTCGACACGCTCGCCGCAGTGAAGTTGGCCGCGACGAAGCGGCGCGAAGAGCTAACCCCAGAGATCAGTTGGGTTGAGCCGGGTAGCCGCAATGAGCGAACCAGTTCCTGCAATGCCGCTGTTTGAAGCGAAGGCGTGCGCGTCGTGCGACGCGTCGGAGCGCGGCAGGTTGGCGCGGGGCAACCCGACGGACGAACTGCTTCTGGAGCGCCCAGCCAGATTCGATGGGGTTGAAGTCCGGGGAGTAGGGCGGCAGGTAGATGACGCGAACGCCGCGCGCGGCGCAGGCTGGCGCGACGCGCGGATCGTGATGTGCCCGCAGGTTGTCCATGACCACCACGTCGCCGCGACGAAGCTTCGGCAGCAGCTTGGTCTTGAGCCATGCCACAAAGCGATCCCCGTTTGCCGTCGCGAACATGCTGGTCAGAACCACCCAGCCGGTCACGCGGATCGCACCGAGCAACGTGAGGTTCGTGCCCCAGTTCATCGGCACCCGATCGAAGAGCACCTCACCACGCTTCACCCAGGCATGGCTGCGGCTCATGGACAGGTTCATCCCCGACTCGTCGAGGAAGACCAGCCGGCTGACCGGCGGGTGTGGCTCTCATGCTGATCACGCGGCCACCCGGATCGACTTCCGCAGCGGTCGGAGGGTGAGGTCCATGGCGTCGGCCCAACGGTCGCTGAGGGCAAGCGCGCGGAGCTGGAGGATGTGGCGG
>Ga0335394_10000600_pt1 | contig 38883 bp, 38 predicted proteins | sample MAT03_FD_205741 | JGI IMG/M metagenome (GOLD analysis project Ga0335394, IMG submission 205741) | Freshwater microbial communities from Lake Fryxell liftoff mats and glacier meltwater in Antarctica - MAT-03 (spades assembly) (version 2) ...
ACGAGGGGCGCTCCCAATTCCATGGCGCCGGTGCGGAGCTTCGGACCGGCCAAATCCATCATGATCCGACAGCACTTGCCCAGTTCCTTCTCCGCGCGCCGGAGGTTCGTAATGATGCGCCGCCAGGTATCCGGCCCGTCGTGGGCGCAATTGACGCGAGCCACGTCCATGCCGGCGGCCATCAACTCTCGCACCATGGCGTAATCCTGCGCCGCGTCGGCAGGCATCGTCACCATGATGCGCACGGAGCGGCCCCGAGAAGAAGACCGGCCAAAGAGCGAGGCCTTGTTCCGGCGCAACCTCGCGGCGCCGGCCTCCAGATGCCTCGGCGCCTGCAACGCTTCGCGGCGGAGATCGGTCGCGCCGGCCAGGCGCTCGAGCACCGTCTGCACCACCTCCAGGGCCGGCAAGACATGGGATTCGCAGCGCCCCAAGGACGACAACCCGCGCACGGAGAGCTCGCGCTGAACATCTCGCAATTCCTGCTGCCGGAGCCCGACGTAGTGCAGCAGGTTTCGCGCACCTGGCTGAAACGCCGGATGCACCTGTCGCAACGCCTCGGCGCAATCCTGCTCCAAGGCCAGGCAGCGTTGGTGGATGGCCTGAATGCGCCTCGCCAGTGCGCGGTTCGAGGCTTTGTCGAACACAGGCGAGCGCGGGAGTGAAGCACTACGCCGTGCCGTCCGGCCGGTTGCCTTGGCGCTGCGTTTCATGAGCGGCTGTCCCTTCTGGCAAAAATCCACTTCTGTGCTTCGATCAACACCACCGCAATGATACCGGCCGCCAAGATGCGCAGCCATTCGTCCCAGCCGATCGGCGCGGTGCGGAAGACGGCGTTGAGGAAGGGCGCGTGGGTCAACGTCACCTGCAGTATCAACATGCCCAGGATGCCCACCCACAGCCAGCCGTTGCGGAACAGGCCGACGGAAAAGACCGAGTGGTTCAGGGAACGGCAGTTCAGGAGGTAGAAGGCTTGAATGACCGCCACGGTGTTGAGTGCTACCGTGCGCGCGGCCTCGAGTCCCGCGCCCCGGGCGAGTTCCCACTGAAACAAGCCGAAAGCGGCGACAAGAATGAGCACGCCCGCGAAGGCCACTTGCGCCAGCATCCGGCGGGAAAGAATCGGCGCGTCGGGTGCGCGCGGCGGACGATTCATGATGTCCCGTTCCTTCGGCTCCAGCGCGAGCAAGAGTCCGAGCACGCCGCCGGTGGTCATGTTGATCCAGAGCACCTGCAGGGGGAGGATGGGCAGGGTGGTGCCCGCCAGCGCCGCGGCCAAGATCACCAGGCCCTGGCCTAGGTTGCTCGGCAACGCCCAGGTGATGATCTTGGTCAGGTTGTCGAAGACGTTGCGCCCCTCCTCCACCGCGGCGCGGATGGAGCCGAAGTTGTCGTCGGTCAGCACCATGTCGGAGGCCTCCTTGGCCACCTCGGTGCCGGTGATGCCCATGGCCACCCCGATGTCGGCCTGCTTGAGCGCGGGGCCATCGTTGACGCCGTCGCCGGTCATGGCCACGACATGACCGCGGGCTTGCAGGGCTTCCACCAGGCGAAGCTTCTGTTCGGGGGAGACGCGGGCGAAGACGGACACGTTCTCGGCGGTTTCAATGAGCTGCACGTCAGAGAGCGCAGCCAGTTCCTTCCCCGACAGTGCGGCGGGATGGGTCGAAGCGGCCGACTCCTTCACGAGACCCAACTGCCTTCCGATCGCCAACGCGGTCCCCGCATGATCGCCCGTGATCATCTTCACCTGGATGCCGGCGCGCTGGCACGCCGCCACGGCCTCGACCGCTTCCGGTCGGGGCGGATCAATCATCCCTTGCAAGCCGAGAAAAGTGAACTGGCGCGGCAGGCTGTGGGCGCTGATGCGCCGGGTGTCCGCTGGCATCTCGGCGCGGGCGAAGGCCAGCACGCGCAGACCGGACGCAGTGAGCTTTACGACCTGTTCCTGGATTCGCTCCCGGTCGAGCTCGATCGGTTGCCGGCGCGGGTTGAAAGCGGTCTGGCAGCGGTCGAGCACGACCTCCACGGCGCCTTTCAGGTAAACCCACTTGCGGCCCGCAGGCGCGTCCTCGTGCAGCGTGGCCATGAACTGGTGCTGCGACTCGAACGGAATCGCGTCCACCCGTGGCAGGCGCTGCTTCACCGCCGCGTCCTCCAGGCCAGCTTTGCTCGCGGCCACAATCAACGCCACCTCGGTCGGGTCGCCCTGGGCGTCCCAGCGGCCTTCCTTTTGCACCAGCGCGCTGTCGTTGCAGACCAGTCCGGCGAGCAGGCACTCGGACAAGCCGGGCGCTTCGCCCGGCGTGAGCCGTTGACCGTCCAGCGTGAGGTCGCCGACCGGCTCATAGCCATTCCCGCCCACTTCGAAGACGTCCACACCCACCACAACGTGCCGCACGGTCATCTGGTTTTGCGTGAGGGTGCCGGTCTTGTCCGAGCAGATCACCGTGGTGCTGCCCAAGGTCTCAACAGCGGGCAGCTTGCGGATGATGGCGCGGCGCCGGGCCATCCGCGAGACGCCGATGGCCAGCGTCACGGTCACAGCCGCGGGCAATCCTTCGGGAATCGCACCGACGGCCAGGGCGATGGCCGTCGACACGATCTCGTCGAAGCTCTCGCCGCGCCAGAAGCCGACGGCCATGACCAGCGCGGCGAGGGCGAGGATCAGGATGAGCAGTTTGTGCCCGAAGGCCCGGATTTTTCGCGTCAACGGGGTCTCCAGACTCCCCGCCGTGGAGATCATTTCGGAGATGCGTCCGATCTCCGTGTGATCGCCGGTGGCGGTGACGATGCCGCGTCCCTGGCCGTAGGTCACCAGGGTTGAGGCGTAAGCCATGTTCGGGCGGTCCGCCAGGAGGGTTTCCGGGGCAAGCTCGACCTCGGCGGATTTCTCGACGGAGGTGGATTCGCCCGTCAACGCGGCTTCCGCCACCTGCAGGTCGCGCGTGAACACTATTCGCAAATCCGCCGGAACCCGGTCGCCGGAGGCCAGCAGCACGAGGTCGCCGGGCACTAGTTCCGGCGAGGGCACACGCAGGGTTGTCCCGGCGCGCACGACGGTCGTCTCCATCACCAGGCTGCGCGACAGTGCCTCGATGGCGCGCTCGGCCTTGGCTTCCTGCAGGTAACCGATCCAGGCGTTGATCCCCACCACCGCCAGGATGACGACCGCGTCCACGAAGCCGCCCATCGCCAGCTTGATCCCGCCGGCGGCGAGCAGGATGTAGATGAGGGGATTGTGGAACTGGAGCAGGAGGCGCATCCACGAGCTTTGGCCTTTTCGGGCCGTCAGTTGGTTGAGGCCGAACTGCTCCTGGCGATGCTTCACGGCGAACCGGTCGAGGCCCGTCTCGAGGTTCGTTTCGAGCAATCGCCCCACCTCGCTGGTGGGCAGGTGATGCCAATGGCGCCCCATCAGATGCTGCAGGGCGTCGGGGAGTGGTGGCTTCAAAACGTTCACGGCTGGATAAGGGATTGGCGCTCGCACATAACCGGCGGGGCTGTCTATGTCCCCGAGATCCTGAACACCAGCTCGAGATGAACAAACGAGTGTTTGAAGCGATTCATAAAAGCGCCTGGTCAATGGCGTTTCCTGCGTCCCGCAACGGCGCGAATCTGCTGGCAGGGAGGGGGCGCCAGTGATGATTGAGGATTTGTAGCATATCGAGAGACCATTTGGCTTCAGTTTGCTTGTCCCGTCAGCAGCCAGAGAATCAGTCCCATGAGCAGCAGGAGCAACCCGCCGGCGACCGGCCACGAGCGCAGGCGCGTTTCGATTCGAGCCAGATGCCCGCCCGCGCTCACGAGGCGGGCCGACCACGGTGAAGCATCCTCTACGGCAGGTTCGTCGTGCCCGGGTCCGTGCGCAGTGTGCGAACCGGCCTCGGACGGCAGGTGGAATTGAACGCGCGCCAGCCGTTTCTCAAGGAATACGCCCATGTCGCCCGCCGGCAGCCAGTGGGTCAGATCATGGGAGAACCAACGACGCAGCCATGCACCCAAGAGTGCGAGCGCGCCACCGGCGAGCAACGGCCAGGTCGCCAGCCACAACTTCTCAGCGGTGAGTTTGACGGGGAGCAAGCCCAACGCGCCCGGCAGCAGCCACACGCCCGCCAGCACCGCGCCCACCAGACTGAGCCACGGCAACCACATGCCTTGGGCGGAGATCTCCGTGGCGGGAGCGCGCCGCGGCCACGTGAGCCAGAGAAACCGCGCCATCTTCAGCGTCGTGCCGACGGTCGCCAGCGGCAGCAGTATCCCCAAAGCCACCGCCCAACCTTCGGGCAGAAACGCGAGGTTGCTCTTCAGTGCCACCTTGGCGAGCGCACCACTGGTGAGGGGAGCGCCCGCCAGAGCCAGCGCCGCAATGAGCAACCCCACCCGCGCCGTGAGGATCTGCCCGCGCGTGCGCGCCGCGTGGGCCGGGCCGACTCCCAGGAAGAGCGCGCCCTTGGCCAGCGCGTGATGCGTGGCGTAGATGAGTACGGCCGTCTGAATCTCCATCCACGCCTCAGGCCGCAGCGCCCCGATTCCCACCCCCACGGTCATGATACCCATCTGGCTGATGCTCGAGTAGGCCAGCACAGTCTTGGGATTCCGCTGCACCACCCCGACGAACGTGCCGAGGAACGCCGCGCCCAGGCCGGCACAAATCAACGTGTACCCGCAGAGCGGCAGGGCCGCCTCGCCCAGGGGGAGGAAGCGAATCCACCCGAGCAACCCCGCCTTGATCATCGCCCCGCTCAATACCGCGCTGGCCGGCACCGGCGCCGCCGGATGCGCCAAGGGCAGCCAGAAGTGCAGGCCGAGCGCACCGGCTTTGATGCCGAAACCCGCCAGCAGCAGTAACAGCGCCGACTGGCTGAAGACGCCACGATGAAGCGCCGCAATCTGCGTCGTGCCGCCGGAGATGGCGAGGAACGCGAAGCCAGTGAAGATCAAGACTTCACCGAGCATGGCGAGCACCAGGTAAACCCGCCCGGCCTGCGTGGCTTCAGCGTCGCCACGATGCAGCACCAGACCCGAGGCGGCCAGGCCCATCAGCGCGAAGCCGACGTAGAAGGTCGGGATGTCGGCGGCGAGAATCAGCGCGAAGTTGCCGGCCATGGCCAGCAGGAAGAACAGATGGAAGCGAACCCGGTTCGGATCCTGCGCCAGATAGGCGCGGGCGTACCATCCGGACGCCAGCCACAAGACGCTGGTAAAACCAAGAAAGACGCGCCCCACCGCGTCCAACTCCAGCATTGTATGCTGGTGCAGCCAGGGCAGGCGGAAGCCTGCTCCGGTCTGGCCCGCCAGGGCGAGCAGCAGGGCTGGCACCGCCACCAGGGGCGTGGCGCGCATGACGGCCGGTCGGCACCTGGCCGCCGCCAGCGGCAGCGCCGCCAACAGCGGCAGGCCCACGGCCGCGAGCACAAGCAGGGAGTTGAGTGTCGCCAAGTTCATCGTCCGTATTCCCGTGCGGCAATCATCTTCACCCACGCCAGCGGGCTGAATGGTGATTCCGCAAACACGCCCGCCCAGATCACGAGCACCGCTGTCACCAAGGGCGGCAGCACGAGCATCCAATGCGTCTCCCATCTGCCGAAGCCATGCTCATGCGCCGACTGCTCCGGAGGGCTCAGGAACCAAGCGCGGTAAAGGATCGGCAGGAAGTAAGCCGCGTTGAGCAGACTGCTGGCGCCCAGCACCAGCGCCACCCATTCGTCGCCGGCTTGGATCGCGCCCTTTTGCAGATACCACTTGCTGACGTAGCCGGCCAGCGGTGGCACCCCGATCATGCCCAGCGCGGCGATGGTGAACGCCGCCGTGGTGAGCGGCATCCGGCGGCCCACGCCGTTCATCTCGCTCACGCGATGGATGCCGAGTGTCTCCGCGTAGTTTCCCGCGCCGAAGAAGAGGGTGATCTTCATGAGACCTTGATGCACCAGATGAACCAGGCCGCCGATGGCCGCTGCCGGCCCGAGGATGGCGACCCCCAGCACAATGTAGGAGACCTGGCTGACGGTCGAATAGGCGAGCCGCTTCTTCAGTTCGTCCTGGAACAGCGCCCGCACCGAGCCATAGACGATGGTGACACCGGCGGCGATGGCCAACGGCTGCAGCACGCCGAGTTGGGCTGCCGTTTCCGCGCCATAAACGTCATACACGATGCGCACGATGCCGAACGCCCCGGCCTTCACCACCGCCACAGCGTGCAGGAGCGCGCTCACTGGCGCGGGCGCTACCATCGCCTTGGGCAGCCAGCCGTGCAGCGGCACGATCGCGGCCTTCACGCCGAGGCCAACCATGAAGAGCAGAAAAATAACTTGCAGCTCACGCGGATGGCTGGAAACAAGAGCCTGGAGGACGCCGCGCTCCTTGAACACCACCGGTCCGGCCAGACGGTGCAGCCATGCCACCGCCAACAGCAGCACCGCGCCACCCGTCAGCGTGTAGGCGAGGTAGATCTTCCCTCCTCGCATGGCTTCCTTCGTGCCGCGATGCACCACCAGCGGATACGTTGAAACGGTGAGCAGCTCGAAGAAGGTGATGAAGGTGACCAGATTGGCCGACAGCGCAATGCCGGTGGTGGCCGTCACGCACAGGCTGAAGAAGCCGAAAAACCGGCTGCGATGGGGTGAGTGCTCCAGGTAGCCGACCGCGTAGAGCGTCGTCCAAAACCACAGCACAGTGGACAAGGTCAAGAAGAGGACCGAATTCGCATCCGCGCCGAGGGCGAACTCGATGCCCGGCAGGAACTCGAAGGCAAGCGCATAGGTCTGGCCGTTGTAGATGCCCCATAGCAACCCCGAGACGAGGATCAGTTTCACCCCCGCGCCGAGCAGGTTGAGCCAGGTGCGCAACCGATGCCTTTCCTCCTTCAGAAAAAAAACCACCAGGCCCGTCACGAGCGAGCTGAGCAGGATGCCAAGCAGCAACAGACCGTAGACGTTCATGGCGCAGCGCCTCCCATCAGCACCGGCCCGATCACCGGCGCGCCCACGCGCAACAAATCGGCCACCCAATGGGACGCGAAGCCCAGCCCGACTGCCAGGAGCGCCAAGGTCAGCGCCGTCCATTCCATCACTGGCGGAATGGGATTCGGCGTCGTGGGCGCGGCGACCCGCGTGAAAGCATGGGTCAGCACGCGCAAGACGTAGCCCGCCGCGAGCAGGCTGCCGATGAGAATGACTGCCACCCACCACCACTGGCCTTGGGCGAGGGCAGAGTTCAGCAGCAGCCACTTGCCAGCGAAGCCACCGCTGGGCGGCAGACCTACCAGACTCAAGCCCGCAAGCCCGAACGCGCAAGCCGAGATGGGCAGACTTTGCGTGATGCCGTCGAGGTCCTTGATGCGGTCATGGCCCGCGGCGTGGAGGATGTTGCCGGCGGTGAGAAACATCGCCGTCTTCGCGCAGGCGTGCGCGCCCAGGAAAACCAAGCCGCCGCTCCACCCCACGAAACCGCCTTCACGCTCGGCCGCCAGCGGGAACAGCAGGAAGAGGTAACCGATTTGGGCAACCGTCGAATAGGCGATGAGCAACTTGAGCCGCGGCTGAAGCAGCGCCTGGACCGAGCCCCAGAGAATGGCGGCCGCGCCCAACCCGCCGAACAGTTGTGCGACTCCGGGTGTCATCAGCGCCGGGAACGCCTCGAACCAAAGCCGGAGCAGGATGTAAAAGGAGCCTTTCACCACCAGCGCCGACAGCACCGCGCTGACCGGCGCGGGGGCGTTGGCGTGGGCCGGTGGCAGCCAAAAGTGCATCGGGAACAGCGCGGCCTTGGCGATCAACCCGCCGGTCATCAGCGCCAGCGCCACCCAGAGGGTCGGCCCGGGCTCGGCTTTGACCGCCAGCGACGCGAGATCCACGGTGGCGCACTGGCCGTAAACCAGCCCCACCCCGAGCAGGTAGAACAAGGATGCCGATAGACTGACGAACAGGTAGCGCATCGCTGCCGTGAGCGCCGCGCGTTGACCCTCGAGGGCCACGAGCGTCACGGCGGCGAAACCCAGCAGTTCAAGCGTGACGTAGAGATTGAAGATGTCGGCCGAGAGAAACAGCGCGTTTAAGGCGGTCCAAAGAAACAGAAACAACGGCCAGAAGTAGCGCTCGCGATGCGGGGCGTCGTCATCGTGCCCGGAACGAAAATAGCCCTGCGCGTAAAGCGAAATGGCGGTTCCGATGCCCGCGGTGACCATCAGCATCAGCAGCGCAAGGCCGTCCGCCCGGAGATCAATGCCCAGCGGCGCGCCCCAGCCGCCGACCCGGTGGGTTTGCACGCCACCTGCCAGCACCGCGCGGGTGAGTTGAACAATGGCCGCGCCGACCACCACCGCCGTGCCGAATGCCAGCCCGCGCCCGCGCTTCGGAACCGCAAAAGCCAGCGCCGCCGCGGCGAGCGGCGAGAGAATCAGCAGCGCAATGGCCCAGGCAGAGGTCATGCCGATGGCTTTTCCTTGCGCTCGTCGCTCGCAACGGGAGTCGCGTCCGAAGGGTCAGCGGCGTCTTCGTCCTCCTCGAGCTCCACCCGGCCGGTCGACGCTTGCACACGGTCCGCCAGCGCCAGCGCGAGGCCCGTCGCGCAGACGGACACCAGAATGCCGGTCAGCACCATGGCGTGGGGCACGGGGTCCGGAATCGGGCCGGGGGTTTGCGCGGCAAGCGCGATGTAGAACAGGAACACGCCGCTGCCCATGACGTTGAGCGCCATAATGCGTCTCAAGAGATGCGCCTGGACCAGCAGTGAGTAAAACCCGATGGCGAACAGTGCCGCGCCGGCAAGCAGGTAGATGCGATGGTCGGCGTCAGGCATTGTGTGAGGGATTCTGCGATGGCACGTTGCCGGTTTCGCCCGTGGGCCGGCCGCCGAGATAGAGCAGGCCCAGAGTGAGGCCAATGGAAATCAACGCGGCGGACTCGATGACCATGATCCACGTGCCGCCACTGCCGGGCGGATATTGAAGCAAACCACCGGTCAGCAACATCGTGACGGCGCACACCGCTGCAAAAACCAGTGCGCCCAACACCAGGCCCGTGCGCAAGAGGCGTTCGTGATTCAAGACGCGCCGACCCCGACCACCGAGCATCGCCAGCACCAGGGCGCCGCCGAGCAAAGCGCCGCCCTGGAATGCCCCGCCCGGCGCAAAGGCGCCGATCCAAAGCAGGTAACCCGCCGCCAGCATCAGCACCGGCAGCACGACGCGCAGGAGCGACAGCAGCAGCGGACGGTCGTGCAGATCGTTGGCGGGCCGTTCGCCGCGGCGCAGTGACCACACCCCCACGATGGCCAGCAACAGCACGCCGACTTCGAGCAACGTGTCGTAACCGCGATAATTGAGCAGCACGGCGGTGACGGGATTGGTCACGCCGCTTTCAGGAAGTTGCGCGAGCGATGCCTCGGTCAGGCCGGTCGGCTTCGCCGGCAGCGACAGCGCGGCCCAACTCAGCGCCGCGAGCAACGCCAGCGAAAGGATTCCGAGGAGAACACGGCGCGTCATTCCGGGTACTCCCGTTGCGTTCTGGCCGCTGCTCCTTCTCGCCTGCGCATTCGTACCAGAGCCGCCAAGATGAGCGCGCCCGTTAAGCCCGAGCCCACCGCCGCTTCCGCCAGCGCCACGTCCGGCGCGCGGAGCCGCACCCAGGCCACGGCGATGAGCAGGCCGAGGGCGATGAACTTGATCACGGCGCGGAACAGGTCGCGGTCGTTGAGCGAGCGCCAGGCGAGCACGACAATGACCAAGAGCAGCACTCCATCGAAAACTCGGAGGATCATGGCGACCTCCTGATCCACGGCTTCACCCCGCGCCGGTAAGCTTGGTTGCCGATGAGAAAACAGACGGTGGCGCTGGCGACCAGCACCAGAACCCAGATCAGCCCGAGCTTAAATACCTCCGGCCAGCTTTCCGCCTGCAACATCAGCGCCAGCACGGTGAGACCCAGCCCGACGTTGTCCGCCTTGGTCAGCGCGTGCAGCCGCGAATACAGGTCTGGGAAGCGCAGCAAGCCCACCGTTCCGGCCACGAAAAAGAACAGCGCGACGACGAGCAGCCCGCCGGTGAGGATATCCAGCACGATCATGGCTCGGGGTTCTCCTTCGAATCGCCGTCCGGCCAGCCGCGGACCACGAACGCCACGCCGAGCACCGCGGCGAGCAGCGCGAACACGAGGGCGACGTCCAGCGCCCGGGCCATTCCCAGTCCCTGGCCGAGCACCAGCACCAACGCGACGCCGGTGCTGCCAAAGAGCAGCGCGGCCAGCAGGCTGTCGGCGCGCCCCGGTTGCCCGAAGACATGGCCGAGCCCCAGGATGATGGTGAGCAGCAGCGCGAGCGCCATACTGAAGTAAAGCGCGCTCACGAGTTCACCTCGTCTTGCATCGGGAGCGGCAGCCCAAACAGCACCGCCACGCGGCGCTCCAGCTCGCGGAGGTCCTCCTCGACCTGCGGTGAGCAATTCAGCGCATGGACGCAGATGCTTGCTTCCGCGATGGCAACCACCGCGGTACCCGGCAGCAGGCTGATCGTGCCGCAAAAAAACAAACGGGCGGCGCCGGAAGGCAGGTGCAATGGGAAACAGACGATGGCCGGTGAAAGTGGCAGCTTCGCCGACAGGGCCCGCCAGGACACGTCCCAGCCACCGCGCAAGGATTCGCGAACGAAGAATCCGGCGAAGGCGATCGCTCCGCCCACGGACCAATGCCAGGGCAGGGCCGGCAGCAGCTTCAGGCTGATCCAGGCGGCAGCGAACACTGCCGGTCCGCCAACGATCCACGAACTCCAGTCCGTGCCGTTCAGTCCGAGCCAGAGCAACGCCATCACCGCGAGCCGCGCGCTGAAGCGCCAAGCGATGGCGGGCGTTTGCAGAGGATGACCTGGTTGGGTGATGGCGGTCATAGGCATTCAGGATTTCGGCCAGAGGTGCCACAGGTAGCCGCTGTAAATGGCCAGCAGCAGCCCGCCTTCCCGGCGGCGCAGCTTGAAACCCGTCCAGGCAATGACTAGCAGCAGCAGGGAAATACCGATCATGACCACTGTGTCCGTCAGGCTCACGCCCTGGCCGTTGATGGGTGGAGCGATGACGCCGCTGACGCCGAGGATGGCCAGGATGTTGTAGATGTTCGAGCCAATGACGTTTCCGATGGCGATGTCGGGCTGCTTGCGCCAGGCCGCCATCAGCGAGGAAGCCAGTTCGGGCAGGCTGGTGCCGGCGGCGACGATGGTGAGCCCGATGAAGGCTTCGCTCAGTTTCAGCAGGCGGGCGAGATCCACCGCGCCGGTGACAAACAGGCGCGACCCCACGACCAGCACCGCGAGGCCGGCCACAATCAGCCCCGCGTCTCTCCCCAGAGAACCGGTTGGCTGCGGCACGCCTGCGCCAAATTCCTGCTGGACTTCCACGCTGGCTTGGCGGCGGGCGAGGCGGATGTTTAGTACGGTGTACGCGGCAATGAGGACGAGGAAAACGAGCGACTCCCAGAGCTGAATCTTCGTGTCGAGAAAGAACAGCAGGAACAACAGCGCGACGCCAACCATCACCGGCGTATCGAACTTGAGGAGTTGAAGCTGGACGCGCATCGGACAGATCAGGGCGGTGAGACCAAGGATGACGCCGATATTGAAGATATTCGAGCCGACGACGTTTCCGATGGCGATGGCGCCCTGGCCCTTGGCGGCGGCCATTGAACTCACAATCAATTCCGGGGTGCTGGTGCCGTAGGCCACCACTGTGAGTCCGACCAGCAATGGCGTGACGCCCAAGCGCATGGCCAGCGAGGCGCCCCCGCGCACGAGCCACTCGGCGCCGAAGTAAAGCCCCACCAGGCCCGCAACGAGCAGCAACGTGATCATCATAGATTGAAGGCACGCTAACTCGATAGCCTGCGGTTGGCCAGAACAGCTGCGTGGACGAGCATGACCTTGGTGGCTGCTTTGCGCAGGCACTTGGTGGCCAGCATGACCGCGCCGTGAGGCATCGACGACTCGCCCGTGGCGCCCAGCGCCAGGAGGTCGGCGCCCCGCGACCGGCTCTCCTGCAGCAGCACATCCAGCGCCACGCCGTTCATGACCTCGCGGCTGTGCCCGACCGGCGCACGCGCGGCTTCGGCCCACTCGGTTAGCCGCGCGATGGTTTGCTCGCGGTGCAACCGCCGGACAGCGTCAAGTTCCGGCGGCAGTTCCACGCCGGAGCGCTGTCGTGGGAGATACTGGTTGGGGCCGGGGCGTCGGCGAAGGTCGGTTTCCATGGCGCCACGCCTACTGCCCAGCGGGCCTCCGCCGATCAGGCCGAGGCCACCGATCTCGCCAGCGTCATCACTCTCGCTAACGAGCTGCGAGCCGCGCTGGTTGAGAAGGGGCTGATCAAGGGCGGTCCGTAACGACCAAGCTCACTTACAGCCGCCCGGCGGAAACGGTGGAGCGCAAAACAAATGAACATACCACCTGAGACTATGTGCGTGGAAGGCGGGGCGGCTGTTAGGTGCAGCGCCTTGTTCGGGGGTTGGGAAACCCACTCACGAGCCGGGAGTTCTCTCCGTTAAGCTACTTGGCACCTGGCGCGCCGACATAAGGCGTGACGTTTCCGTCCCCCCGTTTGACATCTTTGACGACCCCGTTGCGTTTCTCCCTGACGAGTGTCGTGAACGGGTCGCCCGTGTAACAGACTTCCCCGAGAAGAGTGTCGGGACCGGTTGATCGGTTGGAAGGCGGCGCAACGCGAGAAGGGCTTGGCCCGCGTGGTCAATAACGTGCGATTTCTGATCCCGCCCTGGGTTCGGGTGCCGCACTTGGCCTCGACGAGCCTGGCACAAAGCGTTGTGCGTCTGCGCCATCCCTTTGGGAAGGACGTGTTGGAGAAAGCGATGGATGAATTACTCGGCGGGCAAGCAGACGCGGCGCATCTGTTGGGTGCGGTTGTCGCGGTAGCGGAAAGTGATTGGACCGTGCTCGAAGGCCTCGATTCGGCTATTGGTGATGGCGACCCGGAAGACGTAGCGGGCCAGATACTCCAGGACCTTGGTTCCAGCACCGGCGTGTTGGCAATGAACCACCCACAGTTTCAGCCAGACCCGGGACGGAGCCTGGACGTCGGGGAGCAGAGCGTGGAACGCGTCGCGCATCTTGGCGCGAAAGACCACCGAAAGGGCGCGTACGGGGACCAGAAAGGCGGGGTGTTTCGCCGCGATCCAAGGTTGGCCGTCGGCAGCGAGCCCGCCGGCGCTGACCAGGAGGTGAACGTGGGGGTGGTACAACATCGCCCGGGTCCAGGTGTGGAGGACCCCCAGGACGGTGGGCGTCGCCCCCAACCAGCGTGGATCGGCGGTGAGTTTGAGTACGGATTGGGCGGCGCAACGCAGCAGCGCTCCGTACACATTCTTCTGGTGGCCGAAGGCGAGGGAGCGCAACTCGGCGGGCAGAGTGAACGTGAGCAAGAAGTGGGGAACGGGCAGCAGGAGCGATTGTTGGCGCTCCAGCCAGGAATCGTCCTGTTCGCCGTGGCATTTGGGACAGTGCCGATTCCGGCAGGAGTGATAGGCATAGCGCAGGTGCCCGCAGTGATCACACTGCGCGACGTGGCCGCCAAAGAACGCGGTGCGGCAGTTCTCGATGTCGCGGAGGGCGCGTTGCTGGCTGGCCAGCAACGCGTGGCTTGCCCGGTAAGCCGCACCGTGTGGGCGGAGGATGTCCGCCACCTCGATCATGCTGGCTCAGGCTTTACAGACCGCGCATCAGGGCATTGAGCGGATCGCGAAGCACGGCCAGTGCCGGCGCGGTCAGGTGGGTGCAGAGGGCCGTGGTGTTGAGTGAAGTATGGCCAGGTTGGCTTGGATGAGCCGCAGGCTGACTCCGGCTTCCAGAAGGTACGTTCCGTAGCAGTGGCGCAAGGTATGAATCACGGGGTGTTTTCTCATGCCGCTACGTGCGCGTGCGGCGGCGAAGGCCAGTTGCAGAGCCCGGCGACTTATCGGTCGCGGCCGATCGAGGGAACCCGGGTGCGGGAAGAGCCACGGACGAGTGCGATGGATGTTCCAGAGTTCGCGCAGTTGGGTGAGCAGGACCCCAGGCTTGGGCACCCACCGATCCTTGGCGCCTTTGCCGCGCACGTGGATCAGGCCGCGGGCGCTGTTGATGTCCTCGACGCGGAGCAGGCGCCCTTCCTCGCGCCGGAGACCACAGGCGTACACCGTCAGGAAGTACATGTGGAAGATCGGGCCCTCGACGCAGTCCAACAGGCGGCGGACCTCCTCGTGACTCAAGACCGTGGGGAGTTTCCTTTCCTTGCGGGGCCGCGCCAGGGTGAAGACGGGCCAGTTCCGCTGGAGAGTGCGCTCGAAGAAGAACTTGAGCGCGCAAAGACTCATTGTGGCATTGGAGCGGGAGACCTTTCGAACCTGCGTGAGGTGAAGGAACTATTCTCGGATCTGCTCCTCCGAGAGTTGGTCCGGGGAGCGGCGGTAGTGCTTGGCAAGCTGGCGGATGGCGCAGACGTAGACGGACTGGGTGCTGGGCGCCAAACCACGGAGTTGCATGTCCTCGATGAAGCGCTTCCTTAGCTCGGTCATGGTTCCTTTCCGGGAGGGGTGGTGAAATATCGCTGTCACGATGGGTGCCTCGAACGAGGCACGAACCCCTTCCGGGAAGAATCAACTCCCCTCCCGTCACTTCCGCCACCGGGCGTGGCGGTTAAAACCGGCCGGGAAGTGACCTTCCCTAGGCTCGCGGAACTCGCCGACGGGTGGGCCGCGATCCCCCGCCGGAAGGCCCCGGACGAACGCTACGCCCTCCAGTGCCGGCTTCGTCTGGAACGGTTTGCCAAGTCCCTCGCCGAACACCCAGGAAGGCGTCACAGAATTCATCGCCGTGAAGCCAGCCACCGCCCGGGCGCTGGAGTCGATGCCGAGACCCAACACTCCTGCACTGCCACCTCCAGCTTCGCCTGACGAGGTTCGCTCCCGGGTCGACGCCTACCTGGCGAAGCTCGGCGACTCGAACCGCGCTCCCAAGCTCCGGGCGGTGTTCAACGCGTAGGCTGTTGGCGCCCCCTCGACGACGTCATCGCGACGACGGGCTTCAGCCGCGGGACGGTGTCCAACTACCTCAACGAAGTTGAACGCGAGACCGGTGCCTCGTATTTTCGCGCCCATTCGCCTTAAGCGGCCGGACCGTCTTGAACTCGAACGTTGGGTTGACGCGCATGGGCCGCCCCAGCAGGTGACGCTGCGATGTCGGGTCATTCTGGCCGCAGCAGAGGGCAGACAGGACCAGGTCATTGCCGAGGGTCTCCAGATCAACTTCAAGACGGTCGCGCGATGGCGCGGGCGCTTCCGAACAGAGGCCTCCGACTGCCTATGGGAAGTCGCTCCGGGTCGTGGACGAAAGCGTACCTATTCGGAGAGCAAAGTAACCGCGACCATCGACACCACCCTTCAAAGTCACCCGGCCGGCGCCACGCACTGGAGCTGTCGCTCGATGGCCAAGGAACATGGCGTGAGTAAAGACACGATGAACCGAATCTGGCAGATCCATCAGATCAACCCCCATCGCACCCAAGTCATCAAACTCTCGCGGGGACCCACGTTTCTTGGAGAAGCTAACCGACGTGGTGGGGCTGTACCTGAATCCACCGGCATAAGCCCTGGTGCTCTGCGTTGACGAAAAGAACCAGATTCAGGCCATGGACCCCACGCAACCGGGATTACCCTTGAAGCGCGGTCGCCGTGGAACAATGACTCACGACTACAAGCGAAACGGAACGAGAACGCTCTTTGCAGCACTTGAGGTGGCGCAGGGCATAGTCGTTGGACAGTGTTAAGCTTGGCATCGCCACCAGGAATTCTTGAAATTCCTGCAACGCCTGAATGGCGGGGGTCCGGTCGACCTGAAGCTCCGGGATCCGAACACCTCCGACACGGCCTATTCCACCTGCACCCGATAGAAGAGCGCGGCCGAGTGGGTCATCGAATCATCGGCCAAGTGAGGAGGATGTCCGCCTGTTCGGCCAACACGGCTGCTGGGGGAGGCGACGGAGGCATCCTGCACGAGCAGGGCGTCAACCCAACCTCGCCGCTTCGCGGTGAAGGCCGCGCTCACTGGGCCTCGCGCAACCGGAAGAACTGCATGGCGTCCGAGGTCGGCAGGGTCACTCGAAGCCGTCCGGCGAACAGGGCCGGTTGGATTCCGATCACCTGCCAATCCTCACCGTCGAGCGTCACGGAGGATTCCAGCCGCCAATCCGGAGCCGACGATGGCCACGAGAGCTCCAAGCCGGCGTTCTCTCGCTGGATCGTCAACTCCGGAACGGCAAATGATCGGAACTCAATACCGCTGACCGTCAGCATGCAGTTCGTCGAACTGCCTCCCACGACACCGAAGAACAACTCGACTTTTCGCCCTGCCAAGTCCGAGACATTGATCAAACCGCTTCGCTCCACGGTATCGCGGCCGATGAACTGGGTCGGCAGCGTGAATCGATTCGTCCCGTCGATCCCGAAGACCAGCGCATCGCTTCGTCCTTCGCCCTCGACGCGGAACTGAAACGACATCCATTGGGCTTCCGCCGGAACAACCACCGGCAGCCAGAGGTAGGCCGGCGTGTTCGTCAAGGCGCCTGCGCCATGGAGCTGAGCCCCGATCGGAGGTGGCCCGGTGCTCAGGCGGACCACCAGAAGTCCTCGGTTTGAAAGGTCGAGTATGGCACCGCCTCCCCCCTGCACGCGGTCAGCCGCCCACTTCAGGCCCGCGCCCGCAGCGTCACCAAGATCGTCAACCACTTCGACGACGACCTTGCCCGCGCTGCGCGCCTTTCCGGCGGCCCAAATGGCCCCATCGGCGACTTGGTCGCCCATCCAGTAGATGGCGCCCTCGGCTCCTGACAGAACCAACTTCCCGAAGTCGCTGGCAACCGTGATGGCAGTCACAAGCGTCTGACCCGCGAACCGTCCTCCGAAGAGCACGAGACCCACCGCAGCCGGGGGAACCACCGCCTCGGCAGGGGATCCCAACTCAAGGTCGTGATCGCCACCGGTGGGACGCTGCCGCCAGAGCCCGCCCTGGCGCAATTGGCCTTGATCGAACTGGGGGACACTGGGCAACCCGCTCGCCACGCGATGACCCACCGATGCCTTCCAACCGACGAATCCGGCCGGTGAACCGCCGATCGTTTGCGCATACCAACTCGTGTGCTCGCTATGCGCCGCGAAAATGGAGGAGGCAAGTTCCAGGGGCGAGACGTTGAAATCGAGGGCCGGTCCCCAGATCGGTCGCTGCAAGAGAACATTCACGCCCTCGTTGTGGTAACGGCCGACGCAGGAGATGTAGTTGTCGAGGAAGGCAAAGTCCCCGGGAACAGGGTTCTTCCACTGAGAAGCCTCGCCCAGGTAGCGCACGAGTGCCCCCTTCGGGCCGAGCAGCAATCCGATAGCTCCCGCGCGCAGGGATTCCTCCGCGAGCAGCTTCGCCATCGATGCTTCGTCGAACAGCGTCACCTGCGTCAAATCGGGGTCCCAGCGTGGATTGGCGACGGGGTGCTCGGAGCGCGGTGTTCCGTGCAGGTAATCGACGGCATAGCTGTTCACCAGGGTGCCCAAGCTGTGGCCCATGAACTGGATGGGCTGTCGGTAGCTGCTTCCCAACGTCTCGTAGAGGGCGGAACCGAGAGCCAACCCCTGCTCCGGCGTGTCTCCTTCGGGGGGAGGGCAGAAGCGTGCCACGTCATACCAGTCCCAGGCCACCAGGTTCGCCTTGTCCGGCGTCAACCCGGACTGGCTCATGCGGCGTGCAAAATCCAACGGCCAGCCGTTGGCACCGTTCGTCGCGGGATTCTCCGTACTCGCAAGGCACAGGATCCAGCCATGGGTGAGAACGACCGTGGGCAGATCACGACGAAAGCCGAAATTCGCGGAAAGCTTATTGCCGTCGAAAGCAAGGAGGCGTCCCGCCCGGGTCACGCTGGAGCGGTAACGCAAGGGCTCAGGCAGAACCTGGCCCGGGCTTACCGGCTCGGGAGTCGGCGCCGCGATGGCGGGAAGGAGCCGGAAATGCTGGGCGGCAGTGGGCCCGCCGATCTGAACGATTCTGCTGTCGCTGCCGTATCCGATCCTGGACGCCGTCAACTGGATGATTCCCCGCGCCTGGTTGGGAATCGCGTAGTTCCCGTCGGCACCGGTCGTTGCGTTGCGTGTCAACCCAGACAGCTTCGCCGAGACCGTCGCCCCGGAGACCGGTTGTCCAGCCCGGTCCACGACCCACCCGAAAAGCGTCACCGGTCCCGACGTCGTGTCGACTGTCGTGATGTTTGAATCGGCCGACGCCGACGCGGCTCGGGCGGGCGGCGCGAACCAACCAACCGCGCAGGCCACGACGAGACCCAGCATCGCAAGGAGTCGCCGGGAAGCGGCGAGATCGCCACGACCAACACGGGCACCGACGGAGGTAGCTGCGGGGTTCTTCATGGCATCGCACCTTGTGAAATCGAGTGGCCCGCCGGGAGGCTTCGCGCATCGCCCTCGATGCCACTACCACCACCCGGCGCGCCGGGTTTGCATTCGCCAGGGCCGGGTTCGCCGGCTCCGGACTGGATCACGACCGGTTCAGTTCCCTGAGGCGGACAGCCCCGATCTGAGCTGGGGCGGCGCGGAACCCGAGGTTGTTGTGGGGCCACAACACAGAACGTCCAGTACGCCCCCTGCGACGTCTCGACCAAACGCCGCTCGGTCGAGAGAACACGGTGGGTGCGCAGGAACCGGTTCAGGTCCTCCAAGTCCCCCGATCCCCCCACCCCCGGTACCTGGTGTACGGAAAATGCCATCGTCTCGCTGCCTTTCCCATTCAACCGTCGCGACGAGGGGGCTCCGCCCCCTCGACCCCCGCTTCTTCCCCTCGCTCACGACCCCGCTCCGCGGCTGCGCAGGCCTCCGCCGGGGCTCGTCCCTCGCCCCCGACTCCGGCCGGCTCCGCCGCTCCACTCGCCCTCGTTCTCATGTTCCTTTGTTCTCCTCTCTCAGGGAACTGCAACTAGGGCGGCGCGGAACCCGAGGAAGTAGCGGCGGACGACCGGGAGGTACCTGAAGCGGTACGCGGACCGGCAGTACTGCCCGAAGTAGCGCCAACCGCCCCCGCGGCCCACGCGGTACGAGCCCGAATCCGGGCCCTTCGGATCCGTCACGCGTCCCCCAGGCAGGGCATCCGACCACCGGTCCAAACACCATTCCCACACGTTGCCGTGCATGTCGTGCAAACCCCAACCGTTCGGTGCATAGCTCCCCACCTTCGTCGTCCTTCCAAGATAAGGTCCCCTCGCCCCCCCGTTGTATGGGTAGTCCCCATGAAAGTTCGCCTGTGTCGCACTGAGGCTGTTCCCGAACGCTGTCGCCGTCGTCGTCCCCGCCCGGCACGCGTACTCCCACTGCGCCTCCGTCGGCAGCCGGTACTCGTACCCCACAGGCAACCGCCCCGCCGCCCGCTCCCGTGCCGTGAGCCGGCCGCAGAAGTCCGTCGCGTCGTTCCAACTGACCTGCTCCACCGGCCGGTCCAGATCGCCGGTGAAGTACGACGGGTTCGTCCCCATCACCGCCAGGTACTCCCGCTGCGTTACCTCGTACTTCCCCAGCCAGAACCCACGGCTCAACGTCACGATTGTCTGCGGACCCTCGTCACCCCAGCGATCCGGCTCCGTCGGCGGGCTCCCCATCGTGAACGTCCCGGGCGGAATCCACACCAGCCCCGGCAGATCGGGATTCAACGGCTCGTCGCTGTCCGTCGCCACCACCCGAAAGCGCATGTTCGCCGAAAACCGGTTCAGCCAGTCCTTCCCCGCGTCCCACACGATCCGCTTCCCGTTCCCAGGGCTCACGCCCGCGCCATACCCTTCCCCGCTGAACGAACTCGCCGCGACAGCGAAGCTCGCCCCACCATTGTCCGAAACCCCCACGCTAACCGTCAACCGCACGCTGTCCGCATCGGCCACGTCATAGGTGATATCCACCACCTGCGTTCCCGGCCGCTGCTGGGCGCGGACGTTGCCCACCACCGGGGGCGATGCCCCGGAGCTCTTGAAGCAGGCACCAACCGTGGCAATGCAAAAAATCAGCAGTTGCAGCAGAACTCCGCGTTGCCTCGACCAAGGGTTCATGGCGATGGGATGGACTGGGGTGGACCGGCGGCACGCTACGCCACCCCGCGTGGGATGCCACCTTAATGTGGCGGCTGGCAGAGCCGCGTCGTGGAGCGCCGGCCATTCACCTTGGATGAACCCAAACTGGCTCATGGCTCGGCCGGACGATCACCCAACGTCAATCCGCCTCCCCAGGCGGCGATGGCGGTCCCGCGAGCGGAAGTTCGTTCTGATCGGGATTCCCCAACCGCCCCGGGGTGAATCCCTCAGTCCGGAGCAGAACGCGAACATCCGTGTGGCGAGTCTTCGTCGAGAGAGACGAAGCCGAGGTGGACGGATTCCTCATCCGGAGGGACGAGCTGGTGCCGAACCCGCGCAACCCGAAGCAGCACCCGCAGAGCCAGGTGACGCTCCTCGCCAAGGTCATCGGGCATCAGGGCTGGCGGTCGCCCATCGTGGTGTCGACGCGGTCGGGGTTCATCGTAGCGGGTCACGGTCGCTACGAGGCGGCGAAGGCGCTGATCAGTGAGTTGAAAGCCACCGACCTGGACATGGAGTTCACCGGGTTCGATGCCGGCGCGCTGGAGGGCCTCATGACTGGGAACGGCGAGCCCGAGCCGCCCGACGACTTCCCCGCGGTCGATGAAAATGTCCCGACCGAGTTCCAGTGTCCCAAATGCTCGTTTCGGTGGAGCGGCAAGCCGTCGTGAAAACCGAGAAGCCACCCTACCGCGTCCCCAGTATGGCGGAGATCGCTGCCGTGCCGTGGAACGGCTTCACCGCCATCTCGACCTTCAGCGGCTGCGGCGGATCGTGCCTTGGGTACCGGATGGTCGGCTTTCGGGTCGCGTGGGCCAACGAGTTCATCCCGGCGGCCTCGGACACGTACCGCGCCAACCTTCCGGAGACGATCCTCGACACGCGAGACATCCGGATCATCTAGCCGGCAGAGATCCTCGCCGCCACGGGGCTGAAGGTCGGCGAGATCGGCCTCATGGATTCCAGGATTCCAGTCCTCCATGTTCTTCGTTCTCGACCGCCGGCAAGCGCGATAAGCACAGGGGAAAAGCCAAGAAGTACTCCAACACGGTCCAACGCAGGGACGACTTGTTCTTCGAGTTCATTCGACTCCTCGACGGCCTAAAGCCCCGGGTGTTTGTGGCGGAGAACGTCAGCGGCCTCGTGAAGGGCGTCGCCAAAGGCGTGTTCCTCGAAATCCTCGCGAAGCTGAAAGCCTGCGGGTACCGAGTCGGAGTGAAGGTCCTCGATGCCCAATGGCTCGGGGTCCCGCAGGCTCGGCAGCGGACCATCTTCATCGGCGTGCGTGAGGATCTCGGCAAGCCGCCCGTGTTCCCGAAGCCGCTCCCGTACCGCTACACTCTCCGGGATGCGCTGCCGTGGATCGTGCGCGGCAAGTACGGGCAGACCTGGAAACCAGCCGATGCGCCGTCGCCGACTGTGAGCGCTCATGGATCGTACAACCCGGCGACCAGCCACCAAGGGCTCGAACTCGTCGAGGCCGTCATCCACGACACCAAGAGGAAGTTCCCCTCCGCCGTCGACATCACCGACCGACCCAGCCCGGCGATCACGGTCGTGGGTCGCAACCAGTTCAAGGTCCAGATTCGCGGCGGAACCGGCGCCGCGTTCAGTCGTCTGGCCCTCCAGCAGAAGCTCGCCGTCGGCGCGGAGCCTGCCTCGATCCTCCAGAAGGAACTCTCCCTCGCCGGCTACCAACGTCCCCTCGATACCCGGCTCCTGCCGAAGACCGCGCGGGTGTTGTTTCAGGTCGGCGAGTTCGTCGGCTGGATCATTGAGGCACCGGAGGCCTGAGCCGTGGCCGACACCGGAACCATCGACGCGGCGCAACTCAGCCGCCTGTCCGGTCTCACCGACCGTCGGCTGCGCGAACTCGCCCGCGAGGGTTGGCTGCCGGTCCCGGACAACGGGCGTTACCCACTGGTTGGCGCCATCCAAGGCCTCCTGCGCTACTACCGCGAGCGGGATGAGAAGCGGACCGTTCAGGAATCCTACGACAGCATCTCCTCGTGCGCCTCTGCGACCGGGATTCCAACGACCGCCATCAAGCACGCGAAGCGGTCGGGGTGCGCGGCCTTCCGTGGGAGTCGCGTCTACCTGGCGCCCCTGATCCGCTGGCTGTTCGAGACGCCCAACCGTTCGCCCGTGAACTACGAGCAGGAGAAAGCGCGGCACGTCGTTCTCTAGAACGCGAAGTTGAAGGTTCAACTCCGCGAGTTGAAACGGCAGTTGATCCCTGTCGAGGAAGTCTCCCACCTGGCGGCCGAACTCGGCTCCGCCATCCGCAAGGTCCTCACCCGCCTGCATCGCATCGCGCCGTCGTTGGAGGGTCATCCGGTCGAGATGATCGAGACCCGGCTGAAGGAGGAAGAGGACGAGGTCCTGAAGCAGCTCCACCCCTCGCCGTCGGCGCACCAAGGACAACCATGAGTTCGGGGTCATCCGGCTCCGGGAACTGCCGGTGCCCATCGCCTGCTGCGACAGCCCGGACCGCATCTACGATTTCTGGATGGCCAACATTGCCACCGCGTCTTGGTACAACCCGGATGTGGAGTGTCTGTGCGCCATCCATCTCAACACCCGCCGCCGGGCCACGGGATTTCACCTCGCGGGGATCGGGACACCCTCGACACCGTCCTGATGACACCTCGGGAACTCTTCCGCACGGCCATCATCCGCAATGCCGCGGCGATTGTGGTCGCGCACAACCATCCCAGCGGGGATCCGCGCCCATCCGAGGCCGACATCCGGGCCACCCGGGAGGTCGTACAGGCGGGCCGCATCGTTCGGATTGAAGTGTTGGACCACGTCGTGATCGGCCAATCGGGTCCCGACCACCCTCGGCCATGGGCCTCCCTCCGGGAACTCGGGATATTCTACTGAACCGGCTACATGGAATCCTCGGAGAACCCTTGGACACTCTCACCCTCCCACCGTAGCGAGACTCACGTTCGGAGCGGATCAACCAAACCCCCGCACCGGCCAAGACCAACATGAAGAAGACCACCGAAGCCAACGAGACCCCGAAGACCACGACCACCACCGAACCCAAAGCCGCCAAGGCGAAGAAGGCGACCCCGGCCCCCGCGACGGAGCAGGCTACCCCGCAGCCAGCAGCCGCCCCGGCGAAGGTCGAGAAGCCCGCGAAGGCCACCAAGACAGCGAAAGCCGACGCCGACGGCGAAGTGACCGACCGCCTCCCCACCACCCTCGCGGAGCTGAAGGAGACGAAGGGCGGGTTCGTCGCCCAGCTGTTCCTGACCGGCAAGGACAAGGACGCCATCGCCAAGGACCTCGCCGCGGCCTTCAAGCTCGGCGAAGCGCAGGCGGCGAAGATCGTCCGCCAGATCACCGGCCGCGTCCGTCTCTACGCCCGGGTGCTCGAACTCGTCCCGGCGAAGAAGTAGGCCCCACGCCAACTGCCACACCGCCCCTCGGAACCTCCGAGGGGCTTTTTCGTGTCCAGACGGCGGGCCGAGACCGCCGCGAGGCAGGCCGAGAACCGGCCGAGAAGCGGTTTGACGCCGCCGGCAGGTAGGTCGACCTGCCTTTCAGCGCCTACGCCAGCGAGGACGCGCCAGGGACAACGTTCCCGCTGAGGTGTGGGAACATCCCGACATCCCTTCATCGACGGCTTCGTCAGCGCCTGCAAACCGGCGGACCGCCGCCCCCCGTGGCAATGGTGTGAGGAACACGTCCGCGTCGACGAGACCTCGCCCCTCCCGGGCCGGTGGCGCTCCGACACCTCGCCTTGGGTCCGGCCGGTCATGGAGGACTTCGCCAACAACACCGTCCGGGACATCGCCGTCGAGTGCGCTGCCCAGAGTGCGAAGACCCAGACCGTCATGACCTGCGCCTGCTGGGCCATCGCCGAGGACCCTGGGCCGGCGATGTGGGTCACGGCCACGAAGGACGAATTGCGCGACTTCCTCCGAGATCGCCTGACGCCCACCTTCGAGGACTGCCCGCCCGTGAAGGCCCGCATGGCCGAGCCGACCTTGACCGGTTTCGCCTTCGACGGGATGCCCTTCTACGCTGGCTGGTCGGGTTCGAAGGCGCGGTTGCAGTCCAAGCCGATCCGATGGCTTTTTTGCGATGAGGTCCGCAATTACCCCCCGGGGCGGCTGGAGATGGTGCTCAAGTGGGACTCCAACGACACCACCAAGCCGGAGAGGAAATGGCGCTTTGACGCCCTCGCCGACACGATCCGCTTCGAGTGCGTGGCGTGCGGGCACGGGATCAAGGACACGCCCGTGAACCGGCGCTGGATCGAGAACCACGGCCACTTCGTTCCCCAGAACCCGAACGCCCCGCGCTCACGCGTCAGCTACACCTGGAACGTGCTACTGCCGCACTGGATCGAGTGGCGAGCCATCGTGGAAGAGTTCCTCGCCGCCCTGGATGCCATGCGCCTCGGGGGCGACATCGAGCCGATGTTCACCTTCGTCACGGAGACCCTTTGCGAACCGTGGGACCTCGACCGCTGGCTGATCACCAGCGACGACTACCTCCAAGAGCGCAAGGGCGACTACGATTTCGGGGACCCGTGGCCGCTGGAGAAGGCCCGGTTCATCGCTGCCGACCGGCAGGCACGCGGTGGCGAGCATTACTTCTGGGTGGCGCGAGTCTTCGGCGCCGGCGGGGCCAGCCGACTCCTCGGGTACGTGCGGTGCAGCACCACCACGGAACTCGAGGAGATCCGCCGTCAACTGAACGTGCCTGTCGTCAACGCCATGATCGACACCGGCTTCAAGGCCTCCGAGGTCTACCGCTTCTGCATGGCCACCGGGTGGAAGGCGATGAAGGGCGACGATGCGGAGTGGTTTCTCAGCCAGGACCCGCGCACCGGCAAGACCGTCCGCCGCGTCTGGCGGCGCGTGCTGGTTGACCCAACGCTGGGGGCACGACGCGCTCGCATCCGCCGGCATCTCCCCCTCTTCCAGTGGTCCAACCCCAGCCTGAAGGATCACCTGGCCCTGTTCACCCACGGCGTCGTCGGCCAGTGGATCATCCCCCGGAAGATGGGCCGGGACTACGTCGAGCAGATGACCGCGGAGGTCCGGGAGGAGCGGGAGGATTCCCGCGGGCGGATCAAGGTCCTCTGGGTTCAGAAGCGGCGGGACAACCACTACCTGGATTGCGAGCTGATGATCGACACTCCGCCGATACGACTCCAAGTGAGTGAAATGCACACGATCGACGTCTCGAGATGACCCACAGGGAGGCCGAGCCGATGATCAGCAGGGTGGCTTGGTTGGGTTCCTGGATCGCCTCGGCCGAGAAGCGGATGTTGTCAACTGCGTTGAAAGTCCAGCCGGGCATCTGCATGAGGCGAAGCTCCACCTCTTTGCCGGCCCACTCCGACACGTCCACACCAAGCTCCCGAAACTCCATCTCAGGCTTGGTGCCCCGATGCGGATCATAGAGATCGAGCTTGATCCCGTTGATGGTCACCTCCCAGGGGCCGTTCGCGCAGTCGTACCACATCGACTTCGCGTCTGCCGGTATAAGACCGGATTGGGTGATATGGATCAACCTTGATGGAAATGATGATCTGAACCCAAGGACCGCCAGATTTCCAGATAATGGAACTCGACCAAAGTAGTAACCTCGACCGTACAGGGTTCCGCCGTCCGAGGCGCCAGGCCAATTCCAGTTGAATGGCACAGAATATACGTCGTCGTGTAAGGAGTCACCCCACTTCCATCCAGGAAGCCACCAATCTCGAACAACCGAGCCACTCCCGTCCGGTAGAGGACCAATCACCGGCTGGCTTTCGTAACCCCGCTCAAAGTCCAGATTAACAAAATCGCCAGCTATGACATGGCTCGCCATGGCAATCAGTACTAACTGACCCACAACCAGCGACATAATTGCTTTCATGTTAATGTAATGTGATGAATAAGGATTGGCTTGGATTCCAGAAACTTCCACTTCCGGACGTGCTCAATTCGCTTGAACGAAGCTGGTAGTGAAGGGAGCCCGCCGGCGGTCCTGTATCCACGTATACGGTCGACAAGGTCCCGTTTGTGTTACCGACGAGACCATAAGGGCCGAATAACCCTGCGGTGGATCGAAACACGAAGTAGCGGACTTCTGCCGTTGAACCAGGAATCCAACTCAAGGAAACCTCACCCCCGATTCGCATGCCGGTCAGACTTTGGGGAGTGCGTGTCGGAGTCCAGCGAAGTGCTGGATCGCCGAGAAGGTTGAACCAACGCCTAGGTGCGGCTTGTATCTCGCTCTTAGCTTCATGATCCCGCCAATACTGATAAGAATTCGCCTGAAGCTCGCCGAGTGATCCACCAAACGAAAACTCCGTAATCGGCCATTGGTCGGCTCCCCACATCGCTGCCAGGCCATAATCTGGAACGCCCAGAAAGGATCGCAGAAAATTGTTTTGGGAAAGGTTCCAATCCCCAAACCATGAGCCAAAAAACATTCCTATCACTGCCTTGGGTTGTCGTTCTGGATATGCAAACTTGGACGCGAGGTATTCGGCGGTGGGATGGGCCGCCCTTAATCGATCCACGTCCCCGTAGCCAAACTGATGGCACCACAGGTATGCGAGCCTATTGGTCTCCGCCAGGAAATCCCCCTCAACAAATCTTTCTGATATCGCCGGATAGAGGCTGCTTAGCGTTCGATGGCCTGGCCTTGATCCCCAAGATGCCACCATGTTCCAACTGCTTGAGTATAGGGGAGGTTCACTAAAGTTTCGGCCGATTCCACGGTTTAATACGGATGTCAGTCCCAAGCGATACCGATGATTCTTCTTGAAGTACCGCTTGAGTAATGCCAACTCGCTCAAGTTGCCTGGGCTTGTCGACAGGTAATGTAAGTTCGCGAAGTCAATTCGCCCGACGCCCAGTTCTATGTTGTTTGTCAGACCGCCGGGGTCAGCAGGAATGAAATCATGATCAAACTTGCCATCGCCCACGATATTCGTAGTGATTCCGAATCGGACTGGAATCCCCGGTTTTTGATAGGGCAATGCGTCGTTGGTCCACACCCCATCCATGTCGGCATAGTAGAGGTCGGACGACCACGCGCCGAAGTGATTGTCATTCAAATACTGATGCCCATCCTCTGCCGCCATCCCCGTGTACGGCACCGCCACGTGCCCCACGAGGACGAGGAGTTTGAGATTGGTATGGGCCCCGTACGTCGATTGAATCGACTGTTTGATGATCCGTATGTTGTTGGTGTTGGCCGACCACGTGGTGTCGTCGTGCCGCGCCACGCTGTTGCTCAGCACCTGCCAGCCGTCTCCAACAAGATCCAGAGAGTATTGGGAGAGCTCGGCCTGAAGACTGGAGGCAAGGGTGTTGTCGACCAGCATCAGGACTTTGCCACGGCTGAGCACCGGCGGGGCTTCAACTGCTGCAACCAGGCCCGGAAGATACAGGTCTTGAAGGCTTGGCCCCAATTCAGTCAGGCGGTAATCGTACAATGTTCCGACCGTGATACCGGTGTCCGTGAACTGCAGAGCGGGAGTGGCGTTGCCTGAGTTCAAGGTCGTCCAATTCGTTCCGGAGCCACGAATCCGGCGCTCGATTTTGGTCGTTTCATAGCGCGGAGACCGCCGCCAGTGCAAACGCAGCGCGGTGGGATTCTGTACCGCCTCCGCGTACGCGGTGTTGCCCCCTTCGTACAGACTGAAAGCCCCCAGCCGGGAGTTGAAGCACTCGACCTCGTCTATCGCGCCGTTGCAGGGCGCCAGTCCTCCTGGGTAAGAACCAAGATAGAATCCATTCGTGCGCGCAGCCCCAGACGCCATGGGGTTATTGGTGGTCTGGAGCACGAAGCTTTGATCCTTCCAGACGGTGATCTGGGTTGGCTCCAGACTGAGAAGGATCTCCGTCCAGACGTTCGACTTGAAGGCACTGTTGGAAAGGACTCCGCTGTCCCACGTCACCGTATTCGGCGGTCCCGTTCCGTTGCGGGATGACCGGATTCTCATCATGTTCCCGTTGGTCACGAAGTTCAGTTCGAGGAAGCCGTTGCCCGACGCGTTGACGCGATCACCGATAACCAGCAGGTGGGATTCGGACGCTCCGGAGCCGCTGCCTCCAGCCACGGGACTGGTCCAATTGGGACGGAACCGGAGGCGCACTCCACCGTTGGTCAGGTTGAGATTCGCAACCCCATTGCCTTCCACGCAGCGATACCGTAGTTCCGCGCCGGTCGTGGTGAATGATGCCGCGTTGCCGTCAAAACTGCTCACGTTGCTCACGCTTCCAGAAGCGGACAGCGGCAACTGCCCCTCCTCGCCTTTCCAGTCCGGCGTGTTGAACCGGAAATAGGCAAGGCGGGTGCCCAAGCGATCGGAAAACCTTAATGGGTCGGTGTTCTCGGCCCGTTCCTCCGCGTCGCTGCGGCCGTCGTAGTCCGTGTCGACGTCGGTCATGGAAGTCTCGTTCCCATCCTAAACGCCGTCGCCGTCGGTGTCTTCGAGATAGTTAGGCGCCTGATCTCCGTCCGTGTCGAGCGGAAGACCATTAGCGCCGACTCCGACGTAGTGGTAACCGATGTCGACCTGGGTGTTGGTCTCGGACGTGCCGGTCGCGGCTCGGGTCGTGAAATGGTAGAGCGCTGCGGCGGCGCTGGTCCGGCTTCCCGTGTCGATCAGATTCGTGAGACTGGTGGACGTGCCGGCCGTGGGATAATAGAACCCACCGCGCACCCCGATCCAATGGGTGGCTGGACCCGAAGCGTAGTCGGGCACCAGCCCGGTTTTGTTGCCACTGCCACCCAAACTGCTCAGGCCGGATCGGTAGCCGTTGTTGGATGCGGTTGGGGGATTCACGCCAGTCTGCTGAAGGCTGTCGCTGTCGAAGAGATTGTCCCTGACGGTCCAACTGTTGGAATACGTGGTGTTGTTGTTGGCAAAGGTGGCGGAACCCAGGCGGAAGAGGTTGTTGTACAGGGTCAGCGTGAAGGGAATATAGGAGGCGCCCGAAGGGACAACCCACTGTGCTGTGCAGCGATCAAAGAGATTGTTCGTCAAGGCAACAGTGCTGCCACCCAGCGTGGCAGTGACGTCGAGGAAGACGCCGCGCAACTGGGAATGGGAGATTTCGGTGATGCCGGCGGCGCCACGGGCGATGGCGTCGATGAATACGCGAGGTCCGGCGGGAAGGCTGACGTCGGTGAATACAAGACGGACGCCAGGATTCGGTGAGCTCACGTTATAGGTCATCCAGGTCATGGTGCCGGTGGTCATGCCCCAGGCCGCGGGTTGTTCCTGCACGGTGCTGTAGCGCGTCAGTCGATTCAGCGCGTCCGGCCTGCCCTCGCTGACCAGCTTGCCGCCGTTCCGGGCCGTAAGGCCGGTCAGGCCGTAGATTCCGACGGCGACTCCATTGCTGAGCGTCAGGGTGCAGTTGGTGAGTTGAAGAGCACTCCAGCAATAATCCAGGGGAGCATAATGGTAGCCACGGTCGGGAACATCGATATCCCGCTGGGCCTGCGGCGTCAGGATCGTGTTGTTGGTGAAATGACTGCTCAGGAGGATCGGCGGATAGGTTGTCATCTGCCGGATGTCGCGGAGCAGGTCGGGATGAAGGTTGGTGGTGCCGTTGTTACGGTCCGAGCTTCCTGCGGCCAGATAATTGGAACCGCTTCCCAACCCCTGGAAAGCGCCAGCCACGGAGGGGTAGGTGCTCACGGAATGGGAGGTGAACGACCCTGCGGTCGTGACGCCCGCCAGAATCGAGTTGGTGAGCGTCAGTGCCGTCAGGTTGTGGTTGAACCGATTGGCGGTGTTGACCGTGACCTGCTCGCATCGTTCCGTCGAGGCAGTGACCTGGTTGAAGTTGGTGAGGACGTTGTGGAAGAGGGCGTTGCGCAGGGCGAAGATGGCGTTGTCGGGGCGGATGCCGTTCTGGCAGTTGACAAAATGCGCGTGGTGAATGGCGTGGCCGGTTCGCTTGTAGAACTGAACCGCGGTGCGGGCATGGGCAACCCGAAGGTGTTGAATGAACGCGTCTGAACCGGAGGCGTTGGCGTCGATCAGGAGCGCCGTCTGGGCGTAGTATCCGCTCGGTGTCGCGTTGGTAATCGATTCACCGATGCTCTGGTCATCCCTCGCGGTCAACACCACAGGACGGTAGGCGGTGCCTTCCCAGGTGACCGGTCCATTGACAGTCAACGTGGCATTGTTCGTGGGAGCATACTTGATCACGGTTCCGCCTTCGAAGACCACGGCATTGGTCGCCGTGCCCACACTTACAGGACCGCTGACATAGTACGTCGTGTCGCCCTTGAAGCGCATGCTGTTCGTGCTGACGACACTGGTCCAATCGATCACGACGCCGGGCACGTTTGCGGGTCTCGTGCTGGCCATCCGGATGCCAGCATCGGGCGTTGTCCGATCGGTGGATGCCAACTGGCGGGAGGGCAACCGCAGCGGCCGAGCGCGAAGTGGCCGTGCGGCGTGGCTGTTTGCCATGGCAGCCATCATTCCCTGGCGGATCTCCGTCGGCGTTCTGTTCGCCCAAGCGCGGGCTCGCTCCTCCAAGGTGTCGCGGCGGTCAGGCCGACCCGGCAGCGCGAGAAGGTCGTCGAACAGGCGTACATACTCGACGGATTCGATCAATAGGGTTCGGCCGTCGGGGGTCTTCGTCCATCGCTTGGCCACCGGAGGAAACTCGGAGGGGTCACGTTGGGCCGCTTCCGCCGCCGACCAAGCAAAGGCGCGGCCGCGAACGATTCGATTGGGTCCGAAATCCAGTTCCTCGTCGATCCAGTCGGGAAGAGCGACCTGTTCGCGCAACTGAGGATCCTCCAGGCTGGACAGGACCGTCTCGCGCCGGGTCGGTTCGGGAGGATCGAAGAACTCGGTGATGACTTCGACCAGGACAGTCTCCGGATTCAGCCCGAAGTCGGACGGGTCGGGTGGCACCTCGCGCAACACCAGATCGGCTTCGATCGAACCCCGGCGGACGGTATAGACAAGGTCGGAGTGCACTTGGTCGAGAACATCCCTGTAAATGACCTGATTTGGAGGAAGCAACTCCCCGAGGCCATCCTTGGCCAATGCGACGATGGCGTCCTCGCCAGTGGCGGCATCAAAGTAGCGGAGAGCGACGATCGTGCTCCGAAGGGTGATCTGACCCTGGATCTCCAAGTTCAAGGCCCCGTTCGGATCGTTGGCATTGCTGGAGAAGGAAGCTTTCTGCTGAAGGTAGGAGGCCACCGCGCCACCTGGAACGATCTCGATCACTTCGCAGGCCTCCTTCCAAGCCTCCTTTTCCGGATCCCAAAAGTTCAATCCGTCCTCGATCTGGACGAACGTGTTGGTCAGTGATGCCATCACACCCGAATCGTCGCGAATGATTTCAACCCTCTCGATAACCGTGTGATGTGGGCCGCGCTCGATGGCCGCAGCAAATTCTTCTTGGGCGACGACGGACAGACAAAGCACACCGACAAATACGCCCGCAAGAAGACGAGGATCATTTCGGCTGGAAGTTTCGGGATTACCTGCGTGCGCCGTCTAAACATTGGTTGACCTGAATAGTTGGGCGGCGACCGCTTTGATACTCCCCGGATGACGGTCGTCACGGAAAATCCGGTTTGCGGATTCCGCAAGGGGATTCTCGCGAAGTGCACATTTTCGAGGGAAACGCCCTGTTGGAGGACGTCACGGCGTGGCCCGAACAGAGCGGCGAGTTCGGGAAGTACACCGTGCGGGCAACCGCCACGGGTGTCCCCACCGTCAAGCGCCGCAGCCAGGTCTGAACCGCAACCACCCAACCCACGCCTCACCCATGAAATCCATCATTACGATCCTCGCCCTTTGCGCGGCGTTGGCCTTGCTCGCCGGCTGCGCGTCCACGCCCGACAAGGAGCAGCGCTGCGTCTCCTACGCCGAGGTGTACACGCTCTACCTCGCCAGCACCGAGGTCCGACCCGTCAGCAAGGAGGAAGTCGCCGCCGCCACCGCGGCCGCGATCTTCCTGCGGACCTACTGCGGCTGGACCGCCACCCGCGGCAACGACGCCAACGGTGTCCCCGTCATCCACCCTCCGAACTGAACCCCATGATCAACGAACTCGAACTCCTCGACCCCGTGCGGACGGTCGACATCGGCACCGAACAGGTCCACGTCCGGGAACTGCGCTGGCTCGACGCCCTCCAGTTCCTCCAGAAGCTGGCGGCCGGCATCGAGCAGGTAGTCGGCGCGCAGGCGTTTGGCGTCGACGGGACCGTGCGACTGAACCCGGACCGACTGCGAGAAGCGCTGCTCTCGGGCGGAGAGTTGGCCAATACGCTTCTGGTCAAGGCCACCGGCCTGCCTCAGGCGCACCTGGACGGACTGTCCGCCTCGCAGGCCTTGGCGCTTCTCGACGCCGCGGTCCGGATCAACTTCCGCGAGGAGCTCCTGGGAAAGCTCCGGGCCGTCGGCGGGGCCCTGCGAGGAACGCTGACGGCGACCGTGGCCACCCGTTGACCCGGGCGGTCGATTTCCTGGTCTGGCAGGGCTACCCGCCGGACTGGGCCATGAGCCTGACCTTGCGCCAACTGCTCGCCTTCCTGGACGCCGCCGCCGCCCGGATGGCGCTCGTGGCGAAGGCGGGGACGCCACCACTCCACTGACATCATGCCCGCCGACACGGTTGAAGTTGTCGTCAAGCTGACCGGCCTGGGGGCCGTGCAGGCGGGTATGCGCCAGTTCCGGGCCGCCATCAACGGCCCGCTCGAAGCGGCCGCCACCCGGATGCGTGGCTTCGCGCTTGGGCTGGGGAGCACCTTCCTGGCGGGACTCCCGATCTATCGGATCGGCGCCGAACTGGGGAAGGCGCTCACCGAAATGGACCGGGCGGACGAGGTCTCGCAGAAGCTCGGGATCGCGGCGGACGAACTGACCGCCCTGAACTTCGCCGCAACCCTCGCCGACTCGTCCGCGGAGAAGCTCCAGAACGGTCTGAAGTTCATGGCCCGGTCGGTGGACGAGGGCGCGGAGGCCTTCACCACGCTTGGTATTCAGCTTCGCACAGTTGACGGCCAGTTCCGGCCCCAGCAGGAGATCCTGGACGACATCGCCGACCGATTCGCAGCGATGCCCGATGGGATCGAGAAGACCGCGCTCGCCCTGAAACTCTTTGGCAAAGAGGGGCTGAGCATGATCCCGCTGCTCAACTCGGGGGCGGCGGGGATTCGGGCGATGACCGACGAGGCGCGGGCCTTCGGTGTCGTGGTGGCGCCGGAAGCAGCGGCCGGGGCAAGCCTGCTCAACGACAACGTCAGCCGGCTCCGGATGGCGGTGGAAGGCGTCGCCAGGACCACCCTTGCCGAACCTCTGCCCGCACTTCTCGACGTCACCAACCGGCTCATCGAGTGGCTGAAGGCCAACGACGCCATTCGCAAGGCCGCGGAGTTTCTCTCGGAAGCCCTCCGTTACCTGGTCTTCGACATCCACGCCCTGATCGTCGCTGGTCGCATCTGGTGGCAAACCGCCACCGTCCAATCGACTGCGGTCAGCGCCTCCTTCCTCGCCCTCGGTCGGCTCCTGGCCCGGGTCTGGGAGCAGCCCATCGAAGTGCTGCGAGCCCTCATCGACCACCTGAAGGTCGCCGTGCGTGCCGCGGGCGACCTGGCGGGCGCGGTTCTACTGGTGACGCAAGGGCGGTTCGTCGAGGCGTGGGACAGGGCGAAGGCCGCAGGCCTGGAACTGGCGGCATCCCTTGTCACCACTGGCAAGGCCGTGGTCGAAAGCGCCGGGAAGACTGGCGACGCCCTCCGGGATGCCTTCGTGGTTCCCATTCAAGGGGCTGCGGCGACGTTCCGGACCTTTATCGAGGAGGGGAAGAAGGGTTTCGAGGAACTGCGGGACGCGGCCGGTTGCTCTGGTCGCCACCCGATCTGCCGCCGGTGAAGCTCGCCGGGGCCGGATCGGACTTCGAGCTCGACCCCGCGGGCGAGCGCCGCAAGCGCATTGCTCACGAACTGCGGGAGGCCGAGTACGACCTGCGCCAGCGCCGTCAGTTGGTCGCCGATGAGATGGCTCGCCTCGAAGCCGACTTAGGCACCTTGGAGGCCGACAAGTACCGGCAACGGATTGCACTGCTCCGGGACGAGATCCTCCTCATCGACCAAGAAATTGAACGGCTGCGTGCCCGGCTCGAAGTCGAACAGGACGCCGAGGTCCGCGAAGGCCTGACGCAGTCCATGCGTGGCCTAGAAGGTGAGCGTCACGGCGTGGAAGGCCAACTGGCCCGAACCGAGGGCGCCCCGGACCCGTACTCCATGCGGGACCAGATGGTGTCGACCATTACCGAGCTGGAGAACCGGATTGGCACCGCGGCGGAGTCTGTGGCCCGGGCCTTTTCCAGCGTCATCGGCACCGCCACCGACGGCATCGCCACCGGCATCGAGGGCCTCGTGAAGGGGACGATGGACTGGGCGGACGCCCTCCGAAGCATCGGCAGCTCGATTCTCAACGGCGTCATCTCCGCCATCTCCCGGATGTTCGCCGAATGGATCGCCAAGCGCGCCCTCATGGCGATCAAGAACATGATGTTCTCGACGCAGGAAGGCGCCACGGACGCGGCGGCGAAGGCCCCCGGTGCCATGATGAGTTCCATCTCCTCCTACGGCGTCGCGGCGGTCGTCGGCATGGCCGCGATGCTGGCGGCGCTGGCAGCCATCTCTGGGGCCTTTGCCAAGGGCGGTCGACCTACCCCCGGGATGCCCGCGCTGGTCGGCGAGGAAGGCCCGGAACTCTTCGTGCCTGACCGGCCTGGCCTGATCGTTCCCGCCGGCATCACCGAGCGGATCATGGCCGCGGTAGCTGCGCCGACGGAGGGCTTCTACGCGGGGCCAGAGAGCGAGCCTCAACCGGCCGCCTCTGCGTCGGCACCCCAGCCACGAGGGACCAACGCCAACATGAGCCTCGTCCTGGTCGACAATCGGCGCCACGCCCGCGAGTTCCTCGAAAGCAGCGACGGCCAGGCGCTGATCGTCGACGTGATCCGCCGTCGCCGCATGGACATCGGACTCAAGACCTGATCCATGCCTGTCACGACCTACAACGATGCCGTGGTGATTCCGCACCCGCCCGACTGGCGGCAGCCGGTGGAATGGTCGCGCTCATGGGATACCCGGATCGAATCGGCCGTCACCGGTTCCGAGGCCCGCGTGGGCCTGCGGTTGAAGCCTCGCGAGAAACTCCGGTTCCGGTTGGTGCCCCTCAACCTCGCCGAGCGCCTCGTGATGGTCGCCAGGTTGAAGGCAGCGGCGAAACTCGGCCTCGCCGTGGTGCCTCACTGGGGCCGTGGCTCAACGCTAACGGCGGAGGCCTCTGGCTCGTCTCTTGTGGTCGCAGCCGACAACTTCAAGGCCCAGTCCGAGGACGTGGTCTTCGTCCACTCGGGCGACATAGAAGTCTCCGACGAGTTCGACCTGGCCGTGGTCGCCGTCCACCGCAACCAGACCCTTTCCCTGGTTGGCCCCCTCAGCCGCACCTACCCGGCAGGCGCACGAGTGTTCCCGACCATCGCGGGCCGGATCACGGTCGGCGAACTCGAAGCCCTCGATGACTGGCGGCAGGCCGTCACGCTCGAGGTTCAGCAGCTCCGCACCGTCCCCGACAACGACGCCGCCCTGTTCGATTTTTACTACTGGTTCCGTGGGGCGCCGCTGCCCCGGATGTACGCGGGCGAAGACTTCGACCACTGGCTGCAAGCGGTTCCCCTCGTAAGCCCATAACTCCTCACTGCCATGCCCTGGACCCTCTACACGCACACCGACGCCAGCGCCCCAGTCCTCAACGGGACTCGGGGCTCCCTGATCGCACTCCTCGACGCCTGTCTCGTGTCCGGCTACGGCGCCAAGGCGGGCGCCGGGTGGACCAAGCCCTTTACTGCCACCCACAAGGCCGCCTTCCGCATGGGCAGCGGTCTTCTGCGCTCCTTTGTCCTCGTGGACCAAGCCACCCCGTCACAGTCGGCGGAGGGCGAGGTGCGGCTCTACGAGTCCATGACCGACATTTCCACCGGCGAAAGCCCGACCACGAAGGTGCATGCACGAGGGTCCGCCACCAACGACTCGACCCCGATCGCATGGTGGCTGGTAGGCGACGACCGTAGCTTCGCCTTCGCCGCGACATACGCGCCGGGCATCCCGCAGCTCTTCACGAGCTTCGCTTGCGGTGAGTTTCGGTCCTTCGTCCCGAACGACCTTTACGCCTGTCTGGCCATCGGACGCCACACACCCGGCGACAATTCCCAAACTTCCGAGCCGTGCGCGCAGCTCTCCGATCTGGGCAACCTTTCCGCCTTCCGGTTGGCCCGGGACTGCGTCGGGATCGCCAAGGACAGGGTCGTGACGGCGCCCCGGACCGGCTACAAGTGCAGCTACGGCGACGGACCTCTGGAGTTCCCGAATCCCGCTGACGGATCGCTCGTCCTGACCCCGATCATGTTGGAGACCACCGACTCGGTCGGCGTCGTTCTCCGCGGAGTGGTCCGGGGCCTCTGGGCCTCCTGCCACAAGACCGCGACAATTCCGTTCACGGTGGGCGACACCGTTTCCGGAACAGGTTCCAGCGCTGGGCGGACCTTCCTCTGCATCGGCCGGTGCGCCAGCTACAACTCCACTACCCTGCAAGGTTGGTGGTTCCTCGAAACCTCCGACACCGTGGAGAGGAACTGATCATGGCTGACCGAGGTGACATCGCCAGATGCCTCGCCGGACCGGCCGTGGTGGTTGTGCAGCGGAAACCGATCTTCCCTCGCATCCTTCGTGCCATCACCACGGTGGGGTTGGCTGAGCAACTGGCCGCCGAAGCCCGCCGGGACGACAGCGAGGGGTCGTCAGCCCCGCCGAGCCTGTACCTGCCCAAGGGCGGGCGAATCCGGCTGCGCATCCCGATCGCCGCCGGAAGCCGGGCCGTGACGGTCAAGGCGAGACAACCCTCCGCCGGCCTGCCACGGCCCACAGCAAGAATCCTGACCAATGCCGCCATCGGGCTGAATGCCGACCTGACCGCGGCTGCGCCCGCCGGCACAGGATGGGTCAGCATCGGGCCTTTGACCTTCAACGCGACAGCCAACGGCGGGGTCGAGGTGGAGCTGTTTGCTCCGTGGTCCGGCGGAATCTCTGGCTGTTGGTTCGACGCCCTCACTGTCGCCTGAAGCCATGGCCACGTACCTTTCACGACCGGTGTTCGCCTGGGATCTCGACTGGACCACGTCGCCAGTTCAGCGACTGGACTACGACGTGCAAGAGGTCGGCGACGGGCTGAAGGAAGAGCTGCTCTGGGGGGACCAGACGCACGTCATTCGATCCTGGACGGCGGAAGTGCCTCTCGAAACCGGCGCCGCCATCACCGAGTTCGACGACTGGACCGAGGCCCTGCGCGGGCGACTGATCGGGTTCTGGCTCCCGGCACCGGAACAGGCGTTCCGGATCGTGTCCGGAATCTCGGAGACGCAGTTCGAAATCGAGGCCTGCGGGTTGGCCGAGGCGTTTGGTGACGGCCCAGAGATCCACTTCTGGTTCACCAAGGCCGGACTGCCGCCCGTCGCAGTGAAGGTGACCGGCGTCGAGGCGGTGGGTGGGCTCGAACGCCTGACGGTCGCCCCCAGCTTGGGCTTCACGCCGGATGCAACCTGGTACGTCCGTCCGCTGCTCTACGTTCGCCTCGCCGACGACACCGAGCGTGCCCGCTTCCTCGCGGAGAATCGCCAGGTCCGATTCTTGAAGGTGGTCGAGCTCCCCCTGGAATACGCCGCCGCGGAGACCGGGCAATCCCCGGTCTACCTCTACCGCTTTTGGATCGACACCGACCCGGTCACGGAGTGGCGCCTCACCGGGTTCTCGTGGGACCTCGAAATCTACCAGAAGACCTGGACGGCGAAGCGGATCGCGCACGGCCAGATCCAGCGGAACACCCGGGCCGACATGCCCGACTTCTCGATCGAGTGCGAACGGGACGCGGACATTCCGGTCATCCACCTGGTGCCGCCGGCCCTCTCGATGCCGCTGAACGTCGAAGTCCGGGAATCCCTGTCCCTGGCCGACACCGGCAACGTCATCGCCGTCGGTCGGGTGCAGAACGTCCGTGCCTCCGGCCGGAGCCTGGTCGCCAAGTGTGCCTCGTTTTCGCAGGTCCTGCCGCGATCGGTGCCGGGTTTCCTCCTGCAGGCCCGCTGCAACTGGCAGGTGTTCTCCGGTCCCTGTGGCGCCAGGCAGGCCGCCTACGCCAAGACCGCCGAGGTGACCGCTGTTTCCGGTCGCAGCGTCGTCGTGACGGATGCCTCGCTGTCCGGGATCGGTGCGGCCTGGTTCGCCGAGGGATGGATCGATGTCGGAACCGGCGTGAACCGAGAGCTGCGAACCGTGATGGCTTCGTCTGCGGCTGCGGGCAATGCGGTGACGCTGACCCTCAGCTACCCGTTCCACCGCGCCCAGATGGGCAACACGGCGACGGTCATCCCGGGCTGCGACGGCAAGGCCGACACCTGCACTTCGAAGTTCGCCAACTTCGTCAACTGGGGCGGGCACCGCAGCGTCTCCCGCAACATCACCCTCAAGGGCCTGCGCACGCCCGACATCGGAGGAGGCAAGAAGTGATCCCCACGCTGAGCCTGGATCTGACGCCCGAACTGCGCGCCCAGATTGCCCGCACGGCCCGCGAGTGGATCGGCACGCCCTTCGTTCCTCACGCCCGCATCAAGGACGCCGGGGTCGATTGCGTGAACCTGCCCGCAGCCATCCTGATCGAGGCCGGCGTCATCGAGTTC
>Ga0335394_10000603_pt1 | contig 38765 bp, 34 predicted proteins | sample MAT03_FD_205741 | JGI IMG/M metagenome (GOLD analysis project Ga0335394, IMG submission 205741) | Freshwater microbial communities from Lake Fryxell liftoff mats and glacier meltwater in Antarctica - MAT-03 (spades assembly) (version 2) ...
TCACAGGCAATCTTAAGATAAGGTATCAGCACAGATCCTAACCAGGTAACAAAACCAAACACAAAAAATAATGCCCCGATGATAAAGATGTGTGAATTAATTTTGGAAGTTGGTGTCGTAGTCATTGAATATGATCTCTTTTCTGTTTATACACGAACTTCTACTTTTTAGAAAATTCTTCCAGAATATTTTTTAACTCAGAATAAATGATTGGACCAGTTCGGGGGCCTACGGAATTGATCTCTCCGTACGGTGCCTCAGTCTGCTGGTAGGTATATGGAGCTACTTCATCCCATTGGCTCTTAGGTATAATATACCCAATCATATCGTTTGAAAGACCAATGATAAATTTAAATTCTCCGGGTGATAGCTCGCGTAGCGAAGGAGTTTCCATTGGTTCAATGCGGTAGTCTTGTCCTTCCGGGGTCTCAATTCCACCATTGGCTATTTCAGGATATAATTCGCCTGGCTCATGTAAAAATGTTGCTGGCCCCAAACTCCAAACTGAAATTTCAGTGCGAATTTTCCACCAACCTGACAGGCCGCGAGTAAAAATTCCCAACGCTGCCCCTAACCGATACAGTTTGTTATCCAACGGAAGATGAATTGTTTTTGCCCGCAATTGAATGGACGATTCGTCTACTTGAGTAGTGCTTTCTTCAAGTGCATTTAGTCCTAAAAGTGCAAGGCGTTGTCCTTGTGCTTCGGTCTTCTGGTAGGTGGGTTTATCAAATTTAGTATCGCTAAATAAATCCGAGATACCAAAGTCAGACCAGGTTGTCATCAAACCACCAATAGCGCCATTTACGTAAATGCTCACACCACCCACACCTTTATGTATGGTCGAATCACCTTTCTGGATTCCTTTTTCAAATGACTCCCTTACATAATGAGGAAAATCAGAACTAATCAAAAGGTTTTTGTCTTCCAGTGTTTCGGGATGATTTGCCCAAGATATGAGTGTACCTAAGGTTGAATCTGTCTCAACATCGGTTGCATGCATGATGCGTAATCCACAATCAAGTACTTTAGGGTCTCGGGCATCTGTCATCAGGTTTTTAGCGCCTTCCAGATCTTGTGCAAATTTTATCCTGGCTGGCCTAATGTTTTCAATAGCTGATTCAACTGATTCGTGAATCTTCTGTTTAACCAAACTTGTATATTCTGAATTTACTCCCGATGAATATTCACTTTTGCCCCACATACCAATTAAATCAGGACTTTGATGCGTGTGGGTGCTGGTTATGATCGCATAAGTAAGGTTCCATTCTTTTGGAAACCCTTTTCGCACGTCAATAATATCATCCGAACCAAATCCAATAGCATCAATAGCCACCAACGCCAATCTTGTCTTACCATCATCGATGATCATACATCGGGCCCATAAATCATCATGAACCCCTTGAGCAGGCCGGTTATTGTGAAAGCCGGCCATCCACACTGCGTCAAACTTTCCGTTGCCATTCCCATCCTGATAGGTATCACCATCTTCTTCATTAAATTTATAATCGTTATTCTTATCGATCCATGAATCACTTACAACGGGAGTAATCTTAACAGCGGCAAACCCTGCCGACAATCTTGAAGGCTTACTCGCTGCAACGGTTAAATCTATATTATAATCTGGATGCCGATCATGCAAACGTATGTATAGTAATATTGAAACAGAGAGAATCAATATGCCAAGACCTAAGGAAATTCTAAGAAGCCATTTTTTCATTTGATGCGAGGTGTTTATTCAGGTTTATTCTTTTGCCGGTTTTCTTGTATCTGATATAACTTACCTTGTTCGCTAATCAGGTAATGATAAATAGCTTCGACATCGGCTTCCGATAATACATCACTGAAGCTTGCCATTCCGTTGCCGGAAAGAATTCCATCGAATACAACTTGCTTAAAGTTTGTATGAATCTCATTCGACATTTTCATCAAGTCAGGGAAGCCCGCAAAATGATCGTCTCCAAAACCTGCATGACAGCGTCTGCAATTTTCGATGTAAAGTTCTTTACCCGCTGTTATTAACTCACCCTTAATTTGGATAGCGGGTGGAGCCGGCACTTCTTTTTTTATCAACTTAGGAGGTAGCGGTGTTTCGCCCCTGCCTAATTTAAATACCAGTATGCGGCCAATATTTTCATACTCATGCATAATTCCTTTAGGCGGATAAAAACCAATGGGGTCGCCACCAAAGCCGGCCATCACTGCCACATATTGTTCGCCATCAAGTTCGTAAGTCATTGGCGCAGCCATAATTCCTGTGCCTACAAAAATTTCCTTTAGTTTTTGTCCGGTCGAAGCATGGTATATCATCAGCTTGCCACGGTTAGTACCCTGAAATACCAAATCGCCTGCGGTAGAAAGAATGCCTCCATTGCCGGTAGGTACTTCCTGAATTACCTGCCATGCAACTTGTTGTTTCACCGGGTCCCAGGCTTTTAAGATATTCATCTCCACCGTATCAGCAAACTTTTCGTAATAGGGTTTAAACTTTTTATCGAAAGGGAGCGATGATCCAGAGTACGTTATTCCAGTATTGTCATGACCAGCCGCATATTTATATTCTTTCTTGGCAACATAAATCCAGGGCAACACGATTTCCGGAATATAAACCAATCCTGTTTTAGGGCTATATGACATGGGTTGCCAACTATGCGCTCCAGACAATGCGGGTATCACAAACTTAGGCTCATCTTTATACCACCCTTGACCAGTTAATGCTGGCCTTCCGGTTTTTAAGTCGACATGACTTGCCCAGTTTACACGCGAATATTTTTCGGCCGATAGCAACTCGCCCGTGGCACGATCGAGCACGTAAAAGAATCCATTTTTTGGAGCCTGCATTAACACCTTGCGTTCGGCTCCTTTTATTTTTAACTCAGCAAGCACGATATTCATTGTTGCTGTGTAATCCCAAATTTCTCCGGGTGTGGTTTGATAATACCAGGCCATCTTTCCAGTGTCTGGGTTAATCGCCAATATTGATGATAGGAAGAGGTTATCACCTCCTGCAGGACTTCGGAACCAAATTGGATAGGGATTTGAATTTCCGGTTCCTACGTAGAGTAGGTTTAGTTGCGGATCGTATGCGAATTGGCCCCACACAGTTCCACCAGCACCTGATTCCCAATCAGAATTAGGATCCCACGTTTTGGACGCCATCTCTAATTCTTCGTGCTCAAATCCTTTTTTCGGATCGCCCGGCACGATGAAAAATCGCCAAGCTTGTTTTCCGGTTTCCAAATCGTAAGCCGTGATATAGCCACGCACTCCGTATTCTGCGCCTGAATTTCCAATCACAACAACGTTACCAGCAACTTGTGGAGCTCCCGTAATTGTATAAGCGAGATTGCGATCGGTAAATGTATCTGTTCGCCACACTTCATTTCCTGTTGCGGCATCCAAACAAACCATGTACCCATCCAACGTGGCCACATATACTTTCCCTTGCCAAACTGCAACACCGCGATTCACAACATCACAACAGGCTTTGCGACCGTATGAAGCATCGACTTTCGGATTATACTTCCATAGCTCTTTTCCAGTACGGGCATCTATTGCGTAAACAAAACCCCACGCTCCGGATGTGTACATAACTCCATCAACCATAAAAGGGGTTGCTTCTAGCCCGCGATGGGTACGCCCGTTTTCTGTGCGAATGTTGTATTGCCATGCGAAGCCCAGGTCTTTCACATTGTCTTTGTGTATAGAAGTTAATGGTGAGTAATGTTGTTGCTTAAAATCACGCCCCAGCGAAAGCCATTGTTGCGGCTCATCATCAGCTTGCAAAATTCTTTCTTTATCAATCCGACCTGGTATAGATTTATTTTCGCATCCGAAGAAAACAAAAAGACCAAATGAGAGAATAATTAATTTTTTCATAACTCGAATATTACATACCAATCAACTTCTATTACAGTATCGGATCAATTTTCACGTTCACTTTTTTCTTAAGACAAAAACGTTACTTCTCGGTTGCTAACGATTCAATCGCTTTCATTAAAATGGGTCCGGCTTCTTTTCCAATCGACATACCCGTTAAGTATTCTGTATGTTTAATGGTTGTGTCACCCTCAAAGAAAGTTGGTTTCAAAATATAACCGAGGGCATCCATACCCAATCCAATTACAAATTTTGGAGATGTTTTCATCAGCTTTTTTGATTGCAAAGAAAATGCTGGCACGGTTTCTCCCGGGTGAGTGACGAACTGCGCTTTTCCTATTGAGAACCATGCCACCTCAGTTAAAACGCTATCGGTAATTTGCCTGTCAATAACACCCGCTTGAGACAATTGGTGGAAACCAACGTTGGAAACAGGAAGATAAAACGTTTTGCTCTTGAAATTAATATCGCTGCTAACAGAGGCGGTGGAAAGTTTAAGAGCCTCTTCAACAGCAACCCCTAACTGGCGACCTCGTAATTCGGCACGCTTAAAAGTCTTCTCCTCATACTCAGGCTGAACCCAGCCACCAATGGCCCCATTCAAAAACAAATTTTCTCCACCTTGCGATTCATTAAGTTGTTTATACAGCCCCAACACGTAATCAGAAGAAACTAAACTATTCGTGCCGTCCATGATAGTAGGGTGGCATGCAAAATTGGTTAGTGTGGCAATGGATTTTCCGGCCAGATCTTTGAATTGCAAAACAGAGACCGACCGATCTAATTCTTCTGGCTCTGAGATATTATAAACCCATTCTTCGCCAAAGTTAGTGTCTGCATAATGCAACGTAGCCGGTTGCTTGGTTGCCCAGGCGGCCTCAATAGTAGCAGCTGCTTTTTCAACAAGCGCTTTCATGTAAAGGCTATCCACTCCGCTTGTCATTTGATCGGGCCCCCAGATACCGACTACATCAGGGCCAGAATGCGTGTGCGTGGAAGACATTACGATATTCGATGGATTAAATTCATTTGTTGAAATTTTCGATGCGACTTGTTTCCTGATTTCAAGTAGTGTTGGATAAAGTAAGCCGATGCAATCAAAAGTGAGGAATGCAACCTGTTCTTTAGAATTTGAAATTACAACTGCTTTAACAAAAAGAGAATCATGTATGCCTGTAAAATGGCGATCCTGTTTATCGCCCGCAATAAAAGCTCCAACCGCTGGATTTATAGTGTGTGATGCTGCCCCAACAAGAAACGAGGATGGCTTCTTTTGATCCTTACAACTTGCAAACACCAGTACAACAAGTATACTAACAAAATATCGCGTATACATATTAAAATAAATAGTTACCAACCATTATAAAATTCTTATGTGATCCCGTGTTGATGCTTATTGTTGTTCTGCCATTTGCTTAATGGTTTTCATCAATATAGGTCCAGCTTCTCTATCTACGGACATTCGTGTTAAATACTCGCTATGAGGAATATGCGCAGCCGTGTCAAAAAAAGTTGGTTTAACTATGTAACCCAACCCATCCATACCAATTTCAATCACAAACTTCGGCCCGTTCATTTTCATATAACTTTTTGATTCCAGTGCATGCGCTGGTACCGTTTCGGCTGGGTGTGTAACAAATTGTGCTGTACCTATTGAAAACCAAGCTACTTCTGTAGTCACGCTATCCGTAATATCGCGCTTTACAACTCCTGCTGCCGCTAATTGTTGATACCCTTCATTAGATACAGGCAACTTGAATATTTTTGATTTATACAGAATTTCTGAGCCATTCATTTTTATTGGATTTTTTAATGCAGATTCAACAACCACACCTAATTCGCGGCCACGCTTATCTGCGCTTTCAAATGTTTTCGGTTCATGTTCTGGCTGAATCCAACCGCCACTTGGGCCCTGCAGGAAAAAGTTAACTCCGCCTATTGTTTGATCAAGATGTTTATAAACACTACCTACATAATCAGCCGATACCAAACTAGACACGCCATCAAGAAAGGTGGGATGACACGCGAAATTGGTAAGAGTAGCGATTGACTTTCCCTCATCATCAACAAATTGAAGAATGCTAACCGATCGATCTAATTCAGCTGGTTCGGAAATATTATATACCCACTCTTCGCCAAAAGTTGTTTCTGCATATTGCATCGTTGCTGCTTTACGATTATTCCATGCTTCAACTAGTGTTTCAACCGAAGTTTGCACTAATCTTTTCATGTAGACAGTATCAATTCCTGTCGTCATTTGATCTGGTCCATAAATACCCGTTACATCAGGTCCGGAATGTGTATGTGTAGAGGATGTAACAATATGTGATGGATCAAATTCAGTTGGTGATATTTTTAACGCCACTTCTTTTCGTATCTCTAGTAATGTAGGATATAGCAAGCCAATACAATCAAATGTAAGCACGGCCATGTGGTTTTTGGAATCAGAAAGCACTACTGCTTTTACAAAAATGGAATCGTGTATTCCGGTAAATTGTCTGTTGTGTGCATCGCCCGCAATAAAAGCGCCTACTTCTGGATTAATGGTATGAGCCGAAACCCCAACAAGTAATGAATTAGAATCAGGTTTCTGTGTAGTGCAATTCAATAAAATGAAAGCTGTGAAAATATAGTATAGATTTTTCATATGTTTTACATAATTATATTTTGATGAACATCTTCTTTTTATATAGAATATACGCTGGTATAAAATTGATGCTAACAAAGAATATTGCATACAAGACACTTGCAAGGTTTGGCGGAACTGATAATTTTATTAGTCCCATAACAACATGTTCGTTGAAAGAATGGTCGCCTAATTTCACACCATAGAATAGCAAGGCTAATATATCACCTAATACATATACCGTAATCGCATTCGATCCGAAGATTACACCTACCGAACTTCCTCCAATTTTTTTCAGTATATCAATTCTAAAATACATTGCACCTAAAACTAACGCGGCAAATCCAGACGTAATCAAAACAAAGCTACTCGTCCACAAATTTTCATTTATTGGAAACGAAAGGCCAACAAAAAAACCAATAATAGAAGAGGCTACTCCAAAAGACATCAGGTAATTGATTTTTATGGAATCGGATAAATTGGTTTGTAACAGCGTGCCCACCAACATGCCACAAATGCACGTAACAATAGATGGGAATGTGCTTAATATCCCTTCCGGATCCCATGTCCCTTGCCACATTTTTCCCGGTAGGTATTGACTATCAATCCATGCAGCAATATTGCGTCCAGGTTCGAGCACTACCTCGCCAATACCGGGAGTTGGTATAGTCATCATAACCAACCAATAGAGGATCAACATTCCACAACCAATCCAAATTTGCTGTTTCCAGTTCGTGTTCAAAAACAAAACTGACGATGTTAAAAAAACAATGGCAATCCGATGCAGGGTGCCGGTCCATCGAATCTCATTTAAATTGAAAAAAGGCATTAAGTTAAGAAACATCCCCACGGCAAATATTTTCAGAGCGCGTATAATGATCTTCCTATAAACACCTGCTTTACTTCCTGTTTCGTTTTTAATTTTTGAATACGAGAAGCTAATGGATACCCCTACAATAAATAGAAAGAAAGGCGCGATTAAATCAGTAAAAGACAAACCATTCCATTCTGTGTGTTGAAGTTGGAAATAGACATGATCCCAACTGCCCGGAAAATTAACCAGAAGCATCGCGGCAATGGTATATCCCCGGAAGGCATCAAGTGAAATAAGGCGTTGCTTCTGCATGTGTAAACTATTTTACCGAGTCAACTAATTCCTTAATGGCTGACACAACCTGTAAATCGCAACGCCCGCCTTGTTGCTTTGATTTTTTTAATGATGCATACGAATTATTCTTCCAATTTAATGGCGGTGTTTTTTTTGAATTAATGTATTGAACTGCTTCCAATCCTATGGATGCTATCACGGATAGATTTTCAGAGAGTATCTCTGCTTCCTGCAGGACAGGCGATTTTTTAATAAGCTCTAAAAATTTAAGATGGTTATCTTTCCACAATAACAGATAGTTGATAATTTCCTTCTCCGTCTTTTGCTCATTTGATTTAACATATGCGGAAACCATTTTTCGAAAATCACGCGCTACCTTTTGGTCGGGTGTTGCAACATCAGCGATTTTAGTGTAGGGTGAAAACACCGTGTACATGGTATCGCCAGCATTGCGTTGATAAATTTTTAACGGCTCTATAACATTAACAAGAACTTCCAGTGCTTTTGTGTCTTCTGAGTTACAAAGTCTGCGCATCAACATGCCTTTGTTTTTTATATGCGTTGAACCGACCTCTTCCAATCGAAGGCTAATAATATCGAGTCTGCGATACATGTCATCTACATCTTTTACATTTTGATCAGACCACAATCGTTCGGCAATGGCAGCTGTGCGCGGCCAAATTCTTGAATCTACTGTTTCTACCGTTGTATGTTCTGTCCACATGGTAGGTTCACCACCTAGAATTAATTTACGCTGCTCGTCTGTTAACTTTGCATCGGCAGGAGCGGGATCGACTAAATAATGATAATCTGTGGGTTGAATCAAATCAATGTAATATCCGCTTGACAAAAGACTTGTATATCCCTTTTTCAACGATTCATAATAGGGCTGTCCTCCACGCCAAGATTGTATAATGATATCTTTAGGAACACCCGGTTGAAGAATTTCATCCCAGCCCATTACTTTCTTTCCATACTTTGTCAAGATGGGCAATAAACGTTTGTTGAATTCAGTGTGAAGATCGTTGGTGTTTTTGATATTATTCTTCTTCATATACGCCTGAATGGACGGACTATTCTTCCAGTCTTTACCGGTATTCTCATCGCCACCGATGTGGAAATATTCATCTGGAAATAATTCCGACATCTCACCAAAAAGTTTATCCAGAAATTCGTACGTGTATTCCTTTGTTACATCTAAGGAAGGATCGAATACACCATAGTATCGTTGTAATTCGTACTCGCGGGGAATGCTTGCTAATTCTGGGTATGCCTTGATCATGGCCGTTGCATGGCCAGGTACGTCAATTTCAGGCACAACACGAATGCCGCGTTGACTTGCATATCGAATAATTTCTTTTACTTCCTCTTGCGTATAAAAATTTCCTTCCGCCCCAAGTTCCGTTAGTTTTGGAAATACTTTTGATTCAACACGAAACGCCTGATCTTCACTGAAGTGAAAATGAAAGACATTCATCTTTACCGCTGCCATCCCGTCAAGTGTTCGTTTCACAACATCCATAGGCATCCAATGCAAACAAACATCGAGAAGTAGACCGCGCCAGGGAAACCGAGGAAAATCATTCACATCAACGCCCGGAAAATAGTATCCAGACTCATCAACACTTAACATTTGCAGCAACGTCTCCATGCCACGAATAGCACCAAAATCAGTTTCAGATTTAATAATAATTTGTTTATCGTTTACGATTAGTTGATACGATTCATCTTCATGCATTCTCAATTCTGCTGGTCTTGCTACTTGTAATAACATGGTAGAATTGGCATCATTATCTTTGCCGGTGATATGCCCTTGTTTGAAAAATAATCCAACCCGATTATCTAATCGTCTTAACATTCGTGAAGCTTCATCGTAAACACGTTGGCCAGGATTTCCCTGCACACCAATTGTAAATGTTTTCTTTACCCTGCACTTTTGCGCATTCGGTTTTACGGATTGCGGAACAGGCATTACGTTAAAGGTATTATCCTGCGCAAATGCTCCGAAACTGATTAAGGATATAAATATGAATAGCACGGATTTTTTCATAGAAAGAAAGTTGGAACTACGATTTAAATAAAATTCAATTCGGACTTACCAAAGTGTAAATGAATATTATAATTTAGTGAACAATTGCTGCCAAAGTTGATCGTACTTCTTCCACTTCACTAAGTTAATTCCCCAATGTGGGCTGGCGCTTGTCGTAAAGGCCGATACTTTTCCTTTTCCATAATTTCTAGCTGCCAATAGGGGATACCAATTTCCCATGTATTGAATATCAATGATGCTGGTGCATCCTTCGCGAAGCTTTGTTTCGTTGAAGCCCAGAAGTGGTGGTATTTCATCCAAAGTAATTCCTTCTAATACCGGATGATTTGGATTTTGCATGCGCACTGGAAAGCTAGATGTTGATTCGATCAAATCATCACCATCCAAACACACCACAGGCAGCACGTTATGAAAGGGAACCCGCTTCCAACCGCCTTTGCCAATTTCGCCACTGAAACTATACCAGCCACCCATCATATGAAAGTGGCCTCCGTCTTTCACCCACTCTTCTAGCAAGGTGAATCGGTCCGGAAATGTTACATAGTTATCGCCCCATTTATTACGGTTGAAAAAATCGGGGTGAAGCATCAGTACTTTGGTTTCTACATCACCAAATACAATAACATTGGCCCATTTCAACCGGGCCTCAAAATCCTCAGGTGATAAATTATATAGCTCCCAGGAAGGCTGTGAAAATACATCGGCTCCATCAATTCCTTTCACCGCATCAACAAACTGTTGAGCATAGTTAAGAATTTCCACCCCTTTGGTAGCCGCCAAAAAAGGCGACTCAATATATTTTTGTCCGGTATGGATACACCAATTTCCTACGTGCCAGATGTTGATTTTTTTAGATTTCATAAAGAGTATTGGTTTGCTTTTATTCACTTTCTCATGCGACAACTAATTCATATTAGGCTTGGCAATTGATCAAATCAGTATTTGCGTGTACGTACACTCAAACCTAAATAAAAGATTACACTTTTTAATACCTTGCGGTGATATTTATGTTTTATGCCTAAGAAAATACCGGGAATCAGGGATATTGCTAAACTTGCAGGTGTCTCGATTGGTACTGTAGATCGGGTCTTGCATAACCGAGGCCGCGTTTCAGTTGAATCTAAAAAAAAAATTCTGGCAATTATTAATGAGGTTAACTACAAGCCTAACCTTTTAGCTCGTTCGCTGGTCAACAGAAAAAAAATTACAATTGCTTTGATCATTCCCGACTATAAACTCGATGAGTATTGGAAACAGTCGCAAAAAGGAATTGAAGCCGCATTACAAGCATGGAATTCCTACGAAATTGAACTACTAATCTTTCGCTTTGAACTTGAAGACACTCAATCATTTTTAAAAGCAACGGCAAAGGCTTTCAGTGCATACCCCGCTGGAATTATTTTCGTTCCCATTTTTTATGATAGGGGATTAAGTTTTCTGAAAAAATGCGAAGAAATTGAATTACCCGTTGTCATGTTTAACACCTACTTACCTGCCTCACAGCCGCTTTGTTTCATAGGCACCGATTCAGTTCAAAGTGGTGTGCTGGCCGCAGAGCTAATGGATATGATTACCTTGAACGGAAGTAAAATGGTAATACTTCACTTTGATGAAGATTTAAAAAATTCTGCTCACATGCTCGAAAAGGAAAAAGGATTTAGAAGCTATTTTTCTTCTTCAAAACGATTTCCCGATTTACTCACTGCTGTTCTAAATAATACCAGACACCAGTACCAGAAACAGCTAGAAAAACTCTTTCAAGAAAATAAAATAGGTGGGGTTTTCGTAAGTACCTCTAAAGCTCACCGCATTGGTGAATTTCTTGAGCAGCAGAAAATGGGAGGTGTTAAAGTGATTGGATATGATCTCATTCCAAAAAATGTTGAATTGTTAAAAAATGGTTGGATACATTTTCTTATTAATCAAAATCCAAGAAGGCAAACAGAGCTTAGTATTAACACGCTCTGCAATTTTCTGGTAAATAAAACAACACCAGAATCGCAGATTCTATTTCCGCTGGAAGTTGTTACCCGTGTAAATTTAAAATCTTATCTGGAAAGTGATATCCATTAAGAATTAAATGGCTCGGATTTACACATGCATCTATTTAAAGATAAATTATTCTATGGAGGCGAGGGAGAATTCGTTTTTCAAGTTGCGAGGGAATGGGTTAATCTTTATTGTTTGATAATTCTTCCATCGTCCATCTCAATTATTCGATGGGTGCGTTCTGCGAATTCCTGATCGTGGGTAACAATAAGCAAGGTTTGATTGTATTCTTCCGCCATTCGCTTAAAAATGTCGAATACGATCAACCCATTTTTCTTATCGAGGTTGCCGGTGGGTTCATCGCCCATAACAATCAGTGGGTCGTTGATCAAAGATCGTGCAATGGCGACTCGCTGTTTTTCACCGCCCGACAATTTATTTGCCTTTTTTAGTGCAAGAGATTGAATATCCAACATCTTCAAACGTTCCATAGCGCGCTGCTCAACTTGCTCATGCGGATACTTCCCCAATTTTAGTCCGGGCAACATCACGTTTTCAAGAACAGTAAATTCATTTAACAGATAATGGAATTGGAAAACGAATCCAATTTTTCCATTTCGTAAATGGGCAAGGTATTTTTCTTTTTTACCCGTGGTCGATTCCTGGTCGATCAGCAGGTCACCCTCAAAATCTGTATCCATGGTAGATAGGATATAGAGCAACGTTGATTTTCCGCATCCGGATTTTCCGACAACTGAAACGAATTCTCCTTTGCGCACAGAGAAGGTAATATCTTTGAGAACCTGCACACGAACCGGATCGCTAAAACTCTTATTAATCTTTCGTGCTTCTATAACAGTTTCATTCATTTTATTTTCCGCGAATAATAATAACCGGATCGACCTTGCTTGCTTTGTTAGCCGGGAAAAGGCCCGCCATAAAAGTGGTGACTAACGAAAATGTAAGTCCTATACCATAAAAAAATATGTCGTACCTGACGGGATACGTTTTTACTGTGGGAAGCGATGCCGTTTCGAACGGAATTTGATCAATGCCCAATGAAACCAAAAAGCCAAAGAGCAATCCTAAGAGTCCACCGGAAATGCCAATACTTAATGCAATAAATATGAATATTCTGTTTACATCCACACCAGAGAAGCCAGTGGCCTTCAGGATGGCGATTGAATCCATTTTTTCATAGATCATCATGTTTAGAATGTTGTAGATTCCAAAGCCAGCCACAATTAAAAGTGTAATGCCCACGGCATAGGAAATTAGGCTGCGGACGAAACTGCCAGTCTCAAATTGCGAATTGGCGGTTTGAATATCTTCAGCGCCTGTTTGAAATAGCTGGGAGTATTCTTTTGCCACGACTGGCGCCAAACTAATGTCTTTTAGTTTTATCTGAATGTTTGTTATGTAATTCGTTCCCTTGCCTAAGATCTTTTGTGTAGTCTTAATAGAGGCGTAACTTTGAGTCTTGTCAAACTCCTGAATGCCTGATTGAAATAGACCAACAATCTTTAAGGAGAATCGCTCGCCTTGAGGCGTAGCGATCTGAACGACATCACCAACATTAATCAATAATTTTTCAGCCAGCCCCTTGCCCAGAATAATGCTGTTCGACATAACTTCAATATCCTGAAAAGAGCCAATCGTTACATAATCGCCAAAATGAAACAGCTTGCCTTCCGCAGCCGCATCAATTCCATTAATTATACCCGTAATGTCAATGGTGCCACCATTGAAGAATACTTGGGCATCTATTTTGGGTGCCACACCCAGCACCCGATTATCATTTTCAATGGCTCGCAAAATGGGTTCAATGTTGTAAATCGCTTGCCGACTTCCAGCAGGACGAACCGAATTAATAAAATTGTGGCCGATACTAAATTCTTCGTTGGAATTTATCGGTTGATGTTGGTTTACTTCAATCTCGTTGTATAATCGAACGTGTGGCGTTCTATTCAGAATTAATCCATCAAGCAAATCGTTAAGTCCATTCATGAAGCCCAACAAGGCAATAAACATAGTTATGCTAAAGGTGACACCAACAGCCGCAACCAATGTTTGCTTCCATCGCGCAAGCAGCAATGAAATAGAAATCTTATAAAGTAACGAGTAGTTCAATTTTTAGGTTTGATAATAACGTCATCCTTTGTTATTCCACTAATGATCTCAACTTTTTGATAATCCATTAATCCAGTAGTTACTTTTAAGTACTTATTATTCTCCGTCAACACCAACGAATCAGAAATCAGATAGGGGCGGGGTATGGTAAGGGCCTGAACCTTCTTATGGATTACGATGTTCGCTTCAACGGTAAGAAATGGATACAAGAGGGGTGGCTCTTTTGTGAATGTTGCTTCCACAGTAAATGACTTCGATCGGTCATTTAGAATCGGATTAATTTTAGTAATTAGTGCTTCGAACACTTCTCCTTTATAACTATCCATGCTAAGGATAACTTTTTGATCTTTGGTGATTTTAGTGATATCATACTCGTCTACTTGTAGTTCCAGCATGAAGTTTTTGCTATCGCCTATAACGGCCACTGGGTTTTGTGGCGTAATGGACTCACCAGCTACCTTAAGCAGGCTATAAACTTTTCCATCAACTTCACTTCGAATCGTATATTCATTAGAGATGGTATTACTAATTTTTAAATTATTCTTGGTTTGCTCGGCATTAAGTGCGAGCTGTTGTTGCAAGTCGTGGTAATTAATTTGAGCGGAACGATGACTATTAATAGAGTTTCTATAATTCAATTCCTTTTGCTCGAGGTCAACAGGGGTTCCTATATTTTGAGCCATTAAATTGCGCTGACGAACCATCAGGAGTGAATCATTTCTTAGCTTTACAACAGAAAGTTCGATCGCCATCCCGGCTTCATTTAATTTATCCTTGGTAACACTAGATTTCGCGTTGTCAGCGGCTAGCCTGGCATTGTCTGCATTTAATTCCGAAACTTCGTTACGAATTTTTAAAAGTGGTGATCCCTTTTTTACCAAATCGCCTTCCGATACAAGCACTCCGGTAATGATCCCGCTGGCGGTTGAGAAAACCTGATATTGATTATTACTTTTAACGATCCCAGACGCATACACAGACTCAGAGATATTCTCCACTGTTGGGTGAATGCTGGTTTGATCCTTTCGGCAGGAAATAATGAGAACGGTGATCATCAAAAAAGCAAAAAGTTTCATTCAGTATTTATTTCCGGAAAGGTAAGCTTTGTGGATTGAATATATACTGATCTTTATCATCTGGCTTGTGAAAGAGGTCATACTATCATAGACTGCACCTTACTTATCAAAAGTAGCTATCAATATTCGAAGAAATACACATTTGACTCGGCTTTCAAGAAATCGCTCAGTTTATTAAGGCGTGCTACCGTGCCGGAGATTTCATAAATGATCTCGAAACCTCTTTCGGTTTTCAAATCCCGTTTTAATCTAAACCCAAGGTTAAGCAACTTAATCCGCTGTTCTATTTCGGATTCACAACTAACAAAATTTCGATCAACGAAAATCCTATAGGTGCGTGTTTGCCAAAAGCTTTCAAATTTATTTTGTAGGCCTGTAAAGACGGTAAGCACAATAAGCACTACACCGCCACCGCCTAGTGCCATGAAATATTGTCCCGCACCAACGGCCATACCCAAAGCTGCAGTAATCCAGATAGTGGTAGCTGTTGTAATCCCGGAAACGGTGAGTCCATCTTTAAAATAACGCCAGCGCCAAGAAATCCAATTCCACTTATAGGATTGCCTGTGCATGTCGCTTGGCTATTAAAACAAGGGCATCTCTAAAAACCTTTGTTTTCTTCACCTCAGCCCTTTCCCTTCTCCAAAAGAGAAGGGTGGGCTGAGTTTTTAGAGATGCCCACAAGTGAATAGGTGTTGTCAAATATCCAACCTGCGATATATGTAATAATAAGAATTTAGGTGTAACGATTTCGGATGCCTCACCGCTAAGTTTGAATGATTAAAAAAGTAATTATGAAAAACATAACGATAAAATTATTCTGCGTAGCATTCGTAATGACGATGAGCCAGGGTTTGCTACAGGCACAACGGGATTTGAAATCATCTTTATTCGATGAAGTAAACCAATCCATGTGGACAGCCAAACGTGCTCAAGCCGATGTGTTGTCGCCACGTGCTTTTGGAGACGCCATGGATGACTACAATGATGCAAAAAAGAAATTCGATGATGGGGGAGACCTTTCTGATATCCGCGCGAAGATCACAAAAGCCGATGGTCGATTTCAAGAAGCAACAGCAAGTACCAGAGTGAGCAGTGTACTTTTTTCAAGTGCATTGTCTGCAAGGAGGGATGCGATTAGTGCAGAGGCTGATCAGTTTGTAAAAGAAAGGTGGAATACTGCTGAAGAAGAGATGAAAGACGCAGCAGAGAAATTGGAGAAAGGAAATTCCAACAGCGCAAAAGAAAAGGCCGTTGTGGCTACTAATTTGTATAGGGAAGCAGAATTAGAATCTATCAAAGCAAATTATTTAACCAATGCCAAAAACTTGCTGAAAAAGGCAGACGGTGATAAGGTTTACAAAGTGGCTCCAAAAACAATCGCAGAAGCTAAAAGTCTGGTGAGTAGAGCAGAGAAAGAGCTGCTAGACAACCGATACGATACAGATGGTGCAAGATATCTTGCCAAGGAGGCAGAATACAAAGCACGCCTTGCCATGTATATTGCCGCTCAAGAAAACATCTTAGATAAAAAGGATTTTGAAACAGAAGATTTTCTCCTCATGAGCAACGAATCAATCACTAGAATAGGTGAGAGTTTAGACATCAATTCAAGATTTGATAAAGGGGAGGCTATTCCGGTTTCAGCAATTATAGAGAGGATACATAGAGATCAGGCTCGCACCGAAAACCTCGAGGCTTCTCTTTATGGCCAGCAAATGAAGAATCAAAATCTTACCGCCATGTTGGTTGAACAACAAAAAATTCAGGCCACTATGCAAGGTTCTCTTACTGCCATGAAAGGCACTATCTCAGAGGAAGCGTTGAAAGGACAGGCAAGACAACTAGAGTTGCAAAGCCGGATTGATAGGATGGAAGATATCAATACAAAATTCGAGCAGATGCAACGCATATTCAGTAGCGAAGAGGCGCAAGTATTCCGCCAGGAAAATGATGTGATCATTCGAATGATCGGAATCAACTTCGATGTATCCAAGTCTGAAATTAAGCCGGAAGATTACCCATTGTTGACGAAAGTGAAAAAGGCCATGGACTTGTTTGACAACGCGTCAATTGTAATTGAAGGACACACAGATTCGCAAGGTGGTGATGATAGCAACCTAAAATTATCACAAGAGCGTGCAGATGCCGTGCTTAGTTACCTGAGCGCCAACACAACCATAGATAAATCGCGATTTAGCACTGAAGGGTTTGGTGAAAGCAAACCAGTGGCCAATAATGAAACTACTGCTGGAAGAAAGTTAAACCGCAGAATTGATATCGTGATCAAACCAACTTACTCGGATATCGCTACCCCAATGTTGGGCTCGTTAAAAGAATAGTTAGGAACTATTCAATCAAATAGAAAATATCTGGAAGAAATCTTTCGGATATTTTCTGTTTACAGGCTAGAAGAGCTAAACGGAGGTATCTAGTATCCAATGTAACCGTCTACCCGATCTTTACAGAAAGAACATGGCAGCGAAAACGCTGCGGGGCGAGATTACAATCGGGAGTGGGGGGATGCCATAGCTGCACAATTCTGCGCTGGTAATGTATTTGAATAGAAGTCGCAAACTCAGTGCTAATAGAAAATTAACGGAATAAATCAGAGCTTAAGTAACGATCGCCACGGTCGCAAACAATAGTAACGATTATTCCCGATTCTAATTCACTTGCAATTTTTAAAGCCGCAGTGAGTCCGCCACCACTGCTCATGCCCGCTAAAATTCCTTCTTCTTTGGCAAGTCTACGGGTCATTGAAGTTGCTTCTGCTTCACTTACATCTACAATTCTATCGACCCGCTCGCGCTCAAATATTTTTGGAAGAAATTCTGGCGACCACCTTCTAATGCCAGGAATACTGGAACCTTCTGTTGGTTGTGTGCCTATAATTTGAATAGCCGGATTTTTTTCTTTTAAATAACGCGAGACACCCATGATCGTGCCAGTAGTGCCCATCGAAGCAACGAAGTGAGTCACTTTCCCTTGCGTGTCGTTCCAGATTTCCGGACCGGTGGTTTTATAATGGGCAAGGTAGTTGTCTGCGTTGGCAAACTGATTAAGAATATAATATCCTTCGTTTGCGGCCATTTGGTCGGCTAACTCGCGAGAGTATTCTATAGTTTTTACACTGGGAGTGAGAATTACTTTCGCACCGTACGCTTCCATGGCTAGTACCCGCTCGCGCGTAGAATTATCGGGCATAATCAACGTCATATCTAAGCCCATTATTCTCGCAATCATTGCCAATGCAATCCCCGTGTTTCCGCTTGTTGCTTCTACCAGCCGATCGCCTCGCTTAATGTCTCCTCTATCTAACGCACCTTTAATCATTCCGTAAGCTGCGCGGTCTTTCACACTGCCACCCGGATTATCGCCTTCTAGTTTTCCAAAAATAGTTACTCCTCTATTTACAGGGATATGTTGTAACTCTACCAAGGGTGTATTGCCTATCAGCTCTACTAATTTCATACGTTAAGTTAATGGTGTGTTTTCTTACTTGATAAAGATGAGATCGGACTCTGTGTCCTCTTCGGTATGCATTTTTGCTTGGTAATAAATTTTAGAATGGGGCGGCACGCTGCGAGTGAGCCAGACGTTTCCCCCAATAATACTATCGTGGCCTATGGTAGTTTCTCCGCCTAAAATAGTTGCGCCCGCGTAAATTACTACTTTGTCCTCAATGGTAGGATGTCTCTTTTTTTCCGCATCACTTTTATCTACACTTAAAGCACCGAGGGTTACGCCCTGATAAATTTTTACATGATTACCAATCACCGCAGTTTCACCAATTACTATCCCTGTCCCATGGTCGATACAAAAATGATCTCCAATTTTTGCTGCTGGGTGAATATCAATTCCTGTTTTGTTATGGGCGTGTTCTGTAATTATTCTGGGAATTTCGATAGCACCAAGATTATGCAAGGTATTTGCAATTCGATAAGCGGCAATGGCATAAAACCCGGGATAAGTTTTTACCACTTCGCTAGCACTTTTGGCAGCCGGATCTCCCGCATACATAGCTATCACATCTTGCTCAAGTTGGCCGTGTATTTTTGGAAGTGAGTCAAAGAGATGGGATGTAATTTCCTCCGCTTTGGCTCTGTTGTGGCTAGGTGTATTTAAAAGTAACTCCTTCAACTTCTTTTGAAGCAGTTGAAGATGAGCTTCGAAACTTGCTAAATCAGTAAAGGATTCAGATGAGAAATCTGGGAATAGCGCGCCTAGCAACTGAATATAGAATTCGGCCACTTCGGCTGGCGAAGCACATGTTGGGCAAGCCTTGTGGGATCGATATAACTTTTTGATGAAATCTTCGGTCATACGTATAAAAGCCTAATTCGTGCCAGATGGTTCAACGAAAGTTGCGAAATAGTTTATAATTCCAGCCGTCATCAAATAACCATATAACGATCGGACTGCGTGCAGGAATGCAGCGGATGCGATCCTCTTTCACTCTGGTTTGGGTGAGATAGCTATCGAAAGCTTTTAAGAACTCAAACTTTATCATCCAACACCGGGGCTGGGCTGCATGCGGTAGTTTCTGCGAAGTTTAAAGCAGAACCACCCTGCCAGTTGGCAGCAATCTTTGGGTAGACTCTAAAAGTGAAAGAGAAGCGGGAATGCATAATGGCTTTTCTGTCGCGCTGGCGATGCTTTAGATATTTGGATCATCATATTAGGAATTCACCCATTAGCAGATCAATCTATTCGCTGATTTGAATCTCAACCGATTTGTAGCATAGGCGACATTGGCCATATTTTTTAATATTCACCAGTATTAAGCTATCACTCCAAGGTGTAGCTTTAGAAAAAAATTATGAAAATGAATATGACTGTCAAGACCCTTTTATTGGTAGCCTTTTTAGCGTCCGTATTCTTATCTTGCGAAGTGGCGTCATTAGAAAGCCCCGAAGAGATAAGAGCTATGTTGCCGCCAACACTTGAAGAATTCGAACAATTCTTTCATAGCAATACTGAAAAAAAATGGTCGTGTCAATCGTTCACGCTGGCTGGCTTAGAAGGGTTGCAGGGTTGCCGCTTGGATGACACCATGACTATTTTATCTGGTGGCACGTATACCTACGATGGGGGTACGAATCTTTGCGGGGCGGAAGACTCACAACGTATCAAAACAGGGAATTGGAAAATTCTGAGTAATGGCGCTAACATTATTTTTGATGAAGGCTCTCCTGCTGCATACACAGTTAGCGTTCTTTTACTCGAATCTCAAAAGATCGTATTGCGTGGCACCTACTTTGGTTTCGAGATTAATGGCACTTATCAGGTTAATTAGTTTTGATCTATTCTATTCACTAATATAATTTAATTGTCAATTTGAAATATTCATGAAGGTAAAGATTGTTTGTTTTTGCTTGTGTGGGTTATGGTACAATTTTGCCTCTGCACAGGAATCCAATTTACAACGCTTTACACCCGCCCGACTTTTTGAAAAAGGAACCATAGAAGCTAACCTTTTTCACAACCTCTACACGCAAGAAAAAATCAGAGATGCATCAGGGACTATCGTGCAACTGAACCAACGACAGACTTTCTTTAATGGCCTCTATCAATTTACCTATGGAGTTTCTAACTCGGGCAGGGTAAATCTTGGTGTAGATATCAATTACAATCGTTCACTTTACGACTCTAAAAAAGGAAATGCTTTGAATGTACTCTTTTCAGATGAAGGAGAATTCAGCCGTTTCATACTTGGTTCAATAGGGCCCCGTATAAAATTTATACCGTTCAAAACACTTTCTAATTTTAGTGTTCAGTCTACTTTCTTGTTCCCGCTCGCAAGCGAACAAGAGATTCCGTCATTTACAGGACACGACCGATATACATGGAACACTCAGTTTTTTTACGATCTTAAGATAAATGAGACGTGGAGGCTTTTTTTTGAGACCGGCTTTCTATATCGAATTCGCAGATATAGTTCTCAAGTTAATTTTTTCAACATCCCCACTAATATTTTTGTTAGCTACTTTCCTTACTCGCGAGTCGCCATCTATGGTTTTGGTCAATATTCGCCAGCTTTCCGCAGACAGTTTAACGCTGTCGATCAACTATTTGGTCTATCAAATTGGTACACGCAAGTAGGTGCTGGTGTTAAGTACCAATTTACTTCGAAGCTTGGTGTCGAATTCTCTTACGGAAACTTTATTCGTTCCCAAAATGATGGAGCAGGCGAGGTCATCAATTTTGCGATTCGTTATATACGCTAGCTTTAAGGATCTCCGGAAACTTACCCAAACGAGAGTTGTACAATGTTCTTGCCTTCCGAAGCAAGCTTGGTTCCTGATCTTACCCAATCTTCAAAGAAAGTTTTCAAGTTCCGACAGCTTTCGGGAGGGGAGCACATGTTGGGCAAGCCTTGTGGGATCGATATAACTTTTTGATGAAATCTTCAGTCATACGTATAAAAGCCTAATTCGTGCCAGATGGTTCAACGAAAGTTGCGAAATAGTTTATAATTCGTCTGCTGTTCTTGAGGTTTACGAAAGCCGGTGGGTAAGGTGAATACATGTGGCTAACTACAGGTGATTACAAAAGTGAAAGAATGATTGCTTTGCACTGCAATCGAGTTATTACCTACTTTACCGATCGAATATAAAATATATGCTGGAAGAAGTGATCATTATTGGTGGTGGAATAGCAGGACTTACAGCAGCATACAGGCTAAAAAAGCAAGGATTAAAACCATTGATAATTGAATCGAATAATCGTTTGGGAGGAAGGATCTACACGAAATCAACAGGCACTCAATCATTTGAGTTAGGAGCCACCTGGGTATTCAATGATGAGGCGATTAAAGAACTTCTTGAAGAGTTGGGATTGACTCTTTATCCTCAATATTTGAAGGGAGATGCACTTATCAAATATGATCCATCCATGCCGATTCAAAAGAGCCCAACTGATTCGTTGATGAACGGAGTAAGTTATCACAAGGTAATAAACGGCACTGGCGCAATCATTCAAGCTTTGTCTGATCAACTTGATGCTGATCGTATTCTGTTCAATAAAAAAGTAGTCGCATTGGAGTATAAAAATGATCATGTCACGCTGACGATAGGAGATGGCTCAGTAGTAATTTGTGCTAACGTCATCATCGCGGTTCCTCCGAATGTAATTGCGGATCAAATAACCATAACCCCTACACTCAACAATCACCTTATGCAATTAACGCATACCTGGATGGGCGATTCAGCAAAGTTTGCTGTTCTATTAGATCGAGACTATTGGCGAACTAGTAACCTTTCAGGTTTTGTGTATTCAAATTATGGGTTAATCCGCGAGATGCAAGACCACAGTGCGCCAGATGGTAAATCCTTTGGGCTTTTAGGTTTCCTAAACCCAATAGGAGAATTGGCATCAAATTTTGACAAGAGAAAACAAGCAGTCGCCCACGAGTTGAAAGAACTATTCGGCATTCATGAACAGAATATTTTGGCCTATGATGATTTTCTGTGGGGAAAATATTTTGTTGACAAACAACATAAAAACTATAACACGAGCCTGATGCCTCATCAAAACAATGGCCATTCCTTTTATCTGCAATCCCATTTTGATAATCATCTATTCTTTGCAGGCGCAGAAACCTCGCCATTTAATCCCGGCTATATGGAAGGAGCAGTTCGCTCTGCTTATCGTGCAGTGAGTTTACTTTTAAAATAGATAGATAAGATTTTGGGCATGGGCAAATGAATTCAGCTCGATCCAAGTAAGAAAGTTATAGACTACCACTGTGTGTTTCTGCACGAAGCTGATTCACCAAAGGTAGGGGTTACCCCATCTTCATATGAAGATTATCGAGATGCAATAATTAATATCAATCCTACCAGGTAACAGACTAGCATGCTGTTTAATAAAACCTGAACGCCTTTCACGTTTTTGAATTCTTTCCAAACGAAAATTCCCCAGCAAGCAGCCACTACGGTTGCACCTTGGCCCAAGCCATAAGAAATTGCCGGCCCGGCTTTGTCCGATGCCAGAATACTGAATGACATTCCAAGGCACCAGATTATTCCTCCCAGTATGCCCATCAAGTGGTTTCGTGACGAGCCTTTAAAGTAATCGGAATACGATACTTTTTCGCCACTTACAGGATAACGCATAAGTAAAGAATTGAATAAGAAATTGCTTAAAAGTATCCCCAAGGAAAATATGAATACAGCGGTATACGGGCTCAGTTTTCCTGGCTCAGGCATTGCAAAGTCTGGGAAGATCGCGGTGGCAACGAACTTATAGAACAACCCCATCAATGCTCCTGCAATCACTGCTAACCAAAGTCCTTTAGTTGAAAACTTAGAGGTAGCAGAAAGCAATTTCCGATAGGCGTTTGCATTTAAGATCATGGCAACCATAACCAATACTACTCCGGCAAATATCAATGTGGCATTTCCAACAGGAGCGGAGAGATAGTTTACGATAACTCCAATGATCAGGGCCAAGCCAATGCCCACGGGAAACGCAACGGACATACCTGCAATGGCGATGGCTGATACAAGCAGGATGTTGGCAGCATTAAACAGTATGCCTCCAATAAGTGCGGATAAAATATTAGCTGAATCAGCTTGTTGAAGATCGGCAATAAAACTGCGCCCGCCACTGCCCATACTGCCCAAGGTGAAAGAAAAGAATAATGAGCAGATCAAAATGCCAAATACATAATCCCAATAGAAGAGTTCGAACCGCCAATTGCCAGCGGCCAATTTTTGAGTGTTAGCCCAAGAGCCCCAACAAAACATGGTGATAATGCAAAAGAATACGGCTGTTGAGTAGGTCTCTATAATGAACATATTACTCTTATTTGGCTGCTTTAATGTTTACTCCCATTCCGTCAATTTCTTTATCGGTATATACAATTGCTTCCGCATTTGATATCAAATATTTGTCTGATGGATTGGTTATTTTAAACTTGATGGTATGCTTGCCTTTGGGCAATTGATACTTCCATGCCAGATCATATCTTCGGATAGTATAGTTGGCAGGAAGTTTTGGGGTTTCTACTAGTTTCCCATCAATATAGACTTCGCTGTTGATCACAAACTCTTCCTCTTCTGAACCCCATTTTGCGGTTTCCCCACGTATCACGAACCCATTGCCATCAAATTCAAAATTTAATTCATTGTCAGTAGAAAAAGTCAAGGGAATTTTTGTGATGGGAAAGTGCCCATCAAAACTCTTTTCGAATTTAACAGGTGTCGGTTGCTGTGCCGCAATGGTAACAACATCACCTTTTACAGAACCGCCATTTTTTTCTATATTTTGAACAGCATGTTTGAAGCCAATTTGATAAACATCATTTAACGACATGGTGGTGTATTTAAAGTCGATATCTTCAGCTTCTTTCAATCCTAATTTCCAATACGCAGGGATTTTGTTGTAGCCAAGCATCGCACCTAATATTCCACCGACCGTGGAAGGGTTGCAGTCTGCATCTTGCCCACAGCGCGTAGAGATCTCTAGTGATTTTGTAAAATCACCTTGACCATATAACAATCCTATTACTACATACGCTGAGTTTACGGTAGCATCAATATTAAACGGAACGAACACTCCATCGGGGCAGCCAACATCGTTGGCCCATTTCTTTTGAACTTCAAGCCAGGTTTGTTTCCAATCGGTGGGGTATTTTTTATGCCAGCCAATAACATCGGTAATGCACTTATAGAAATTGCTTTGAGCGGGCACCGTTTTTATTGCCTCGTTAACAATATAATTCACATCGCTTGAAGTAAAGGTTAACGAGTACATCGCGCCAACAAAAACGCCACCATACCAGCCATCGCCATAGTTCATGATGTGACCAATTTTATCCGAGATGGCCGATGCTGTGTTGGGCATACCGGGACTCATCAATCCGGCAAAATCGGCTTCTATTTGATAATCAATACAATCAGCATGTGGGTTGTTAAGCCAGTGACCACTTTGCGGAGCTTTTATTCCGTTTAGAATATTGTAACGCCCCACTTGATTGGCATGCCATAGCATGTAGCCTGCCTTGGCATATGCATTAGCGAAATCATCAACCTTAGCATCCAATCCTTGCTTTTCAAAAACATCAACAAACGTTAGATCCATGTATAGATCATCGTAGAGGCCGGGTATTTCTGTCATTGTTTTCTTGAGATAGCCATCATACCATTTGAGCGATTGGTAGTCGCCAATAAAAGTTCCGTTAAATCGAAATTCATATGGCCCACCAAAAGTTACACCAATGGTTTGGCCAGCCCAGCCCCCTTTAATTTTATCCTCTAGCACTACTTTATTTATAGTAAATTTTTTCGAAGCCGGCTGAGCTTGCCCATAACTCGCAGAGATTATTAATGCTGTCAGCGCTAATGCAATTATTCTTATTTTTTTCATCTGGATTTTATGGATTTAGAAATTACAGGATTGTTGCCAAAGGCAATTGATCTATTTCTTTTCGCAATGGTATTGATGACTGCGCGCCCATACGCGTAACGGAAATTGAAGCCGCTTTACATGCAAATGAAACTGACTCGCTTAAACCTTTACCTTCGGCTAATGCCACAGCAAGAGCACCATTGAAGCAATCACCAGCGGCTGTCGTGTCAATGGCAGTAACTGGCGGGGCAGGGATTAACGTTGCTATTGATTTGTTCGATAGATAAGCGCCTTTGGAGCCCAGGGTGATTACCACATTCGGCACGCCCATCTCGTGAAGAATAGAAGCTGCTAATGAGGCTGTGTTTTCGTCAACAACTTTTACGTCCGTTAGCAATTCAGCTTCTGATTCGTTGGGCGTTATCAGAAAAAGGTGCTTCAACAAGTGACGCTTCAACTTGGTGGCCGGTGCTGGATTTAATATCACCGAGAAATTCTTTTTGTGTGCCTCTTCTATAATGTATTCTACTGTAGGCAAAGGGATTTCGAGTTGGAGAAGCAATATGGCCGGAAATTGAATTGACTCTAAGGCAGACTTTATAAGGCCAATGTCCAGGTATCCGTTGGAGCCTGGGGCGACTACAATGCTGTTTTCCCCTTTAGCATCCACATTGATCAAGGCAACCCCTGATGGCTGATCTTGATCAACTGTAACAAATGACGTGTTTATCTTTTCGCGTTGAAATTGCTGGATAGATTGTTTACCAAAAATATCGCCACCCACGTTGGCGATAAAGGTTACTTTACCGCCCAGCCTTGAAGCGGTGACTGCTTGGTTAGCCCCTTTGCCTCCAGCATTCATTAAAAACGTGCCTCCTAAAACCGTTTCTCCTGGCTTAGGCAAGGTAGCGGCCTTAATCACCATATCGGTGTTGGAACTTCCTATTACAAAAATGGGTGTGCTCATAAATTAGAGTCAGTAGTATGTTTGCCGATTCAAATTAAGGCGCAATCGTTTTAAAATTAAACCAAAGAAGTCACAATTAGCTAATTCTAAAATTGCATTCTATAGCTTTACTGGGGAATTTATCTAACAAAAGTTATTCTAATGCAATAAAATTGCACTTATTGAAGAGTTTTTCTTTGTAATCACAGTCATTCCTATGAATTCAATTGAGCTACTATTTTCATTGATTGCCTCCATGACCAAATCCGAGAAAAGGTATTTTCGGATGACAACCGATTTACAAGGCGGCAAAAAAAACTACTTGCTACTCTTTGACTTATTGGAGAGCCATAAAACGTTTGATGAGGCTCTTAAAAAGCAAGTTTCTAAGTCGTTTCCCGGGCTATCTATAGAGCCGACTCGCAAACATCTGTATCGTGTATTGATTAAGAGCCTTCGGCAATACGAAAATGAAAATACGGTAGATTCAAGACTATTGAACTTGATCGAAGATAGCCGCATACTTTATAAAAAGGGAATTCTATCGCTTAGCTTGGAGCAGTTGGCAAAAGCAAAAGAACTTGCGTTGCGGCATGAGAAATATCTGCACTACATAATAGCAGCAAGACAAGAAATGCATTACCTAATGCGTTCGCAGTTTGTGGGTATTACGGAAATTGAATTGGTTGAAAAGCAACAGAAAATAAAAGAGTTTTTAGAACATGAAGCTACGGCCAGTCAGCATGGGGCGCTCTACGAGGTACTGTTATTTCGATATTGGAAAAAAGGTGTCAGTCGGAACGAAAAAGACGTTTTGAAGTTAAACGATTTATTGTTAGAAGAATACCAGATAATCAATACACAACGCCTAAAATCCTTTGAATCGCAAAAACTGCATCTTTATTTTCAATCGATCTATTTCATGATGAGCAACAATCATGAAAGCAGTCTCCAGGTTTTTAGAGATCTTGATGAACTCTATTTATCGAATGAACATCTTTGGAAAGAGAACCCTGCTCAATATGTTCAATTGATAGATGGCATACTTTACGACCTCAGACTAATGAAACGATACGAGGAAATGGAATTCTATTTTCATCGATTGAAGGGAATAAAAAGTGAATCAGAAGGATTGACCGTTGTTCTTAGATACAATATTCTTGATCATCAACTGCAAGCATTGTGCGATCAGAAAAGAACGAAAGAAGCGCTTTCGCTGATTGAGGAAAGTCAACCTTCCTTAAGTAAAGAAATTACTCAACTCAATTTGCAAACCAGAACTCAACTACAATTTTCTATAGTTCGAATCTTCTTCCTGGCCAAGGACTATCGAAAAGCTCTTAAACAAATTATCGTTATTTTGAATTTGTCTGAAGCATCACTTCAAGCCCGACTGTACGTTTCGTGTCGAATTTTATATCTACAAATCAACGCTTCGCTTGGCAATTACGATCACTTGCTATATGCAATTCGATCGATCGAGCGAAAGTTGAGATCTGCTCGCAAAATGTTCGGAGCGGAGAAATTGGTGATCTCTTTTTTGAAGCGTTGGATAAATATGAAGCCAGTAACAGACCTTAAAGAACAGTTGGAAATTCTAAAAGGAAACCCATTCGAAAATCAGTTGGTGAAAGAACTTTTTATTGAAGAGTGGATTGAGGAAGTGACTAAAGCTCCAACTCACAACAAGTCTTATCATCCGACTACTATCTAACTATGAATTTATTTTCAGGCACTGCTGTGAGATTTTCCCTTCCCTTGCGAATAATTGGTCAAAAGAACGATTAGGTAATCCATTCAATATAAAACGGTTCCTCATAGAATGAGCACAACGATTGAAAAGGAAAGATTTTCAACCATCATCGAACAGAACAAGGGTATTATCTATAAGGTAGCTAATTCCTATTGTAAGGATCGAGACGACCGCAAGGACTTGGTGCAGGAGATTATCATTCAATTATGGAGGTCATTCAGTCGGTACGATGATCAATATAAATTATCAACCTGGATGTACCGGATTGCGCTGAATGTTTCCATCTCGTTTTATAGAAAAGAAAGGCGAAGGAAGGATTCGGATTTCCCGATCAACGAAAGTATTGTAGAAATTGCCGAGGAGCATTCATCGGATGAACTGGAAACGAATATCAATTTACTACAACAGTTCATCAACGAATTGAAAGAATTGGATAGGGCGTTGATGCTCCTTTATTTGGAAGAGAGGAGCCAGAAGGAAATAGCCGAAATACTTGGGCTTACGGAGGCAAACGTTTCTACCAAAGTAGGGCGAATCAAAGAAAAACTCAAACAACGATTTTCATTAACCAACGAATAGTATGAACGAACAAGAATTAAAAAGCATTTGGCAATCGTACGATAAGAAGATTGACAATATCTTAGAAATCAACAAGCAACAGTTGAATGCTATCCAAACTGAAAAGGCGGAATCAAAAATTCAATCTTTTATAAAAAGTCACGTTGCAGTAATGGGAACCGGAATTGTATGGGTGATGTTTTTGGGTTTCCTGCTGTATCATGCGCACGTCAATATCTTTTTTACGGTGTCGCTTAGCGCAATTATTCTCTTCAACGTATTTGCTGTGCTTCTTTACCTCCGGCATATTATTACTTTAAGCCAGGTAAATATTGCTGAAAGCATCACGGCTGCACAAACAAAACTTTCGCAAGTGCGAATTTCCTACACTCACGCGGGTAGGGTGTTGCTTTTGCAAGCTCCCTTTTATTGCACGTGGTGGTACACAGAAGACTTGGTTCGGAATGGCGGCCCATTATTTTGGATAGTTAACCTCGCGGTGCTGGCATTCTTTATAGTGCTGTCCATTTATTTGTTTACTAAGTTATCCCACCAGAATAAATCAAATAATTGGGTAAAGCGGGTAGATAAGTCGTTAGGTGCCGAAAAGTTGGAACAGGCTTCTGCTTTTCTTAAGGAAATTGACGAGTTCAAAAAGGAAAAATTAAGCTGAAAACAATCGCTTTAAGTAATTTATCGAAGAAAAACATATATTTATTGTTTATCAATGTATATTTATCATATTTGCATCATCAATTTAAATTTTAACAATGATGCCAAAACAAAACAACTTCGTATTTAAAGCCCTGCACGTTGTCGCATGGGTAATTTTTGTCGGCTTGTGCATAGAAGCTGGCGGACTGATTGTGAATTTTATTTTCAGTGTGTTCAAACCAGAATTTGTAAGTAATCTGTATCAAAAACTAGATTTAAGCGACATGTATCAGCATGACAAATGGGCTTTTTTTGGTATGTATAGTTTTGTAATCTTCATCTCAGTTTTAAAGGCATTACTTTTCTATATTCTTATCCTGCTGCTTTACAAAATAGATTTGTCAAAACCATTTAACAACTTTGTTACTAATAAAATTTTACAAATCAGCTATTATACTTTTTCGATTGGAATTTTAAGTCACATAGCAAGGCAAACAGCTAAAAATTTATCTCATCACGGTTATGAAATAGATAAACTAAATCAGTTTTGGGCGGGCAGTCACGCTTTTATTTTGATGGCGGCTGTTATCTATGTCATAGCGCAAATTTTTAAACGGGGAATCGAGATTCAATCTGAAAACGACCTAACTGTTTAGGCCATGCCGATTGTTGTAAACTTAGATGTGATGATGGCCAAACGAAAAATGTCATTGAATGAACTTTCAAACAAGGTGGATTTAACCTTAGCCAACCTTTCGATACTAAAAACCGGGAAAGCAAAAGCGATCAGGTTCAGTACGCTGGAATCTATTTGCAATGCCCTCGACTGTCAGCCAGCGGATTTACTAGAATACGTTAAGAAACAATAAAATCTACTTGCCAAATTTTTCCTTTTCATTTTGAGATTACTCTATCTCGTGCGAATAACAGGGTAAAATAAATAGAACCATACTTTAACAAAGTGCTGCACACAAATAATACTGGTGGATCTTCTGGCAATATGGGAGGAGCGGTTAGCTCAGCCTATCGAACCGTGAGCTTGCTATCAATAGCAGGCAGGATTGACTTTTGGACATTGGCAAATGAATTTCAATCTAACCCTGGGGTTCATGCCTAGTGAGCTGCCCAATGCTAATGAATTTTCATAATTCTAACCCGGAAGTCGATTTCCTCCAATGTATGTTAAGAGTGCTTAAGATCAATCTTCTTCGAAACCTTGTGCATAAAACCGCTTTTGCCAGCGGTGGCTTTCTTGTTGTCCATAATGTTTGCGCACTAAAGGCAGTCAGGACAATTGCAGCAGGCAGCTTGAAATAATTTCGAAGGAGGGAGGCAAATTTTCAAATTTGACAGCGACCAACCGGTGTGTAGTTTCCTCTACGTTTCAAGCAGATTCTACACAGTCGCATCGGAGTCCTCTATCATTTAAGTCAAACGATTCTTGCTAGCACAGGGGCCTGATCGAGTCAGGACGAACTATGCTGATCAATTTTCAGAATAGCGTCCTCGGGGCATTGAAATTGTTGAGTACAGCTGAAGAGCACTCCCCTTGCTCTAAAAATAATCCAGCGGACCGACCTCAATCTGAACACTTCCAAGTAAAGAATTAAATATGAAAAGATACTCAAAGGGTTTAGCATTAATTCTTATTTCCACCATAGGATTCAGCAGCAACGGGTATTCGCAACCCACTTATAAAATCGAAACGACAAAAGATGTAGACATGAAGTTACTTGGTACATCAACCTTGCATAAATGGGAAATGGAAACCACGTCAATGTCGGGCGAAGTACAATTTGTATTTAAGTCGGGCAGCGAAAGTGACTTTGCTTCTTTGAAGTCCTTATCATTTGGGTCGGAGGTGAAGGACTTAAAAAGTGACAGCAAAGGACTTGATAAGAATGCTTACAAGGCACTTAAATCGGATGAATTTAAGGACATACACTACAAGCTGATATCAGCAATAGCAACGCCTGCGAAGAAGAATGAATATTTACTTAAGACCAGTGCCACCCTCACGGTTGCTGGAGTAACAAAGCAAATTGATATGGATGTTAATTGTCTCATCAATGCCAATGGGGGCATCACTTTTACCGGAACAGACAAACTAAATATGACCGAATACAATGTTGAGCCTCCATCTTTTATGCTGGGTGCTATGAAAACCGGTGATGCGATCGCGCTCTAATTTAATGTAGTCTATAAAATCTAAAAAGTCCATCGCGCTCTTTATTTAACGATCAATCACATGAATAAAATAAATTTACTTTGGTCCAATTCCCTTCAGTTATCTCCCGTGCGTTTTGTTAGGAAGGGCGTATGACATTTCAAATCAAGTATGTATAATGAATCATTCACCAAAATAATAATTATGAAAACGATAACAAGAATAGTAACTGTATTTGTATTGACATTATCAGCCGCGGGCGCGCAAGCACAAAACGTGGAGAAGATGATGAAAAAGGAAACGAAGCAGAAAGAGGTTTTCGCCACGATAGCGAGTGATGATGAATTGATAGAAAAGTTTGGAACGCAACTCGCATCAAACCAAGCAGCCACGATGGTAATGATGAACAAGATGATGGATAACGAAGGAGCGAAGAAAATGATGGTGGAGCGGATGATGCAAGACCCAGCTCATAAAACGATGATGGAGGAAAAAATGATGAGCAACAAAGAGCAGAAGTATGCGATGATGGAAAAAATGATGGCCGATAAGGAGACAAAGCAGCAGATGATGATGCAAATGATGAGTGACACTACTATGAAACAACAAATGATGAAAAAGATGATGGCGGAGTCAGCGGATAACCCTTCCGAAAGAAAAATGATGTGTGAAGAAATGATGAACCACCCGGAAATGATGAAGACCATGAAGGAAAAAATGCATGAGCGGGGTATGATGGAAGAAGAATCTATGATGAAGGAAAAAGAAACGAAGGGTATGAAAGGAAAGAAAGAAAATAAGAAAGTCCATCATTAAGCCGCATGCTTAGAACCAGTTTAAGACTGTCAGGTAATTCTGATTTCGAGAATAACTGAAAGCATAAAAGCGAGCAACCTGAAATTGAAGCGCGGCAATAAAAAAAATGATGACGCAAGTATTAAATTAACAACTGTTCCGTGCTTCCTTGAAGTAAAAATAAAAACTGAATTATGAAACACAGCGTTAAAAGTATTATCGGTTTCACCTTGGGCGCAACGGATGGTGAGATTGGAGAAGTAAAAGAATTTTACTTTGATGACGACACATGGATAGTCCGCTATCTGATAGTGGATACGGGCAATTGGCTCTTTGGCCGGGTAGTACTCATTTCTACGCAAGCTATAGTAAACGCTGATTGGGTGAAGAAAATATTTTCAGTTAATCTCACCAAAGAGCAAATAAAAAACAGCCCTGATATCAATACTGACCTTCCTGTTTCGCGGCAGGAGGAAACTAAACTACAAAAATATTATCCTTGGGTTCAGTATTGGGGTGGCGGCAGCGGTGTGTTAGCTATTAGCCCTGGTCCATTGGCTATGGGGCTGCCCAGAACCAATCTCACCGAAGAAGAAACTGTAGAAGAGCAGAATACCAACAAGCACTTGCGCAGCACTGACAGAGTAACCGGTTATAAAATTAAAGCAACGGACGGAGAAATTGGTGAGATAGAAGATTTTATTCTTGATGAAACGAAGTGGGAGATTGATTTTCTGTTAGTGGATACCCGCAAATGGCTGCCGGGAAAAAAGGTACTGATTTCGCCCAAGTTGATCAACGAAATTGATTGGGAGAATTCTATTGTAAGTGTTGAGACTAAAGTAGAGTCTATAAAAGGTAGTCCTGAATATGATCCTACGCACTTAATAAATGTTGTTGATCGTGACAGCCTACGCGAGCATTACGAAGAATTGCCTTCACTTTGATAACTGAAAATATTTCGGATAACCAATACTACCCTTTATGAAAAAAAAATTCTTTCTTCTTGCGGGTTTCCTACTGATAGGAACCTTCACACGTGCTCAACATCAAGAGATTTTTTTTGATGTGATTTACAAAGACGACAAAGTAGGTGTGTTGTACGCTAAGGAAACAAAGGCAGAATCGAAATTCTTCAAGCTGCTAACTACCGAGACGAACACTACTTTTCTATTTATTCCTGTCCGTATGGAATCAGAAGTAACCACGACTCAGGAAAACGGCATTTTGATTGAAGGAACTGCTTACCGCGATGCAAGTCGCAAATCCAACGATGTTGTTGCCTCGGTTTCAAAAATTGGATTCGACCGATATCAACGAGAGCGAAATGGTGTAAAGGATATAATCGGAAATCAACGCATTACGTATTGTGTAATCGATCTTTACTTTAAAGAACCTTTAGGCGTTACTCACGTTTTCTCAAACATGCATGCACAAATGCTAATATTGAAGGGAATGGATAATGGGCAGTATCAGTTAGTTGCACCAGACAATAACAATTCTCTTTATTCTTATAGAAATGGACAATTGGTCAGCATAGAAGTAGATACGCCTGTGGGTAAAGTCATTTCCAAACGGAGATAATCTGTTAACGAATAGAAGTTTGCCCTAATCGCTTAATAAGCGATGATTTGGACCATAACGAATTGCAACCGCCACCGTGGCTATTTTTTATTTTACCTTGAACAAAAGTAAGTGTTACTTCCGTTTCCGAAAAAAGGCTCCCATACATTGCTTACGAAGTTGAGTTGGTAGAGTGTAAGGTAACTTGCAATGCAAGTTCCGATCGCGGCTAACACTAAGATAGGTGTCTAATCACCCATCCAGAAGGATTGTAGTCCCATCCGGGAGGTAGGTGTTCCTCAAGTTTTGTACCCATCTCGCAATTTTTAAACTAGCTTTTTCCGCTCACGTATACACTGTACTATTTAATTTGCGTACCCGTATTAACGGAAAGAAGTCTCAATCAAATTTTCCTAGTTTGATAATTATTTGGCAAGGTTAATCAACGGGGAATTAACACCCCGCTGTCTCTAAGTCTCTACAGTGGCATGAATCATAATGCTTTTACCCATCCCAATTTACTCTGTTAAGTTGGCATCTTTATTACTTGGTATGTAACAAATCGCAGGCGGGCGCATAATTAAATTCATTTCTAAACTAAAAAACATGTCCATTCAAACAATCAATCCAAACACAAATAAGAAAATAAAGTCGTTTGAAGAAATGACAGAGAAGGCAGTGGATGCTAAAGTAGCCAAGGCCCAAGCAGCTTTCACTGATTGGAAGCAAACCAGCTACCAGCAACGGGCTGATCTACTGCATAAAGTAGCTACGCTCATGCGAGTTAAGAAATCTGAACTTGCCAAAACCATCACCTTGGAAATGGGTAAACTCATCGCCCAGGCAGAAGGCGAAATTGACCTGAGTGCTGATATCTTAGACTACTATGCCAATCACGGAGAAGAATTTCTTGCTGATAAAGTACTTGACCCAGAATATGGAGAGGCAACAGTTCGCAATAGTCCTATTGGTGTATTGTTAGGTGTAATGCCCTGGAATTTTCCGTACTATCAAGTAGCGCGCTTTGCAGCTCCCAACATTATGGTGGGCAATACAATATTGCTTAAGCATGCGTCTATCGTTCCACAATGTGCTGCTGCTATTGAAGAACTCTTCGAAGAGGCAGATGCGCCTGAAGGATTATATACCAATCTATTCATCTCCGGCAAACATGCTTCTGCCTTAGTTTCTGATAAAAGAGTAAAGGGTGTTTCCTTAACAGGAAGCGAAGAAGCAGGTGCAAACATTGCCATGGAAGCAGGAAAAAATTTGAAAAAGGTTGTGCTGGAGCTAGGCGGTAATGATGTGTTCATCATATTGGAAGATGCCGACATGGAAAAAACAGTAGAGTGGGCAGTAGTAGGCAGGATGAATAATAACGGCCAATGTTGTGTAGCCTCTAAGCGGTTTATCGCGGTGGAAGCTATAGCCGATGAGTTTATTCAAAAGTTTAAGGACAAGTTATCAAAAATGAAAGTGGGTGATCCAATGGATCCCGCTACCGAGTTAGGACCTCTAAGTAGCGAAGAAGCTGCCGTTCATTTAGCCGATCAGGTGAAACGCTCAATGGATGAAGGTGCAACATGTCTATTGGGCGGTAAACGTGCCGATCGTGAAGGTGCCTTTATGGAACCTACCATACTCACCGATTTGAAACCTGGCATTGCTGCGTATCATGAAGAATTATTTGGACCCGTTGCCTCTTTCTATGTTGTGAAAGACGAACAGGCCGCCATTGATTTGGCCAATGATTCTGATTTTGGTTTGGGCGCATCCGTATTTACCCAAGACATTGAACGTGGTAAGAAAGTAGCCGATCAGATTGATACCGGAATGGTATTTATTAACCATCCTACCTGGACACAAGCAGATCTTCCTTTTGGTGGAACAAAGCGTTCAGGCTTCGGTCGCGAACTTTCAGAGTTGGGGATACAGGAGTTTGTAAATAAAAAACTGATTCGTGTCAGTGACCTTAACGATCCATTTTAATTGAAAATCAGTAAAACGTGAGTCCGTGATGAATAGCCGCGACATAAGAGATAGAAGTTGAAAAGACGAAATAGAAAGAAAAAGATAAGGGTCTGAAAATGAAAGAAACGGACTAAGTAATAGCTCCTATACAAATTACTAAAAAGTTTATAAATAAAACTCAAAAGACATGATGCACAATGAAGAGTATGGTTATATGGGAATGCACTTCGGCTGGTGGATATTGGTCATTGTCGTAGTAGTTGTATTGGTAGGATCGGTTTTTAGGTCCGGTAAAAGAAGATGAGCCGTAAGAGTAAAATAAGGGTTCGGTAAGAACTTAAAAGTATAACTATGAAAAATAACCATAAACGAGGTATCACACTGGTGGTGTGCTGTCTAGTGAGCTTTAGTCAGGTTGCCCTGGCGCAGTCAACGTATTTAATTAGCGACTCAAAATCCAATGACATGAAACTGTCGGGGACATCGTCCTTACACGATTGGGACATGAACGCCCATGCCTTCACGGGAAAGGCCGAATTTGATTTTAAGAAAGACGATGACCAAATATTAGTCGGACTCAATTCACTAACCTTTTCCTTGCCTGTTATCAATCTAAAAAGTGACAAAAAGGGATTGGACAAAAACGCGTACGAAGCATTACATACAGGTAAGTATAAAAATATCGTGTATACTTTATTGACTGCAAAAGTGACGCCTCAGAAAGACAATAAATTTTTGGTTAAGGCCACAGGTAATCTCACGATTGCGGGAGTAACAAAGGAAACTGAAATGGATGTTCATTGTGTAGTCAATACAAATGGCACCATCACTTGTACCGGATCAGACAAATTGAATATGACCGATTACAATGTTAAGCCACCGACCTTTATGCTAGGCGCTATGAAGACCGGTGATGGCATCACGCTTGAATTTAATGTAGTCTATAAAACTCAAAAAGGTGCATAGTGCGCTTTTCAAATAGCTAACTAATTATCCAAAAATGAAATTAACTTTATTGATACTGCTTTCGGTTGTCTCTTTAGCATTACAAGCTCAACAACCCAGTCTCCAGTTTTTTAGATTAAATGATAAACGTGGTCTAAACATTTATGAAACTACGAAAGTGGATACGATACCCTATACGGGTGTTAAGGTTAGAGTAGGTGGAGATTTCTCCATGCAGTTCCAGGGACTAAACCAAAGTAATACCGCTAACACCCTGGTTGAATTGGGTACCGATTTTAACTTACCATCGGCCAATCTAAACCTCGATGTGCAACTGTTAGATGGTGTTCGCATGCATTTGCGAACTTATCTATCATCAAGACATCATAACGAAACCTGGATAAAGGGTGGACACATTCAAATTGATAAACTGGATTTTGTTCGTGAGGGATTTCTGGAAGGCGTTATGAAGTACACCACTTTCACAATTGGATTGGACGAATTTAATTATGGCGATGCGCACTTTAGAAGATCGGATAATGCCCGGGCGATTTATAATCCCTTTATAGGAAATTACATTATGGATTCCTTTTCGACTGAAGCATTTGGTGAAGCTACGGTTCAAGTAAATGGATTCTTGTTTGTGGTTGGTGTTACCAATGGTAAACTCAATCAAAATGTTGTTGTTACAAATAAATCTGATAATAAACCCTCGCTTTATGGAAAGTTAGGTTTTGATAAACAACTCAACGATGATTTGAGAATTCGTTTAACGGGATCTTTCTATTTGAACAAGGGTACTACCACTGGAACCTGGTTATATGGAGGCGACCGTGCCGGTAGCCGTTACTACAATGTCTTACATACACAGCCAGATTCGTTGGGTAATTCTCAGGGCTCTGATTTCGATGGTCGTTACAACGCACGCTTTACAAAACTTACCGCTTTACAAATTAACCCTTTCATAAAATTTAAAGGACTTGAATTCTTTGGTATTTATGAGCTGGCCAGTGGAAGTAATACGTTTACGCAGCCTATCGTTGATAAGGAAGGCGCCTTTACCCAGTTGGCAGCGGAGTTAGTGTATCGCTTTGGGAACGAAGAAAAGTTTTACATAGCAGGAAGATATAATTCAGTAAAAGGTAAAGCCCGTGAAAGTGCAGCCAGCAATCTTGAAATTGACAGATTTAATGTTGGTGGCGGATGGTTTATTTCAAAAAACATTTTAGCGAAAGCGGAATACGTAAATCAAGAATATACAGGCACTGCCTGGTCCGGAAGATTTGCGGGAGCAAAATTTAATGGATTTAATATCGAGGCCGCGATAAGTTTCTAATTCAAAGCGAGTTACCAACACAGAAATACATCACTTAAAACACTTTTTAAATGGAGAAATTAAAAAACAAATTCGCAATCATTACAGGCGGTGCGGGCAGTATTGGTAAAACAACGGCACAGCTTTTTTTAGCAGAAGGTGCCAGTGTACTACTGGTAGATTTAAAGGAAGAAGAACTAAAAAAAGCAGCTGAAGAACTGGGAAGCAAAGCTGTGCAATATTGTGTGGCCGATGTAACCCAATCGGCAGACGTTCAACGCTACGTTACACAAGCCGTTGATGCGTTTGGAAAAATTGATGTCTTTTTTAACAATGCCGGAATTGAGGGTGTAGTAAAACCAATCATCGATTACCCGGAAGAAATGTTTGACAAAGTGATGGCTGTTAATGTAAGAGGTGTTTGGTTAGGTAATAAATATGTGTTGCCTCACATGAAAGACGGAGGGAGCATCATCATCACATCCTCCGTTGCCGGATTGCTTGGAAGCCCCAATGTTAGCGCCTACATCACCAGCAAACACGCCAGTGTGGGTATTATGCGAGCTACTTCTGTTGAAGCTGCGCCCCGAAAAATTAGGGTAAACAGTATTCACCCATCGCCTGTGGATAATCGAATGATGCGTTCACTGGAAGAGGGATTTTCACCAGGGCATGGAGCCGAGGTAAAAGAACAACTGGAGTTAACCATACCTCTCGGGCGATATGCAGAGCCCATTGATATTGCAAAACTGGCTTTGTTTCTGGCCAGCGATGACAGCCAGTTTATTACTGGCACCACGCAGGTAGTTGATGGCGGGATGAATGTTCAATAAGAATTGAAATTATTAAAATAGACACGAGCCAAGATTATTGAGCTCTAATTA
>Ga0335394_10000611_pt1 | contig 38437 bp, 29 predicted proteins | sample MAT03_FD_205741 | JGI IMG/M metagenome (GOLD analysis project Ga0335394, IMG submission 205741) | Freshwater microbial communities from Lake Fryxell liftoff mats and glacier meltwater in Antarctica - MAT-03 (spades assembly) (version 2) ...
AGAGTTTCTTTTCGACGATCAAAAACGAACTCGTCCACGACGTGGAATTCGCAACACGCGCTCAGGCTCGCGCCGCGATCATCGCCAACGGATCCACTCGTCGATCGGCTTTGTCAGTCCTGTTCACTACGAAACCGTTGCCATCCTCAATCGTTTGGCAGCATAATCAAACCGTCCACCAAACCGGAGCAAGTTCACTCGCCGTCTTTCACGTTCAAAAGGACGCCGCCCGCCGGTGGGCCCTCGAAGTCCAGGTCGCGTACCGTAGCACCGTGCAGGCAAAGGACGCCCCAGTCTTGCGGTTTCACCAACACCATCCCGGGGTTCATCGGACGTACCGTGACACCGGATGCAATGCCGACCGCAGGCATTCGATCGCACGTGGTCAAGGTTCCCGTCGCCTGATTCGCCTGGTTGTAGGTGCCGTCCAGCAACCAGATGGTGTCGCCTGCCTTGGCTTTCGCGGCCGCCGAGCTGACAGTCAATAACGGCGCGGCCAGCGTACCAGGATTGCTGTCGAGGCCCAACGGGCCCACGAAGAACGAAAAGCCAGACGCCACATCCGGCACGGCTCCCGCGTCGGCCGCATCGATGATATCCGGCGCGGGTGGCCCATCGGCTGCCGACCCATCGGACATCCCGGTGAACCCAGGGTCTGCGTCGCCGAAGGGTAGTGAGGTCGCCTCTTCATCGGCACAGCCCACAAAAACGGCCGACAGAGCCGCCAACCCACACACCACACGGTATCGCACTGAAAGCATCTCGGATACTTTGAAAAATTCGGCCAGCATTTCTCGGGAGGCAGTTTGATCCCGATCGGCACATACCGCAAGCGGGCCGTGCTGACCCGTCACCATTTGTATCACGACCGTGGATGCTTTTTGGGACCCGGAACTCGGCGCCGTTTCCTCCAACGGCGGGTCACCTTCGCTCGAGAAAGTCTTCAACGTTCGAGCGCATGATGATGAGGGGATCGGCAGACCCGGGGAAAGCCACGGCAAATTCAGCAAGCGCTGCGTGGTGCCGATCTTTCACGTCTCCCCATGTGACCTGGATGGGTACGGGTCGGTTGCCTTGCATGACAACAAAGTCGACTTCGCCCTTTTCGCGCCAGAAAAAAACTTTTCCGTGAGTTCGGCGCAAATGGTGAAACACCACGGTCTCAAGCTTCTTGCCCCGATCGGGCATAGGAGTCGACAGCAAAGCATCGCGCAGTCCAAGGTCGATCGGATAGTGCTTGATCGGACGGACAAGGCGCTTTCGTTCAGAAAACGTAAAGTAGGGACACTGCAAGACAAGGTAAGAGTCTACGAATGCATCAACGTAAGTCCTCAAGGTGTCCGCGGTTGAATCCATGATCGCCGCCAACTTGCGAAGACTGGTTTCGGTGCCGGTAGACTCGAACAATGCCAAAGCAGCCGCGTGCAACATCGGGACTGATCGAGCGCCTACATGGCGTCGAACGTCGCGTTCGATGATGTCGATAAAGTATTCCCGAAGCAACGCGGCGGGATCGGTCAATGAAAGCGGGCGGGGAAACCCGCCGGTACCGACAAAGTCCTCAAGCGTTGCGCCGCCCGAAGCCATCTTGTATTCCGTAAAGTTGAAGGGAAAGAGTTCAAGCGTTCGGTGACGCCCTGTCAGTGCGGTGGCCAACCGCCCTCCGAGCAGCGCAGCGTTGGACCCGGTGACGATGAACCGGTCGCCCGTCGGTCGTTCCACTTTGCGATGAAGCCAACGCTCCCAACCTTGAATGTTCTGGATCTCGTCGAAGAAGAAGTAACGCGCAGTTGCATGTGGATTCTGCACCTGCGCGAACGCGACAATTTGGTCGAGCAACGCGTGATCCAACCCTTGGCTAAGGCGCGGATCCTCGAAGTTCATGAAGAAGCATTGGGAAGGATCAAGCGCGAAATGCTGGATGAGCTGCGCCAGCAAGGTGGACTTCCCGCACCGCCGAACGCCTTGGACCACCCACACGAGGTCGGGCGGCCAATCGGTCACGCAACGCAGGGCGTCTCGTGGCACTGTCGGGCACGGTGGTGCGTGCCAATAACTCCAGTCTCCAAGCACATTGGCTAAGAAGTCGGCGCCAAAAGTGGGCATGATCTTCATAGATCATACAAACCTCAAGAAAGTGTCGACAAGGCTCGACACTTTCTAAAACTGCCAGCCGGCATGCTCGGCCGATCGCGCAACCTCAGTTCAGTTGAATTTTCGATTTGTCGCCAAGCAACTGTATGAAGGTCGTATCGGAACAGGTCTCGAAGTTCCGCCGCAACGATTCGGGGGTCACGGCGACGATCCACGCATTTGTTTGACCCAATCCGGACAAATCCCATCCGCGATTCGAATAGAGCGCGGCGCGCAAAGCGATTTCATGCGATGTCCGGAACGCGAGATTGTGGGAAGTCGTCAACTCCCAACGGACTTGATTGGTAAGGTTCTTGTCGAAGCTCTATAGGAAAAGCTCAGGCAATGGGCCGCCCGGTACGTTGCCCAGCAAGGCGGGGTCGAAGCTACCAAATGTGCTGATATCGAAGCCGTACTTTTGGGCGATCGCAACCAGGATCCGATGATGGCTTGGCAAGGAGTTCTTTCCCTCGGATCCTCCTGCGATGTCATACACTTTGGTTTTGACGTACCGACCCGTCTTGAAAAAATGATTCTGTCCCCCGATGAGCAAGGTCGGGAAGCGATTCCCCATGTGTGCGGTTCCCCCGTCGCGCAGCCAACCCTGTGTATCGGTTCCAAAAACAATCAAGGTATTGTCCAGCATGGTGCCGTTGCCCTCGTCGATGGCATCCATTTTTTGCAACAGATACGCGAGGTGGCTCGCATACCACTCGTCGGTTCTTCGATAGCTGCTAACCGCTCTTGTCCGATCCGGGTTGGTGTCGTTCACCGAGTGGGCTGCCGGATGTCGTTCGAGCGGTTGACCGTCCGGGATCGGGCCATCATCGGCGTTGCCAAGTTGTAACGTTCCGATACGGGTAAGGTCGCAGCGAAACGCATTTACGAGCACATCCATGTGCGCGCGTATTGCGTTTTGTGCGGGTTGACCCACACGCGGGCTTCCTGTTTCACCAGCCGGTGCATTTGGCTTCGAACAGTTCGGAGCAGGGACATTCAAGCGCAGCTCAAGATCCCGAATGGCGGACAGGTGACTTTCTACTTTAATCTTTTGCGACGCTCCCAGCTTGCCATTGAGACGGTTGAGCTCGTCGCGTACGAGATCGACCACACTCTGGCGACGCGCTTTCAGTTTTGCAGCCTGAGCCGTATCCGTGCTTAGATTGCCGAAAAGGCGTGTGAATGCAGCCTGTGGGTTTTCTTCGGCCGTGATCGGTTGATTCGATCCAGCCCAGAATGCATGACGATGCGTCCCGGTGCCTGCTGCCACAGAAAGATGCAGTGACTTGTACGCTGTGTCGCGACCAATGCGAGCCGCCAATACTTGATCCAACGAAGGTCCGTCGGCGGGCTGCCAGCCGGTTGCCAGATCATTCGTGCATTCGGCATCGCGAGAATTTCCGGGCTTGGCACCGTTCGGTCCGAGCGTCTTGCCGCCCGTGAAGATCATCTTGATGCCCTTACCATGCGCATTGTCACAGATTTGATACGTGACGTTACTTACCCCGATGCCGAAGCAGTTGATGCCATCGATCATAAGCATTTTCTTCGACCACGGTTGCAGCGCCTTCAGCGATTCGCCCAGGGTGAAATTTTCAGTAAACGTGCCCGGTCTGACGAGATCGGTCTGCGTTTTCGCCGGCCAAAAGTATTCCTCAAGAAAGCCCATCGAGTGAAAGTAGAAAAGAATCCGCTTTGGCGGCGTCACCTGCCCGCGTGCTGCGGATGGGACGAACGGAAGCAAAGCCGATGGAAGGGCAACGCCAGCCACCCCGGCCAATACATTTCTCCGGGTAACCCGAGTGCGATTCATTGTGCTTCTCCATTGACGAGTCGGAACGATCCACTTCGAGCCATTGCGGCGAGCATTGCACGAAAGTCGCCATCCGAATCGATACCAGCTTGTTTGACTTGGGCGATCGTACACAAATCATCTTCTGTCGGATCGCGTCCAAGCGCATATCGAAACCAGTGCATCGCGAGGCAGCCTTTGACTTTTTCGCTCTCGGAAAGCGCCTGGGACAAGGCGCGCGCTCCAACCACGTCGCGATCAATATCGGAACCCGGAAGGCTCCCCGATTCGTCAAGCGTGACACCATTGATTTGCTCCCGATACTGCCCGACACCGTCGTATCGGCTAAAAGTAAATCCAATAGGGTCGATCAACTGGTGACACGGTTTGCACGTGGGATTCTTTTGATGTTCGCGAAGCAACTCTTGCGGACTCAACTTGTCCACATTTTCGGGAAGACTAAAGTCCACGTTTGCGGGCGGAGACGGCAGATGCTCGCAAAGAAAGTTTTCTTGGATCAGGATGCCGCGGTTGATCGCCGCCGACCGTTCATTGGTTGACGTTCGTGACATGACCGACAGCTGCGTGAGAAAGCCACTTCGGCGTTTGGGATCGAGGGGTGTTCGGCCATCTGCTCCGATCGCCGATCGGTTGACGGCGTAAATGATAGCGGGGGTGGGCGCCTCTGGATTGAGGTACGTATAGTCTGCCAACAACAGAGTGGATAACTTTGCATCGCCCTTGGAGAAAACTTGTTCGAAGAATTTCTCCGTTTCCTCGACTGCCAAGCCCATAAATTCGGATCCCCAGAATTTGTATCGAACTGCGTCCTTGCCGACTTCGCCGATCTTGTCGATCGTGCTCCACTGTCGGCCGAAAGAACGTGCCGCACGACCGAAGCGCGGATCGGCTGTCATTCGCCCAACCTGGGCTTGCAAATCGTCGTCCGACTGCAACTTCCCGTCTTGGGCTGCGGCCAACAATTCGTTGTCGGGCCCGGACTCCCACAACAAAAGCGCAAGCCGTGTAGCCATTTCATAGCCATTTAGCCGGGACGGCTTGCCGCTGACCGAGGATGCTCCAAACTCCGGCAGGTAAATGAGGTTCGGACTTTGCAACATCGCCTCAACGACAAGGCGAACGCCCACGTCGAATCCATCGTGGACGACCGAATCGAACAAGTTTTGAAACCCTTTCTTCTCGTCCACGGTCAGCGGTCGTCGGTAGGCACGCAAACCAAAGGTGTCGACAAAACGGTCGCGACACGCAACATCCGTCGCGCCAGCCGGTGTACACGGTCGAACTTTCGCAATCGCAAACCGGGCTGCCAGATCGCGCGCGGAGTCCTGATACTTCTCGATGTCCAGCTCGGTCGCCGGCACAAGGGTGTTCGCATCGAACGGCCCCGTCTTGCCATCCGGTAGAAAGCGCAGCAAAGGATCCATCTCAAGATCGAGGAGATCTCGGACCGTGTGTCGGTATTGAGAGAACGACAAACGGCGCAACTCCGATGCTCCCACGGTGGCGTCATCGACATTCGCACAACTCTCGACAGGCGGCAGGACTATGTCGCTGCCGATGCCGCCCTCGCCACCGTTTGAACCAGCGTTATTTTGTCCACCTTCACCGGAACCACTGCCGCCACCGCGATCGCGTGCGGGACCGCTTTTGCCACTGCAAGCGAGTGCTCCGGCCACAGCGGCAACAATAACAACAGCGCGCAGAGAAGCATCCATCCGCTGACTTTATGATTGATGTGACACGCATTGCAAGGCATCGCCCGATTCGTGCAAGAATCCGCCTCGAACGTGCACGTCCGGTCGCCGTTTGAAGTCGGCCCCTCGGGGCCTTGGATGACGGGACGACTTGCGGTTCCAATTTGATCCGATCGCCCTCGGCGGTGGCCACAGACGTGCCGTGACACGAATGATGCTGGCAACCGTAACCGACGGAACTCTGACCATCGATTTTCAGTCCGAAACCATCTTGGGCAGCATTTTGAGCGCGCTTGAGATCAAACCACACGCAAACTGAATGGCATCAGCGGTGGGCGCCAAGGTGCTTCATGAGCAGTGGCGTCAAGTTCACCGTCGTGAACGATCAGGCGATGGCGCAGCTCATAGGCACCCAGAACGACGGGTGTTTTGATGCACTGGCAACAATGGGGCAACTTATTTTCAACCTGCTACATAATCGTTTGAAATTTACCCACATGAGCACCGCCAATAGCCCAATGCCAATCCTTGAGTTCGTTCTCAAGAACTACAAAAACTTCAACGCCCGTGCGACGAGGGATGCGTTGATCGCGTACTGGGATCATATTGAGGGCGGCGGCAAGATGTTCTGGGCCGTCGCAGGCGCGATGTCTTCGGCGCAGCTTGGAATCACGCTTGCGCCTGCAATCCGCTCGGGGTTGATTCACGGACTGTCCGTGACGGGCGCCAACCTGGAGGAGTCGCTCTTTCGCCTCGTTGCGCATCACGGTTACAAGGATTTCCCCGAGTATCGCTATTTCACCAAAGAAGACGACACGAAGATCCTGAACGATCGCATGCGTCGCGTGACGGACACCAGCATCCCCGAAGATGAGGCTTTCCGCGCCGTCGAGAAGTTCATCGTGCCGATGTGGATGAAGGCCTCTGAAGGTGCCGAGCGACGTTTCTGGCACGAATACTTTTACGAGTTGATTCAAGCCATCGGCAGCGATCTGTACCAGGGCAATCCGGAAGAATGTTGGCTGCTCGCCGCCGCACGCGCCAACCTGCCCATCGTGGTGCCGGGTTGCGAAGACTCGACCTTTGGCAACATCTTTGCCTCGCACGTCAAGATGGGCGAATGCAACGCCAGCATCGTGAAATCGGGTCTGGAATACATGGGCGCGCTTTACGATCAGTACCAGGCGCTTTCGACCGGCACGGGCGTGGGCTTTTTCCAGATTGGCGGCGGCATTGCAGGCGACTTCCCGATCTGCGTGGTGCCGTCGATCAAATACGATCTCGACAAGCCGGTGAAGCCCTGGGCCTACTTCTGTCAGATCTCGGATTCGACCACGTCCTACGGTTCGTACTCCGGCGCAACGCCGAACGAGAAAATTACCTGGGACAAGCTCACCGAAAACACGCCAATGTTCGTCATCGAGTCGGATGCGACCATCGTGGCGCCCCTGATCTTAAACGCCCTGCTTGAGTGTAAACAGAATCCGGCAGCCGCCCGCGCATTGATCGACAAGAGCCGCGGATAGACGCCGACGTCTCCTTAAATCCGATCAAAGCCGATACTTTTTGATCTTCTCGTAGAGCGTCGACAGGGCGATTTGTAGAACCTGCGCAGTCCGCATCTTGTTGCCGCCACACTGCACTAGTGTTTGTGCGATCGCGGTCCTCTCGATCTCGGTCAACGACAGGCCGGCCAGGTTCGGCGGGCTGAACGACGGCGCACCGGGATTACTTTCTGTGGTTTCGATCTTGTTTTCCACGGCGGATCCCTATCATCCGCAATCGCGACGATAGGCGACGTTCCTGTGACGGTTTGGGTGCTTGGGCAGAAACGCCCCACCGCGCCAACACACCCGGCACCGAGTTGTTTCATTTACGCTGCATGTCCGCAACATCAACGCCTTGTGACGCGCCGATACTAACCACCATGGAAAAACTAATTCATCTCTCTGACCTTCACATTGGCCGGTCGCCGATTGACGCTCAAAGAGCACGGGCGTTCGTTCACGCAGCGACCGTATCTGGTGCAGAACACGTCATCGTCACAGGAGATCTCACCCACCGCGGTCGACACGAGGAACTGGCGAAGTTCCGTGAAATCTTCGAGCCACTTGCCGAGTCAGGTCGGCTTTCAATGATTCCAGGCAACCACGATCGGCTTGGCGACGATCTGCGCGACGAAATCATGTGGGGCCCAAGGGTGCAAGCCGAACGTCGCGAAGGCATGTACCTGGTTCGCGTGGACTCCACCGGGCCGCATAACCGCTCGTGGCTGACGGGACATGGCAGCCTCGCCGAACGCGATCTGCAAGAGATTGACGATGCACTGGGAGCCGCACCCGCGGGAAACCTGGTTGTTTTGGCACTGCACCACCATTTGCTTCCCCTGCCGCTAGACCACGCGGCGGAACTTGTTCCGTCTTGGCTCGGTCACAAGGCCTGGACCGCCGAGATCGACTCGGGGTACCACCTGATTCGTTCCACGCTGGGTCGCTGTGATCTGGTTTTGCACGGGCACCGCCACATCGACCGGGAAATCGTGCTTCAGAGTGATTCGATTCGCCCATTGCGAATTTTCAACGCTGGCAGCTCGACCGAGCAAGGTCGTATGCGGATGTTTAGCCACAAGAATGGCCACATGATAGGCCAGCCACGTTGGCTTCGTGCAAGCCCCAGCTATACAGCGGACAGAAACGGTGCGCGCGATGCCCGTACGTTGGGCAGCATGATGTGACGTTCGATGGCCCGCAGCGCGTCGTCGTTTCCGAACACCGCTTCGGGAACGATTCGACTGCGCAAGGCGTCGAGATCGTCGATAAAATCACGGAGATCCGACGCGCGCAGCTCTCGTGTTACGGAACGACCTGTCCCAGTAAGTTGCAGATAGTGAGCGTTTACCGCCTGCTCAAAGTTATTGGGCTCGGGGATGGCAAGCACCGGTTTTCGTAGATACAAAGCTTCTCCGACGAGCTGGTTTCCGGCGGTCGTTGCAACCGCCTCACAGCAGGCCAGATCCTCGACGAAGCGTCGCTCGTCGACCGCACGAAATTGAACGTTTCCGCGATCAGGGTGAACACCAAGTCCGTAGAGTTTTACCGGCATTCCCAGGGCGTCGAACGCCGAGAAAAGACCCGGGACCGGATGGCGTCGCATGTAGGCCAGCAGAAACCCATCACTTTGGGGTTTCACCGATTTCACCTCGGGCCGAATCAATGTTCCGATCTGTGTAACGTTTCGCACATCGGGTTTGAGCGGAACCCGATAGAAGGACGAAACCACCGTCTCAACCTGCCAGTCATAAAATGCACGAACAAAAGGCGCCGCCAGGTTCGCCTGATGACGCAACATCGTTGGCAAACTGGAAAGATCACTCACCACGAGGAAGTGTTGATGATCAAAGCTAACCAGGGGTATCCCGCGGATGCGTGCGGCGCGCGGTAAAATTGGCTCAAAGTCCGAAATCACCAGATCAGGCCGGTGTTTATCGAACATGGGCATCATCGCCGCTGCACGCTGCTGCATGCGCGCGATGTAGTCGGTATTCGACAACAAGGTTCCAAGGATGCGAACCCGCCCCTTGCGGTTGTAGGAGAATTTCAGGCCGGGGATCCGTTCAACCGTGATCTCGGTGTCCCTGTACACCGGTTCAAGCAGATCGTAGGCCAGATCAGGCGCGAAGATCACCAACTCGTGTTGGTGACGCAGGGCTTCGATGAGCGTCCGCGCCCGAGTTGCATGGCCTCGCCCCTCACCCGCCAGCGAATAGAAAATCGTAGCCAAAAATTCTTCCTCCACAAAAACTCTGCATCACGCCGGTGAAGAAAAACGTTCGGGCGTGAAACAGAAGGGTGTCGATTCGGTTTCGGGTCAGCGGCAAGCCGGAAAGTTGGCATCCGGAAACACTGCAAACACAATGGTTTCTGGCGCGAGGGCAAGCGTCGTTGCGTGATCCGACGGGGACGAAGCGGTGATCGTCGGTCGCAAGTCTGGCAGGGAGCCCTGCGCGTCAAGTCGCAGCAGCTCATTTCCAAGGCTCACCTCGGCGGCATCGATCGAGGTGGCCGTCAGCCGATACAGTTCCATAAAACCCGAAAGATCCGGAAGCCTAACCTCGGTGGTTTGGCGATCGTGAAGATTCATCAATAACAATGTGATCGATCCGTTGCCATCACCGGCGGTGCAATGCGCGTACACCCGAATCGGTCGCGTTGGCTCGTCAACCGACGCGGCCAATACCTTCGTCCCCATCAAGCGACGCCACAAAACGGTTGCCCAGTAGTCTGGGCGCGGACGCATGGTCGCCAGATCAATCAACGCATAGGCACCCCCGACAAGCGATTGTCGAATGACCACCGATTGTCCCTCGCGGGCCATCATGCCAAGTTCGTCCAGCCACCAAAAACTCGAGGCAAACCGATCTGAAAATCCCGGCTCACCACCGCATTGCGCCGATCCCGTTTCGCCAAGCCACATCTCCATCGGATGGCCGTTTTCGTCACGGGCCGATTCCACAAAGGATTCCCACCGTTTCACTTCGTCGAGCTGCAGAGGCGTCAAAAGATGTGATACGCGTGCCGGACTCGATGAAACTGGGCAACGAGACGACTGGGTTGGGTAGTAATGCCAACTCACGATGTCAACACCATCTTTCACCTCGGCGAGAAAGGGTCTCAGGAATGAAAGTCCTTCACCAACACCTGGCCAAAATGCAACCGCAGGACCCGCAACACGGACTTCCGGCGCATGGCTCTGCACCAGCTGCCGAAGCCGGGCCACATCGGCAGCATAGCGACGCGGCGTCAACCAGTGCGCGTACAGCAGCCAATAGGCATTGAGTTCGTTCCCTGCTTCCCACACTGCGACCGGATCGCTTTGCTTTGCGGCATGTTCAATGAGTGCCCTCGCCGATTCCGGATCCCAGTCGCCATTCTCATCTCGGCTTGCTTCGCCAAAATTCAGCGTAAAAACCAGCTTGTAGTCGATTGCGCGAACGAAATCTGCCAATTCGTTCCATCGCGCGGCAGTCAGGACCGACCTTCCGTTCGAGTCGACCGATCTCGCGTCGGGAGATTGCATATCGTAGACAATCCGGTCCGCATCGGTTCCGCCGACTCGTAGGTACGACGGTCCTATCGCTGTGGCGAGCAGCCGCAATCGAGACTCGTTCAGATTGACGCCTTTACCGTGTTCGGTAGAGCCTCCCCAAAACGGGGCCCCCACGACATGAGCGGTGTCGAGCGCGACCGAAAGAAACCGAACGGGTAGATCCCGCAGGGCCCGCGCTGTATCAATATGTACCACTGCTCGATCTGCCGCCCTCGGCATCTGGTATTGCAGCACGGCGTCGGCGGGGACAAAGGTAGTGGCCGCAAAAACCGCGATAAAAAAGCGCACGAAGCTGGGAGCGTGGGCGCCATCTGGTTGAAACACAACCAGAACAATGTGCCACGTTTGTGTCAACATCATACTTGCGTCACGCAAACGTCAACACGGTGTTTCCCAAGAAATTGGCTTTCATTGGCATGATCAGCCCGTGCCCGATGCAATTCGTTTGAGGCGACTCGCGCTGGTGACCGACGCCTGGCCACCGCAAGTCAATGGCGTGGCCAAGACGCTCGCGCGCCTGGTGGATGATCTGCGAACGAGAGGAACGCGCGTCTTGGTTCTTGCGCCAGATTCGCACCGAACGATCGGATTGCCATCCTATTCAGAAATTCGCATTGCCTGCGATCCCTGGAAAAACATCGGGAAACTTCGGGAATTTCAGCCCGACGCGATTCATGTCGCCACCGAGGGCCCGATCGGCGTGTTCGCGAGTGCCTGGCTTACCGCACGCAAAATGCGGTTCACAACCAGCTTTCATACCCGTTACCCGGAATATTTAACTGCGCGGTTCGGGGTTCCTGTTGAGTGGGGCTACAAGGCCGAACGATGGTTTCACAATCGCGGGGAGCGAACGATGGTTGGAACCCTGTCGATGTTGAAGGAGCTCAAACATATGGGCGTCGGTCGACAGCTCGTTCACTGGCCTAGAGGCGTCGATCCCGAGGCGTTCCATCCCCGATTTAGAAACGAGGCGCTATTCGACCTTCCTCGTCCAATCTGGCTGAACGTTGGAAGAGTCGCAGTCGAGAAAAACCTTGAAGACTTTCTGCGACTGGATCTTCCCGGGACCAAGGTCGTGGTGGGAGACGGCCCGTCTCGTGCACAGCTCGAAAAAAAATATCCCGACGTGGTGTGGCGTGGCTACCGCTTCGGAGAGGACCTGGCCGCCCACTATGCAAGCGCCGACTGTTTCGTGTTCCCTTCTCGAACCGAAACCTTTGGAAACGTTTTGTTGGAATCGCTCGCAGCCGGAACACCGATTGGTTCGGTCCCAGCCCCGGGGCCATCAGACCTCGTGCAAGAGGGTGTCAACGGCGCCATCAGCGAAGATCTGCGAGCCGCCTGTTTGAGCGCAGTGAACTGTTCGAGAGAAAGTGCGCGAGCAAGTGCGCTTCCCTACACGGTTCGCACATGTCACGACATGTTCGTATCCAATCTTGTCCCGGTGCACGACGGGTTTGCGCCGCTGCTACCACGGCGCTTCGAGTGCGCCGAAACGCACGCGGCATAGGCCTTCAAGCTGGCTCGGGCAAATGCAAAAGTGGTTCACCCATCTTGATACGTATTCCCTCCTCGACGTGGTCACACAACGCGAAACCGTCCGGAGCGAAAACAAGAATGGTCGAACCAAGTTCAAACCATCCCATTTCCTGCCCCTTCTTCATCGCGGCCCCGCACGGGATCTCGGTTGCACCCTTGTATCGCAGATGCAGCAGAACATCGAGGAAGTGCATTCGTATGCTGGCGACCAAAATCGATGCGACCGGCACCATCAATATCCGGTGTTGTCCCGGCTCGATGTTCATCTGAACCAGCGCACGTTCGTTCTTGCAAAAAAGCTTGTCCACCCGATTCAAGGCGATCGGATTCGTATTCCAGGTATCGCCCGAGATATACGTGACGTGGTTGACGGTACCGTCCGCGGGTGCATGAAACCGGTGGTACATACCCGCCGTCAGACGAAGCGTCACATAGCGGCCATTGCGATACCGTTCAACGAGTTCCGCGTCTCGCAACAGATCTTCGAGCGAGTAGGTGAACCCCTTGATCTGAAAGACCCGCGTTCCGTCGACTTTTCCGCACGAACCGACAATGGCGTCGCACGGACTGCTCAGCACGCCGGGATCCGCGTCGATAGGCCGGGCGTTTGGCTTCAGCGAGCGGATGAAACAATCGTGAAGACTGGCAAACGACGTCTCGGCAGACTCCGACAGATCAGGACGCGAAAAAAATCGCATCAATGCAATCGAAGGAATTCTGATGAGCGGATTTCGAATGCGGCTCCACCAGTTCATGAACTGCGTGACCGCCACGCGCGGAATACGATTGGTTATCAGGAAATTCAGGTCGTCTTGAACGGCAACCGAACGAACAACGGACTTTAGGCTCACGGTACGTTCTTTCTTTTAGGGTTTGGATTGAACACATGGACACAATGAATCTGACGTTACTCTGGGCGGCGTTTGGAACGACGGCCGCAACCTTGCTCGTTCCGTCGTTGAAACAACGACTGGAGCTCTCCAAGGCCAAACATCCTTCGTTGCGCGGCCATTCGCGCATGGCGCGCCGATTTGCCAAACTGGTTCCGTTTTACGAATACTCGGAATCCGAATTTTTCGTCACCGACGATCCGCCCGAAGAGATTGCGGCTCGAAGAAAGGCCGGGTTTGCCCGTCTCGCTGCACTTTTCCGCAGGCGCTTCGCGAAGTCCGCCGAAGCGACCACCGAGGCGGCCGAAGGGATCTCGGACATCCAGTTTACTTCCATCTATCGAAATCCTTTTCAATACAGCCACCACGTTCGGACCAACCTCAAAGCGGGAAGCTTCATGACAGCGTCGTCGGGCGTTTTGCTGACCGATCTTGACGGCAATCGCTTCTACGACCTTGCAGGATCCTACGGCGTCAACGTTTTCGGATACGACTTCTACAAAAAATGCATCGAGGATGCGACCAAGTCCGCCGGACAACTCGGGCCGCTGCTGGGGTTCTACCACCCGATCGTCATCGATAACGTGCGACGGTTGAAAGAGATCTCGGGCCTCGACGAGGTTTCGTTTCACATGTCGGGGACCGAGGCAGTCATGCAGGCCGTACGCCTCGCCCGCTATCATACGAAGCGCACCCACCTGGTTCGATTCTGCGGCGCCTACCACGGTTGGTGGGGTGATGTTCAACCCGGCATCGGCAATCCTCAGGTTGCGCGCGAAACGTACACGCTGAAAGACATGGATCCAGACTCGCTCCGCGTGTTGGCGAAACGCAAGGACATCGCGTGCGTCCTTGTGAATCCGTTGCAGGCCTTGCATCCGAATAGCAACGCGCCAAGTGACGGGACCCTTTTGACCAGTGACCGTCGCGCACACTACGACAGGGAAGCCTATACAAAATGGTTGCATGACCTGCGCCAGGTCTGTACCGAACGCAAGATCGTGCTCATCATGGACGAGGTGTTTCTGGGCTTTCGACTGGCCCCCGGAGGTGCGCAACAATACTTCGGGATCAAGGCCGACATGGTCACCTACGGAAAGACATTGGGCGGCGGTCTCCCAGTCGGCGTTGTTTGCGGTCGGGCTGACCTGATGAAACGATACCGTTTCGATCGCCCGGCCGATGTTTGTTTTGCGAGGGGCACGTTTAACGCGCATCCCTATGTCATGGCGGCGATGGATTCGTTCCTGCGTCGTATCGAAACACCCGAAATTCAGACCATCTATGCCGAGGCCGAATCGCGCTGGAACGACCGCTGCAAGGCACTCAACGCCAAACTTGAGGAGCGGAAAATTCCTGTTCAGTTCGAGAACATGCATTCGATCTTCACCGTTCAGTTCTCGACGCCATGTCGATATAACTGGATGCTCCAACACTATCTGCGCGCCGAAGGTCTTGCGCTCAGCTGGGTGGGCACTGGCCGTTTCATTTTCAGTTTGAACTACTCCGACGAAGATTTTGCCGAGGTTAGCAAGCGGTTCCTTGCGGCGGCTACCACCATGACCGAGGACGGATATTTCTGGTCGAACCCGGCGTTGAATGACAAGGCCATCAAACGCCGGGTCTTCCGAGAAATGTTGGCTCACCTGGGATGAGCGAACCAAGGTCGACTATGTCTCGGCCTTGACGCCCTCCATCGGATCGAGCCACTCGCCCTTGAACAGATGGAGGGGCGCCTTGTGGTAGATCATGATGTCGTGAAACGGATCCGTGAGGATCTTGACGAACCACACAAGGCCCGTCGTCACGCCTCGAAGAAAAAACAGGTGAACCGTTCGGAAGACGAGGCCAATACCCGCCAACACGAGCCAGGCCTGAGCGACGTTGTCCAGATAGCCGTACCAGCCGTCCTTCGCCTCCATGAGTCCGAATAGCGAAGGCGAAAGGTAGAGCGCGAGGGGAATCAACGCCCAGATTGAAAGCAAAACGTACTTGCGTCGCAGATTGTATCCGACCTTTACGTCTTCCTTGTATTGAAATGTCGCATTGTTGATGTTGTCGTAGGACTTCGGCTCGAAGAAAAAATGCCCGATCTGTCGGCTGATCATCGCGACGATCCAACCGAAGACCGCACCGATGACCGGCGACGTGAACAACATGACGTAGGTTGCGAGAAAGCTGCACGCGCTAAACAGGTGCAACGACTGGTTGACGCGGCTCTGGTGGTAGAAACGATGATCGTCCCACCGCTGAACACGTAGTTCTTCTAGAAATCTGCTCATTTCGACCTCACTTGGAGACAGTTTTTGATCGCCACAAAAGTCGCGGCTTTCCGAGATGTTCTACCGAGTCGGTGTGAAACGAAACCCACCTTATTGCGACGTTTTCTTGCCACATCTGCCACGAAGCCCCAAAGTGGCGCAATACAACCGTCACACAGTTTGTAGCAAACGGCCTTCCCTTGCGCACCGCGCTTTGAGACCCTGTCGCCAATCTCAAGATGCCCTCACAAAACCTGGTCGATTATTGGTGGTTCAGCATCAGCGCCATCGCGGTGCTCAACATTCTGGCCTGGCTGTGGGTCGCACGGCGATTCCACAAGGACCGCCAATCGGTCAGCCCAAAGTTCTTCGCCATACGCGGCTGGCACGTTTTCCTGTCGGCAGGCTACGTCTGGGGGTGCGCGTTCCGGTCGTTTCTTCCCAGGGCGGATGTGCAGCGCATTTGCCTGCTGGATTCCGCCTGGTCGAGCGTGGCGATCGGTCGCTCGGTGGCCACCGTCGCCGAGCTCTGCTTCGTCGCCCAGTGGGCGATTCTCCTCAACGAAATGGGCAAGCCGGCACAGAAGCGATGGGTGGTGCGGCTGTCGTTTTTGATCGTGCCGGCAATCTTCGTTGCCGAACTGTTTTCGTGGTACGCCGTTCTCACGACCAACTACATTGGCAATTCGATCGAACAGTCGATATGGACGGTGACCGTACTCGTGATTATGTTCGCACTCGTAGCCGTGCGGCCGCACTACGGGAAACTGGTCCGTCAGCTTATCGCTGGCGTGCTGGCGCTTTCGGTTTCCTACATCCTTTTCATGGTCTTCGTCGACATCCACATGTACGTTACCCGGTGGCTTGAAGACACCAACAACGCCAAGAATTATCTGACGTTTGCCCAGGGCTGGCGCGATGCCGTTCAGCGACGCGTCGTCACCCATTCCTACGACGAGTGGCGCGAAGAGATCGCGTGGATGACGCTCTACTTCGGTCCAACCGTGTGGGTCAGCATTGCCCTCATCCGTTCGCCGAGGTTTTCTCAGCAGCTGAACAAACCAAACTAGTTTGGCAGCGCGGGCAATCCGTCGGCGGCGTCGCGTTTTCGGATCCCCCATCCGTCGCACAAGCGCGCGCTGACCTGGAGTGGCGTACCGGGTCGCTGGCCACCCAGGTTGAATGCGGCCTGCCCGGCACCGGCCGAGGGTATGGGCTGAGAGAGTTTGTCGCCAACCCAGAGTGCTCCGATCACAGGATCGGCATTCTCGTCCGACACGACATAATCGATCGTCAAGATGCCGTTCAGCAGAGCGTACTGCACCGCGATGCGTGGAGAGCGGGCGTCCGCTGGCACGGGCCCGCGAACGGCCATCGCTGCATCCATTCCGGGGGATACCGTATTCAGCTTGCCTACAAAGCGCTCGAGCGTCGTTCGCTGCCAATCTTCGAGCAGACGACCTGGCTCGGGTGGCATCTTGGGCCGAGCTCCGGGCGACGCCGAAGTGATGTCGGCAAGAATGAGAGCCTTCGCCGCGATGAAAGAAGAGGCTGGGTCGAGTTTGGCGGCGAGCTCATCGGTCGGGTCTGCTTTACACAACGAAGCCGCATCCAGGAAGTCGAAGCGCCATCCTGCCCCGTCCTTTTCGGCGGTTGCCCCGTGACAGTGAAGGCATTGGCCCTGCAAGATTGGATAGACGTCGGACCAGGTTGGATCGAGGGGCGCTTCAGGCGCCGAGCAGTTCGCAAGTAAAAGCGATGAAAGTCCCCCCAACAATCGCACGATGTTCAACGAATTTTTCAACATAAGAGTGTCACATGAAGTAGTGAAGCTGCAAAAGGAAGGTGTTGAAGGTGACCGCGCCGTCGACACCTTGCACCCGATCCACAGCCTGGATTTCGGTGTGCGGATAGGGAAACCAGGACAGCGACGCCGTTGCGGCGCTGGAGCCCGTATCCGCGGTTGCGATGTCTCCCTGCAACCGCTCTACCCACCCGGTGAGGATGATGCCGCGAACCGGTGGGAACCAGGATGCCCCCACCAACCCGACAAACTGTCCGACCGCGGTAACACCGTCTGGAATCAGGCGCACATAGTTTGCCTCGCCCATCAACAACACGTTGACGGGTTCAATATGGAGTTTTCCGACCGCGCCTCCGATAAATCGATCGAATCCGGCATCCAAAGCGTATTTCGTTTGCAATCCGACGGCGGCTGTTTCATCGAGCAGGCGGTATTCGCCGTACGCGGCCACACCTGCCTCACGGGTCCCCGCCTGAAGGAAATCAGGACCGAACACGGTGACGTGCGCTTCCCATTGATTTTCGAGGTAGCCAGCGGAAACGTTGTACGTTTCCTGCAAGGTATTGAATCCGAGATCGCGACGGACGTAAACCAGGTGCTCGGCTAGGCGCAACCCAAAAGGTGCAAAGAACCGGCCCGCACGCGCGTAATACCCGCGCGCCTCGGGCTGCCAGGATACCCAGTGTTCCCGGGAGACGATGCGGCTCGAATTTTCTGGTTGGATATTTTCGGAGGGTATCGGAGCATCCGTACGACGGACTTGTCCCCTCACCCCGCCTATGGCCTGGAACGAAAAGGCCTCGAAGGCAAGGCGAATGTGTCCGTCGAGCTGCATCGGAAACACGGCAAAGGCGGGCTGCTCGGGCCCCCCATTATCCTGCGCCGCCAGCGCCAACCGCAGATCGGCACCCAATTTCACAAACGAAGGCAACGTGGCCGCGCCGTGCAAAAAACTGCCGTCGCCTTGCCAGGTCGAAAGATCGTCGCCGTCTGCATCGCGTCCGTAGTCGTTGATGAGACCGCCGCCGCCCGGCGCGTAGTGACACTGATTGCACCGAGTCGTTCCGGTCGAAAACTGCCACTGCGGATAGGCCTGCGCCGATTGCGCATGTCCGACGATCGCTGCAAACAGACCGAGAACTGCCAGCCGATGAAAATTCGATCGCATCAGCTTCCTCCCGGAGCGTCTTGAACGGCTGTCATGCCGGTGTCGACGACGGCGCCCGATCTGGCATCGACCGTCGGCGCTGCATCCACGGATGGCCGCGCACCTGCATCTGGCGCAACCGCACCGCCACAACTCGGCGTGAGATCGGAAGGATTCTGTTTTGCGCCTTGCAAGATCCATCGCTCGATGAGTTCGATGTCGCCGATCGGAAGCGGTCGATCGGGTGGCATTCGCTGTGCGCCACGCCCGCGCAACATATTGACCAATCGCGACTGATCCGGCGAACAGGGCACAACAAGGACACGTCCTGTTCGACACACCATCGCCCCCTTGTCGAGCTTGCACTCCGGAGGAACTGTTGGGCTCACCGGAATCCGAAACTGCGCGGTTTGAGCGAAGAGGCTGTGGTAGGCCACATCGGGCTCCGAAAGATCCAGTCCCGATTCCGCAGCGCCCTTCGAATGGCAACTTGCAGTAGCGCAGTTGGGCGCGATGATGGCGGGTGCGATGAACGCCCATTGCGGAGGACGCGCGTCGGTCTCGCCGCAACCGATCCCGATCAACGAGGCGACGAAACAACAAAGTGTCGAGCAGAACGCTCGTGGGTTTTGGTTGGTCATGGTTTGAGCGCGAACGAGCAGCGCAGCGCAACACGGGCGGTGTCGAAACACGTTTCGTCCTCGTATTTGGCGACGATCCACACGCCCGACACAGGTGTTTCGGTTCCGGCATCAAGCGCCTTGGCGCCGGTCCCCTTGCAGGTAAAATGGATACAGGAGATCGATTCGGGTTTGCAGGGCCACACTTCTGCAAGCGTCCCCGTCGCCGTGTGGCCCTCGTCGTTGGCAAGCATCCAGGTCAACCGAAATGGAACGGGGTTCAGAGCGGTGACGACCGACGACGCCAAAGCGTCGCCGACAACCGGATCTGCATCATGAGTCGAAGCGTCGGCCATGCTCGCATCGTCGACCATTCTGGCATCGTCGGCCATGCTCGCGTCGTCGGGCATGCTCGCATCGTCCACGGCGGGCGGAGTCCACCAGGCGGGCAATAGTTCGGCGTAAAGGAAGGTGCTGTCGCCGAGCGCGAGGGTTTCGGGGGAGCTGTAGACAACCTTGATTCGCTTGGTCGTACAATTCGGTAGCAACGTCAGATCAAGGGCATCTCCTGCGTCGAACCCGGCATCCAGGTTCGGGCCACCTTGATCGGCGACACAGGCACTTTGTAAATAGACTCCCACCAAGAGGGAGAGCAACAAGTTCGTTTTCATGGCGGCCGCTCGTTCGCACGTCACATCGCTGGACACGGACCGCGCGACTTCGCTGCGATCCCCACCGCGTTCGCTCGACATTCGGTGCTGTAGGCGAAACCGTCACAGCCGCACACGGTTCCAAATCCAACTGGGCACGCCGGTGGACGAAGCTTGCAATAACCGGTTCCTCCGGTTTGCGCGCAGCTTGCGCCGATCTCGGTGAAGCAAAACATTTCGGTATCGGCGCAGCGGATGTTGGTTGGGCCGCCACAAACCTGGGGGATACACGCGCCATCGTGATTGACGGACTGACCGGCTGCTGTGGCTTCACAGGTGCTGTTGTAAGTCCTGCCGTTGCAGCCGCAAACGGGTTGGGAAATCTGCGGACACGCCACGGTCGGCGCGCTGCAAGTCCCAATCCGCGCCGCCTGGCCACAAGTACCTGCATTGTAGAGGCAAAAATAACCCGCACTGCAGGTTGCGCCCGCGGTGCCACCACAAGTGCAGGCACCCTGACGGGCAATCGATCGACCGCTTCTCGCGGCCTCACAAAGATTCGCATACGTCACACCGTCACAGCCGCAAACCGGGTCATAGTTGGGCGCGCAAGTCGTTGGCCTGTCGAGACAACCACCCGACGAATCGCCGCACGCGAGAACAAAGCACAATTCAGAGCTGGAACACTGATTCCCACTCGGCGAACAGATCTGTGCGAACTCGAAGCCGAACTCGATTTCGGCGACGCCGTTTCGGCGAAGTACAAGTCTTACGATCGACGTTGTCCCGGGCGCCAACAACTCGGGAATCGGATCACTCTTCCATTCAGACGGGGATGCGGGTGAAAGCAAGAGGCACGCGGTCGGAAATGCTTCCGCCGTGAAGGTCACGTTGCCCGTGGGCAGTCCCGACAGACTGAGCGAGGCTCTTTCGCCCGGAACGGTATCGAACTGATGCATCGAACTTCGATCCGATCCCAAAACCGTGATGCGAATGCAACCGATTGAAGACGGGACCTCCTGGACTTCGACCAGAGCACGCGCTTCGGACGAGACCTGATTTGGTGTCACGCTATCGGTATCCTCGGGCGCGGGCGAACATCCCCCCACGAGTACGATTGCCGACAAATATAAGGATATGCTAACGGGGCGACCGATGTTTCCGGAAACCATATGCGGGAGTAGACCACGCTTCCTATTCAGGAATAGTTACAGTTCCGGGACAACAACATAAAAAAAAGGGGAGCCCCTTTTAAGGGCCCCCCTCGCTTGATTTCCGATTTTCGGAAGCCCCTTGGGGCTAGTTGTTGCGGTTCGTCAAGGTGGCGAACGCGCGGGTATCGATCGTGCAATCAGCCGGTGCGGCAGAGGAGCCGCACGTGGCCGAGACCGCAGCACCGCGGCAGATCGCGGCAGGCAACGGAATGTACCCTGCGTCGGTACAGGCCGTCGTCACCAGGTTGCCCGTCTGGCCAACATTGAAGAACTCCTGGGCGATGCGAACCTGAGCTTCGCAGTAAGCCTGAGTTCCGCCACGGTCCACGCAGTCCAGCATGATGTTCTCGAACCCGCGGATGGCATTCATCCAGAGGTAGCGCGAGAACTTGTAGGCTCCGGTATTGATTGCGTCGTTTGAGGGCTCGACACCATCGATGAGCGCGGGCTCGTTGTCGAGATGCGCCGTTTGACCAGCGTTGAACGCAGCTTCACGACCGGCGAAACCGATGGTGCAGCGCGACTTCGAGGTCAAGCAACCGATGTTGCGCGTGGCGTCCGCCTCGGTGCAAACGTAGTCCGATGGACCGAACACGGTGCCCGAGGTGAACAAAGCACCGTTGTTCAGGTTTGCCACGTTCTGACGGAACATTGCGGTGTACGGCATGCGGCGGGTCGAGCCGTCCTGGAACAGGATGGTTCCGGCTGGCGTCGTATCATGCACCACGTAGTTGTACGAACGGCCGTCCGTACCAGTGGGGGCGCTGGGGCTCGATTGACGGGCGCTGGTCAAGCAATTGAAAGTCTTGAACGAACCGCTTGCGAAGTAGGGGAACTTGCAACGACCTGCAGACGGCTTGGTACGGTCCGGGCAAACCGGGAGTGCCGTGTTGATGAACTGGTTGTAGTCGAACAAACGTTGACACTGGTGGGTGGGATACGGATTGGCAACCTGGTCGGTCGAGCGAATCGCGCGAACCACGCCGAGGCTTCCGTCTGCACCACAGAGATCATCCTCCGCTGCGCAAAGCTTGCGGATCGGATCGCCGTTCGTGTACAGCGGCTGGCCCGCTGGGAATGGCGCCGAGACAGCACCAATGTGCGTCGGAAGCATGCCTTCAACTTGACCGCCGTCGCAGAAGATCTGGCGATTCGCCGGCGGCATGATTGTTTGTGTGATTGTTCCGCTAATCAACGATGTTCGGGAGATCAGGGTATTTCGTATTATTGGATCATCATCAACTATCTCAACTGCCGCGCTTGAAATACCGAGAATTTCCAGGAATGCCGTTGCGGTGCCTGACGCGTCGTCGAGTCGATATGCGTGGCGAAGACCACCGGGGCACCCTTGGCTGCTTGCACAGGCAACGCCTTGAAAAAGTTCTCCCCAATTGGCGATGATGGCAGCGCGATGGTTGCTGCCACAGCGGGTAACACGATCGGTTTGCCAGCAGCCCGAAACATTGTCGTGCGTTCAACCTGTGTACAAGAGGCGGAGCGCATCTTTCCAGTCTACAATCTCGTAGTTGGTACTGAGCAAGCCGCTCGAACGGATGCGACCAACACCGTGGTTGACGAAGGTGCTGCCGGTATTGGGCGTGGTCGACGAAGCGTGAAACGCAGAGCAGGCTCCTGAAGTATCGCCGAAGGCACCAAGCGAGTTGTTGTTCGCAACGATGACGATACCGTCGGCACCGAAGGCAAACCCCTCGGCCTGATTGTTGGTCGAGAGGCCACCTTCGATGTTGGGATCGTCATCGCAAATAAAGCCCTGCAATGGGATCGACATCGGTGCAATTTCCTGGCAGCCCGGATTGGTTTCTGGCAAGCCATTGCTGTCGTTCGGACCACACGTCGGCTCGGGCCACCAATTGGGCGCACCGGAAAGTTGGCGCTCACCACAATTTGAACCGCAGCCCTCGTAATTTGTGATGCCCGCCGCCGCAGAGCCGATGCCCAATAGAACGTCGTCCATGACCTTGTTCAAGGCATCCGAGCCCGAAAGCTCGGTCGGTCGTCCGCGGGTGGTGTCGATAAGGTTGGGGTTTTGTGCCTTGGCTGGAGATGTCCCGAACGCGAGCGCCAACCCCATCACGGCACCCGTAAATCTCTTCGTAGCTCGAATCATGGAATCCACTGTAGCGGACTTGAACCCTGACTTGGTTACGATTGGATGACGGCTTGGTGTTGAGATGGCCAAGGCGACCCGCGTGTGGCTCAGGCGGTGGATTCCGCCGTGACTTCCGGCGCTCGCTTCCGGCGCAGCCAAAGGAAAAGACCAATGCCCGCGAGGGCAGCGACTGCAAGTGCGATCGGTACAGCCCGTGCCAGCGACGATTGGGGAAGCTCCAGCGCTTGCTGGGCGCGCATGGATTCAATCACGGACTGCGGAATGGACATCGAGGGGGCTTTTTGCAGCAACGCTTCTGCCTGTTTTCGGTCCTTGATCATCACGGCGTGCGCCCAGGAAAACGCGAGGATCCGGGCCCCGTGCACCTGCAGCTTGCGCAGCCGCTCGACACAGGCATTCAGCCGTGGCGCGTCCTTCAAACGAAGAGCAAACCGACACTCAAGGAACTCGACCTCGGTCTCAACATGCATGACCGGACCCGCTGCGATCTCGTTCTTTTTTTCGAGCTCGCCGAGAATTTCGCGTGCCTTCCTTTCCTGCATTGCCTTGATGGCCTCGACCAACTCTTCCCGTGATCGTTGGCGCTCGTTTTTTTGCTCGGGCTCGGGTTCGGGCGCTGATTCGCTGGTTGGCTTGCCCGGATCGGGCAGGGGCTGCGGGTTCGTGGCGATGTATTCACGCAGGTGCTTCAGGCTAGCCTCGACGTTGCGCACGTCGAGCGGCTCGATTCGTGCGCCTTTCAACGTGTACTCAATGAACCGAATGTGATCGATGACCTTCGCAAGCGGCAACGAGACGGCGCGCCCGCAATTGCCCGCTGCAACGTCGTATCGGCCGAGTTTTGCGTAGGCGATGCATAGTCGGCTGAACGAAATTCCGGCGTCGGGAACCGCGAAGCCCATCGCCTCGTAGAATTTAACAGCCGCTTCCCAATTTTTCTCCTTGAAGGCTCTTTCGCCACGGGCGATCAGGTCCTGCAGGAAGTACGAAAACTCGATCGGATCGGTGTTTCTTTGGTCAACCGAGGGGATGCTGGCCTTTGGGTTGGCGTCGTTGACCTTCCACTTCGTGGCCAGATCACTTTCGTCCTGACCAAACGCCTGAAGGGGATTGATCGCCAGTGTGAAGACTCCGACCAACAGAAGCCAGGTATGTGTGTTGCGCATGAGATCCAATTTCCTGATTTGTTCTGACCTACTTGGGACCGAAGCAGGCGTTCATACAACTCTCGATTTTTAAGTCGTCCACTCCGGCTGCCTTGAGGTGTTCCGACAGGGGGAAGTTTGCCCTCGTACCCACCGCCAAGCCCATCACCACCACCGCTGCATACTGAGCGGGAGGCCGACCCAGACCGGGGGTGAAGTCATAGAACTGTCTTATTAACTCAGCGTTCAGAGGCTTATTTCCGTGTTGGATTTCGTACGCTTCCAAATATTCAGTGGCACACGGCCCTTTCGGGACAAAGTCGGGCGATTCGCATACGTCTTGTTCTTGCGTAGACAGATCGAGCCCGCAATAGCAATCAATAGAAATGCTGGTTTTAGGGATTCGGTTCATGAAACAGTGATTATCGATATGACAGGTGAGAAGGTCGAAGCACTCCTTGATATCGATACAGCCCTTCTCAAAACCAGGCTCGTCCTTGTTTCCCTGTAGAACCGTCTTGTACGGCTCGATACCGTCCCCGGCGAGCAACATGCATTCGATACACTCGCCGAGTCCTGCCACCTTGCAATCCGCGCCACAGGTGGTGCCGTTGGGTGGATCGCATTGCTCGCCTTCCTGAACAACGCTGTTGCCGCAAACCTTGTACTCGCAGGTTGAACCGCACCCGCAGCTGGTCGGGGTGGACATAAACTCCGCCATCGAACAATTCTTGCCGGTATTGGGCGGGTCGCATTGTTCCTCAAATTCGGTTGCGACCTTGTTGTCGCCACAAACGAACTCTGCCTTGCAATTCGCATCACAACCGTCCAGCGACTTGGTATTCCCATCGTCACAGTCCTCTCCAGGTTGAAGAAGTTTGTTGCCACATTGAAGTAGAAAACAGTTCTTGTCGCACATGACCGATCCATCGCATTCCTCGAACGAACAGCCGAGGCCGGTGGGGGTCAGTGAATCATTGACGCCTTTGCTACCCCTGCATTCCACGCCCTTGCTCCCGATCGGCAATCGATACCCTTCGTAAAAGGCTTGGGTCCGCTCTTGAACAATATTGTTTCCGCACTCAGGATTCGACAGGCACTGCGCACGGCATTGGTTCTCTTCGCAAAACCGCAGATCCCGCAGAGACGCGAACACGGGGTATTCTGCGACCAGTCCGCCTACTCGCGACATGATTACCGAAACGTCGCGCGTTTCAAGCGCAGCTTCGACCTCGTGTCGACAACTCCCGTTGGCCTGGCCGGGGATGATGCATCCCAGACCAGAGCTCCCGCAGAAACAATTTTCGAGGAAAGGACCTTTGCCGCCAAGACCATCCCTTGCCGAAATCGACGTTGCTCCCGCGCATCCCGACCGCTCGACGCACTGGCGAAGTTTTCCAGCCAAGACGTTGCGAGCGATGCCTTTGCCAGGCCCAGCGGTTGCAACCCCCGACAACTCAAGCGCCGCGGTGAACTGGGTTCGGCAACTGACGAGCGAACAATCGTCGCACTTAGATCGTTTCGTGCAGATTGGAGAACAATTGGATGGACCCGAGAACGTGGACGAGCCCAGATCGCACGCTTCTCCCACCTCAAGCTTGCCGTTGCCGCATGAGGAGATTTCTGTCCGGCAGATCGCGCTACATCCGTCACCGCGAGTGCGGTTTCCATCGTCGCAGGTTTCTCCCGTATCGACGATACAGTTTCCACAGTTCGGATTGAACGAACCAGAACGCAGCGCGGCGTCATCCCAATATGCCAACCCGGTTTGCCCGGGTGCTACGATTACGCCAAGCTTTATCGACACCGATACCACCGCACCCGGCGACCCCAGTGAGTTTGTATCGATATCAAGTTTGTATGGCAGCCATTTGCCTGCTTGCGGGCTGGTTGGTGCGGCCCCGGGTCCACCCGGCACTGGCGATCCTGAGCAGTCCGTGCTTGGATACAACAATACGACGGGGAAGGCCCGCGTTCCCGCAGGTTGACCGATCGAGTTGAGGTAGGACGCCTCGAAGGTGTAAGTGTCACCGGATAAAATCGTTACACAACGCTGGATACCGTCTACGCTGAAGGTGGGTGCCGTCAGGCTGGCCTTGAACGAAACGCGTGCCGAGCCCGGCTTTAACTCTCCCTGTCCACTGGCGAAGGTCGACGTGACAGCCGGCCCACTGGACCAGCCGGCAAGATCGGCGTCGAAGGCTCCGTTGGGAACCAGGTTTTCCAGTGCAGGCCCAGTCACACCTGCATCGCCGACGCCAACGATGGGCTTGCACTGATCACCGGTTATCGGTCCCTGATTTGCCGCCAGTCTGCAGTTGTCGACACATGTTGACCCGTTCACCGGATCGCACTGCTCTCCCGAGGCCTGATCAACTTTTCCGTCGCCGCAGAACGGCTTTCTGCGGCAGCCAGGGGTACAGGTGGTGCTTAGACCATTTTCGTCGACCGGTGTGTAGATCGGTTCGCACTCCTCGCCGATCTGCCGATCCAGCACGCCGTCTCCACATTCACGACGACAGTTGCGGCAGCCGTCCCCATTGATGGCGTTTCCATCGTCACACTGTTCGCCGGCCGAGACGTCTATTTGTTTATTTCCGCACGTCTCGATCACCAGGCCACAAACATCGTTGCAACCATCTGCGCCAGGGGGATCGCAGGCTTCACGGTGATCCAAGATGCCGTTTCCGCAGATTTCTCTCTGACAGATATCACTACAGCCGTCGCCCGAAACTAGGTTCCCATCGTCGCATCCTTCGGCCGGCCCACCCACAACACCATCACCGCATTGGACAGTGTTTTCATCTGGATCAAAACAGACGGCCGCATCGCAAACCACCGCGGTTGCAGTGTCAGCCAGAACAACCCTCAAAGGATGAGGTGGCGCCTCATTGTCACCGCAGCTGGTAAGGATTAATACGATCATCAATCCCCGGAAGCGGGCGCCGGTTTGGGTTTTCCCCTGTCGTCTCATTGTCATTTGGTCTGATTGGTTGGCGTCATGGTCGCGTCGCATTGCTCAAACGTAGGACGCGCGGTCAACTCACCACGGGACGCACCCTGCATGAAGTAGAACGCGGCCACTCCGGCATTCATGGCTCCTTTGAGCGTCCATTTTTCGCTAAGTCCGTTGTCGAGAGGAAGTCCTTTTAACGCGTAAACGTTTCTCCCAAAGGCCTTTGTCAACATGGCAGATGGGCAGAACGGCATCATGTTCTGCTTCTCGATTCCCGCAGCATTGAAATACTCGATAGCCCGCAGCTTGCTTGCACCATCCTGCGGCGAGACGCACCAAGGTAGTTTGTTTGTCTCCTTGATGCCGTTTTCGACGTCCCCTGAAAAGGTACCGACAGGGTGGTTTACCGGATAGACCCAATTGCCGTTGGCGTCTTTGGCGCTGAAAACCTCTTGGAACCCGTTCGGCTCGAACACAGTTTTTCCGTCAGTTCCGACCTTGAATACCCGAACCACTTTTTGGTTGTTGGAACTACACAGGTCGTTCCAAAGGTCGAAATGACCTGTTCCCAGCAAGAAGGATTTTACGAAACCGGGATCTAGCGCGAGCGCCATCTCATTCGATTTTTCAGGCTTTCTAAAAACTCTCCACAGCGTATTGAGTACTTCATCGCAGGTGGAAACAGCGGACTGCAGCATGTTGGCATCGCTGGTCGACGAGAGGCCCCCTCCAACCTTTGGTGCGCCGCCGTAGAAGGGACTCGTCGATATAAGATTGATTGCGATCGGGGGAATGATGGTTTCAGTTCCTCCGAGGCCCATAAAAACTGCATACCGTGCTGCCCATTCGTTCGGAGTGCCACCGCGGCCCGCTCTGGAGAATTCACTCTCCAAGTATTGTCCCGGGGCAGCCAAGGGTCCGAAAATTCCGTCCCGCAAATTCGCAACACGCGATTGTCCACCAGTCAATTCTAGAATCGTCGTTGCCAGGGGACTTCTAGAGTCGACGTCGCGTCCGTGGCAGTTCAAACAGATTGCCCGAAACACCGCTTCGCCACGACTTTGTTCGTGCACCTTGAGGCTCTCCTTGGTGCTGTCGTCTCGGAGTGTTCCGTCTTTGTGATTGCGGTCAAAGTACCAGTATTGCCATTTTTGCGGGACACCTGCTGACTCCATCCGTAGCTGTCCAAGGGTCTTGGACTTGCCTGCGTCGGCGCTGACTTGGCAAGTGTTGCTCCAGAAGCCAAGTGGAATGGGCTGCGTAGAGAACACCTCCATTTCTGGACTCAGATAGAGGTTGGACAGCATGTCCACGACTTTCTTGAGTTTGTCCGTCAACTTGATGGCAGGATTTCGGTCAACCAGAATTGCTTTCCAATCGGTGCGTCGCGGAACCCAACGTCCTGGGGGTTCAGTTGTATCGACCGGGACCCAGTGTGCGTGGTCCGGCACCTCGTCAAACAAATAGGTCGCCAAGGGATTGACGCGGGGTCCGTTGAGCGTTCCCTTGTCTATTGGCGCAAGCTGGGTAGTCGACTGCGCAACCTGCGGATCGATAATGTCGTCGTCGTCTGGGCAGTGCTGCGCGGTGAGACCTTTGCGAAATGCTTCAATGCGTTTTTCGGCGTACTTGACCGCAACATCGTAATCGTATGACGAAAAGAATTCGGATGGCAGGATGCCCAGTGGACGGAACGTGGTTCCCTCGTACGGTCGATCCCCTGGCTTCACCTCTTCGTACGGCTGCTCCAGTCCGTTCAGCATTCGGTTGACGCTATCGTCACCAAATGTCGGCGGACGGAACAGCTCCCGTTCGATCTTGTCTATTCGGAGGCCCGGTACCTTGAATTTCGGAATGCTCGGAATGCTGATCATCCATTCCGCCATGATCTTTTGGGCAGAGCAATCAAAGCCCGGCACGTTTCGAGGCATATGGATGAAGATGGCATTGTCTTCTTCATAAGTGAATGGAGTGTATACGTTGCGCCAGATCAGACTCCGCCAGGGGCCCACATATCGAAAGATCCCCATGTTTTCTCGAAGATCCAATTCGAGAGGGTTATCCGGCGGATTCCACAACAGGCTTTGCGGGTCTCCGTCGTGATCCTTGGCTGGAAGTGGCAACAGAAATCCAAACTCCTTCACCTTCGTAGTGGTGGTGCCAAGGTAGCCGTCCTCGGCTCCGAAGTCGTAAAGAGCCGGTGTGATGTACGGGTGGCGCATAACTTGCGCTGGTCCCACCTTTGCGCGCGACGAGTACTTTTCAAGCGGGAACTGAAACACACCTCCGGTGTCGCTCGGGTACATATTGAAACTGGCCAGTATCGGATTCTGAACGGTCGGGAAACCGGTTGGATTGTGGCAAAAAGCACAGTTGCCTTTCATGTACCCCTGCGCCTTCAACTCGTAGTCGTTGCGCGGCTTTCGCTCTCCCTGTGAGTCCTCAAGCTTCGCGCTTCCCGGATCGATACCCTCCACCACGCCGAGTTTTGTCAGACGTTGCAACTGCTCCAGCTCGTCCTCCGTCGGCGGAGCATGGTTAAATTCGCCACCTTCACCGGTGTTGCGGCGATCAACATCCCAGGGTGTAAAGCCAAGAATAAATGAATGGTTTTGCGAGCCCATGTGGCATTCGACGCAACGTTGCTGACTGGGAATGGCGTAGTGTCGGATCTTGCCCGAAGCCGGGTTCGCCAGTTCCTCATCGGTCATGTACGCGCAGGTCGCACGATTCATGTCCTTGCTGATGGGATTCTTTTTCGGATCGCGGGTCACCGATTCGTCTGTGATGTAAGGACACAGGCGATCGGCCCAGGGCTCAAGGCTGCGCTGCGGATCGGTGACCTTGCGCGCCATCTTCTCGTCTTTGTCCCACGCATAGACAATCATCAAGGAGCGCACTTCATACGATCCGTTGGGCACTTTCTCGTCAGGTCGTGATACGATAAGCCGCGTCTCGATCTTTCGGAAGCCAACCTCACCATTCTTGTCTGTGACCTTGCGCAAAAAGGTCTTGTAAAAGCGGGTGTTCGCGGGAATATCGAAGTCCTTGATGGCCGGGTTGTAACGGATCTTCTTTCCCATCGGGACCCGCACGTAACGCATCTTCGACGCGTTGTCCGAGAAAAGCGTGTAGGTTGGCGCGTAACTGAAAACGCCACGGCGAGCCAGCGCCTCGGAGTCGAGGGTCACGAGATCGGTTTCGACCAAAGTGTTCGGAAGATCGTCAAAGTTTTTTGCTTTTGCAAAGACGTTGTCCCGAGTCGCCATTTCATCGGCCACCGGCTTCATTGCGGGCGTGGGAAGACAAGTCCCGATGTTGGTCAACGTCGAGGCAAGACGCGGCGAAATGTCGTACGGATTCTTGGGTAGATCTGAAATGACCGGTGCTGCGGGTCCGGGATCGCGATTGGCGACCTCGAACGAATCCGGAAAACCGGCTTCCTCCCAGGCCAAAAGCTTTTCGCCGAGTAAACGAACTGGATCATCGGTACGGCGTTTTGAACCGTCGCCGCTGCCCGGTGGCATGACCTGAGCGGCGTTCGCCGATTTGATTCGTGCGTTGCTGGTGCTGCCAAGATCGGGTCGCTGGTGGAAGGTCGTCTCGGATACCGTAAACCGGTCCGGCGAACGTGCCAGCGGCGCATCGTTCCCCTTGCTGGCACCGTGACACGATGCCTGTCCACAGCTCGCCTTGAACTCGGCGAAAAGGCGTATCCGTGTCACGGTCGTTGTGGTCGGTTTCTCGACGCCGGGTCCCGTGCCAATCTCCAAGGCGATGATCGCCTTTCGCGCAGGCAGGCTTTCACCCTCGACGGGAATACAGGCGCTGTTGTTCTGTGGCAGGGGATTGTTGACTTCGTTGTTGACGGGTTTGGTCGACGGCAAATCGTATCCATCGAAGGGTCCAAGCGGCGGCTTTTCATTGCAGGCGGCCGCAGACAAGAGCAGCAGCGTGGCAATCCCAAGACGACTACCCGGGCGCGTTGCCGACGGGGTGAGAAGGATCCGTCGCATGTTCAAAAACACTCGGCAGGACAGGTTTGGAAGGCTGAATCAACAATGATGGTCGCCTTCCCCACCGCGTAAACGGGATCGAAATAGCGACCAAGAACCTCGGCGTTCGAGGCGTTTGTGCCGCCCGCGGCTCGCATCTCCGTTGCGCAACGGCCCGAGGGCACCGTCGATGGAGTTTCGCAAATGTCGATCGCGGCCTGTGTGTCGCCGCAGTAGCAAGCGACCGGTGCGATGGCCGTCCAGCAGGTGGGATTGTCGAGGATACATTTTCGGGCGGCGTCGCAAAGAGGGTCCGCCTTGCAGACTTCTTCGTTGTACGTCCCGACCTCCGGGATCATCGAGATGCAGCTTTCGCACGCATTGCCCTGCTGGGTCTGTTGCGTGCAGTTGACACACTGGGCGGTGGAAGCGTCACACGTTTCGGGGGCCTCGACGATGGCGTTCCCGCAGGTTGGCGTGATCTGGCACGAAGCGCTGCAGACCTGGCCCGTCATGAGGCCTGCGGTCCCATCGCAGATCTCGCTGGTTTGATTGACCAGGCCATCGCCGCACCTGGGCGTCATGGATGATCCCTGGCGAACGCAAGCGACGCACATCGGGTCGGCCACGTCGTCGCATTCCTCGGGAAGTTCCACGATGGCGTTCCCGCAGGTCGGCGTGATTTGGCATGTAGTGCTGCAGACCTGGCCCGTCATGATGCCGGCGGTCCCATCGCAGGTCTCGCTGGTTTGATTGACGAGGCCATCGCCGCACCTGGGCGTAGGGGATCCCTGTCCCTTGCAGGCGACGCACATCGGATCATCGACGTTGTCGCACTCTTCGGGCGACTCGACAATGTTGTTTCCACAGAGGGGAAGGATGAGGCAGTCGGCACCGCACTGCTGATTGGCCACTACGCCCGCTGCACCGTCACAAACCTCGGTGGCCTGGTTCACCACGTTGTCACCGCAGGTCGCATCATCAATGATGCATGACGAGTTGCAGGCTTTTCCCATCGGGACACTGGCCGGACCGTCACAGGCTTCCCCCGTTTGTACGATGCCGTCGCCACAGCGCTCGAGCAGACAGGTCGCGGAACAGCCGTCGTTGCCAATCGTGTTGCCGTCGTCACACGTTTCGCGTCCGCCCACCACGCGATCACCGCAAACGGAGGCCTGAACGCAATAAACCCACACTTCTTCCGTGTCGAAGCATTCGTCGTCTTCGTACTGAACCGAGACGAAGACGCCGCCAATTGGCAGCCCGGTTCGCTCGTCTGTTTGTGGGTTGATGCCAAGCCCCAGGCAGGTCAGACGATTGCAGCTGGCGGCGCCTTCCCTGCATTCGCCCGGAGCGTCGGTCAGGCCTGCCTCACCGGTATCATCCACTTCGTTGCGAAGCGTCCATTTGAACTTGGGCGTTCCAACCGCCGCTTCGGGATAGATCTCAGCGCCAATCAGCGTGGTTTCACCGACGAGGACGTTCGCCGGGATTGCGTAGATGTCCTTGATTCTGTCGTCCTCGCACTCGCGAACGGTGAAATCCGTTGTGATCTTGACGCCTCCAACCGCACCATCGTTCAACCCCTGGCAGATCAGGTTGACACGTACCGCCGCGACGGCGTCGGGCGTGATCGAAAAGGATTCCGTGCCTATACAGTCGACTGAATTGCGAGTTTCTGCACGCATGTTGACCGTGCAGGGGCCCGGGGCGAGTCCACCAAACACCGCGACAACCTCGCCCTTTTTCACGTCGAGCACATGAGAGACATCAACGGCGCTGCCGGGGCAGAGCAATTGAAGTTTGACCGAGTCAACGATTTCTCCGTTGGGGGTTTGCAGATAGAACTGCGCGCTTCCGACGGGCCCTTTGTACGCCTCGCTGTCACATCCAACGAGGGTGAATGCGAGAGACAGCGCTGCCAATCTGTACAGTTCTTTGCACATCGATCCGACTCCTCGTGACTCAGGTGGTAATTCGACTGTGTCATACACCCGGGCAATTATCGGTGCCGTGACGATTGCGTTCCAAGTCGCAGGTACCCGGCGAAGGCCAAGGCTGCCACGAGAAGAAGTCCGAGATCGGCATGCCGCGATTGCCTGTTCGTGTGATCAAGAGAGGCGACCGAGCACCCGCCGGCGCTGGCTGACACCTCGTTGTCACAATCGACCTGTCGCAAAGCGGCGGCCGGTACCACGGGCGGCGCGCACTGGAGGGAAGCCGGCGGAAAGAGTGTGCAGATGCCTCGAACGTCATCCGGAGTGGGGATACGCATTGGCATTACTTCGTAGGCGCGGAACATCAACGATTTGGCATCGAGGGAATGGGCAAGGCCAAGGGCATGACCGGCCTCGTGGGCCGCAACCGTTCGGAGGATGCCGCGCATTTGCACCGGATCTTGAAGAAAAAGAGACAACCACAAACCGTTCAGTTCGACATCCGCATCGAAGATCTTGCCGTTCGGCAGGGTAAATATGGGTTTGGTTCGACCGGCGATGGCGCCCGTCGTCTGGGTAACGCCGGAGGGATTGGGAAAGGCATTGCTGACGCGCCACACGTCGATGTTCTGCGCGGGCAGCGCTTCGCAAGCGAAGGGGCCGTTGGCTGCCACGGCTCCTGCGAACTGTACTTTCAGTCCGGGTGGACTGCCGCCGCCGCAATCGACGTTGGTCCAAAGTGAAAAGGCCTCGGTGATGACTGCCGCGAATTCGTTGTCGTCAATCCCGATCTCGTTTTTGGTGGATCCCTGTGCAACGGCAACCGTGACACAATTCGAGCGTCGGCGGAGGGCCGCGCCCTCCATCGAACAACCGTTGGCATCTCTTTCACACGGAACCGAGGCGCTATTGTCTGGATCACACTGGTACGCCAGGCAAAATGCACGAGATTCTCCGGGCGCACAGAGCCACAACAGCGACAGGGCCAAGCCTATCGCCTGACTTTTAGTGCAGCGCATTTTTCGGGCCCGACAAATCTTGAACCACGCTGCGCGCTTGACGGGCGAGTGCCGGCAGGGTGCCATCGGCCAGTTGTTCCGCGACAGCCAGGACGTCTTTGCCGGGGAATTGCGTCGCCAGTAAACTCAGCGCGTTGGCGCGATCGCGCTCGGTGAAATTCGGGTCGTTGACGATAATGCTGGCCAGTCGCTTGAGGCGGGCACACTGCGCTGCGGTTGCGTTGCCGAAGGGGTTTTTCACGGTAGGGTCGCAAACGTCACGATAGACATCGAAACCAGCAACCAGGGGTTTTCTCTCCAGCTGGCGCTTCTCGTCCACGACCAACAGGGCGTCGATGTGTTTCGTTCCGCACCTTGCCAACAAGCCGGCTACCCGCATTTGCACGAGGGGTCGTGTGTCTCCGAGCAGCCCGGCTGCCCAGGTGCAGAGTTTGGTGTTTTCCTCAACCGTACGACCGCCCATGACCGTCACAGCGTCAACCGCTGCGAGTGCGAGTTCAATTGGGGCACTTTTCACAAGAGAATCGATTTTATCGAGTACCCGGACGCGACCATCGATCATGACGTTGCGGTATCCAGCGACTGCAACGCGCTTGTCTTGAAACCCGTCGAGAACCTTGAACACAACCTCGTCCAGGTTGTGCGGCATGGCGACGATCACAATCGCGGGTGCGGCGTCGATCGCCTGTGGCACCGGCAACGCTGCAAGCTGCGCGAGCAACTTTTCTGCCACGGACTTAAGGGGCAGGGTGCCCTGTCGGGAGTTGAATGCCTGCGAGAAAAGTTCCACGCCCACCGTTTTGACAGCCTCGTTTTTTTGCTCAAGGAGGTACGACACCGTCGCCATGGCGCTGTGACGGGGGCTGACCGCGCGCTGAAAGAGCAGGACGATGTTGCTGAAGGTCTTGTCCTCGCAAGACACTTCAGACAGGGACACATCGACCTTGCAAAGCTCCACCACCTTGTGCAACGCCGTGTAGAGGTCCTTGTCCACGAAATCAGGGAGAAATTCGGTGCTGACCGCGGTTTTCTTCGCCACTGCGGGTGCCGGCGGTGCAGGTGCGTCCTTCTTGCATCCAAGGCTGGCACTGAGCGCAACGAGCGTCAGGAATGACTTCGTGAAGGCAGAATTTATGGGTCGCATCGGCGCGTTTTGCCACCGTCGGATAAGGAGATCCAGTGCTCTTGCCCGTTGGACGCCAAAGTTATCGTTTCCGTCGCCAAGCTGTCACATCGCCGCGCTGCTCGGGTATTGAACGACACGTGAGCGCAACGATTCGAAAAGACGAAAGGGGCCTCAGCTTCCGCCGAGACCCCCTCGTGTTTATGCAATCCCTACATTGTTAGGGGAAGCATTGCGTGCGGCAGCTCTGGAATGCCGAGTCCATGATGATGGTGGCCGAGCCGACCGGATAGGCTGGGTCGAAGTAACGACCGAGCACCTGAGCGTTCGAGGCACCAGTACCAGCAGCAGCGCGGAAGGCCGTTGCGCAGCGACCGGCAGGAACCGTGGCCGGGTCTTCGCAAACGTCGATCTGGCTTTGTATGTCGCCGCAGTAGCAAGCGGCAGGAGCGATGGTCGTCCAGCAGCTGGCGTTGTCTTGCACGCACTGACGAGCAGCGTTGCAAAGCGGATCCGTCTTGCAAACTGCGTCGTTGAAGGCGCCAACGTCCGGAATGCCCGCGATACAAGCATCGCAAGCGCTGATTACGATGATGGTCTGGCAGGTTGCGCTGCAAGTAGCAGAAGCACCAGACGTATCACATTGCTCGGAAGCCTGGTTGACAACGCCGTCGCCACAACGTGGGTTGAAGCGGCAGGTTGCGCTGCAGGTTTCGCCAGCGGGGGTTGCGGTGCCGTCGCACTGCTCAGAGACCTGGTTCACGACGTTGTCGCCGCAGACCGGGTTGTTGATGAGCTGACAGGTAACCGTGTTACAGCTCTGGTTCGGACCGACGCCAATAAGACCATCGCACTGTTCGCTGGTCTGGATGATGCCGTCGCCGCAGGATTCAACAACGCAGGTTGCGCTGCAGCCGTCGTTCGAGGCGGTGTTGTTGTCGTCACAAGCTTCGGCGCCTTCGCGGATGCCGTTGCCGCAGGTGCTTGCCTGGATGCAGTCGACCCAAACTTCTTCGGTGTCGAAGCACTCGTCGTCTTCCACCGTGACGGAAAGGAAGACACCTGCCGACGGGAGGCCCGTGGAAGGATCAACCGACGGTGTAGCGCCGAGGCCTGTGCAGGTGAAAGTCTGGCACGAAGCGGAGGTCGCAGCGCAGGTGCCTGCCGACAGGGTTCCCTGGCCGGTGTGGGTTGCGTTGTTGCGGGTCGTCCAGCTGTAGCGAGGCGTTCCAACGATAGCGGTTGTGTTGATTTCCATCTCGGCGAGCGTGCTCGCGCCAGTCAAGACGTTCGATGGAATCGCGAAGACTTTCTGGATGCGGTCGGTCGCACAGGCGTTCTGCTGGAAGCGTGCAACGATGCCTGCCGAACCGCTTTCGCTGGCGTTCGTGCCCTGACAGATGACGGTGACGGGAACCGGAACCTTCGTGCCGGCAACGATCGTGAAGGCAGCGTTGCCCAAACAGTCGTAACCGTCCGAGGTGCGGCTCGTCATGGAAGCGGTACATGCACCGGGGGCGAGACCGCCGAATGCTGCCACCACGTTGCCGTTGACGACGTTGAGGATGTGGTGCTGGTCGACGAAGCTCGTCGGACAGATGATGTGAAGGTCGATGCTGTCGACCGTGCGGCCGTCCGGAATTGCGAGGTTGAGGTCAACCGCGCCGGTGGACGGACCTATTGGCTTTGCACTGCCGCCACAGGCCGCGATTGCGGCTGTCGCGAAAAGCGCGCTCATTTTTCCAATGCCTTTGATCATGTTGTTCTCCGAAAGATGTGAAACGTGTTGGTTGGTTTTCTATCGACGCTCCGGGATGGCTCGTTTTTTTTGTCGAGGTCCGAGAGCGACGCTGACTCTCTTACACCGCGGCGAAAAATTTCGATGTGACGATCACGTCTCAGTTCCTCAACGAAACCCAATCGTATTCCGGAGTTCGGAATGCCCGCCCCCAGAATTCTGATTTCCGGCTTCCGATAATCGGAAAAGACATTCCGTCGCCCGATGGTTGCCTTTCGTTTTCGCAATCGTCACCGCAGCGGTCTTCACAAGCGGGGTAAGAGAACATCGCCCATCGGGGCTTTCTAAATCGAATTTTTCACAACACACAGCGACACCAACCTGCTTGAGGAGAACCAAAATGAATCGAACATTGAAACGAACTGTACATGCGCTGCTAGGATCAGCGCTTTTGCTGGGGACAGCCCCGGCGATGGCCCAAAACCCCAACCTTATCGACACCACCCGCGTTCGTGCCACCGAGCTTTCGGGCTCTGATACCTTGAACAAGGTCATGGACGACGTCTTGTTGGGTCTTGGCTCGGCAGTCTCGGGCATCACCAAATACGAGGGTTGCGGATCATCCTGCGGCGAGCGCCAACTCCGAGGTGCTCCTTCAAGCAGTGAACCGGCCTGTACACCAGCCGATTCCAACTCGTCGGCTGAATTGAACCCCGGCTGTCAGGAAATCTCGCCGATGTCGCGCGAACTGCAGAGCGGAATCTGCGGCGGAACCAACGCGTCCAACGTTGACGATCCGAACATCGAAGGCGGCCTCACCACCAACAACGAAGCCGAAGGCTTTGCCGTCTGTTCAGACGGTATTGTCATCATTGCAAACAACAATTCACTCGGTGCATTTGGCGATAACACAGTTGCCGGCGGCGATGCAGCTGCAGTCGCAGCATGTACGGCGTTCCACGCATCGGCCACCACGCCCAACACGGGCAACACCTTCGTCAACAATGGCGTTGGTCGTCTTCGCACCTCGGGCAATCTCAGCACCGGCACGGCGATCACCAGCTGGAAAGACGTGATTCGTCTGGTCTACACGGGCTGCACGCCGGGACAGTCTGCGGCCGCCTGTGCAGGCACCGACCGCGTGACCCGTTGCGGCGGCGCGGATCGTCTCGCGCTCATCACTAACTGGGGCGATTTGTTCCAGGGCGTGGCTTGTACCGGCAGCGCCGGTTGCTCGGGTGGCCTTCGCCACGCATACCGTCGTGACGATTCTTCGGGAACGACCGGTGTTTTTCTCGAGTTGCTCGGCGTCGCGTTCAATGCTACGACCAACCTTGCTTCGCGAACCTCGTTGATCTCAGGTACGATCACTCAGACCATCACCGCGCTTCCCGCGAACCTCTCGTTCTGCGACGGCGGTCAAGTTGAAGGCATGCTTCCGACGCACATTGGTGCTGTCTCGGCGCCATTCCCAGCGGGCCAGCCGCTGTACACGAACGGCGATCCGATCCGCAAGCTTTGC
>Ga0335394_10000612_pt1 | contig 38424 bp, 47 predicted proteins | sample MAT03_FD_205741 | JGI IMG/M metagenome (GOLD analysis project Ga0335394, IMG submission 205741) | Freshwater microbial communities from Lake Fryxell liftoff mats and glacier meltwater in Antarctica - MAT-03 (spades assembly) (version 2) ...
TCACTTATCAATCTAAATGCAAAATGAAAAGTTTAAAAGAAGTATGCATTAAGTACCTAATAACTAAATAAAGATACGTTTGGGATCAATTCGAAAAATTGACTACCGATTGCAGGGAACAGCAGGCATCGGTTAAACTTTATATTTAATGCGAATCACTTAAAATTTTTTTAGTAAATCATTTTGATTGTTTCTACATAGTCTATAAAACGGCTATGTCAAAGTTATTATTTACGATAGCATGTAATGAGAATAACAATTTATTAAATATTATTGGAGGAAGTAATTAATTTCTAATTTTGTGTAAAAATTTAATTGTGCTATAATAACTTAATTATTAATATTTAATTCGAATTACGTATATGTTTGATTTTATATCTAAAAAATTCTCGTCTATTTTTTCATGGGTTACTGGCCAAAGCAAGCTAACTGAAAAAAATGTTGGTGAAGTAATCGACAAGATTAAAGATACTTTACTTGAAGCTGATGTGCCTTATGATGTTGTTGAAAATTTTATTGACCAAGTTTCCAAAGAAGTTATAGGTCAAAAAGTTTTAACATCTTTGAAACCTGCAGAACATCTAATGAAAATTGTGCATGACAAAGTTGTACAGTTTTTGTCTGACGAAAACAACTTTTCACTTTCCTTTTTTAATCCCAAAACTGTAATTATGGTTATGGGCTTGCAAGGTTCAGGGAAAACTACTACGGTTGCAAAATTGGTTTCATATGCTATTGATTTAGCAAAAAAGAATGGCAAAAAAATTAAGGTGGGCGCAGGATCGGTTGATTTTTATAGACCGGCTGCAGTTGACCAATTACAAATAATTTTAAAAAATACCGGTGGGTTTTTCTATCGTTCTTCCTTGACGGATCCTGTGGCCGCTGCTCAGGATATTGTAAATCAAGCGTATCAAGATTCGTGTGATCTTGTTTTCTTGGATACTGCGGGTAGAATGCATATTGATAATCAGATGCTTGACGAACTTAAGCATATTGATGCAAATCTTAAACCGAAATATAAGCTTCTTGTTGTTGATGGAATGACCGGACAAGAATCTCTTAACATAGCTAAAAATTTTAATGATACTGTTGGTTTTGACGGGACTATTTTAACCAAAATGGATAGTGACGCTCGAGGTGGTTTGGCTTTTGCTTTTAGATATGTTCTAAATAAGCCTATATTGTTTTTAGCAACTGGTGAAAAAGCTGGTGATATTGAGTTATTTAAGCCTGATCGAATGGCTAGCCGAATTATCGGTATGGGCGATATGATGAGCCTTGTCGAAAAAGCGCAAGAGAAAATCAAGCAAAATGATCAAGAGGCTCTTTATAAATCGATGATGGAAGGCAAATTTACGTTGCAAGACTTTGCTAATCAAATTGAAATGGTTAATAAATTGGGATCGCTTTCAAAATTGGCAAAATATTTGCCGGGGATGGGCTCTTTTAATTTGACCAATGATATGATTGAAAAGGGTGAACAAGAAATGAAGCGCTTTAAATCTATAATCGCTTCAATGACACCTAAAGAAAGATTACAACCTAAAATTTTAGATACTTCAAGAAAAAACCGGATCGCTCGTGGATCTGGCGTAACTATTTCAGATGTTAATTCTCTTCTTAATAAATTTGAACAAAGCCAACAATTTGTTAAACTGTTTAGAAGAATGGGACGATAAAAATAATTTTGTTAAAGGATTTAATTATGGCAGTAAAAATTAGGCTTTCTCGTACTGGTAGAACGAATTGCCCTTTTTATAGAATAATAGCGATTGATTCGCGAAAAAAAAGAGACGGAGCTTCCTTGGAAATTATGGGAGCATACGATCCAGTTAAAAAAGAACTTGTAGGATTTGCTCCTGAACGCATCGAAGATTGGGCTTCTAAAGGCGCAATAGTATCTGACGCGGTTAAAAAGCTTCAAAAACTACACAAGAAGACCGCAGTTGCTCAATAAATTTGTTTACTATTATGCTTAAAGAACTTATTAAATTTTTCGTTTTAAAGTTGGTAAATGACCCACAAAAGGTAACAATATTAGAATTTGAAGCCGAGGGAAACAATATCATAGAAATAAGAGTGGCTCCGCAGGATATTGAAAGACTAATAGGCAGAGAAGGTCGCACTTTTAAAGCTCTTCGTAACATGGTGGCTGCATTGGATCCTGCTATTAAAAGAGAAATTGTAATCGATATTGCTGTATAATGTTTATCTCGGTTATTACATTATTTAAAGAACTTTATGGTCCATTTTTAAATACAAGCTTAGTTAAGCGTGCTATAGATAAAAATTTAATTAATGTGGATCTTAAAACTCTTTTTGATTTTGCAAAACCAAAAGAGCGCATAGATAGTCCAGCTTTTGGACATGGCGCTGGGATGCTTATTAAGCCTGACATTATAAAAAAAGCTGTAGATGAACAAGATGCTTTGCATGGTAAGTCATTTAAGATTTTCTTCTCTCCGCAGGGCAAAAAGATGGATCAATCATTTTTGAAAAGTCTCTACAATAAAATTTCAAAAGAACAACATGTTATGTTGTTGCCTGCAAGATATGAAGGCATGGATGCACGCGTTGAAGAGCATTATGCCGATTGTATAATTTCTATAGGCGATTATGTACTTATGGGTGGCGACTTGCCGGCGATGGTTTTGATGGAAGGGCTTTTGAGATTTTTTCCTGATGTTGTTGGAAAAGAATCTTCGGTAGAAAAAGATTCTTTTTCTGGTGCCTTTGTTGATTATCCACAATATACTGAGCCTGTTGATTGGAATGGCTATAAAGTTCCAGATATTATCAGATCGGGTAATCATGGAAAAGTTGACGAATGGCGTTTAGAAGCTTCTATTGAACAAACCGTTTTCAATCATTTTGAATGGATGAGAGCTCATTTAGCTGTTACTGATGACGTTAAAAAAATTGCTAAACATATACCAGCTCATTATGTTGTATTAATGCATGATCAAGTCTTGTTATATGATGGCAAAGAAGGTACTAGTTCGGTTACTTCATTAGATATTCATGATATAGCTAGATCTGCAAAAACTTTTGGTCTCAAAAAATACTTTATAGTAACTCCGTTAATTGATCAGCAAAGAATTGTAAAAACTTTACTTGATTTTTGGATTGAGGGTCAAGGTGTTGAATATAATGCTCATAGGCATCAAGCCATAAAGAATATTGTATTGGTATCTAGCATAGAAGATGTTTTAAAAGAGATTGAACGCTTAGAGGGTCAATTGCCTGTGATGATAGGGACTAGCGCTAAGAATATGAATGATTCTAGGACTATCAGTTATAATGATCAAGAACATGTATGGCAATATAAAAAGCCTATATTATTGGTTCTGGGAACTGCTAGAGGCCTAGGGGATTCAATAATAGATCGTTGTGATTATCTGTTGGAACCTATTAATGGTTTCTCGGAATTCAATCATCTTTCAGTTAGATCTGCAGCTGCTATTATTTTTGACCGTTGGTTAGGAATAAATTCTGCTAAAAAATTTGTATCTTGTTAAAATTATAGGAATAAAAAAGATGAAAGCTAAAAAATTTACCAAAGAGACTATACTTGAGATAGGTCTTGAGACCAATAAGTCTAATAATTTTGATGTTGGTGATACAATTAAAGTAGCTCAAAAAATTATAGAAGGTGACAAAGAACGTCTTCAGTATTTTGAAGGTTTTGTTGTTGGAAAACATGACCATGGTATGGCGAGTACTTTTACCGTCAGAAAATTAGGTGCAAATGGTATATTCGTTGAACGTATATTCCCATTATATTCACCAATTATTGATTCAATTTCATTTGTTCGTAAAGGTAAAGTTCGTAGAGCTAAACTTTATTACATGAGAGATAGAATTGGTAAGGCTGCTAATGTTAAAGAAAGAGTTTTAACAAGAGAGCAAAAAGAATTGCAACAAAAAAAGAGTGAAAGCTAATAGCTTTCACTCTTTGTACTTAGAAATAGTGTCTAATAAACATAAGTATATTAGATCGATGTAAAATATTATTAAACTTGTTTTAATTTAAAGAGTTGGATATCTAATTCTTTTTCTCTTAAAGCAAGTTCTTTTTTTCTATTCTGTTCTTTAATTATTTGCAATTCAAGCTGCCTTGCTTCTACTTCACACTTATTTTCATTTTTAATAATCCGCGTTTCTGTAGTTTGTTGTACTTGTTGAGCTTGTGGGTAATAGACGACTTGATGTGCTACTGGTTGTGGAACTACATATACACTAGGTCTTGGCTGATGAACAACATATAAGCTTGGTTTATTTGGTTGCTTATACCGACTCATTTCACTTGCAAGCATTCCTGTCGTAAATCCAGCAAATGTTCCCCAAGCAAAATCTCTACCACAACTTTTTGCTAATGCGGTTGAAGCGCATAAAAGAAACGGTACCATATAAATTATTTTTTTCATTTTTAACCCCATCTAATATAATAAAAAATATAATTATCTAATATTTATATTAAACATTTTTTACAAATATGCAAATGTGGGGCGCAACCAAAAAAACGGAGGGTTTAATTCCGTTTTTTTGATTTTAAATTTTTGTATTGATTTTGAAGGTACTAACTAAAACTTTAGCTCAATTATATTTGTCGTATGTTTTTAACATATATCAACGCTTGATAACATTAGTAGGTAAACAATCTTCCTAATAACGCAAGAGACCAAGCGTACTTCCGTACTACCAATAAGGGTTGTATCTAGAGTATCCATAAGGATTATATTGAGGACCGTATGCATAAGCATATGGTTGTTGTGGATAATAGCCGTAACCCGCATTATTGTAAGCTGCACTTGAAATTACAGCGCCACTTAATAATCCTATTCCTAAACCTGCTCCAAATCCCCTACCTGCAAAAATTTCTACCGGTGCTAATACAATTGACATTAATATCATTGTAAAAAGTATTTTCTTTAACATTTTATTCCCCTAAATAATGTTAACAACCTAATTTGTGGGTTATATTACGGATTAGGTTGTTACATTGTTAATCTTTTCTAGTACTATAAAGGAACAACCGCATCTACGATGTTAGCAGTTGTATCAATAGTAAAATCTGCAACGTTTCTTACCGTACCAAATGTCCAGCAAACTAATTGTCCTGCTTGGGCATTGAAACAAAATAATGAACCGATCATTAAAGATATAAATAAAAATTGCTTTTTCATGATTAATCCTTATTCTCCATTAGTTCTATTTTGCTAGAGCATGGCTTTAATGCTACATAATGTAGGCAAGATAACCGCATTGATAGCAAAATAAAGTTAAATAAGTGAAATTTTTCTGTAGAATTATGAGGTGATTTGATTGAGTAACCTTAAACGAAATCGAATAAGGTTACTCAAATATTAAATTTATCTACAGCAAGAACCTGTATTACAAGTATTGCAAGTGTTGCAAGTGTTGCATGAGTTTCTGCTACAACAACCTTTAGCGTCAACCATGAAATTAGAACCGATTGTTGCTACTGCTAACACTATTGATAAAACGATATTCTTAAATTCCATATTTTCTCCTTTTATTTATGAAATCATTGTTAAAACTATAACCATTCAGGTATAGCAAAAATATAACAAAAATATTTTCCAGTAGTCAATCATTTGCGTGCTTATTATTATTATTTGTTTTGCGAGAGAGTTCTGGTGGTAAATTTTTCTTCTAGCCGAGGACCTGTTTTCATGGTATTATTACGTATTAATAATTGGCTAAAAAGCTAAATAGAGTCTCAAATTTAGGATAAATTTAAAATGAAAATAAAAGATTTTATAGTACCACTATGCATGGGAATATTAACTTTCTCGCTCTTCAGGTACTTTTCTCCGGAAGAAACAACCGTTACTAACAACGATAAGAGCTTTGTGGCACCAATATCAGCTCAAGAAGTGGTTGAAGCGCTTAATTTAGATATAGATTTTGTTGAGACAAAAGCAGTTCCTTCTGAAACTATAACTGGAGTGAATACAGGTAAATTTAGCTTAGACTTTTCGAATTATGGTGGTTTAATTAAACGAATAACGTATGACCATGATTCTGGCGGCACAATGCATTTAATTGAAACGATTGCTCCAGATTATACTAAAGAATCCGGTGCATTTTTAGTGGCATTTAATGGTATTGAAAGTACTCCGTATTATTACCAGCTTATAGAAAACAAGAAAGAAAATGGTGTTACGACATTAGTATACAAGAGTAGTACTGATAAGTTAGATATAGTAAAAGAGTTTAAAATTTATGACGACAGTTATAAAATTGATCTAGCATTAAGTGTTACTCCAAAAAATAATTCTAAACTTAAAGCCCGTGTTTTTTTTGATGGACCATTTATTGCAGACTCAAATTTAAATGATATACAAAAAGCTGTACTGTTTTTGAATAAGGGTGGTATTGAAAAGAAGCTTATCAATGATATTAAATTATTTGGTAAAGCCCATCCGTCTTTGTTCGGATTAGAAGATAAGTACTTTGTAAATGCTTTAGTCAATGATCCTAATGGTTTTGCAAGCAGAGCATATTTTAAAACAGAACACACTGGTATAAGTGATGTCATTGAAGCAAATCACTCTCGGGATGAAACAAAAGCTAACAGCCTTGAAACTACAAGTGAAAATGCTTCCAGGGTAAGTGTTGTTTTAGAAAGTGAATATATAAGAGAGCCGAAGTCTTGGGTTATGTCATTTTATTTTGGCCCGAAAAAAACCAGTGAATTTGTAAAAGTTGATCCAAGATTAGATGGTATATTTGATTATGGTATTTTGACTTTCATCTCCAAACCAATCTTATATATTTTAGATTTATTATATTATCTGTTTAAGAGCTATGGTCTTGCGATTATTATTCTTACGCTGTTAATAAAGTTATTGTTTTTGCCTTTTATGATTAGAAATCAAGTTAGCAAAAACAAAACGGGTGATGCTCAGCGCAAATTTAAATATATAGAACAAAAATATAAAGATGATCCTGAAATGTTGGCCGTAAAAAAGGCTGAGTTGGCAAAAGAGCAGTTCGTCCCTGGACTTGTAACGGCATTGCCCCTGTTGCTTCAAATGCCTATTTTGATAGGCCTGAGTAGGGTTTTAACAAATGCAATTGAATTATATAAAGTTTCATTTTTATGGATACCTGATCTTTCATTAAAAGATCCTTATTATGTATTTCCAATTTTGCTTGGTATATCTATTGCAATTCGAAATACTCAGTTTGGCTCAGCTCAGCAAAAAATATCTAATGTTTTAATTGCGTTGATTGTTGCTGGATTTACCTCAAACCTTTCTGCGGGATTAACAATTTATATAGCTGTTAGTGCATTACTGGATATTGCTCAAACACATTTACAAAAATATATGAAATAATGATAGAAAATACACCAAGTTTGACAGCTCTATTACGTCAGTTGCAAAAGGTGCCTTACTTGGCATCTAAAAACTTATATTTAGTCGCACAGTACTTTTTAGAGCTTGATAAAGATTCGTTTGAGCAACTTTGTGGTAGTTTGGTTAATGCAAAAAAGAATATACAAAAATGCCAAACTTGTTGGTCTTGGAAAGAGCGAGATGGCAAATGTTTTATATGTGAATCTACTAAAAGAGATAAGCGTTCCATTTGTGTGGTTGAGACTTGGAGAGATTTAATAGCATTAGAAAAAGTCGGTTGCTATCAAGGGGTTTATCATGTTCTGGGTGGTTCTATTTGCCCTCTAGATGGACTAGGACCGGATGATTTGACCCTAAAGCAGCTTTTCGATAGAGTAAAGATTGATTGTGACGAAGTTATTCTTGCTTTAAATCAGACTCCTGAAGGTGAGGCAACAGCTTCCTATATTGCCTCCAAATTAAGAAATCTTCCACTTAAAATTACGTGTTTGGCGCGAGGGTTACCGGTAGGTTCGTCATTGGATTCTATTGATAGAATTACCATCTCTAAAGCTTTGATTGAACGACGAAATTTTTGATTATCTTCGATAACTTTTGATAAATTAAATTATTGCTTTCCTTGAATTTAATATTATTTTGCTTAAACCAATTTTTAATAGCAGTTGGTATTGGGTCTGGACTATGAAATATATAGTCTTTACCTAATTTTTTTGCCATTTGATCTGCGTTTGCAACTTGTTGTAGGAAATTTTTCATTTCGAAAATAATATTATTCTTATCTGCTTCCGTGGGATCAAAAGCAAGCAGCTCTTCTAAATTTTTAAGATAATGTAATTTTTCTGTTGTATCTATATATCGATAAAAATCTTCAACAAAAGTCCAAGGCATTAAATGTATTTTTATAAATTTATCTGCGAATTCTATATCAAATCCTATTTTTTGATTAAAGGTAGTAACCAGGTCATCAACACCAAAAGGTTCGAATAAATTGAGGTAAATAGTTAAATAAAATGCAATATCTATACTTGTTTCATCCTTAATTGTTTTCATTTTAAAAGGCTCAATTGGATATAAAGATACCAATCGTCCATTGAAGACAAGTTTCATCATGAAATTATTGGACTTTAAATAAAGTGTAATTGGTTGATTTCCCTCTAACGCCTCTTCTAGATGAGAAAGTGAAGAGACAAAATTTAGCACCGTGTTGTTTTGCAAATTATTAATAAATTGATAGTCGTGCTCCTCGGCTATGTCGATTATTTCTAAAGAATCAGAAATTTTCTTTGTTTTTGAAATGAAAACATAAGCATGAATGCCATTAATTTCGTTGATTTGTTTTTTTGCGAAATCAATATTTAACTCTTCTGCTAAATCTTCGCAGTAAAAAGAAGGCGCAATTAAATTTGAAACAAAGAAAATATTAGATGTAACATCAATAAATTCTAACAAAAATGAATCGGTTAATTCTAAGAATTCGTCTAATATACTTATGATATCAGGATTCGTTGTATGTTTATATTCAACTAATCTTTTGCGCCGTAAAAAAGTAGTACCTAATTTTAGACAACCTTTGACAAGATATGCTTCAAAATACTCTTGATCGTTTTTTATAAAATGAATACTGCTTAAACTTATTTTTGATAAAATATCGATTGCGTCGTTTGCTGAAACATTATTATCTTTATGTTTAAAAATATACCCAAAATCTTGTGCCAATTGAATAAAATTTTCAAATTGGTTGCGTGTTGCGTTTTTTTTAGTATAAAAATCAATTCTATATTGTTTCATTCTTTATCGTATCGTAAAATATTTATTGTAATGTGCACCATGAACTGTATTTTTTATCACAATCGCAATTATGGCATTCTTTTTCAAAAACTTAATTTTATTTCTATAATCTAATATTCGCAGGTATTAATAAAATCAATCTTTTTCCTTAAATGTGGTAATTAAGTCGTCAATACCAAAAGGTTGGACTAAATTGAGATAAATAGTTAAATAAAACGCAATATCTATACCAGTCTCATTATCAACAGTTTTCATTTTAAATGGTTCAATCGGACATAAAGATATTAATTGGCCATTAAACATAAGTTTCATTATAAAATTATCAACGATTAAGTATTGCTTTGTTGACCGACCTTTATTCATTGCTTCAGATACTTCAGAATTAGCGTCAAAGAATCCAAGAACTTTTTGATTTAGTGGGTTATCTATAAATCTATAGCCATATTTTGTTGCTAAATTTACAATATCTAAAGCATCAGAAAGATATTCTTTTTCAAGAATAAGAACATAAGCATGAATAGCATTTAGGTCCTTTGCCTGATTTTTTTCTGAGTCCGAAAATACCATTTGATCTGTATCGTAATCAGATATTGGTGATTTTAATTCATAAAAAAGTTCTAAATCTGTCTTTAAAGTGATACTCGTTAATAAAAAAGATTTCGCAAAATGCAAAAATAATTTTAACTGGGATATGGTATTTGGGTTTATTCCATGCTTAAATTCAATCAATAGGTTGCTACGTAAAAAATTACTATATAGGCAAAGGGTTTTATTGGCTATATAAGCATAAAAGTAATCTTTATAAGTTTTTATGATCTCAATAGTTCCCTTTTCATTGAATAGAAAATCGAATGCTTCATCGGGGCTAAAATTGGTTCCCTCATATTTAATGAAGTATCCTAATTCATGAATAGACCAAATTAAGTTTTTAATTTGGTCGGCTTTTGCTGTATTTCTGGTATCTAAATATATGCGATATTCTTCCATTTTTTTACCATGTTTTTAAATATTTATTGTAATGTGCACCATGGACTGTATTTTTGGCAGATTACCAATTATTGCTCTTTTTTTCCTTGAATTTAATATTTTTTTGCTTAAACCAATTTTTAACTGCAGATGGTATTGGGTCTGGACTATGAAATATATAGTCCTTACCTAATTTTTTTGCCATTTGATCTGCGTTTGAAACTTGTTGTACGAAATTTTTCATTTCGAGAATAATATTATTCCTATCTGCTTCCGTGGGATCAAAAGCAAGCAGCTCTTCTAAATTTTTAAGATAATGTAATTTTTCTGCTGAATATATATATCGATAAAAATCTTCAACAAAAGTCCAAGGCATTAAATGTATTTTTATAAATTTATCTGCAAATTCTATATCAAATCCTATTTTTTTATTAAAGGTAGTAACCAGGTCATCAACACCAAAAGGTTCGAATAAATTGAGGTAAATAGTTAAATAAAATGCAATATCTATGCTTGTTTCATCCTTAATTGGTTTCATTTTAAAAGGCTCAATTGGATATAAAGATACTAATCGTCCATTGAAGACAAGTTTCATCATGAAATTATTGGACTTTAAATAAAGTGTAATTGGTTGATTTCCCTCTAACGCATCTTCTAGATGAGAAAGTGAAGAGACAAAATTTAGCACCGTATTGTTTTGCAAATTATTAATAAATTGATAGTCGTGCTCCTCGGCTATGTCGATTATTTCTAAAGAATCAGATATTTTCTTTGTTTTTGAAATGAAAACATAAGCATGAATACCATTAATTTCGTTGATTTGTTTTTTTGCAAAATCAATATTTAACTCTTCTGCTAAATCTTGGCAGTAAAATGAAGGTGCAACAAAATTTGAAAAAAAGAAAATATCTGAGGTGACATCAATCAAGTCTAACAAAAATGAATCAGTTAATTCTAAAAATTCGTCTAATATACTTATGATATCAGGATTCGTTGTATGTTTATATTCAACTAATCTTTTGCGCCGTAAAAAAGTAGTACCTAATTTTAGACAACCTTTGACAAGATATGCTTCAAAATACTCTTGATCATTTTTTATAAAATGAATACTGCTTAAACTTATTTTTGATAAAATATCGATTGCGTCGTTCGCTGAAATATTATTATCTTTATGTTTAAAACTATACCCAAAATCTTGTGCCAATTGAATAAAATTTTCAAGTTGGTTGCGTGTTGCCTTGTTTTTAGTATAAAAACCAATTCTATATTGTTTCATTCTTTGTCATATCTTAAATATTTATTGTAATGTGCACCATGAACTGTATTTTTTATCACAATCACAATTCGTGCATTCTTTTTCAAAAAACTTAATTTTATTTACTTCGAGCCACTCTTTTATTAGTGGTGGAATTGTGTGCTTGCTATAAAATTCATATTCTTTACCTAAGTGTTGAGCCATTTCATTACCAGCTTTAGCTTGTTGTAAAAAATTGCTCATATCATAAATTGCTTTAGCTGCAATGTTTTTTGTAGAATTTGGCCCTATAATATCCTCTAGCTTATTTGTATCAATTGTTTTTAAAGAATTTAAATTTTGAAAGTAATTTAATTCATCAACTGAATTTGTTATGGCTAAAAATTGATTTACAAATTTCCAATCAGTGTTCTTAACTTCGACAAATTTATCGGCTAACTCTATATCAAATTCCACAGCGCTTTTACTTATACCCCACAATTTTCTTTGCTCATCAGATATTAATAATTCCCTATCAAATGCTATAATTTGATTTCCTTGTTTTTCAAATAATTTGGCTTTTTCCAGCTCATAAATAGCCCCTAAAAGACGATTTTGAGATTGATTAGCATCTTCTTTGACTATTCGTGCAATAGGACCATCGGTCCCCACAGCTCCATTGGTATTTTTAAAGTTATTAACCAATTCTACAATTTTTTCTAGATTTTTTATAGTATTAGGCAATTGAGATCCATTAAAAATTTCTAAAGATTCTCTTATCTTCTTCGATTTTTTTTGGATCTCAGTTTCTTGGGGCGTGTTATGTAATAATAATATCTGTTCTAATGTTAGGATTTTGGCATGAGCTATATCATTGATTTCTTTTAATCGCGCAGCCAAGCTATTGATTAATTTATCATAAACCTGACTATATTCTTTACTGTCGGTTAAAAGTTTTGCTTTCATAAGTCTCACAATAAATTCTCTATAAACTTCAAGCGTTTTTTGATTCTTTTTTATATTGATTTTCTCAATTGCCTTAGAAGAAAGTTCAGGCGTCAATTTGCCGGATTTTTCAATTTTGCTTTTTTTGGGTTTAATAGGAGTTGTAATAGCAGTATTTTGTTCGTTTGTTGGAGATTGCGTTTGGAGAGGCAAAGGCTCTTCTTTTTCCCCTTGAGCTGTTATATCTTTATCAGTTGATTTTGATTTATCCGGATTATCATTTGTTTTAGGTTTTTCTTTGTTTTGATTTTTGCTTGGAGTTAAGCTAATCATCCCTTGCATTCTTGAATGATTACATGGTCGTACAACAATATCTGATTTGATTTTTGGCCCAGTCCCACAGAGTATTATTGGTTTTTCATTATCAGTAAAGGGGATGCAATATGAAGGATAGCTCGTTTTTTCTTCTGTTCTGCCCGTACCACATTCTTTTATTTTATCAATGGTTTCTTCTGATAGACATGAAGCTCGGGTAGGTATTGAGATTTCAGCAACATCGCAACAAAAAGGCTTTAGATACTCCTGGCATTCAATTATAAGAGAATCTAATGTGGTTTTGGCTATATAATTTGTTTTAGCAATATTTTCAGGAACAATATTGATTGCTAGTTCATTTGCTTGAAAAGATAATTTTTCAGCTGTTTTTGCTATCTCTAAAGCTTTGTTGTCTAATATCGTTTCAGCTTTATGAAGAACCGAAGAGCATAGAGTGCTTATATAATTTAATTTATTATAAAATTCAGGATGCTTCGTGTAATATAATTGGTTATAAAAATTATTTACCTCTGCCCGCTGAAAATTTAATTTTAAAGCTTTGGTTATAAAAGCAGATACGGGCTTATTTTGTTTTTTATGTAGCTTGGATCCAAGAAATAGCTTATCTGTTTCTATATCAGAATTTTTTACTTCCCCCATCATATCAGTAAAAGTACCTAAAAATTCTTCAGAGTTTACTGGTTCCATTAAAGTGCTTTTAATATATTTGATTATGCTATCGATTTTTTCTTTATTTGTTGAATAATTATAGCCTTTTAGATGCTGAATCGCATATATAACAAAGCGTGCCAAGTCTTTTTTATACGGATCAGCTTCTGTTTTAAGTTTTTTAGCTGCAAGTCTTAATACATATGATAATTCGTTTAGATAGTCATTATCAAATTCAACACAATATTTGCAGGTAAAATCATTTAAACCTGTGGTAGTAATAGAGTCAGAAGACATTAAAATTGAACGATCTTCTGCATTATTTAGTAATGTGTAATATGCTTTTGCTAAGTTCAAATATTGAAAATTAATTTGGTTGTCATTGTCAATTGAGTTAATAAGATAATTTAATCCTTCATCAAAAAAAGATTTTATCTTAATGTGTGGTGAAAACATTAAATATCTATTAAGAAGCTTTAATACTTTTGGGTGATCTAAGCATGAAGGTAATGCAGCAAGTTGAGGAAACTCATTTGCTCGTTCTTCAAATGCTTTTAATATTCCTCTTTGATTGCAGAAATCTTTAAGAATTTGAATATTGATATTAGGATTACAGATTTCTTTTAGAAGACCATTTAGAGTTATCTGCTTATCAAGAAAGGCATAAATAAATGTTTGTGTTTCGGTAGAAATATCAGATAGATTTAGATTTTGCATTATTTTTGCAACTTTATTATACCTATTTCTTAAAATGATAAACACCTTGTCTCTATAGGATTTATCTAATAGTAGATCTTCTTTATTATTAAGATCTTTATAAAGGGGATCTGAACTAAAGATTTTAAGTACTTTAAAATCATCAAATAGCAATGATCTATCATCTATGAACTTTTTAAGGGGAACAATGTAATTGTTATATAATTTGATATCACTAGTGATTCTTTCAAGGCCTTGAAGTACTAAATGTGTTTGATCAATTCGAGCATAGGGATTGTAGGTTGGATTAGATAATTCTAATTTACATGTTTTGAGCATTTGTCCGAAAAGCGCATTAAATTGGTTTTTTAATATTACTCTTTGATCTATCGTGTTGTTGGAAAATAGTTGAGTCATTTTATGAAAAATTTTTTCCAAAATTTTATCTTCGACTGGGATAAATCCATTAATTATATTGTTTTTTAAATCTTGTTCGAAATCTGTTAATTCATAATATTTAGAAAGTTCTATAAAGCTTTGCGCTTCTTCTTGATTTTTAGCGATTGTCCTTAAAAGAAGAGAAATAAAATGACTGAGAAGTTCTTTTTTCGGCGCTTCAGATAATAATTTTAGAGTTCCATCTTTGTTAAAATATAAAGCATTTATTATTCTCACCAATTCTTGAATTAAGCGTCCTTGTTTTCCAGGTAAATAAATTTTATTTAGATTTAGTAAGGCTTCAATTCTTTCATAGGGAGGAATTAGTTCGGAATTTGCTTTTAAAAATAATATCCAAATTTCTTCAATTGCTTTTTTATAGGAAACTTGAGCAATTGAATTTTGGCTTAGAGTCGCTTCGAATTCTTGGTCTTTGAGATTTTCTCTTTGTATCGATTTATAAGTTTGCTTTAAAAGCGCGCCAACTTTATAAACCATAATTCCTGCATTGAGAGCATTGGCTGATATAATATCCTGAGCTTGCAATCGTGATGATTCTAAATCATGTATTTTTGTGGCTAAATCATCATTTAGCGATAGCGGCATAGCTAGGCTACCATCATTTGATTTAGTTATAGGAAAAAGTGTTTTTTGTAATACTTCATGACATCTAGCTCTGGCTTCAGAAGCAGATTTTGTATGTTCTTTTGTTTTTTCAGCAGCATCGGTGCTATCTTGAAGGCTTGAAGCAAGTGGTTCTATTGTTTGATTAGAGTTGAATATTGTTTTAGTTGACGGAGTATAATCATTGATTTTTAGATTGCCTATATTAATACATTGTGTATTTTGATTATAAGTAACATCTAAAATCTCTTGTTGTTTTTTAGTAAAATCATTAAAAAACTTTTCGAGCTTTGTCTGTATCCGCTTATCTGAAAAAAAGACTGGTTTCGGTTTTGCTGCAGTATTAACGGGTGAATCTTTTGAATGTGAGCCTATCAATAATTCTTCATTGAGATTTTCATACATTTCTCCAATTGGATTACTTTTATCTTGTAGCAATTTATATGCAAGAGCTAAAGCAATTGCTGGAAGTATAATTGGCGTTGCAGAAGGTGCAACTGCAATTGCTGTCATTTCCATCGATTGAATTTTTTGATTTTGGCAAATTATAAAAAAAGATAAAATGAGCCTAATTATGAATGTGGATAGGTACTGATTCTGCATTTAATGCCATTCGTGTTTGTTGATTTAAAAATACTAGTTTGATTTTTGTTATTTGATCTGTGTAAATTAAAATATAGCCAAATCGGGGTAATGTCAAAGCAAAAACAAATTAAAATATGCAATTTGACTATCCGCAGAATTTGTTAATGGTAACCCGGTTAACTTTTGAAAAGGGCATGAAAGTAATCTTAAAGTTAATAAAACTAAAAATTTTTAACCAGGCCAATGGAAGATTTAGCGATCTGGTCTTTTTTGTTAAATTTAATAGACTTAAGATTATTAAAAATTTATTAGAGGGTTGAACAAGATGGAAAAAGGATTTTCTATTTATATCGAACGGCGAGAGAAGCTAATCAAAACAATTAGGGAGAAACACCACAATAAAAACGGTGTAGTTCTTTTTTTAGCTGATTTCGAAAATAAAAAATATAAATTTAGACAAGAAAGTACATTTTATTACTTTACTGGTCTTGAAGAACCGGGAATGGCTTTATCTGTTTCACTCAATGGTCCGACATTTGCTTATCTAGCGCAATATTCTGAACCGAGAAATAAATGGGCGACTTCAATTTTATATGGTGCCGATAAAAGTAGCATAAAATCTTGGGGAATAGATGAAATTCAATATCTAGGCAATGTTTGTCAGGGTTACTCGATTTCATCTTTGTGTGGTGCGACAGAATATGAATATTTGCTAAAAATACTAGAAGATCATGCTGCTCAAGGTAATTATATTTTTACTACCTATGCTGTCGGTGGCACAATGCAAAAAATGATTATTGATCGATTTATCTCATTACTACCTGGTTTAGCAAAACAAATAATTGATATTTCAGACATTGTTTCAAGTTTTAGGCGTACAAAGTCTAAAGACGAAATTGAACATATATACAATGCCGTAGATTGTACGATAGCAGCCCAGGAAGGCGCAGCTCAAATTATTGATGCAGATGAGTTTGAACATGCTGTAGAAGCTGGAATAGAATTTGTTTACATTCAATCGGGTGGTCGTGCAGCTTTTCCCTCTATCGTTGCGAGTGGCAAAAATTCAACTATTTTACATTATAATGCAAATAATAGTTTGATGAAAAAAGGCGACTTGGTGATCGTGGATATTGGTGCAGATATTGATTATTATTGTGCAGATATAACTCGAACTTATCCTGTTTCCGGGATCTTTTCGAAAAGGCAAAAAGAGCTGTACAATATCGTTTTGGAGACACAAGAATATATAGAAAGCCTTGCGCAACCTGGGTACTGGTTATATAACAAAGCAGAACCACAAAAATCGTTACATCATTTGTCTTATGAGTTTTTAGAAAAGATAGGATATGCTAAATATTTTACGCATAAAATAGGTCATTTCTTGGGATTAGATGTGCACGATCTAGGTGATTATAATGAGCCATTAAAAGAAGGCGATATTATAACTATAGAACCCGGTATCTATATTCCTGAAGAAGGCATTGGTATACGAATTGAAGATAACTATTGGATAGTAAAAGATGGTGTTCTCTGTCTAAGTCAGGATTTGCCAAAAGATCCTCATTTGATCGAAGAGCTAATGGCTCAATCCGGTTTTGATGAAGATGAATTTGAAGATTAATACTTAGTTTTAAAAAATCTATTTAATAATGCAACCGTTAATAAAGTTAATGCTAACAAAATGCCCAAGATGGCAAATTGCATTGTCAAAGAATTTGAATTATAAATCCCATTTATCATGTAGCCAATTGCTGTAAATACAATTGCAGGTGCGACATATGGTAATTGTGTTAACAAATGATCGATTGTATATGAACCTGAGCTCGTTGCGGCCATTATAGTTGAATCAGATATCAATGAAATATGTCCGCCGGCTAAGGCTCCCGATACTAAGGCACCAATTATTGGATATAGTAGAGGAGTTTGCTCTGGTGTTAAAGGTAATGCTCCTGCTGATAATACTGTGACTGCAGGTATTGATAATGGTAATACGATAGCAATGGTGCCCCAAGATGAGCCAGTGCTGCATGCTATTACCATAGAACTTAAAAATATCATTAGCGGCAAAGTAAAGCCTGGCAAGTTATCAATCAATAAATTTGCCAAATATTGTCCTGTTCCTAAATTATCTTTTAAAATTGCTGCAAATACCCACGCTAATAAAAGAACAATCAGAGAGTTTATCATTAGATTAAAACCACTGCTTATTATGTCTTTTATGCTTTCTATATTTATAACTCGTTTATAATATAAGTATATTATGCTTGAGGTTAAAGATATGATGCTTGACCAAAATAATGCTGAAAAAGGATTAGCTGCTAAAAGTATATTAAATAATGTATGGTTTGAAGTATGCTGATATCCGGAATAAAAAAGCAATAAAATCAAGCTTGATAAGAATATACCAATTGGTACAAAAAAATTTCCTAAAGAGCCAGCTACACCGCATTCTTTTAATGTTGAAATTACTGGATGTTTTCCAGCAAATAAATTTCCCGTCTTCTCTGCTATCATTTCATGCTTATGCATTGGGCCATATGAAATGCCTTTTTTTACTATAAATAATGAGCTTGCCATTACTAAAAATGAATAAATGGTAAAGGGCATAGACTTTAAATAAATAAGTAATGGATCTCCTATTATCAAAGTTCCTGCCGTTACATTTTCACTAATGCCAGATATTTTCAATTGAGATAAGATCAATGCAGTCCAACTTGAAGCGGGAATTAATGTACATAGAGGAGAGCTCATAGAATCCAAAAGATATGCTAACTTGACCCGTGGTACTCTAAATTTATCCGTTATTGGTTTGATAATACAACCAACAGTTAAGGTGCTTAAATAATCATCTAGAAAAAAGAAGGGGGACAGAAAAAAGGAGCACATTTCAGCAACTTTTTTATTTTTTAATTTTTGTCTTAAAATTGCGCTATAAGCGGCTATTCCGCCCGTGTACGTTATTAACGAAATTAGAATTCCTAAAACCAATAAAAAACCAAAGGTATAAAGATGTTCTACTGGACCATTGCCCCAGAGACCTGGTATGTTTGTTTCTTCCCATACTTTATATAGGGCGAATTTTAGCGTTTCAATGATTGAAAAATTTGTCGACATTAATGACGCAACCAGTATTCCTATTGATAATGCTACGATAACATTTCTTGTCCATACTGCTAGAATAAGTACCAAAATGGGGGGTAATAAAACCAAAGCATTAAGAGTCATTTTTGTCCCGAATAAATAGAAATTAAACCTGTATTAACTTAGATTTTTAGTAATAAAACTATGGTATTGAGTTTAAGGCATATACTCATATTGTCAAATTAAGTTATTTGACGGTTTTTTATTTTTTTTCTAATATTGTAATAAGTATGAACAATATTAATTTTAATAGTTTTTTCAAAGGTAACGCAATGGATATGAATAGAGCATTTTTTCTTCCAAAAGAGCAATCAAAGCCTAAATGGATTTTGATTGACGCTCGCGGGCAAGTAGTAGGTAGATTAGCAACTCAAATTGCAAAAACTTTAAGAGGAAAAGACGAGACATTTTTTACTCCGCATACTGATTCTGGTGATTATGTAGTAATAATAAATGCTAAAGATGTCGTTTTTACAGGCGATAAATATAAGCAAAAAGTTTATGAATTTTATACAGGATACATTGGAAATAAAAAGTTTGTTACCGCGAGACAAATGTTGGAGAAGCATCCTGAAAGAGTAATGGAATTAGCCGTTAAAAGAATGATGCCTAAAAATAAATTAGCAAGAGCGCTTTTAGGAAAACTTAAAGTGTATGCCGGTCCAGAGCATCCACATCAAGCACAATTCAATACAGCTGCCAAGTTAGCTGCTTCTGCTGCTTAACACACTAAAGAAAATAAAAAAGCCCTGTACAGGGCTTTTTTTATGATTTAAATAGCTTGAAAATAAAACTCAAATCTTTAAATGTCATAATTATTACTAGGGCTATAACAGCTAAAAATGTATAGTAATGAATCTTCTCTCTTAGGCTTTCAGATAAAGGTTTCCCAATTATTGCTTCAATCGTATAAAACAAAATTTGTCCTCCATCAAATATCGCTATAGGAAGTAAATTAAATACTGCTAGATTTATGCTGATGAATGCTAACATTAATAGAAGGAATTTAAATCCTATTTTGATCATTTGAGAGATTTGAAATAGTAACAAAACTGGTCCACCAAGTCCTTGAGTTTTGCCTTTGAATAGTGATCCCAAGGCTGAAAATATTTGCTTTGTTGTTGAAGCCGATATTTCCCAAGCTTTTTTAAGTGAGTCTTTTAGATTTAAAGGTTTAGTGTAAAAATACATTCCAGTTTTTGGCATACTTTTGCCCTGAATTTCCTGAACTGCTATATTTATTTCTACATTTTGTGTTTGAGCACCTCTTTGAATGGTAAAATCTGCTTTTTTGCCAGCTAAATCTTTAACCTTATCGTCATACTGACTTATCGTGTCAATATGCTCACCATTAATAGAGATAATCTGATCGCCATTAAATAATCCACTTTTTTCAGCAGGAGATTCTTTAGAGATATGTCCTATAATTGGAGCTTCTTTTTGGGCCCAATCGCCTAAGCAAGGTATCCCAGTCAATGCCAAGAAAGTTAAAATTATATAAGCGGATATAAGATTGAAAGCAATGCCCGCAATCATAATGAGCATCTTTTGCCAATATGGTTTTTGTGAAAATGAATTGTTGGCCACTGAATGAGCATGCTTTTGCTCGCCTTGTCCGACTTCCGGAGATCCGGCCATTTCAACATAACCGCCCAGTGGTATTGCTGAAAAGTAAAAGGTTGTCTCTCCTATTTTTTTCTTAAAAAGAGCGGGTCCAAAACCAATAGAAAAAGATGGTACATATACATTAAATAGCTTGGCGAAAATAAAATGGCCAAACTCATGTATAACTACTAATACGCTTAATCCTAAAATTGCAAGAAGAACTAAATGTATGTTGCTGATTAAAAATAACAACATATTAAATATGTCGTGAATAAAGTTAAATGAAAAAGCCATTAAGCTCCTTAATAGTTAGTGATTGTATTTTATGTACTTATATTATTAACAAAAAATTTTGATTATATTAACAAATCTTTTTTGCTAATAGAAGAAATATGGGCTTCGCGCTTTTATTTTTACTTGAAATATTTTCGAAATGAGTTATAATTTTGTAATAAATTGAGTTTTTATGTTGCATTTAGCTGTGACTAAGCCCCTCTTATATTTTAAATTTATTTTTGCTGTTTGTTGAAACAATAAGGTGACGTTTGTGGACAAAATCAAATGAAGGCAAATTTAGAAAACAAAGCAAGGGGGCATATAGCGAGTTTGTAAAATTTTTATAATGAATTGTTATAAAATCAATAGTAAAACTTTGTAAATGCCAACTGCCCAACGTCTGTTTTCAAAAATTTGGCATTGAAGCATTCGTTAATTTTAAAAAATAAATGTTAATTATTATAGGATAAAGATTATGCCAACTATTAATCAACTTATTAAAACTGGACGCACAAAAGTTGCGAAAAGAAAGAAAAGCGCAGCTTTGCAAGGTGCTCCTCAGGCGCGTGGTGTGTGTGTAAGAGTATTTACTACTACACCTAAAAAACCTAACTCAGCTTTACGTAAAGTAGCTCGTGTGAAGCTATCAAACGGTATGGAAGTAACTGCTTATATCCCGGGTGAAGGCCATAACTTACAAGAACATTCTGTTGTTTTAATTTCTGGTGGTGGTGCTCAAGATTTGCCAGGGGTTAGATTTCATGTCATTAGAGGTGCATTAGATTGTGCTGGTGTAGAAAATAGAAAACAAGGGCGCTCGCTTTATGGTACCGAAAGATCAAAGAAATAGGAAGGTAAGATATGCCTAGAAGAAAATCCGTAAATTTTATAAGACCAATTGGAACTGATCCTCGTTATGGCTCAGAAACGGTACAAAAGTTAATAAACGTTGTAATGTGGCGTGGTAAAAAAAACGTAGCTAGAAAAATCGTTTATGATGCTCTTGAAGTTATTTCAAAAAAAGTAGGTGGCAATAGAGATAAATCTCTTGAAATGTTCTTAAAGGGCATTGAACAAATTGTTCCTACTGTTGAAGTGAGACCGAGAAGGGTTGGTGGGAGTGTTTATCAGATTCCAATGGAAGTGCCATACAATAGAGGCCGCGCTTTAGCTATGCGTTGGTTAATTGATGTTGCTTCAAAGCGTCCTGATAAAACCATGGGTCAAAGGATTGGTAATGAAATCTTGGACGCAAATGAAGGAAGAGGGCTTGCTTTAAAGAAGAAGTTAGATGTTCATAAGATGGCAGATTCTAACAGAGCCTTTGCTCATTATGCGTGGTAATGGAGTTTTATGAGTAATTATTTATCAAGATACAGAAACATAGGTATAGCCGCGCATATTGATGCTGGTAAAACCACTGTAACAGAAAGAATTTTATTCTATACTGGAGTTTCCCATAAAATTGGAGAGGTTCATGAAGGCGCAGCTGTCATGGACTGGATGGAACAAGAACAAGAAAGAGGTATAACAATTACCTCTGCTGCTACAACTTGTACTTGGAAAAATTATCAAATTAATATTATTGATACTCCTGGACACGTTGATTTTACTATTGAAGTAGGTCGTTCTTTACGCGTACTTGATGGTGTAATATCAGTGTTCTGTGGTGTTGGTGGTGTTCAGCCTCAATCAGAAACAGTTTGGAAACAAGCTAATCGTTATAAGGTGCCAAGAATTATTTTTGTTAATAAGCTCGATCGTATTGGTGCAGATTTTTTCAAAGTAATAGCTGATATTAATGCTAAGCTTGGTGGTAACTCTATTGCTATGCAACTACCAGTTGGTGCTTCTGAAAATTTCAAAGCAATAATTGATCTACTTACTCTTAAAATGGCTACCTTTAGTGAAGGTGATTCTGGTATTACGGTAACTTGGTCTGAAATTCCTGAGGAATATAAAGAGCAAGCGGAAAAATTAAGACATAATATTGTTGAAAAAGCAGCAGAACTTGATGATGTTTTAGGTGACAAATTCCTTAATGAGCAAGAAATTTCAATCGATGAAATTAAAGCTGCTCTTAGAAAAGGGACTCTGGAAAGAAGGGTTGCACCAGCATTCTGTGGTACTGCTTTCAAAAACAAAGGTGTTCAACTAGCGTTAGATGCGGTTCTTGATTATTTGCCATCGCCATTAGATGTTGCAAGCGTTGAAGGAATTGTTCCTGGCACTGGTTTAGTTGAAACTCGTGAAGCTGATCCAAGTGCATCATTTTCGGGACTTATCTTCAAGATTATGACAGATCCATTTGTTGGAGTACTGAGTTTTGTTAGAGTTTACTCCGGTACGCTTAAGTCTGGTTCGTATGTATATAATTCTACTAAGGGGACCACAGAAAGAGTGAGTCGGCTTGTAAAGATGCATGCAAATAAAAAAGAAGAAGTTGCAGAAGCTAAGGCTGGAGATATTGTTGCTGCGGTTGGCTTAAAAAATGCAATAACTGGTGACACTATCTGCGATGAAAAGCATGCTATTGTTCTTGAAACTATCGATGTGCCACTTCCAGTGATCTCAAGCTCGGTAGAACCTAAAAATAAAGCTGATTATGAAAAGATGACATTGTCTTTAAGAAAGATGATGCAAGAAGATCCATCTTTCCAGTTTAGTTTTGATAAAGAAACTAATCAGACTGTTATTAGGGGTATGGGCGAACTTCACTTAGAAATAGTTGTCGATCGCTTAAAAAGAGAACATAAAGTAGACATCGTTCAAGGTAAGCTTCAAGTTGCATTTAAAGAAACTATTAGGAAGTTCTCAGACGTTGAAGGTAAATATATCAAACAATCTGGTGGTCGTGGTCAATACGGTCATGTTTGGATGAAATTTGAGCCTTTAGAGCGTGGTAAAGGATACCAATTTGAAAACAAAATAGTTGGTGGTTCTATTCCTCGTGAATTTGTCCCAGCTATTGAAAAAGGCATAGAAGAAGCTAAGAATACTGGCATCTTGGGTGGTTATCCTGTAGTTGATTTTAAAGCAACAGTTTATGATGGATCATATCATGATGTTGACTCTTCTGAATTAGCTTTCAAAATGGCTGCTAGTTTGGCTTTTAAGCAAGGAATGCAGCAATCAGAATCTGTTTTGCTTGAACCAATTATGAAGGTTGAAGTAGAAACACCTGATGAGTATATGGGTGACGTAATGGGCGATCTAAATTCTCGAAGAGGACAGATATCGAACATGGAATCCAAAATAGGACAGAGTGTAATCAATGCAAAAGTTCCTTTATCAGAAATGTTTGGATATGCAACTTCATTGCGTTCCATGACAAAAGGAAGAGCAAGTTACTCTATGGAATTTGAAGCCTATAAAGAAGTGCCAAGGGCTACTCAAGAGCAATTGCTTAAAGCTGCTTGAGTTTAGAGAATTAGTTTTATTAAACTTGTTAAGGAGATATCGATGGCGAAAGTTAGTTTTATAAAAACAAAGCCACATTTAAATACGGGTACGTTAGGGCACGTTGATCATGGTAAAACTACATTAACGGCTGCTATTACATCTGTTCAATCTAAGAAAAAGTTAGCAGAAGCTAGAAAATTTGATCAAATAGATAATTCTCCTGAAGAAAGAGAACGTGGGATTACCATTTCTATTTCTCATGTGGAATATGAAACTCCAACCAGACATTATGCTCACGTTGATTGTCCTGGGCATGCTGACTATATCAAAAACATGATCACTGGTGCTGCACAAATGGATGGCGCTATATTGGTTGTTTCCGCTAATGATGGTGTAATGCCTCAAACACGTGAACATATCCTTTTAGCAAAAAACGTTGGTGTTCCGTACATGGTTGTTTACTTGAACAAAGTAGATATGGTTCCTGATAAGGATTATGTTGATTTAGTAGAAGATGAAGTTCGTGAATTATTAACCAAAAATGGTTTCCCTGGAGATATTACTCCTGTTATTCGTGGATCTGCATTAAAAGCTTTAAACGGTGAAGATAGTGAATTAGGGACACAATCTATTGATAGACTTATGGATGCTATTGATACCTATTTACCATTGCCAACTCGTGAAGTAGACAAACCATTCTTAATGGCTGTCGAAGGTGTGTTTTCTATCTCTGGTAGAGGAACTGTAGCTACTGGAAGAATTGAACGTGGTAAAATCAAAGTTGGTGAGGAAGTTTCAGTCGTTGGATTTGGCGCTACTCAAAAGACTACCGTAACTGGTGTTGAAATGTTTAGAAAAGAATTAACTGAAGGTGAAGCTGGAGATAACGTAGGTCTTTTATTACGTGGTATCAAAAAAGAAGATATCGAACGTGGTCAAGTTCTTGCTAAAACCGGTACTGTAACACCACATAAGAAATTTAAGTCTGAAGTTTACATCTTGGGTAAAGATGAAGGCGGAAGAAGTACTCCTTTCTTAAATGGATATAGACCTCAATTCTATTTTAGAACCACGGATGTAACTGGAATCGTAACATTACCAGAAGGTCGTGAAATGGTTATGCCTGGTGATAACGTGTCTTTAATAGTAGATTTGATTTCTCCTATTGCAATGGAAAAAGATCAAAGATTTGCTATTCGTGAAGGTGGTAGAACTGTTGGATCTGGAATAGTTACTGAGATTATTGATTAAATTGAGTTATTTATGAAAAAACAAAAAATCCGCTTAACTCTAAAGTCCTACGATCATCAACTCTTGGATAAAGCTGTTAACCAAATAGTTTTAACTGTAAAAAGAACAGGTTCTGAAATTGTAGGACCTGTACCTCTTCCTAACAAAAGACGCGTTTTTACCGTGTTAAGATCGCCACATGTTGATAAGAAATCGAGAGAACAATTTGAATTAACAACTCATCAACGTCTGCTGGAAATTGTTTCTCCGTCGGATGCGACTATGGATGCTCTTATGAAATTGAGCATATCGCCTGTAGTTGATGTTGAAATTAGATAGGATAGAAAGGTTTACTGATGATGCGAGGTCTTTGGGGCAGAAAAATAGGTATGACACAAATTTTTTCTGACGATAAAAAAGTAATCCCTGCCACTGCAATTGATGTCTCGAATTGGTATATTATACAGCTGAAAAGCGTAGAGACTGATGGATACAATGCAGTTAAATTAGGATGTGTTAAAGATAGATATTCCGAGCAAGCCTTTTCTCCTGATTGGTTAAAAGAAGCTAAGAAATATTTTATCGCTTTAAAAGAAGTAAGAGTCGATTCTCTTCCTTCTGATGCAACAGTTGGCCAGGTGGCTGATCTTGGATCTATTTTGTCCAAAGGTGATTATGTAGATGTTACTGGTATAACTAAGGGTGCTGGCTTTCAAGGTGTAGTAAAGCGGCATAACTTTGCTGGTGGACCAGCTAGTCATGGTTCCAAATTTGGAAGAGTGCCGGGTTCTTTATCTAACTATCACACAAAGGGAAAAGTAGAAAAGAACAAGAAAATGCCTGGTCATATGGGTGTAGAAAGAAAAGTGATTAAAAATCTAGAAATAGTAAAAATAGAACCAACCTCAAATATGCTGCTTATTAATGGGTCCGTACCCGGCAAATCTGGTTCTTTGGTTTTTATTAAGAAATCTGTAAGGTAGGAAAAAAATGACTCAAAATAAAAGAGAGGTTCCTAATACAGAAATGAACATTATTTCGGTTGTTGATTTGGGTTTGAAAGAAGAATCTAAAATTGAAGTGAGTCCAACTGCTTTTGCACAATATATAAGAGTCTTGCTCCAAAATTGGAGACAGGGAACTGTAGGTTGTAAAGATCGTAGTGAGGTTGCTTTTGCTAATAGAAAGCCTTGGAAGCAAAAAGGAACTGGTCGCGCTAGAGCAGGTTCAGCTCGTTCTCCATTATGGAGAAAAGGTGGTGTCACATTTGGACCACAAAAAAGAGTTAGAACGCTTAAGATCTCTAAGAATACCAAGAACAATGTACTGCAATCATTATTGTGGAACTACTTAGATAGCAGAAATTTAGTTTCTTTAAATTGGGCGCCAAAAGATAAGCCAAAAACGGCAGAAGCGTTTAAATTATTAAAGAATTTAAATCTGCATGAAAAAAAGTTGGTCCTTTTTGTAAATAGAGATGACTATATAACTCATGCTTCATTTGCAAATCTATCTAACGTTAGTATGTTATTGTTCGATCAACCGAATGCATATGATTTGTCAGATGGCCAATGTTGGGCTTTCTTAGATAAAGATTTAGATTCATTTAAAGGAATGGTTAACTCATGGCTTTAGAACTAAGCATTTACGATATTATTCGTGGACCTAGGATGACAGAGAAAGCCTACAAATTAAATCAAGTTTCTAAAAAGCTTGTTTTAGAGGTACATCCAAAGGCAAATAAGCTTTTAATAGCAGAAGCATTAAAAAAGCTATTCAACGTAGAAATTGAAAAAATAGGCACCAAAGTCAAAAAAGGCAAGAATAAGCGTACTGGTAGACATACTTTTAAAGGTAAACTTAGCAAAGAAGCTATTATTACCCTTAAAGAAGGCTATTCAGTTGATCTTATGAATATGGTAAATGTTCAAAGCTCTGTTGAACCAAAACCTTAAGCCTGAATCTATGAGGTAAAAATATGGCAATTGTAACAAGAAAGCCAAGAAATGCATCGTTACGTTTTCAGACTTATCTTGATAATTCTGATATAACAACAACGACACCAGAGAAAAGTCTGGTTTTCGGCTTAAATAAAAAAGCTGGAAGAAACGCATACGGTCGTATAACCGTAAGACATCGTGGTGGTGGGGCTGATAGAAAATATAGAATGGTAGATTTTAAACGTCTCCATAAAAATATTCAAGGTACCCTTACAACCGTGGAATATGATCCAAACAGAAATGTGAGAATTGGATTAGTTGTATATTTAAATGGTGCAAAAACCTACATGCTTCTTCCCCAAAATTTAAAAGTTGGTGATAAAGTATATGCTGGTTTGGATGCAGAACCAAAAGTTGGTAATAGTTCGATCTTAAGAAATATTCCTGTAGGTTTTACGGTTCATAACGTAGAAATTACTCCGAATTCTGGAGGCAAGTTTGCTCGTAGCGCTGGTACATCAGTACAAATAATGGCGAAGAGTGAAACCGCTGTCACTTTAAGAATGCCTTCTGGTGAAGTTCGCTTAGTAAATATTGATTGTTGGGCAACCATTGGTCAATTAGGCAATGCTGATTATAAAAACATTAAAATCGGTAAAGCTGGAAGAACTAGATGGATGGGCTTCAGATCCTCTGTTAGAGGTATGGCTATGAACCCGGTTGATCATCCTCATGGGGGTGGTGAAGGTCGTAGTAAATCTGGCAAGCATCCTGTAAGTCCTACAGGTGTTGGTGCGAAGGGTACTAGAACTCGTAAACGCAAGAACCCACAAATTTTGAAGAGAAGAAAATAATGAAGGATAACTATGTCTAGATCATCAAAAAAGGGACCTTTTGTTGATGAATCTTTGCTTAAAAAGGTTGAAAAAGCAAAAGAAGGTAAAAATAGGGATGTCATCAAAACTTGGTCTCGGAGAAGTATGATTACTCCGGATTTTGTTGGTTTAACCTTTGCTGTTCATGATGGCCGTAAATTTGCACAAGTATATGTTACCGAAAATATGGTAGGACATAAATTGGGTGAATTCGCCTTTACTAGAACATTTAGATTGCATAGTGGTCAGCGTAAAGCTGGGGCTAGCGCTTCTTAGGGTTATGATGAAAAATTTAGTTATAATCGGGATATAAAAAAATGCAATTTACTGCTACAGCACGTTACGTTTGGTATTCTCCGTATAAATTGAGGCCTTTGGCTGATGTTATACGTGGAAAAGATGTAACTTATGCACTTGATTGGTTGACAATTTATCGTAATCAGCGAGTTATGCCTATTAAGAAAGTTGTTGAATCTGCTCTAGCGAATGCTATTAATAATGGCAACGCAGAGAAAAGTTCATTAAAAATTAAAGAAATACGTGTTGATCAAGGTCCAACTCGCTCATATTTTAAGCCGGGCGCTATGGGTCGTGCAATGCCACAAACAAGTCGTTCTAGCCATATAACTGTAACACTTGAAACCAAAAGTTTAAAATAGTATAGGAGCAATGTGGGACAAAAGGTTCATCCGTTAGGATTTAGGTTAGGTATTTATCGCTGGTGGCCATCTCGTTGGTTTGCTCGCCGTGAAAAGTACTCGACTCTCGTATTGGAAGACATAAAAACCAGAGAATTTATAGAAAAAACTTTGCCTAATGCTGAAATTTCCACAATAGAAATTGAACGCGCTGGTGAAAGCATCAAAGTTATAATACACTCTGCTCGTCCTGGAGCCGTTATCGGTAAAAAAGGACTTGAAATAGAAAATTTGCGTAAAGATTTAAGCAAACTAGTTAAAAAATCTAATATTGAAGTATCTGTTCAAGAAATTAAAAATCCTGAGCTAGATGCTGTTATTGTTGCAAAAAACATAGCTGATCAAATTGAAAAAAGAGCCAGCTATAAAAAGGTAATGAAAAGAGCAGCAGCAAGCATTATGAAAAGTGGTGCTAAGGGTGTTAAGATTAGAGTTGCTGGTAGATTAGCTGGAGCTGAAATTGCTCGAGACGAATGGATAAGAGTAGGTTCTACTCCGCTTCATACTTTGCGTTCAGACATTGATTATGGATTTGAAGAAGCACATACAACTTATGGCGTAATTGGCGTTAAAGTTTGGATCTGTAGAGGCGAATTTAAATTAACTTAAAAGAGATTTAGCTATGTTAATGCCCAAAAAAATAAGATACCGTAAAGTACAAAGAGGTCGAATGACCGGACGATCTAAGGGAGCTACTGACGTAGCTTTTGGAGAATACGGTTTGCAAGCAGTTGAACCTGCTTGGCTTAGTGCACAGCAAATCGAAGCTGTGCGTGTAACTTTATCTAGAAAATTGAAAAAAGTTGGTCGGCTTTATATTAGAATTTTTCCTGATAAGCCGATAACAAAAAAACCTGCTGAAACTCGTATGGGTAAAGGTAAAGGTAACGTTGAATTTTGGGTAGCTGTTGTTAAAAGAGATAGAGTTATCTTTGAAGTATCTGGTCTTGATGAAACATCAGCAAGAGAAGTGCTAAAAGCAGCATCTTATAAATTGCCAATGAAAACCAAGTTTATTAAAAAGCAGGCAGAACCTACTAATATAGTAACAAACGATGAACAAAACAGTGAAAAATGAATTAAAAGCTCTGTCAGAGCTTGAACTAATCTCTAAAATAGATGACTTGAGACGGGAGCTTTTTAGTTTAAGATTACATTCAAAGACGTCTCCTCTTGAAAATTTCACTCTATTTAAAAAATTGAGACGAAATATTGCTCGAGCATTAACATATTTAAGACAAAAGAATGGATAATGGAGACTTCAATGGATCAAAATATTAAACGCCCTCTTACAGGATTAGTAATTTCTGATAAAATGAGTAAGACAGTAGTTGTCAAAGTAGAAAGAAGTTACATTCATCCTATGTACAAAAAAGTGATGCGCACGTCGAAAAAATACAAAGTACATGATGCAGAAGAACTTGCTAAAGTAGGTGACGTTGTTGAAATATTTGAAGGTAATCATAAATCAAAGACAAAGTATATGTATCTTTCTCGCATATTGAAATCTGAGATTTTAAATGAACAACAAAGCATTTAGAATGCTGAGGTAATAAAATGATACAAAAAGAATCTTTTTTAGAAGTGGCCGATAATTCAGGAGCACAACTTTTAAAAGTTATTCACTTATTTGGTAGCACAAGAAAAGAATTTGCATACCCAGGTGAATTAGTTAAATGTGCGGTAAAAAAAGCGATTCCTAATTCCACAGTAAAAAAGGGTGATATCGTAACAGTTGTTATAGTTAGAACACGTAAAGAATTTCGTAGAGTTGATGGAAGTTATATTCGCTTTGATGATAATGCTGGTGTTGTAATTAAGTCTGTTGACGATCTTAATCCGATAGGTTCTCGTATTCGTGGACCAGTGGTTAGAGAATTGAAAGCCAAAAATTTTGCTAAGATTATATCTTTAGCTCCTGAAGTACTATAATAAAGGCTTAAAAAAATGAACAATATTAGAAAAAATGATACAGTATATATACTTTCAGGTTCAGACAAAGGCAAACAAGGTAAAGTTTTAGAAGTTTTACCGAAAAAAGACTTAGTTAAAGTTGCTGGTATTGCTATTGTAACAAAGCATTCAAAAGCTCGTAAACAAGGTGATGTTCCATCAATAAAGCAGAAAGAGAGTTATATAAATATCTCTAAAGTGATGCTGGTGAATCCTAATGATTCAAAGCCTTGTCGTGTTGGTTTTAGAATTCTTGAAAATGGTAAAAAAGTGCGTGTTTGCAAACGTACTAATGAGATTATAGATCAAGTTTAAGGAAAATATACAAATGAATAAGGCAGCTAAGAATAAAGGTGAAAAACCCAGATTTCAAGAGACCTATTTAAAGCTAAGACCAGAACTGCTTAAAAGACTTAATTTAACTAACATCTATGAAGTTCCTAGAATTGAAAAAGTTGTTATAAATGTCGGAGTCAAAGAGGCTGTTGCTGACAGTAGAGCTTTAAACTTGGTTACTCAAACAATAGATAATATTGCGGGTCAAAAATCCGTAAAAACAGTAGCTAAAAAATCTATTGCGGGTTTTAAAATTAGAGAAGATATGCCAATTGGTGTAATGGTAACTCTAAGAAAAACTCAAATGTATCACTTCCTTGATAAGCTTATTAATTTGGCATTACCTAGAGTAAGAGATTTTCAGGGTGTATCGCCAAAATTTGATGGTAATGGTAATTATAATTTAGGCATAAAAGAATGGATTATCTTCCCTGAAGCAGATCAAAATCTGGAAAAAGTTCATGGTATGAATATTACTATTCAAACATCTGCTCAAAATGATGCCCACGCATTTGAATTGCTTAAAAGTTTGGGTATGCCGTTTAAACAAAAAGAGTCATCGAGGAAATAATGGCAAGAAAAGCACTAATTGAAAAATCAAATAGGACCCCTAAATTTGCTGTTAGACAAAGAAATAGATGCAAATTATGTGGTAGACCCAGAGGTTATATGCGCATATTTGCAATGTGTCGTTTATGCTTTAGGGAAAATGCGTTAAAGGGCATGTTGCCTGGCGTTATGAAAACAAGTTGGTAAGGATTTAAATGTCGATTGATACGGTTGGTAATTTTTTAACGATAATTAGAAATGGGATAATGGTAACTAAAAAAAATGTTACAGCTCCTTATTCTAAAGTTAAACATGAAATTGCAACTATTCTTGAAGATGAAGGTTTTATTAAGAATTTTTCAATAGAAACTTCCGATAAAGGCTTTAAGACTTTAAGAATAGCTTTAAAATATGTAAATAATGAATCAGTTATTCATGAAATAACTAGAATAAGTACGCCTGGAATCAGGGTTTATGAAGGTGTTTCTAACATAAAACCAGTTATAGGTGGTCTTGGAATAACTATTTTAAGTACAAACAAGGGTATTATAACTAACAGAAAAGCCAAGAGTTTATCAACTGGTGGCGAGGTTCTCTGTACGGTTTGGTAAAAGGATCAAAGGATTATGTCAAAAATTGGTAGAAAACCTATAGATATTGGTAATGCCCAAATTGAGATAACTGATAACTCGGTAAATTATAAAGGTAAGCTTGCGCAAGGTTTACATGAATTACCTGATTTATTAGGTATCGAATTAAAAGGTAAAGAATTATATATTACCGCAAAAAAAACAACAAAAGATACGAATAGACTTTGGGGTCTTCATAGAGCATTGCTTGCGAATAAAGTTAAGGGTGCAGACGTAGGGTTTGAAAAAGTTCTTAGAATTAATGGCTTGGGGTTTAAGGCTATTTTAAGTGGTTCAAATATCCAATTTTCATTGGGGTATAGCCATAAAATAGATTTTACTGTACCAAGTGATGTAAAAGTTGAAGTTGACAGATCTGGTCAGCTAATGACTTTTAAATCGCCTTATAAAGATATTTTAGGTCAAGTTTGTAGTGATGTGCGATCTCTAAGACCGCCAGAGCCTTACAAAGGTACCGGCATTAAATATGATACTGAAGTAATACGCAGAAAAGCTGGTAAAACTAAATCTTAATCTAAGGGGCTAATAAAATGTCATTAATAAGAAAAATTAAAAAACGAACAACAAGCAGAATACTAAGAGTGAGATCCAAATTACGTAGTTGCGGATTACCGAGAGTTTCTGTTTTTAGAAGTCTGAAATACATCTATGCTCAACTTATTGACGATGTAAATCAAAAAACTTTGGCTAGTTGCTCTTCTTTAGAACTTAAAAATCTAACAGGTGACAAAACTGCTATTGCTAAAGATGTAGGTTTAGAGTTAGCTAAGCGTGCAGTAACCGCTGGTATTAAAAAAGCTGTCTTCGATAGAGGCCGTTATTTATATCATGGCAGAGTTCAATCGCTTGCAGACGGTTTGAGAGAGGGCGGCCTTGAATTATAATTTATCTGGGATAAAAAAATGATAGAAAAGAAAAAAAGCGATTTCATTGATAATGTCGTAAGCGTTAGCCGTGTGACAAAAGTTACCAAAGGTGGAAAAAGGTTTTCCTTTTCAGCTTTTGTAGTATCTGGCGATCAACAAGGTAAAGTGGGCATGGGTATTGGCAAAAGCAAAGAAGTATCTTCTGCTATAGCTAAAGCAACTGCGCATGCTAGAAAAAACATGTTAGATCTTACCTTAAGAGGTACCACTTTGCCTTACGATGTTAAAGGACAACATGGAGCAGCTGCTGTTGTGATTCGACCAGCATACAAAGGTACCGGCTTAATTGCTGGTGGTGCTGTACGTATGGTGATGGAAGCGGCTGGTATTAAAGACGTTTTAGCTAAATCTGTAGGTTCATCATGTGGTTTTAATGTTGTTAAAGCAACTTTAAATGCTTTATCAAAATGTAGATCAATTGAACATTTATCAACGCTACGCGGGAAAAACCTTAAAGAAATGTTAAAGGGATAACTAATGTTAAGTGAGCTTACATCGTTAGTAAAAAAAAGAAAAAGAGTTGGTAGGGGTGGTAGTAGAGGCGGTACTTCTGGCAAAGGCCATAAAGGTCAAAAAGCAAGGTCAGGAGGCAGTGTTCATCCTCGGTTTGAAGGTGGACAAATGCCATTGACTAGAAGAATCCCTAAAAGAGGCTTTACTAATGCCCCATTTAAAACAGTTTATGAAATAGTTAACTTGGATCAATTAGATAAACATTTTGATCAAGGTTCAACCGTAAATAGAGAGAGTTTGAAAGAATTTGGCATAATAAAAGGGAATGGCTTATTGAAGGTTTTAGCTAATGGCGAACTTAACAAAAAACTTTTAGTTCATGTTAATGCGATTAGTAAAACTGCACACGAAACTATACTCAATAAAGGTGGCGAAGTACATTTGACAAAGGAGTAGGAAGCAGTGATCTTGTTAAGAAATTTTACCAATATTTTCAAAATACCAGAGTTAGTAAAAAAAATACTATTTACTCTGGGTGTTTTAATTATTTATAGAATTGGATGTTATATTCCTTCTATCGGTATTAATGTTTCAGTATTAGCTGATTTTATGAGCCAATCCAAAGTATTTGGTGGTATTTTAAGGTTTTTTGATACCTTTTCTGGTGGTGCGCTTGATAAGTGTACTATTTTTTCTTTGGGTATTCAGCCTTATATTACGTCATCTATTTTGATGCAACTTTTGAGTGCTACCGTTCCTTATCTTGAACGGTTGTCTAAAGAAGGAGACTATGGGCGAAAGATAATTAATCAATATACTCGTTATCTTTCATTAGCTATTAGTTTTATGTTTGCTTTAGGGTTTGCTGTAACTTTGAATACAGCTAATTCAACAACCTTTCCAGGTTTATTGAATTGGTCAGGATTAGGGTTTATCTTCTTATTTGTGATTTCTCTAATGGTAGGTTCTGCTTTTGTTATGTGGCTTGGAGAACAAATTTCTCTTTTCGGTATTGGCAATGGTAGTTCAATGATTATTTTTGCGGGGATTATTTCTCGTTTTCCATCTTTGATTGCACAATTAATACAGATTTCAAGAGCTCATCCTATAAAGGTTCTTATAGTGCTTTTAGTTTTCCTCATATTGGTTGCTAGTGTAGTGTTTATGGAAAAAGGTGATCGTAAGATTCCTGTTCAATATGCAAGACGAATTATCGGTCAAAAAGTTTATGGTGGACAGAGTACTTATATACCAATTAAGGTGAATTCATCTGGTGTTATGCCTGTAATCTTTTCTTCAGCATTATTAAATATACCGGGCTATATCATTAGCTTATTAGGTATTAAATGGCTTTCTGATGCGATGCAGACTGGAAGTTTTCTTTATAGTGCTATTGAATTTGGATTAATCATTTTCTTTGCTTACTTTTATACCTATTATGCTTTTAATCCTACTGAACTTGCCGACAACATTAAAAAAAGTGGTGGTTTTATTCCTGGCATTAGACCTGGTAAACAAACCTCTGATTATTTTGAATACATTTTAAATAGAATAGTTCTAGTTGGTGCTATTTATTTAGGTTTGTTAGCAATTTTACCAAGTGTTATTGGGAATCTACTAGGTGTTTATTTTATAAATGGTACATCATTACTTATTATGGTCAGTGTTGCATTAGATACTGCTGCTCAAATTGAATCTTATTTAATAGAGCATAACTATAAAGGTTTCTTAACTGATGGAACAATGAGAAATAGGGTAGGGCGTTGAACAAAAATAATATTGTTGTTTTAATCGGTCCCCCTGGTGCTGGTAAAGGATCTTTGTCTAAATTACTCATTAAAAGATTTGGATGGACTCAATTATCAACTGGTAACCTTTGCAGAGAACATATTGTTAATCAATCGGAAATAGGCAAGGAAATAGATTTAATTATAAAATCTGGTAAACTTATTTCTGACGATTTAGTTGTAAAAATGGTTGAAGATTGGTTGCTTTGCCGTTTAGATAAAAATTGTTCGATCGTTTTCGATGGTTTTCCAAGAACAATTGAGCAAGCAAAGGCTTTAGATAAAATTTTATCTAAAATTAATGTTTTTAATCTTAGCATAGTTAAATTAGAAGCATCTGATGATAATTTAATTGTGAGATTAAGCAGCCGAGCTACTTGTAGTAACAATAAATGTCAGGCTGTATATTCTCTTGTTAATGATAATTTAAAGCCGCAGAAAGATAATATTTGTGACGAATGTTCTAGTAGATTGAGTTGCAGAAGTGATGACAATGAAACTTCTATATTACAACGATTAGCTGTATATAGAGTGAATGAAAATAATATAGTTAATTATTTTCAGGATCAGGGAAAAACTATTGAAAAAATATACATGGACGGATCACTTGAGCTTATTTATCAAGACTTTGTAAAGAAACTAAACTTAGTATGATTACTATAAAAAACAACGATGCTATACAAAAAATGCGTATAGCTGGGAATTTACTAGCGCAAATGTTTGAGATGTTGGGATCGCGAATCGTGCCCGGCATCACTACTCTTGATATTGATTCTTTGATTGAAAATTACATAAAACAAAATGAGCTTATTTCATGCTCTAAAGGCTATTTAGGATATAAGCATTCTAGCTGTATATCTTTAAATGATGAAGTAGTGCATGGTGTTCCATCTTCAAAAAAAGAAATTAAAGATAGCGATTTAGTTAAAGTTGACGTATGTGTTTCTTACAAAGGCTATTGTGCTGATATGGCTCGATGCTTTTTTATGAAAGATGTTTCTCCTGATGTAATTGAATTGGTTGCTGCTACTAAGTTGGCATTGGACAAGGGTATTGATCAAGCTAGACCAGGAAATCGTTTAAGTGATATATCATTTGCAATTGAAACCGAAATCAAGAATTATGGTTATGGAATTGTTAGAGAATTTGCGGGTCATGGTATCGGCGCAAAAATGCATGAAGATCCTGAAATTCTAAATTACGGTTCTCCTGGAAGAGGACCAGTTATTAAGGTTGGAATGGCATTTGCAATTGAACCGATGATAACTTTGGGTAAGCATAATATTTTGATAGAAAAAGATGGATGGACTGTGAGAACAGTTGATGGCAAATTTGCGGCTCATGTTGAAGATACAGTTATTGTAATGGAAGAAGGCCCAATGATTATAACAAGATTGTAAGTAGAGTATTTATGAAATCAAATTCAAAAAGTGATGTTATTAAAGTAGATGGTATAGTGAAGGAAACGCTTCCTAATGCAATGTTTAGGGTAGAAATCGAAGGTGGTCATGTGGTTTTAGGCCATGTGTCCGGTAAAATGAGAATGAATTATATTCGAATTTTGCCTGGGGATAGAGTTGCTTTAGAGTTATCCCCATACGATTTAACAAGAGGGCGAATCGTTTTGCGTTATAAAAATTAAGTATTTGTTTCGTTTAAGGAAAGTTTATGAAGGTAAGAACATCAGTTAAAGTTGTGTGTCGAGATTGCCGAGTTGTGAATCGAAAAGGCATAGTGAGAATATTATGCAAAAAGAATCCTAGGCATAAACAAAGACAAGGTTGAAATTTAGAGGATTTTTTTTATGGCTAGAATAGAAGGCGTAAATCTTCCACGTCAAAAACGTATTGAGACTGCATTGACCTATATCCACGGTATAGGTGTAAAGACATCTCGAATTATTTTAAGTGCGATTGATTTGGATTTAAATAGAAGAGTTAAAGATCTAACTGATGAAGATGTTGCTACAATTCAAAAAGAATTGAAGCATTATATCTTAGAAGGAGATCTCAGAAAAGAAGTCAGACTTAATATTCGTAGACTTCAAGAAATCAGCAGCTATAGAGGCTCTAGACATAAGAAGTCCTTGCCCGTTAGAGGTCAAAGAACAAAAACTAATGCTAGAACAAGAAAAGGTCCTCGTGGCTTGGCTGTTGCAGGTAAACGTAAAGTTGCAAAAAAATAGGTTGAACCTAAATTGAGGTAATAAAATATAATGGTTTATAAGAAAAAGACCAAAAAGCAAAAAAAATATTTTGAATCGGCAATTGCCCACGTAAAGTCTACATTTAATAATACGCTTGTTTCTATAACAGCGCCTAATGGAGATGTGTTATTACGTTCTAGTTCGGGTAAACTAGGATTCAAGGGAGCTCGTAAAGGTACTCCATTTGCGGCGTCTCAAATTGGCGCAACATTAGCAAAAGAAATGGCTCTTATTGGAATTAGAAGATTAGAAATAAATATGCAAGGACCAGGAACTGGCCGAGACTCTATGGTTAGAGCATTTCAAGCTTCTGGTTTGGATATTTCTATTTTAAGAGATGTTACCCCATTGCCACACAATGGATGTAGACCTCCTAAAAAGAGACGTGTATAAAGAGCGCTGTGATGTTAAATTGCTTTAAAACTTAGAGAAAGATTATTTATAATGGAAAAAAAGACAGGTACAACAGAAAAAAGTACATCAAAAAAAGTACGTAAAGTTTCTGAATATGGCCGGCAGCTTCAAGAAAAGCAAAAAGTTAAAGAAATGTATGGCGTTAAAGAACGTCAATTTAGACGCTTTTTCGGTTTAGCTTCTCGTACCAAAGCAGCTACTGGTGAAACATTACTTAGTTTATTAGAAAGACGTCTTGATAATGTTGTTTACAGACTTAAGTTAACAACAACCAGAGCTCAAGCTCGTCAAATTATTGTTCATGGACATATACTTGTAAATGGCGGTAA
>Ga0335394_10000613_pt1 | contig 38398 bp, 24 predicted proteins | sample MAT03_FD_205741 | JGI IMG/M metagenome (GOLD analysis project Ga0335394, IMG submission 205741) | Freshwater microbial communities from Lake Fryxell liftoff mats and glacier meltwater in Antarctica - MAT-03 (spades assembly) (version 2) ...
TCAAATACCAGGACACCGCATTGGGGATGGTGGCCATCACCACATCGCCCGGCTGCTGATTTTTCAGGACAAAATTGCAAGGCTCCTGCCAGTTGGTAAATGCCCATTGTGACACATTCATATCCACTACGTGGCCTTCTAATTTTTCTGCCAACACCAAAGTTTTTAATTCGCGCCAGCGAACACTGACCAATACTGCAATAAATGGCAGTGAAAATAACACCCACGCCGAAGTGCCCGACAATCCGGGCAGGATACGTTGAGAAAGCCAATGCCAAATAGCGTATAACCCGACAGATGCAGCCAATAAAAAATAGGGAAAAATAAAAATCAGGTAACGGGGCAGGCTGGGTTCGCGGAAAATAAAACACATCAGCAAAAACGGCACCAGTAAACTGCTCAACAGCCACCATGCAGCGGCTTTATTGATGCTAAACGCCGCCAGAAGGCCCCAAAGGGCAAAAAAATACAAAAAAGTGGGGGAATATCGAAAAGCGCCGTTATAAATATCAAAGGCTTCCCAGGGTTTTGTGGCCCATAATGCACCAATGCGCGACCATTTTGGCAGCGCCATATCCGTAATGTTGGAAAGCGCCAAACCCGATAACGGTTGCCGGATCCATTCACTCAAAGAGGGGATAAATACGGTGAGCAAAAACGGCAGCGACACCATGCCCAGCCAGAAATATTTATTGCTCCATTGATCGGCTTCTCCACGCATTATTTTTCCGATTGCCATCGCGAGGGCGTAAATTCCCACGGAAAAAACAAAGAAAAACGCAAGTTGATGCGACAAAAAGGACAGCAACAGCACGACTGGCAGCAACAAAAGGTAGCGTGGATGTAGCTGATTTTTTTGCCAAAAACCAGCGGTACCGGGCGTTGCTTTATCTTCAAAAGCCTTTAAAAATATCCATCCGGTGAGCAGGAAGAAAAACCCAAAAATGGCGTAATTCCGCGACATCCGCGACCAAAAAATAAGGTACAGGGAAAAAGTGGAGGCAAATGCTGCCAAAAAACCAATGTGCCGATTGAAAAGCCGGGTTCCCATGCGATACACTAACCAAACCGTGCCGACCCCAAACAGCACACTCACCAAACGCGCCCAAAACACCGATGCGCCAAAAATCTTAAAAAAAGGCAGGAGTAAAAAAGTCAACAGGATACCGTTGTTATCATCAGTGAACAAGGAGCCGGTACCGTTCACAAATTGATCGGCTCGCTGAACGTGCACAAATTCGTCCACCCAAAGCGATAAAGCCGTGAGATTGGCCACTCGCAGTAAAAAGGCAAGCACTAACAAAACGCCTAATGCCGGTAACGCATAACGCAATGCTATGTCCTCCCAATCGGGCGGCGGCAGAGTAGGTTGCGTGTTTTTTTGTGCAGCAATTGGCTTTGGCGCTGCGGAAGGTTGTACTTTTGTTTTTAAATTGCGCTGCTTCATGGCGCAAAAGTAGTTTTTAGCCGCATAATGAGTAAGTATTTTTTGTTTTTTTCGCTAATAGCGAATGTTTTTTTTCTTTTCGCCATCGTATACGGAGTACAACGGCTGGGAGGAGTACAATATGCATGGTATCGCCTCCGGCACAGCGAAGCCGGGCTATACGAACATCGGAAACAATTATTTGAACAAATGCCCGTGGCTCCGGGGGCCATTATTTTTTTAGGCGACAGCCAAACTGAGCAGTGTGAATGGCGCGAATGGCTGCAATGGGATAGCAACTTAGCAGTACTCAATCGGGGCATTACGGCAGACCATACGGCAGGTATTCAGGCCCGGTTGCCGGAAGTGCTGCGGCATCGCCCTTCCAAAATTTACCTCATGGTGGGCATCAATGACCTCCTGTTTGGAGGCAGTCCGGCGGAAACAGCCCGGAGATATCGGGCGTTGGTGCAAACCATTCGCCGCGAATCGCCCGCTACCATTTTAGTGATTCAAACCCTCCCCCCGGTCAATAATACCCTAAAAAAAATGAGTGTTTCCAATACGGAAATTCAGTCACTGAACACAGAATTGATAGCGCTGGCACACGAATATGCCCTTCCTTTGGTGGATTTGTATGTCCCGCTGTGCGATTATGCAGGAAATTTATCCAAAAAATTTACGGAAGATGGCCTGCATTTGAATGCGGAAGGGTATCGGGTATGGAAGCAGGCTGTTAAGGTGGCGAAAAACACTAAATAGCAGCACGGGAATAAATTAGTTGATAATGTATTAAATAGTCCCACTATTTGCACAAAAGTATATCTTTGCGCCAAAAAACGTTTGTAAAAAAAATTAGCCATCAGCTATGCGCGACCTAAAATTTTTAATAGCCTATCTTGTCCCTGCCAGCGCCTTTTTCGCTATTTGGCAGCAGGGGGTATACGCTTGGATTACAGTAGTATTGGTGTTTTTTCTGCTGCCCCTTATCGAATTATTTACACCGCAATCGGCTGCTAATACGCCGGAAGAAGAGGAGCCTAAACGGGTCGGTATTGTGTGGTTTGACTGGTTACTCTACCTGAATGCACCCTTGCTTTTTGGTGTCGTGGGCTTTTACCTTTGGACTATTACGACGGCTGAAATGACGATATTGGAAGCGCTTGGCCTAACCTTTAGTACCGGGATCGTGGTGGGTACCTGCGGCATCAATGTAGCCCATGAGCTGGGACATCGGGTGAAGAAAACGGAGCAAATGCTTTCAAAAATGCTATTAGTACCCGCCTTGTATCAGCATTTTTTTGTGGAGCACAACCGGGGGCACCATAAAAATATGGCAACCGATGCGGATCCTGCTTCCGCCCGATTGGGAGAAAATATCTATGGTTTTTGGTTGCGTTCCATAGGAGGTTCCTGGCAATCTGCCTGGGAAATTGAAGAAGAACGCCTGATAAAAGCCCGGCTGCCGGTATGGAGTTGGAACAATGAAATGGTACGTTTTTCGGTCGTTCAGGCAATATATTTAGCCGCTGTGGCATTCCTGTTGGGTTGGCCGGGACTCATCGGTGCCATTGCTGTGGCATTGATTGGGGTATTATTGTTAGAAACCGTCAACTATATAGAACACTACGGCCTGCGCCGCCGCACCCTGTCTTCCGGACACCCGGAACCAGTAACGCCCGCCCACTCCTGGAACAGCAACCATGAGTTGGGGCGTATCTTCCTCTATGAACTGACCCGTCACAGCGATCACCATTACAAATCTACCCGGAAATACCAGATACTTCGACACTTGGATGAAAGCCCTCAATTGCCTTATGGTTATCCTACTTGTATGATTATTGCGCTGGCTCCACCTGCTTGGTTTTGGCTAATGAATAAAAAAGTGCCAATGGCGCGTAAATGATTACTTACTCCTTTTTTATCATCAACCCCGGTGTCAGATTTCCCGCCCGATCGGTAAAATACCAGGCATAAAAGCCGGGTGTCTTGTCCTAGCATAGGTTGACAGCAAAACACCATTTTAGGTCATGTTATTTAAAACAAAAAAATGTAAAAGGTACAGTGAATCGTTCAAATCACAGGTGCTAAACGAAGTGCTGTCAGGTCTTAACAGTATTTCAGAGATCAGAAAGAAGTACAATTTAGGCACGATGACGATAAGCCGTTGGATGGCATCGGAGGGCATCGCTTCGGGAATTAATCTAATTGATGTACCTTTGCCATCAGGTATGAAATCATCAAAAGAAGTACACCGCCTTATCCGAGTTTTACAATTTTATCAGCTTGCGCCGGGTGCTATGTCCGTTGGTTTGTATATCCAAAAAATATACACCGGAGGCCGCATCGCCGAGGTCTAATTGAAAAATGTTTTCTCCGTTTTTCAGCGAAACCTCCATCCGCTGTACCGGCCTGCCTGCCACGTCTGTAACCGATAAAATCCCCGTTCCGGCGGTAGGGGTATAAATCATGGTACACCCTCCTTACCGCGCCACGATTAATTTCTGCATCCATTGGCCCACCTTCAACCAATAGTATCCATTGGGCCAGTGCTGGGTGTCTATAAACTGCTGCTGTTCACGCAATGTTTGTTGATAGACCAACCGTCCGCTTAGGTCATAAATATCAAGACGGAACGCTATTAGATCAGACCTCGGAGAAACCAACAGAAAACCCGCATCACTGGGGTTGGGCGCTATACTAAAAAACGGCTCTTTCAAGGGCTCTTTATATGGCACCGTGTAAGCCGTGCAAAATCGGTCATTTTCATGCCGCTCATCCGGAATTTGATTGGGGGAAGAAGTTCAAAAGCACAATTGTATTGGCAGCTGGGCCTGTCCGGGCACTTCAATATCACCAAAGTCAAGCCAGACAGAAGCACCTGGCAGGAGATTTAGGTTGGAATAGCGCCTCTTTTTCGACGATACGGAATAGCATACTCTCGACGGCAGGTTATTGGGGAATCTGATATTGATCTGAATGTTTTGAAGGGAGACAGTGCCATAATTTTGAACCCTTATCCTGAATTTTCCGCCGTTGAGGCCATATAAAGTTGGTGGCCAGGAATTTTGGGTAATTTTTACACGCAATGGCTCTTGTTGTTCCACTTCGGCAATGCCGGCATCAGGGTGAGTAGGCGTGACTACATCGGAAACACGCAGGGTACGCAACCAAAAAGCAGCGCCATCAGAACGAAAGGAACCGTTGAAGTTAAAACCTACGGAACTACTGCCATCCATACCGGCAATGGCTATCATATCGGCTCGTTGCCGGGCCATCAAACCATGGTGCCAGCGATCGGGCATGGGCCAGGTTTTTAATAATTTGCCGCTCAAGTCTATTTTTGTCAGTTTTGTTTGCTCATTTTGCTGGCTCAAATAGAGTATATTGGCACCATTATCGGTGATCTGGAAATCTGTTATCGGACCTGGCGGTCAAAATCTTTTAAAGGTGTAATGGTCAGGTTGGAGCCAATGTTTAGGAAATAAAATTTTGAATCCTTACCCGACAAAAACAATGCGGTGGTCGGGCTGATTATCTCCATTTTTTTCACCCAATTTGCTTCTATACTTCCATAGCATACATAATTATCTCCTCCTTTTTTCCAAAGTTTAAAACCCTCAGAATTGGCCGCGATAAAATCCTCCGTGCCGGGCATCAGGTTAATTAAACGGGCATCGTTATTGTTCCCTACCAGCTTGGCAGAGGAGAAAACAGTACCCGTTGCGGTACTAATTTTTTCGACCCCGCTATAATGGAACCCTAATAGGTTGCCGTCGGGTGCCAGTACCAATTTATTGGGTACAATCTCCTTGAAGGTTATCGGATCAATATTTTTTTGCCACACTTGCACCCCATTGCTATCTATTTTCACCATATTGTTGGGGCTGCTGGAGATATCACAGGCTGTTTCTGTATATAGTAGTACAACCCCGCCGTCTTCCAAAGAAAGCAGATCATTCACATACAGAGCTTCCGGCTGCGGGGCATTTACCAAATGCTTCCACTTCAAATCACCCGATTGATTAAAACGCAGCACAAAAATGGAATCATTATACGGGCCTGCGGGGTGGGTACCCGTCCGAATGGCCGCCACCCAATCGCCCCTGCCCACGGTTTCAAAAGCGTAGAGTTGGTCATCGAATCCTAAAGGAAAGGATTGGTCTATGATTTGGGCGCTTAATGCCGTGAAGAGACTCGATACAAGAATAAAAAGTAGTGTGTTGTGCATGAGAAATAATGATGAATAATCTAAGTGGTTACTGGCTAAAATTACGTACGATTTTTGTAAAAACAGTTCATATGTAGTAGTATGCCGCGTTTATTTCGGCTCACCTACTTAACAATGGATTGGACGATAAAAAATGTAGTATTCGGCTACCGCGCCACCACCACCCGCTTCGAGAGTACCACTTCACGCCCACGCCGAATGACCACAAAATACAGCCCCGCCGGAACCGCCGCTAAAGAAAAAGTAACTACCCCGGCAGTAGCGGGCAGGCTTTGTACCAAACTCCCGGTATTGGATACCAAGGAAACCAATACCCGTTCTTTTTCCCGCTCGAACGCTGGCGGAAACCGCACATGGAGCCACTCATCACCCGGATTGGGATAGACCTCAATGCCCACTCCTTTCAAAAACACCGGCTCCTCGTTGGCTGTAATGATCGTCCGGGGGCCGCAGCCGGGTGAAAGGCAGCCGTCAGCATCCAATTTCAGTATCCAGTTGTGGGTCTCCGGTACACCTGTCATGTTGTTGCTAATCAATCCTGCGGTGATGAACCCACCATCGCGGGTAGGAATAACCTGATAAATGTTAGGGAAACTCCCGCCATAGGTCGTATCTGCGTACTCTCGTTCCCACAATACCTCCCGCTTGGCATTCATGCGAAATATCCATGGGAAGAGAACACGGGGCGATGTGTTGATGCCAAACCGCCGGCCGCAGCCTGTAACCCCCCCATCAGGAGTGGCTGAAATGCCACTGATATCGGCAAGGGTCACGTTATCAAAGACAAAGGTATCACGGATTTGCCCGTCCAAGCCTATAAAGTACAAAGCAGGCGGGTTTTTATCGGCATTGGGGTCTTCCCGACGCACGTACCACTTGGCCACTATGGTAGCACTATCCGGCTGAATCACCAGGCAGGTACCTGGCAGATAGGAATCCGCAAATTCGTGGGACCAGAGGATATTGCCATCCGTATCCATGCTGGATACGCCGCCCGAATTATCCACAGCGCAAGCTATATGGCAAAAGGGGTATGAAAAAACCACCTGCCCATCATGCGTATAAACCAATCCACGAGAGATGCTCCAGCGATACTTCCCGCCATAAGTAAATTCATCCAAACTGTCTCCCTGCATATTGGTTTTGACGAAATACAGCAGCGGATCTCTTTTGTTTACAGAGTCTCGGTACCGTGCCCCAAAAAGGATAAATTCCTGATTACGTGTTAAGGCCAAAAGAGGTCCACCTTCAATCACATTACTTTTTCCATACTCCTGAGTCCAAAGAACATTTCCTGTTAAATCTATGCAACAAAGAAAAAATTGAGCATATTTCTCATTGGTACTACCGCAAATATAAATTAAATTATCATGAATCAGCAAAGCCCCTCCTCTGTTAGGATAAAATGGTAACTGCTGGTACCAAATAATATCACCGTTCTGATCTAAACGGGTCATATTACACCATACTTCATTATCATTATCGGGATTTCGGGAAGTAGATACCAATATGTATCCTTCTTTAAATTCTGCTATTTCCCAACCGTTTTCAGAATTTAATGGATAGTTGGAGAATATTTTTGAAAAGGTAATCGGTTGGGCTGATATAAAAATGGGCAGGCATAAAAAATAAAAAATAAGTGTACGCATAGCACAGACAAGTAAAGCCGGGCATATTATGTCATTAAGAATGACACAATATGCCCGGTAATGGAAAAAAAAATTAGTGTTGGATGTGGAATTTGCTTTGATACAGCAATTTGCCTTTGTCCGCAAGAGCAACAATATATAATCCGTTTGGCCACTGCGCTACCCGAATATTTCGTTGATGTTCCGAAGGCTGTACGCGGGTATTTATTAGGACTATACCTTGCATATCATACACCAACAAGCGGGCATCTGACTCAAGCGCCAGCGGGGGCCACGATATCGTAACGACTTCAGAAGCCGGAACTGGCACCACTTTTAGTTCAGCGAGCAGGGTTGTCTTTTGTTTTTCTACTGGCTGGCTGCGCTCCTCCACAAAAAGCAGGCTGTCCGGTGCAAAGCGGCGGTCTTTCAGCAGTCCGAGCAGGGCACGGGCAAAACCCCGCACCGGAGAGGTACTTGCTGCCACTGCTGTCAATACAGATTCCTGTGTGTCCGTCAGGTCGGTGTACCCGCCCGCCTGCAAACGCAGCAGGTTGATGCGTTGTATCGCCCGAAAAGCGACATCTTCTTCATTTTCAATCGCCATTTGCTCCAACCATTCGGAAGCGGCGGTATAGTCGCCCCTTTCCACCCGCAAGCCGAGGATGGCCCACTGAGCGGCTTTGGATGATTCGCTGTTGAGCAGGGCCTCCGCTTCGGCATATTGCCCGTTTTTAGCGGCATTGTCCACCAATTGGCCCAAAATGCCGTCTTTTTGTTTCCTTATCTCATAGTATGCGCTTTTAGCCGCCGGATCCGTGTTGATTTGCGGCAGCAATGCCTGCAAAGCTGCCCGGCTGGTGCTTAATGCCTCGGGGGTAATGCCGGATTCCGGCCTGGCAATGCCGCCACCGCCAAAGGGCGTACAGTCAACTTGGCCTTCAGTCAACTGAACGTCCTCTTTAGTGTAATTCCCCGGCGTAAAAGGTTCCGCGTTGCAGCCCACCTGAGCACCACCGGGGTCGTACCAGTACTCAAAAGGCACTGTTGGGCCGCCGGTCAGGAGGTCGCGATTGCTCAATCCGGTGAAACAATTGGCTGACGGGCGCGTTGCACTGCCCTGTATCGGAAAGATACTACCGTCTATAGCGGGAAAGATACTGGGAGACAGAACAAAATCTGACCAGGCATTGCTGCGCATATAGAAGGTATTGCCTTCCACCGTCAGTATTTCATTGGTACCGATAATGGCTATACCGGTCATTTTGCCCTGATCGAAGGTATTACAGGCAATCACACTTTCATGGGAAAAGGTATTGTAGGCGGTATTGGTTATCCATCCGCTGCGGCGGGTGTTATAAAAATAATTACCACCGATAGCGTAATTGCTCGGCCCGTCTAAAATCACGCCGTAATCACCGTTTATAAAGGCATTATTTACTACATTGATGTCAAATTTTCCTTGTGAATAACTCCCATAGAACCCCGTGGCGAGCGAGGCATTGATGTGATAGCGGTTGTCTGAAAACTCATTTGAAATACTATTGCCTGCTCCAATAACAATTTTCCTGCTCATCGGATAGGTTGCAAAGGCAGAAATGCCTGTTTCGTTATCGTAAAACCGGCTGCCGTATGTGACCGTTACAGCAGCATCATAACTGCGAATTCCCTCTTGAGCCATGCCGAAAAACAGGCAATCTGAAAACTCAATGCCATCGGTGTCTGCAATTTCAGCCCCTTCACTGTTGGGAATAAACAGATCGAAATTAAAATCAGTATTGGAGAACCTGCTACGATTAAGGGCAGCCCGGTATCGTGCAAAAGAAACGCTTTTTTTGTTGTTTCCAAACCTTACCTGATGGACCCAAACCAAACCGCCCCCGAAATTAGGCGCGAGTCCCTCGCCTGCTGATATGCCAAGATTGGCCCATAAAATTTTGGCATCATCCGCCCAAACGATACCCGCTTGGGCAGGATTATTGAGGGGCGCATCGTGATCAGGTTGCGCCAACAGGCTGTTGCCTTGTACTGCCACTCCTTGCCAAAAATTGGCACCACAACCCTTGGTTAATACGCCCCGTTCGTGTACATATAAACGAGCATTTCGTTCTACTACTATTTTTTTGTCCGTTCGCATCGTGACGGTGGCATTTTTTACCTCCAATTGGGCACCGGAATGTACAAAAACATTGCCGGGCATATCGGTATCCACCTCAATGGTGGTGGAATGCCATATATGGATATCAAAATCGGGACAACTGCATAAGGGCGATACATCCGCTAAATTTTTGTCAATGAACCCATGTAAGGCCCTGACACTGGCACAAACGGTAGGAAATATACCTTTCGGGCATCCCGTCCAGCTAATAACACCCACCAACATGGGGCCGCCATTCACCATTATGACGGCAGGGCCTCCACTGTCTCCGAAGCCGCCGCTAACGTTTTTTTCGAATAAAGGAAGCATCCCACTATTGACAGCACCAGGAACCGGTGGTGGGCAACCATTGGAGGGGTCATCCAACAGGTCATTGGCATCAAAATTATTGATAATCGTTAAATCAGCGCCCATCAATACATTTGAGGCACCTGAACCTGGACTTGTGTAGCCCCATCCACTGATGAATACTTTTTTATTGGGAGCAATATCTTGTGGCATCGTATTGTTGGGAGTAGCATACGAAATAAATTGTACATTTTCATTGAAGCAAAGGGGAGAGGAAAGGTGTATCAGCGCTAAATCAAATCCTTGTGTAACATCCCCGGTATAATTTGGGTGAATAATAATTTGATCTATCTGTACCCTTTGCCCAATATTATTCATGGTTTGGTCTGTTTAACCAGCATGAACCATCAGATTAGCCGGAGCGATTGGCATACCATCGGGACGAAAAAGGCAGTGTGCGGCTGTCAATACCCATTGGGAGTTCAAAATGGTGCCTCCACAGTTATGAAAACCAAAGTATTCTATGGATACCGTCCACGGAGCGCGGCTGATATCAATCGGGTATCCTCCATATATATTCAGGGCTTGGCCACTGATTTTTTGTGTGGGAATCCATCAGATAAAAAGCAAGAGTATCCGCGAGATGTTTTTTAGTGCCGCAGTGGGCAATGGTAAGCGATTTTTCATCATAAAATTTTTTTATGCAAAAATGAAAGTATGAACAAAGATACGCATATATAATTTTTAAAAGCAAGTTTTTTAGGCTTGGTTAAAAATTTAACAAAAATTCACAAAAGATTCGGCATCCTTCATAAGGTAACTATCCAGCCGGTCATTTTTTGAAGATTTTTGAGTATTTTATCAGTTATTTATATATTTAATTTAAAATAATTTAAGAATTATATTCTTAAAATTAAATTAATTCAATAAAAAACAGTCATTTATTCTGATTTCTGAAAAATGAAGTCAGACCAGCTGGATAGTTACTTCATAAGTAATTGACACTTTTATTTTCGAAAAATAAAAATAAATTAAATTAAAGCATTGATAATCAAGTGCTTATTAAGGTAATTTAAAATAATTGCACAAAGAAAGTGTCAACTACTTTTCACGCAAAATGAAGGATGTCCAAAAATGATGGTTAATTTGCAAAAATAAATAGCATTAGGAAGCAGGAGATCAGTAGAATAAATTAGGGTCTATGGGTTGCACCGCGTTTATTTTGTGTACCTGCTTAAAATAAGAACGCAAACATAACTGTTAAAAACATATAATCTTTCATTTAAGAAAAATTTAACTTTTTACCCTATGTTTTCCTTGTTTCACCCAATGTCTTTCTTTTTTCAGTCTTGTGTCTTGCACCTCAAAGAAGTCTTGTATCTTTCAGTCTCGTGTCTTGCATCTCAAAGACATCTTGTGTCTTCTAATCTTGTGTCTTGTGTCTTGTGTCTTGTGTCTTTCAGTCTTGTGTCTTTCAGTCTTGTGTCTTTCAGTCTTGTGTCTTTCAGTCTTGTGTCTTCCAGTCTTGTGTCTTCCAGTCTTGTGTCTTCCAATCCCGTGTCTCCCGCCGAACAATCACCAGTAACAGCATCCGTGCGCAATTGGCAGGGCAGGCCCGTTATTTTCCTCAACGGACAGCCACAAACACCCTTATTGTACGCCCTCACGGATGTACCCGGTGGCCGCCGAAGTCAGGATGAAGTGCCACAATACAATATCCAAAAATTTTGCGAAGACGGCATCAGGATGTTTCAGGTGGATGTTTTTTTGGAGCAATTGTGGAAAAATCCCGATGTTTTTAGCCTTGATTACGCCAAAGAACAGGTACAGGGCGTATTGGAGGTATGTCCCGAAGCGGTCGTGTTTATCCGGCTGCACACCGATGCTCCACGCTGGTGGACAGCTTTGCACCCCGAAGAAAACGTGCTATACGACGCAGCAGAACCCTCTCCCGACGTACGCGATGGTCTGGGGCGGTTCGTAGAAGCCGATCCGCGCAACCCCATTCGCACCAGTCTGGCTTCCACACGATGGCAGCAGGAATCAGGCCAGCAGATAGCGCGTTTTTGTCGCCAATTTGCTCGCACCAAAGCAGGCTGCCGCGTGGCAGGTATCCATTTGGCGGGTGGTGTATATGGAGAATGGCATCAATGGGGTTTTCTCAAATGGGAAGCCGATTTCAGCGTGCCGGCAAAAAGGCATTTCCAGACTTGGCTGCGCAACAAATACAGGACGGATGCGCAATTACAAGCAGCGTGGAATATAGCAACCATCGTTTTAGACAGCGTAGCGGTACCCGATACAAAAACCCGGGGACAATTGAGCGCGGGTACTTATCGCGACCCGCGTTTTGATCGCCCCGCCATGGATTATTACGAGTGCCAACACGAATTGGTCGCCGATGACCTGCTGTTTTTTTGCCGTACCGTCAAAGAAAACTGGCCGCGTCCGGTCATCACCGGGGCTTTTTACGGGTATTTTTTCTCCTGTTTCAACCGACAGGCTGCCGGAGGGCATCTTGCGCTGCAAAAAGTGCTGGCTTCTCCCTATATTGATTACCTCTCCGGCCCCCAGGCGTACCTGCCTGAAGCCACAAAACCGGGAGAACCTTACCGGTCGCGCAGTCTGTTGCTTTCCATGCGCCTGCACGGCAAACTTTGGTTAGATGAGATGGATCAGCAACCCCGACGCACCTTTGCCTATTTGGGTGGCACCAAAGACAATAGGGAAAAATATCAGGCCGCCGTGTCGGAAAATACCGCTCAATTGCTGCGCAACCTCGCTTTTTCGCACAGCAAAGGCGCAGGGCTGTGGCTGTATGATTTTGGCCCGGCCGGAATGGACCTCAATGCTGCCGCCGAACGCTCGCCGCAGCAAGGCATAGCCGGTTATTGGGATCACCCCGAATACCATCGTATCGTTCGCGCTTTTAAAAAAATGGCCGATTCCACCCTGTATCAACCCTGCCAAAGCGATGCCGATGCGCTGTTCGTGTATGATACCCGATCCAATTATCTCACACCTGGCGTGCTGAAACCGCCCGATTCTCTTTCTTTGCAACTCATTGATTACATGAGCCTTGCAGCGTATTATTCAGGTGCAGTCTTCGATGTGGTGCAGGTAGCAGACTTAGGAAAAATAGATATAACGCCGTATAAAATGGTTGTTTTTGCCAATACTTTTTTGTTAGACAGCCTTGACCGGGAGGTCGTCCAACACAAAATAGCCCAGTCGGGCCGACACCTGTTGTGGTGTGTGGCCCCCGGCATTTCCGACGGAAAAACGACCGATACCGCCTTCGTAGCACGGGTTACAGGTTTTTCCCTGCATACGCTGCTACCGGGCAGCCCGGCCAAAATTTTAATGGATTCTATCGTGGGCGACAGCATCCGGGAGCGATGTTGGGGACGTAGCGAACCGCTTTTCACCCTGCCGGATGATGGCCGGTATCAGGTATGGGGCCGGTACCGCCACAACGGACAACCTGCATTGGCTTGCCAAACGGCGGCGGCGCATACTGCCTGGTTTGCTGCCGTGCCGTTGATACAGCCCGAAAGCCTGCGCTTCATCTTTCAAAGGGCAGGAGTGCACCTCTATACAACAGAAAAAGACATCGTGTACAGTGGTATGGGCCGACTGACCCTCCACACCAAATTGGGAGGAGTAAAAACAATAGTTTTAAAAAATGGAAAAATCCTCGTTTTGAATTTGCCCGAACGCCCCCAAACGTTGATGCTGGATGCCGAAAGCGGGGAGATTTTGTTGAAGTGAATAGTCCACGGTTTACAGTCCACAGTTTACAGTCCACAGTCAGACAGTCCACGGTTATACAGTCCACGGTCAGACAGTCCACAGTCAAATAGTTTACAGTCCGCAGTTCTCTCATGGGGGTGGTGGGGGGTGAACAGGCAATTAATGAAATTCAAAACCACAACTATTTCTATTCACCTGTTTAAGAAATTTGAATTCTCATATTTTTCTTTACTTTTGCGCTGAAATTTATGCTCATGACTATTGGTCTGATGGCCGACTTACGATCACATGATAATTTTACTCGTTCCTAACCCCCTCCACCTTTTTTGATGACCGATTACATGATTGATTATTTTAATGTGATCCAAAACACTAAAACACTAAAACACCCGGTAACAATGTCCGATATTGTTTTTTCCCTGATTCACCAGGAACTTACCCGCCAGCGACGCGGCTTAGAACTCATCGCCTCCGAAAACTTCACCAGCCAGGCCGTTTTGGACGCAATGGGTACCTGTCTGACGAATAAATACGCAGAAGGCTACCCAGGCAAGCGCTATTATGGCGGCTGCGAAATAGTAGATCAAATTGAGCAATTGGCCATTGACCGGCTCTGTTCGTTGTTTGGAGCAGCGTGGGCCAATGTGCAACCACACTCCGGCGCACAGGCCAATGCAGCCGTATTTTTGGCTTGTTTGCAACCAGGCGACAAGATATTAGGTTTTAACCTCGCTCATGGTGGTCACCTGTCGCACGGCCATCCGGTCAATTATTCCGGGAAAGTGTATAGCCCCTCCTTTTATGGTGTGGAAGAGGAAACGGGTCTGATAGATATGGATAAAGTGGAAACGCTGGCCCATCAGGAGCACCCTAAACTCATCATTTGCGGCGCTTCAGCGTATGCACGCGACTGGGATTATGCCCGTTTTCGCAAAATAGCCGATTCCGTTGGCGCGCTGTTGCTGGCCGATATAGCGCACCCGGCTGGTTTGATCGCTGGCAAATGGCTCAATGATCCCATGCCCCATTGCCATATAGTGACCAGTACCACGCATAAAACCCTGCGCGGGCCGCGTGGTGGCATCATCATGATGGGGCAGGACATAGACAACCCCTGGGGGCGCACCACAAAAAAAGGTGCTCCCATCAAAATGTCCTCCGTATTGGACAGTGGTGTATTTCCCGGTATGCAGGGCGGCCCTTTAGAACACGTCATCGCCGCCAAAGCCGTGGCATTTGCCGAAGCATTGGAACCCGATTTTAAGGCTTATGGCCAGCAAGTCATCAAAAATGCCCGTGCCATGGCCGATGAATTTGTGAGCCGTGGTTACAAAATTATTTCCGGCGGTACCGATAACCACTTAATGTTATTGGACCTGCGCTCCAAAAACGTGACCGGCAAAGCGGCGGAAGCCATTCTTGGTGCCGCTGATATCACAGTCAATAAAAATATGATCCCATTCGATCCTCAACCACCCGTCACGACCTCCGGTATCCGGGTGGGTACAGCAGCGGTGACTTCGCGAGGATTTAGGGAAGCGGATTGTCAGCAGGTCGCAGTGTGGATTGACGAATCCCTGACCAATCAGCATGATACCGGTATGCAACACGCCCTTCGAGAAAAAATCAATGCCTACATGGAAAATTTTCCGTTGTATCCGGGGATAAAAGGTTAAGGAACGAGTAATTAAGGAACGGTGTCAGCATAAAGCACTAAACTTAGGTAGATTATTAGTGCCATATTACCCATCTTTTTGCTTTCAGCGTACCACTGTTAGCCCAAAAAGATAGTTATTTGACCCAAAAATGATCTACCAAAAATGACCAACTTATTATTTGCTCGTTCATAAGCGCATTGCCGATAGAGGCTCTATATATTTAAAATAATGAAACAACAAGGCCAGTTCGTTCGCAGCATCACGTTAGCCTCTGCTATCATTTTAGTCATCAGTTCCGTTATCGGGTCCGGGGTGTATAAAAAAATAGCCCCCATGTCGGCGGAGCTGTTGTCCCCGCAATTAGTGCTGTTGGCCTGGTTGCTGGCGGGTCTAATCAGTTTAAGTGGCGCTCTTAGCAACGCCGAAATAGCGGGTATGATGGCTGATTCCGGCGGGGAATACGTGTATTTAAAACGCATTTATGGGCGTTTTACGGCATTTATCTGGGGATGGAGTACCTTTGCCGTCATCAAAACTGCGTCCATATCCTCTCTCGCTTATGTGTTTGCCCAATCGTTCAATGCATTGATTCCATTGCCACATTTAGCACCGGAAATCGAAGCCATCAAGATCGGTGGCGTGTTTCAGCCATTTGATAGTTTTGGCGTAAAAATGCTTTCTATTTTGTTGATTTTGGCACTGACCTACGTAAATACACGCGGTTTGAAAGGTGCTGCGGCACTCAGCGAATGGATTACGCGTTTAGTAATATTGGGTTTGGCAGGGATTGTCCTGTCCGGGCTGCTGTTTGGAAACGGAAGTTTTAGTAATATACAAACCAATTCCACCCAATATGTTACCCAATCGTGGACGGATTTTACTTTTATAAAGGCCCTCTTTGCTGCATTGCTGGCCGCATTTTGGGCGTATGAAGGCTGGAATACCCTTGGTTTTATCGGGGGAGAAATAAAAAATCCCAATCGAAACCTGCCATTGGCCCTCTTTTTTGGTATGCTCGCCATCATGGGCGCTTATCTGTTAGTCAATTTCACCTACTTCTACGTGTTGCCCATAGACGAAATAATAGGGGTGCATCAGGCGAAAAACGATATTGCCGCAGTAGCAGTCGTACGCCATTTTGCGGGGGGCATCGGTGCAGTCATCATTTCTGTCATTATTTTGATTACCACGCTGGGTTGCACCAACAGTACCATTCTGATGCCGCCGCGTGTCTATTACGCTATGGCACGCGACGGTCTTTTTTTCAAACGTGCGGGGGAGATAGACCCGGTTTCCAATACCCCCAATCCTGCGCTTTGGATGCAGGGTTTGTGGGCTTGTATCCTCGTGCTTTCCGGCAGCTTTGATCAATTGACGGATATGCTCATTTTTGCGGCATTTTTCTTTTATGGGGCCACTTCATTCGGGGTGTTTATCCTGCGCAAACGCGAACCCAACGCCGAACGCCCGTATCGTGTTTGGGGCTATCCATTCGTCCCGGCTTTGTTTATATTGTTTTGTGTCGCCCTCATCATCATTACCTGCTTCACTCACACGCGTGAAGCAGCAATTGGTTCAGTGTTGATGCTGACCGGAGTCCCTTTTTACTTTTATTGGAATCAAAAGTAGCGGTCGGCAGTACTTACCCTGTTGTGTGGGCTTTTTCCCTGTTTGCTTTATTGTAATGTCAGCCTGTTGCCAACACCCTGGGCATTTAGCACTTTTCTGATCGGGTTTTGGGCATTACAGCGGCATTTTTCTAAGGAAAAAAATGCTTCCATGACTTATCTAATGGTAGCAGTTGCTGCGTTCACGCTGGCTGCGTTGTTGCGCAAACCCTTTGTTCTACATTTTGCGGCGGCGGGTGTGTGGTGGTGGAAAAAAAGTACAAACCCCCGAAAAGAAGGGCTTGTGTGGGTGATTGGTTTAGCCCTGTGGGGATTGTGGCAGGGATACGACTACTATTTAGGCCAGGAATACGGCAGCGGGTTTTTACGCAAATTGATGATGCCCGATTCGGGAAGCGAAGTCGCAAATCTTTTCCTTAATTCCATTAAAAAATGGGGCTGGATGTGGTTGTCTCCTGCCTGGGTTGCCTGGTTTTTAGTGGGAGGTTTCATGCTCTACACCTATAAGGGGAACACTCCGGGAATAAAAGACACACGTCTTCCACTGTTTGGGCTGGTATCTCTTTTGTTGGGAGTACTGTATGCTGTAGCCATGTTGCGGCAGTTTCCCGACCATGATTATTATGGCATTGATGCCTTTTATCCGGCCTTTTTTATTGCTGCTTCCGCTTTAGCCGCTGCTACCTCAGGGTATAAGAAAATGATTTGGGTAGAAGGATTGTTGTTAGCAGGGGCGCTTGGATGGGCTGTGGCGGCTGCTAATCGCTATTAGGATACCGCACGGTTTCCGGCACAGGAAACCACCAACAGGGCTTATTACCAAAGCCGCCCGCTGTTGGACAGCCTGAAGATACGACCCGGTGCGAAAATATTTTTCTTTGAAGCCTATTCTGATAATGCACCGTTGGTTGGGATGCGCCGTATGGGTTACTGCCTGAAAAGCTCGCGGCCGGAAGAGATAAATGCCGCTTTGCTGTTACCCTGGGATTATGCCATTTGTACGGACACTTTTTGGGTGTCAGAAGTCTTGCATCATAACCCTGAATTGTTGCAAAAACTACAACTCAAAGGCCGCAATCAACAATTACTCGTTTTTGAGCGGTCAGCAGGCGGACAAAAAAACACACCCGAGGCATTGACGGACCGCTTCTGGCAGGTCTTGTCTGATACTACTTTGGAAAGCACTGATGCGGAGTTTCTGTTGAGCACAAGCCTGCCCGCTACTTCCAGCGGTAAAATCATGTACTACGGCACCCTGATGGCTGACCCTTCGGTATCCCTTAAAGCGACGGTTGCATTGTTTAAAAACGGAGAAAAAACGGCATTAGCGGAGCGTATCCTGCCAGCTAATGGCACTTTCAGCATCACTGAAATTCCGATACCTGCTGCCCCGGCGGATGAAATGCGCGTGTATCTGTGGAATTCGGAGCACAAAAATGTAGGATTGGAGTCATTCAGGGTTTTGATATCCCGCTAATCTAAGGTGCTGGATTGCCCTCATTCAGCATCGTATCAATGCTTTGGGCAAAGGTAAGTAATAATCGCCTGTTTTACAAAACAAGGTAAACCATTTGGCAAATATTGCCCGCCACTCAACCATTTTGCCGTTTTTGCGTTTCATTTCCTGTTATGGCAAAACGTTTACTCCCCGTCGGTATTGACGACATGGCTTTTTACGCCCCCAAATTGTATTTAGACATTCGGGCACTTGCTGAAAAACGCAACATCCCTGCTGAAAAACTTTCAAAGGGACTTGGCTTGCAAAAAATGGCCGTTTGCGATGCCCATGAAGATGCCGCAACCATGGCTGCCGAAGCCATTGCGGAACTCATTGACCGCAATGGATTGGATCCCCGCCAAATAGGCCGGATTTATCTTGGTACCGAAAGCGCCTTAGATATGGCAAAGCCCACCGGTACTTATGCGCTTGAAATGTTGCAACAGCGCTTTGCTGGTCGGTTTGGCTCCGATTGCTTTCTGCATTGCGATGTCGTGGACCTGACTTTTGCCTGCATAGCAGCAGCAGATGCCCTGCATAATACTTTAGACTGGGTCGCTTCCGATCCCGAAAATATCGGTATTGTAGTAGCCAGTGATATTGCTAAATATGAGTTAGGTTCCAGCGGAGAATATACACAGGGAGCCGGAGCGGTAGCCATGCTCGTTCGGTACAAACCCCGGCTTTTAGTCATCCGCCGCTTGTTTGGCGTTGCCACGCAGAGTGTACACGATTTTTATAAACCCCGCCGGACGCGTTTTTGCGATACCCCCATATTCGACGGTCAGTATTCCAATCGTTGTTACCAAGAGCGGATGAACGAAGCGCTGGCTGATTTCCGGCGCAGGGCCGTAAAAGCAGGTGTCTTTGCCAATGAGCAGTTTAGCGCCTTATCAGAGCGTTGGACACGCATGATTTTTCATTTACCTTATGCCTTTCATGCAAAAAGAATGTACGTAGAGCAATTTGTTGAAGAGCGAAAACAAAAAGGTGCCTGGCTTGAAGATGTCATTAAATATGGTTTTCAGGAGCCTGACATCCAGACAATCGGCGATGCAAAAATTTTTGAAAAAGCACAAAATACATTCCTGAAATCGGTCAGTGAAGCATCATTTTATCGCCGTTTTGTACAGGAAAAATTAGAAAAAGCACAACGCGCCAGTCAGATTACCGGCAATTTATATACGGCTTCTATTTTTTTAGCGTTAATGAGTACCTTAGAGAGCGATTTGGCCGAACAAACCAAATTGTCCGGCAAAAAATTTGGATTCGTGGCCTATGGAAGTGGCTCAAAATCCAAAATATTTGAAGGAATTGTGCAAAAAGACTGGGAAAAAGTGGTACAGCATTTCAATATATTCAAAAAATTGTCGCAACGAAAAGCCATTGATTACGACCAATACGAATTATTACACACAGGTCAACAAACCACCCCGATTTATACCGAAGAAGGCCGTTGGGGTCTCGAACGAATAGGGCAGGAAGGTGTTACTTTGGGCGCACGCTACTACGCCGCATTTTCGTAGATTCCTCCTTGCGTTAGCAATTTTCTCTCATCCCATAGATTCCTCTGTGGGTTTTATAAAACAAAAAAATGACACCCGGTGCACTACGGCAGTTAAGTATCAGAAACGTATTTTTGGTGTGTGCAGGAGCACTCATTCTGAAGGCAGCACACTTACAGCTCATTGACGATTCATTCCGTCGTCGGGCTGATGCCACCACTATTGAAAAACTGACCGTGTACCCGCCGCGTGGATTGGTATTTGACCGGACCGGACAAAAACTTATCCTGAATAATATTGCCACCTTCGATTTGATGGTCACCCATAATCAGGTGGACTTCAAAAATATGGATATCCCAAAATTTTGTAGTCTCCTGGGCATAGCAAAAGAAGATTTTACCAAAAACATAACCAAAGATTGGAAAAGTGGGCGTTTCTCCAAGTCCGTACCCTTCGTTTTTCTTAAAAAACTGCCGGAAGAAAAATATGCACAACTACAGGAAAGTATGTACGAATTTCCCGGATTTTTTGTCCAGGTACGCAACATACGCGGTTATCCTTTTCATGCAGGTGCACACGTATTGGGGTATATTAACGAAGCCGATCCACGCGATATTGAGCGTTCAGCCGGCAAATATCAGGCCGGCGATTATTTGGGCGCTGCCGGATTGGAATTGCGGTATGAAGATTATTTGAGGGGAAAAAAGGGGTACACTTCTTTGTTGAAAGACAATTTAGGCCGTACCGTTGGCAAATATTTGGAAGGAAAATTCGATACCGCTGCGGTACCCGGTAAAGACCTCATTTCCTCCATTGATATTGATTTACAAGTGTATGGTGAGTACCTGATGCAAAACAAAACTGGTAGTGTGGTCGCCATAGAACCCAAAACGGGCGAAATATTAGCCATGCTCAGCGGCCCCACGTATGACCCTAATTTGCTGACCATGACCCAGGAGCGTGGTGCCGTTTTTAGCCGCCTGCTCAATGACCCGTTGAAACCATTTTTCGATCGGACAGTAATGGCTAAATACCCGCCAGGTTCTATTTTCAAAACCGTCGTAACACTCGCCGGTTTGCAGGAAGGAACCATCAACCCCGATGCAGGAAAAGGTTGCAACGGTGGTTACTTTTATGCCGGGCGCTTGTACAAATGCCACCATCATGCCCAGGTGGGCAATGTGGTAGATGCGTTAGCCTATTCTTGCAACAACTACTATTTTCAGGAATTTCGGAATATTGTAGATAAATTTGGCTTTTACAACCCCCACGCCGGTTTAGATAAATTTGCTGACTATTGCAGCCAGCTGGGGCTGGGAAAAACCCTTGGAATGGATTACCCCAATGAAAATGCCGGCAATATTCCTACCTCCACTTATTACGATAAAGTATATCCGCGCAACCTCGGTAGTTGGAAGTCACCCACCATCATGTCAGTCGGCATTGGTCAGGGAGAAACCCAGCTAACCACCATACAAATGGCCAATTTGGCCGCCTGCATTGCCAATCGGGGTTATTGGTATGCACCCCATTTAGCAAAATCTTTCCGCGATGGTACGCCCATCCCGGCACAATACTATCAAAAACACGAAGTACAGGTGGATCGCCGCAATTTTGATCTCGTCGTGGAAGGCATGGGCGAGTGCGTCGTGCGGGGTACCGCCCGGATAGCACAAGTACCCGGTATTGCAGTATGCGGAAAAACCGGTACCAGCCAAAACCCGCACGGAGAAGACCATTCCGTCTTTTTTGCTTTTGCACCCAAAGACAACCCCAAAATAGCCATTGCCGTTTTTGTGGAAAATGCCGGATGGGGGGCTTCCTATGCTGCTCCCATTGCAGGTCTGATGATAGAAAAATACCTCAATGATACCATTGCCACCGCTCGAAAAGCGATAGAAGAAAGAATGATAAAAGCCAACCTCATCGAAAAATTTTTGAAAGACAAGGGTATTGTAGCAGACCAGCCTCCGGCACTCCCACGCGATACTTTGCCTGATCCAAAAGAAGTGCCAACTGATTCACCCGAAGGATTGCCGGTGCGGACAGGCACCAGCGGCGCCGTCATCAATGCTAAAAAAGGCAAATAATTAAGCAGTTATTGGGCGTTATTTACCAATTAATTGGTTGCTCATCACACCCCAGCCTTTCTGTGGACTGTAAACTATCTGACGGTAAACTGTAGACTGAGGACGGTAAACCGTGGACTGTCTGACGGTAAACTGAGGACTGTCTGACTATTATTTCGTTCAGTCCCCAAAATCTATACGAGATAGTATCGTTGTCCCAATACAACGCCCCGATTGCAGCCCCATTTCGCAGGATCTTCTAAAACCAACACCTCCGAGTATCCGGCTGAATGCTTGTTCCTCGCCTGCTTTTGTTAAAGAATCAAAATTGCGTTCGGGCAAAATAAAAGGCCCGCCGTCGGGCGTATACAAGGCACTGCCCAAATGCGTGCGATCTACAAAGGCCACATCGCCCAAAACCGGGATCAATATAATTGGCGCAACGCCGCCCATCACCGCAGAAACTGAAATATAGTCGGGGTAGGGTGGCGTATAAATAATACCTGACCAGTTTGCATCAAATTGCTCTCGGATGAAAGTAATGGGCCGCATCAAATTATACTTGTATTTCGTAAACCAACTATTACTGTAAGCATCCGAAGCAGCAAAACCGATCAAGCAATAAGCCTTAGCACATTCAGCAAGATTACGCTTCCGTTCTTTCAATAATTGTTGTGTGATGCTCACCCAATGCCCACCCGCACCGCTAGTACGCCCCGCGCCATTTTCCCAATGGTACGCAATGCTTTTATTAATATTGTTGCGAGGCACATCAAAAATCTCTTTAGCTTCTTTATAAAAATCATCGGCCGCACTAATAGAATATGGGCGGGGTGCTTCCGCTTCACAACCCCGTGCGTTTTCCAGTATAAAAGTGCGCAAAGTGCCCCACATAGGCTCAATCGGCACCTGATTTAGTATTTTACCATCCCAATACCACGGAGTATTTGCGGTGCGGGCAGGCAATACCGGTACCACCCCTCGTATCACATCCCTGCCATCCCGGCGCATTCTCCAGACAATCCTTTGTCCTATCATATTTCCTAATTTTTTTGATTGATCGCGTACCATTTCCGAAACACCCTTGGCCAATCGTTGGTTCTCCTGCAACTCAGCTTGTAGATTAATGATGGTTTTTTGTGCCGACGAAATTTTTTCAATCAATTCGGGCATCACCAACCTCATGGCCGAGGCCAGTACAATTACCCAGTCATATTCAAGATTGGGGTCAATGCGTTCGGCCTCAAAATAATCATTTACCTGCCCAGCCATATTTTTTGCGCCCGGAATGCCGCCATACACGGATTCCCAAAGCGTAAAACCCATATAACCATACGTTCTGGCAGCCTGCGGGCCTGAAAGTTGATTATCCTTCATCATTTGATAACCCGTTTGTATCCATTCGTGCGCAGCAACACCGTCATAGTCCGCTGTCTTCCTCGTCAAAGAGCGAGTTTCCGGCTTTACGGACTCTTTACCATCCATGCATCCGAAAATAAACAAAATAAATAAATACGATAACAGTTTTGAAAAGTTTTTCATACGAATAAATAAAATTAATGACGCAAAAGTAGGTATGATTGTTTAGATTGTTTAAAATGTTTAGAAAGTTTAGAGGGTTTAGAATGTTTAAAGAGTTTAGAATGTTTAGAATGTTTAGAATGGTTAGAGGGTTTAAAATGTTTAGAGAGTTTATAATCTCAACCCACAAATTAACCTATTTCGTCGGATACACGCCAAACTTAGCCAGCAGAACAAACAAATATGGTACGGTTATTGCAATTTGAGACTTATTTACATAATCCTTTTATGCGATCTTATAACGTTTTATTAGCTGACGGATATCCCATTTTTTTGGAAGGTCTGCAAGCGATATTGGGGAAACCTGGCAACCGATTTACTTGTAATATCAAAGGTATTGCGCGTACTGGTTCACAACTTCCCGAATTAATGCGACAACTTCCACCGGACATTTTGCTGTACGACATTGGACTTCCGGGTGCTGATGGTTTGAAAATGTTGCCTGCTCTCAAAAAAGGCTCTGCAAATACCCGCATATTGGTTATTTCCAATTTCGATGATCCACGTTTAGTAAAAGCCGCTTTTAAGGCTGGTGCAGATGGCTATATGCTGAAGTCCGGTTCACAAGATGAATTATTTCGAGCCATCGAGCAGGTATTAAGCGGACATATATTTATTGGTAGCGGATTGAGTGCAGTTGAAAAAAATAGTAATACTGCCGCACCGGTTGCTTCTTTTGAAACCCGCTTTGCCCGCCAGTATGGCCTCACTCGACGGGAAATTGAAATACTGCCATACATCGGACAAGCGCTAAACAATAAAGATATTTCAAAAAAATTATATATTAGCGATCAGACAGTGAGTGTGCATCGCAAAAATATTATGCGAAAATTAGGCGTTAATAATACGGCAACGCTGATAAGGATCGCTTATGAAAACAATTTAGTTTAAAAGCGAGATGTTCGGCACAATTACACCATTCAGGGTATATTTTTAACTAAAAAGGGCATAATTTTTGCTCATATTTGTTTGATTTGTTTGTTATTTCAAAAAAACATTAAAATTGTTTTGAAATAATACATAGAAGCATTACTTTTGCACCACAATTTATTTTTCATCAAACTTATTTTTCATCAATTTATTTTTAATCTCATGAGGAAAGCGATTTCTACTTCGTTCATGAACGTATGTAGCTGGCTTTTGTTAGTAGTATTACTCATAGGAGTACATACGAGTTCAACCGCCCAGTGTTCGTTAAAATGTAATGACCTTATCCAAATTTCTTTGGATGAGGATTGTTCCGTTACATTAGAACCGGACGACATCTTGGAGGGAGCAATACCCACCGCCTGCGGAGCGCTCCAGGTTCAAATTAAGCGCAATGGCGTATGGCAGCCAGCCTCCCCGACTGCCGGTAATGCAAGCGTTACATCCGCTGATCTTTCGCCATGCGGAAAGATACTGGAAGTACGCGTGCGTCAGGTTGTTGGTGCCCAGTCCTGCTGGGGCCGTATCAGGGTAGAAGACAAACTTCCACCGGTAGTAATCATCAAAGACGTATGGACGATTTGCGCCGCAAAAGGCGACAATGATCCGGGCGACGACCAGTTGGACAGCGGCTTCGATCCTAATTATGCAGCAACCGTATTGTTGCTGCCGGATGCCCGCCCGACGGCAACCGACAACTGTTCGGGCGTAAGCCGTTCATTTGTTGACGGCCCGCTGGTGGACCTGGATTGCAATGCACCCTTGATCGACCAACGCGGAGTATCCGCTTATTTCGTACGTAAATGGACCTTCACCGATGGTTGCGGCAACGTAACCATTGCAGAGCAATTCATTTATTACGCCCGTCGCAACGTGTGGGACGTATTGTTCGATTTCAACCCGAACGATCAGTTATTCCAATGCGACGTAATAGGTCGTTCCTACCCGAACCCGAATCGTTTAGTCAATCCAGGCAATTCACCCTGTGTTTTGACACCCGAAAACGTGTCTATTTCGCTGTATCCACGCGAGAACTACTGCGAATTCAACATTACCTACAGCGATCAGGTAATTCCGGTATGCGATGGCACCTATAAAATCATTCGTACCTGGGTAGTATACGACTGGTGTCGCCCAACTGGCACCTTCACGACCCCGGTACCGTACAGCAACCCACGCTACCACATTCAAGTACTGAAAGTAGTAGACGACGAAGGCCCAACCGTAGAGTGCCCATCCAACATGACGGTATCCACCGATGCGTTGAAATGCTGCGCAACCGTTGACCTTCCGGATGTATTGATTTCCGATGCCTGTTCCCGCATAGCGAGCATCACAGCGATGATCACCGTACGCGATCCGCAGACCGGTGGGGTAATCAACATGGTGACCGTGACTGGTCGTATCGGCAACTTCCCCGGCAACAACTTCTGGGTACCGGATACCATGGGTTATGTGAACAAAACAACCTGCCTGACACAAGGCACCCACGATGTACAATACACCGTCACCGACAATTGCGGCAACCAAACTTTTTGCAATTTCAAACTGACGATCCGCGATTACACGCCGCCGATCATGGCCTGTGACGAATTCACGGTAGGTTCACTCGACGGCGACGACCCGGATGACTGCTATTTGGCATCCGCCGATGGTTGCAACAAAGCCGGAGTAGCCTGGATCAAAGCCAAAACTTTCGACGACGGTTCTTACGACAATTGTAACGGCCCACTCAAATTCACTGTACGCCGTATGGAACCATACAGCGCGTTCATCGAAAGCCTGAACAAAGCCGACGGCACACCACCGTGCAACGACAATTCTGGTCAGCAACCAACGGAATATCAGCGCGCCACGTTGGAATTGGACTCCCTGAAAATCTATTGCGGCGAGGTAGGTACTACCCAAACCGTGATCCTGCGCGCCTATCAGTTGGACTACGACGGCAATATCTCCATCGGAGAAGACGGCGAGCCGGTGTACAACGAGTGCATGATCCAGATAGCAGTACAGGACAAAGTACGCCCAACGTGCGTAGCACCAGCCAACGTAGTAGTGAACTGCGAAAACTTCGACCCAAGCCTCTGGGCTTACGGTCAGGCAAGACCAGATGACAACTGCTGCTTAGACTGCACAAAAGTATATCAGGGCGTAAAAGGTATCACCCACAGCGCTAACTACAGCCTGTTTGACACCGTATGCAACGTTGGTACCATCAACCGTACCTTCACGGCTTACGACTGCCACGGCTTCACCAGCCGCTGCACCCAGCGCGTCATTGTTACCTACCGCGAAGATTACTATGTACGTTTCCCGGATGACCGGATCATCACCAAGTGTGACGGTACCGGCAACTACGGAGCACCGATATTCTTCGGCGAAGATTGCGAATTGTTGGCGACTTCTTTCCGCGATGATACCTTCACGGTAGTACCGGATGCGTGTTTCAAAATCGAGCGTCACTGGAAGATCATCAACTGGTGTACCTACGATCCGAACTGCCCGCTGACGTACATACCGAATCCGAATCCAAACCCGATTGTGAACAACACGGCGAACCTTCCCGGCCCAATCGTGTCGAACATAGACGGCTGTTTGCAGGCCAATGCGCTGAATCCATGGCGTTCGGCTTGTATCCGCATCACACCTGCGGATCCATCACCGACCTCTTACACCGCATTTTGGCAACTGAAGCGGTCCTGCCCGGCACCTGGTAACCCCAACCGCACCCACTTCAACGGTTATGAATACCTGCAAATCATCAAAATCATAGACACAGAAAAGCCAACCGCTCCTTGCGTGAAGCCTGACACCTGCGATTTGACCGAAAATGATCCGGCGTTCTGGAACCGCGATTACTGGTGGGATGCCCGTCACGGCAGCCACAACCTGTGCGAAATGCCGATTGACCTGAAAATAACGGCCACCGATGCTTGCAGCGGTGCCAATATCGGTATCCGTTACCTGTTGTTCCTCGATTTAGACAACAACGGCACGATGGAGACAGTGATCAGCAGCACCAACCTGCCAGGCGTAAACACGGTATTCTATGGCAACGCCCAGAATCCGAACTACATCGGCGGCGAACCCCGTGCCTTCGATCACCGTGGCCCGCCAGCCGTACAGAATCCTGCCTTAGACTGGTACCGTTTTGGTATTCAATATACCACTTCGGGCGGCAGCCGCACGGCAGCCGTACGCTTCAACACGGTACGGAACCCGAACACGTTTGTATTGCCACAATTGCCACACGGCAAGCACAAAATCAAGTGGATCTATGACGACGGTTGCGGCAACGAAAACGTGTGCGAATATCCGTTTGAAATCCGGGATTGTAAGAAACCAACGATCGTATGCAAGCCGTTGAGCGTGAACATCATGCAAACGGGCATGGTACAATTGTGGGCTTCTGACTTCCTCGAATATGCTTTTGACAACTGCACCCCGGCGGATCAGTTGAAGATAGCGGTATCCACCGGTGCAACACCACCAGCGGCATTCCCACGGGATGCAAACGGCAACCCGATCACAAACGTGAACTTTACGTGTGCGAACATCGGCCCGAACGTCATACAATTGTGGGCAGAAGACAAAGCCGGCAATGCCGACTTCTGTCAGGTAGTCTTACTGGTACAGGATAACATGGGCAATTGCGGACAAAAAGCCTCCGTTGCAGGTTACCTGAAAACAGAAGGCGTACAAGGCGTACAAGAAGGAAATGTACAATTGAGTGCACCGGCACATCCGGCATTCCCGCCAGCGGGCATGTACGATATGTCAGACAACACCGGTCGTTACATCTTCTCGAATGCACTGCCTGTCAGCACCAATGCACAGGTTACGCCAGTTCGTGATGACAACCACCTCAATGGTGTAACAACGTCTGACCTTGCGTTGATCTCCAAGCACATTTTGGGTCTTGAGCCATTTAACAGCCCATACAAGATGATTGCTGCTGACGCCAACAAATCCGGTACCATCACCACTTTGGACATCGTAGCACTGCGTCGTTTGATCCTCGGTATTGACGAAGAGTTGCAAAACAACACTTCCTGGAGATTCGTTGACAAAAAGTTTACATTTGTCAATGCACTCAATCCGTTCAGTGCACCATTCCCGGAAATGAAATCCATCGCCAGCATCCAACAGGGTGGTTCGATGGCAGAAGATTTCGTGGGTTTGAAAGTAGGTGACGTAAACGGCACGGCACAAGCCAATGCCCTGATGTCAGCGGATGATCGTACGGCTGGTACTTTCTTCATTGATGCCAATGATGCAGCGGTAAAAGCGGGTCAGGAAGTAACCGTTAACTTCAAATCTGCTGCACAGGCAGAAGCCTACCAGTTGACGATGAACCTGAACGGTCTGGAAGTAATAGAATTGCTACCGGGTGCAACCATGGGTGCTGACAACTTTGCGGTATTCAACAATGCCGTTACGATGGCAGTTGAAAACGGTGCGGGTGCATTTGCGATCAAATTCCGCGCTACCAAAGCCGGAGAGTTGAGCCAAATGATCAGCGTTGGCAACCGTATCACCCGTGCAGTGGCTTACACTGCCGGAGGCGACCAAAACAATGTAGCAATCCGCTTCAACAGCGCAAATGGTTCGGTAGTGGCAGGTGCAGGTTTCGAACTGCTCCAAAACACACCTAACCCGGTTAAAGACGTGACGACCATCACATTTAACCTGCCAACAGCAGCAGACGCTACTTTGACCGTAACCAATGCAGAAGGCCGTGTGGTTAAATCCATCAGCGGTACTTACGCAAAAGGTATCAACAACGTAGTGATCAACCGTGGCGAATTGGAAACCGGTATACTCTTCTATGAAGTGAAAACCGCTACCGATCGCGCTGCCAAGAAAATGATCGTTGTAGAAGTACGCTAAAAACTGGCACGGGAATAAATTAGTTGAGTGATGTTGATGTAATTTTTTTACAAAAAAAATTACATCAACATCACTCAACTAATTTATTTACAGATATAAATACAGGTGCTGAACGATTAATGCACGAAAAACAAGGTTGATTTTCAACAGGTATGTTTCCATTCCTTAATCGTGCGGCACCCTAAAGTACGGACTTTTATTTACGCTACTGATTGATTATGCGAATTTTGCAAAAATTATCACAGCGTTTATAAAACCAAACAAATAGCAGAGACGGACGATGCCTTTCGAGGTGTCGTCCGTCTTGTTTTGGGTCGTACTTAACTGCCAACTATTGATGGACAACTATTGGTGTAAATTATAAGTTATAAGTAGGTAAGGGATAGCCAAAGAATAATCTATAACAATTAGGCATGATTTGCCGACGAATTTTGATAAGTTATTCTTTTACCGTCCCTAAATAGGAATAATGGTGGTTTTGAATTTCATTAATTACGTTATTATCAAAGGTTTGTGAGACTGTGGACTGCCAACTATTGACTGTGGACTTCTTAAATTAGTCGTTTGTCAGACTTTAACACGCAAAAATGGAAAAATAACATTTTTTGGCACGGTTTTTACTCATTAATATTGTTCCTGATTTATACCAAATGAATTTATTTTAATCCAATCAAAAGCATGACAGAGTAACGGATGAGATCATCTAACCTCCACACATGCTTGAGACATCATCATAATCCAAACTAATTGTTATCCATGACACAACGGTTACGCGCCTTGCTCGCAAGCCTTTGTTTGCTTTTGGTAATACCAGCCTTCGCCCAGCCGACTTTTAATTTGCAGGTCATCAATAACGCCATCACTGGCGAAATTGCCAGCCCACGAATTCGGGTATCAGGTTTTACCAATGTTATTTCAGCGCAATTTTCAATTTGCTGGAATCCTCAGGTGTTGCGCTTTGTAAGCGTTTCTAACCTGAACCTCCCTAACCTGCGAGATTCGCTTCATTTCAGTACTTCCCGTATTCAGGAAGGCATTCTCGGTTTTGCCTGGCCCTCTCCCAATATTATAACGGGTAGCACTGTTGTAGATGGGACTACAATTTTCCGCATCAATTTTACCGTGATGGGTGCGCCTAACTCAGGGACACCCTTAAAATTTGCGGACAAACCACCCACAGTTATTGAAATTGGGCAGGTAATAAACGGCGTCATTCAGGAGATTCCGGACAGTTTGGTGACTTTTCAGAACGGATTCGTTGCGGTTGGATATACCGTGCCTGCCGTAGAGCCTGACAGGGAAAAAATAGCATTAACTATTGCCCCCAATCCATTTTCCGAACATACAAAAATTGAATTTAACGTACAACAATCAGCGCAGGTTAGCTGGCAAATTGCGGATGCTACCGGCCGTGTATTGTTAAAAAACAAAGAATTATTACAACCTGGTCAACATGGCATGGAAATTGCAAGTACGCAATTGCACGGCACCGGAGCCTATTTTTTCATCTTAGAAACAGCAGGCAGCCGGATTGTTCGACCGATTTTTTATTTTAATTCGCCGTGAAGATTTTTACAAACGATTATTTTTTTGCATCCCGAAATACTTTCATTTTTTTACTTCATCATCCCTTTTTTGTGTTAAAGATGAGACCGATTATTACACATCTATTTTTAGCGGGTTTCCTATGCCTTGCCCTATCCGCAACGGGCCAAAACTTAGTGTTAACCACTACACCCTCTACGGTAAATGCCCCTGTGGGCAGTATGTTTACCGTAGATTTGAAAATTGTAAGTGGATTTACCAACATTACAACTTTTCAAATTCCGGTTATTTTTGACAAAAATGTATTGGAACTGATAGCCGTGGAAAATTTGGCCCCCATAGCCAATCCCGCTCAGGCAGCAGGTGTAAACTATAATATTAATCTGCCGTCTTCCAATAATGGCAATAAAATTGTGTTTTTATGGGCGACTGACCAAAGTACCCAACCAGGAGGTGCTACTTTACCCGATGGCACCACTTGGGCTACTTTGAGATTTAACGTAAAAGCCAGTGGTACAGTAAAAGTTGAGGTAAAAAGTGTACCCCCCAGCATTGAAGTAACACGTGGCCCTACACTTGTGCCTGTTCCCGTTACCTTTTCCAGTGCTACGACCACCGTGACTGCCGGGAGCGGCGGCGGCGGCGGCGCGCCCCTGCAAGGTTTTAAAATTGTAGCCAATACGGTGAATATCCCGAAAGGGCAGACGACTTGTATGCCCGTAACGGTAAATAAATTTGATAGTATAATTGCCATGCAATATGCTATGCACTGGGATCCTGCTGTTTTGACTTATGAATGCATCAAAGGGATCAATCTCCCTGGTTTGACTTCCTCTGATTTTGCAAGTAATAATGCTGCTATGGGGCTTTTAACAATAGCCTGGGGAGATCCGGCAGGGGGTGTAACCGGTGTGACCCGTGCCAACGGAACCACTATTTATGAAGTTTGCTTTAAAGGAACCGGTAATAACAGTGCGCAATCCCTTGTTACCATTGATGGCATTGGGTTACCACAGAGTGCCGGTGGTGCTGAAGCAGCCAATGTAGCTGGTAAAAATTTGGCTACTACTGGATTTGGGGTGGCTGATACCTTATTTGTCAATCCGGCAGTTGCTCCGGCCAATGCGGTTACTTTTTCGGCAGAACAAAAAGAAGTAGCGCAAAATGGAATCAGTTGTGTGGAAATTCGGGGTAAAGGATTTTCTTCTATCGTTGCTGCCGAACTCCCGATCGTATATGATACCATGATGTTGCGCTTGCAGTCTATTCAGGTAGGTGCTAATCCTTTGGTATTGGCTACATCCGCCATTCCCAATGCTAATTTTTCACAATCATTTGTAGCCGGGCAGTCAACTGGTACCCTGAGATTTGTTTGGGCTAATCCTAACGGTACCAGTCTTGCTTCTGATACCAGCACGATATTTAGGGTTTGCTTCCGGGCAAAAGGGGCGATTAACTCCGTGACCCCTGTAACACTTGGCGGCGGAGTCGCCTGTGCGCCGGTGAGTGCCTACCGCAAAGATGCAGGTTCGCGCCCGGTAGCCTTAGTAAGCGGTTCTATTACCGTAAAAAATGCAGCAGTCATCTTTAATGCAGCGCCTGCTGTGATTAATGTGGGTTGTTTTGGTGCGGCAACTGGTTCTATTTCGGTAGCACCTTCCGGGTGTGCAGCCACGTATGCTTATGCGTGGAGCAACGCACAAACTAATGCAACTTCTACCGCATTAGTGGCGGGTACTTACACGGTAACTGTATCTTGTTCTTCCGGTGGTTCTGCTACGGCAAGCGCCACGGTAACCCAGCCGGCCACGGCGGTTTCAGCGGGAACACCTGCTACCACCAATGCCAATTGCCCTGGTACTGCCGGAGGCTCTATTACGCTGGCACCTACGGGTGGCTTAGTACCATATCGGTATAGCTGGGTTGGGCCAAGTTTTTCAACACCGAATAATACGACCGCCCCAACGGTGACCAATGTGCGTGCCGGTAACTACACCGTAACGGTAACCGACGAACGCAACTGTACTACTACGACCACTGTGACGGTGACCGCTATCGCCAATTCCATGAGCCTCACGGCTGCGCAAATTGCAAAAACGAATGCCAATTGTTCGGGTATTGACGGCTCCATCACCTTATCTCCTTCCGGCGGCACTACTCCTTATGCGTTCAGCTGGGCCAATAGCGCCGGATCGGTAGCGGGTGCCATTACCAATGCCCTTACGAATATACCTGTGGGTAATTACAACGCGACGGTGACAGATGCTAATGCCTGTTCTGTAACGGCTGTACAAATCAATGTGCCGGTGACAGTAAGCCCGGTGACCATCCCGGCACCAGCTACTGTGAGCCCAACCTGTGCGGCCACTAATGGCTCTATAACGGTTAACCCGGCAAATGGCGCTACGCCTTATTCGTACGTTTGGACGAAAGGCGGGATACCAATTACTAATCAATTTGGCAATGTTTTATCGGGTGCTGCCTCCGGCAGCTATGTCATAACTGTTACGGATGCCAACGGGTGTACGGCTACTACCACAGTGAGCCTGAGTTCTGGCCAGGGTGCCGTAGCGGCTACGGCGGTCACTACGCCTTCTTCTTGCTTTACGCCATCTGCGGGTGCTATTAATTTGACCCCCTCCGGCGGTCTGGCACCTTATAAAGTAACCTGGAGCGGCCCCGGAGGGTACACCTCGACTGCAACTTCTCCAACCGGATTGCCGGGTGGCAATTATCGTGCGGTGGTAACAGATGGCAATGGGTGTGCTTTTACTACCCCTGATTTTGTGGTGGCCGGCCCCACTGAAGCATTGGGCTTTAATGGCAACCCCACGGTAAAAAACCCACTTTGCCCGGGCGCGAGTACCGGCGAGATCAATATAACGGCAAAAGGCGGCACCAGTAGCTATACCTACGCTTGGACTGGCCCAAATAATTTTACCAATGCCAATCAAAACCTGACGGCTTTGGCAGGCGGCACTTATACCGTGACCATCAAAGACGCCAACCAATGTACTTTTGCTGCTCCGGTAGTAGTAACTGCTCCTCCAACTATCAACCCGGGTAGTACCGTGACCAATGCTGCCTGCGGCAACAATGGTGCAATTCAACTCAACCCAACGGGCGGAACCGCTCCATTTACCTATCAATGGACTGGCCCGAATGCGTTTAATGCAACACAACAAAATATCAATAACCTCCGTATTGGTGATTATCAACTCACCATTCGGGATGCAGCAGGTTGTACTTTTACGCCGACTGCACCAATCGCGTTGACGGGTTCTGCCAATCCGTTGGCCTTAACGGCTACTCCAATCAACGCAAAATGTGCCAATGAAAATACCGGTGGTGTTTCGCTTGCTATAACTGGTGGCGGACAAATATCCAATTATAGCTGGGTTAACACGGCTTCTCCTTCGCCGATTTCAACCGCGCCGAATCTGGCAAATGTAGCACCGGGTGTGTACAATTGTGTGGTGACCGATGTAAATGGATGTACGGCTTCTTTGCCAACGCCGATTACGGTTTCCGGTCCTCAATCTCCGCTCGCGGTTACATTAGGGCCTGTGACGGGTGCCAGTTGCCCGGAAGCGGCACAGGGTTCTATTGCATTGGTGATCAACGGCGGTTGGGGTGCTCCCTACAACGTGGTGTGGTCGAGTACCTCGCTTACCGGTCCTAACCCAGCCAATATAGCACCTGGCAATTATACGCCAACGGTAACGGATGCGGGTGGATGTGTACTAAGTGTTGCACCAATAACGGTACCGGGGCCTCCGGTGCTCACGATCACGTCCACCAAAGTGGATAGTGTCAGCTGTGCAGGAACTGCTGATGGTAAGATTACCATCAATGTCTCCGGCGGTAACGGCGGTGTGTACAGCGCGGTATGGAATGGTGGCATTCTTTCCGGTACGACCATCAGCAATCTCGGCGGTAAAAGAACCTATTCCCCAACGGTTTCAGATAAAGACGGTTGTACCAAAGTATTTGCTCCGATTTTTGTGTATGAGCCGGATACCATGAAAGTAACTACGGTGATGACCCAACAAAGTGGGGTACAAGCCAATGGTGCCATCAACATTACGGTGACAGGTGGTACAAAACCGTATAAATATGAATGGAAAAGGCCAGATGGTACACTGTTTAGCCAGACAGAAGATATTAATAGCCTGGCTGCGGGCATTTATGAAGTAGTGATAACAGATGCTAAAAGCTGCGGTGTCATACGGTTGGTTGAGGTAACACAGGATAATCCATTGGCGCTGGCAAAGATAGATACGGTTAAGAACGCTTGCGAAAATGATGCTTGCATTAGTATTATCATTCCTGTGGCTGCTCAAGGACCATTTGTAATACGTTGGAACAATGGAGGAACAATGACGACACCGTTCAGGCAATTCTCTATATGCAGTTTGAAGCCGGGTATCTATAATATTACGCTGACGGATGTGGCTTCTACTCGTACTTTCGAATTACCCGCCACCGAAGTCAGGCAGTTGGATCGTGCGGCATTTGGGTCTTCTATAACATGTCCTGATGAAGATAAAAAGAATGGTAATATTTTTCTGAATCCAATACCTCAAAGTGCTCCGATAACCTTCTCGTGGAATAACGGTGCTTTTGGCCCCGTTCGTATTGCATTAGATTCCGGCCTCTACATAGTGACTGCGAGGCACTTACTTTCTGGTTGTACGGCGATGGATACGTTCTCTTTAACACGCAAGTATCCCGCCCTCGCGGTAGCCCCCGTTAATTTCAAAAATGAAAGTTGTGGTGGCAAAAGCGATGGTGCCATTACCTTAAATGTGTCTGGTGGTAATAATGTGGGTGGTTACACTTACAAATGGACTGGACCAAATAGTTTCATTGCTTCTACACCGGCTATATCCAGCCTGGCACCCGGTATATATGTTTGTACCATAACAGATGCCAGTAGCAAGACCTTTGTTTTTGACACAACCATTGTGGCATTGTCCAGTCTGAAAGTGACCAACGTGAATGAAATATCCAATTATAATGCTTTTCAGGTGAGCGGTTTTGGTAAATGCGATGGTGTTGCAGAGGCGGTAGCCTTGGGTGGCGCCGGCGCACTGACTTATCAGTGGAGCAACAGTATAGCCACGCAGCGCAACACCACCCTGTGTGGCGGTGCTTACGGTTTGACGGTTACGGATGCTTTGGGTTGTACCGCTGTTTGGGCTGATGCCCTGACTTCGCCCGACCAGATTGCTTCGCCGGTGCAGTTTACCAAGTTAATCAGCTGCACGGGTCGTTGCGACGCTTCGGCACGGGTAACGATCGCAGGTGGTTTGTCTCCGTATAAAGTTTCCTGGAGTGTAGATGCAGGTGTTGTAGAAGTGGTAAATTCTACCGGTGCTTCTACCGAACGTTTAAACCTGTGTCCCGGCAACTATTCACTGACTATCACCGACCGCAATGATGCAGTGCAAATTACTACGATCACCGTTGCGCCGAAAGACCCGATTGTAGTAGCCATCAACGATGATATTATTCCGACATCTTTTAGTGATTGTGACGGAGAGTTACTGGCTTCAGCCAGCGGCACTACTGGTTCTGTATTGTATGCATGGGCATCCAACCGAGGCAATCGCGGTGCCGAGCGCAGGGCTGAAAATCTTTGCCCCGGCGAAATCGTGACCTTTATTATCACCGATGGAAATGGCTGCGTCGCAACGGTATTTGATACCGTTCCAAACCCGGAAAACGGCTGCTTGGAGGCCCGTCCGGTGATTACGCCTGGTCAGCAAGATGGCAAAAACGATGTATTCATCATTGCCTGCGCAGAAGAATACCAGAATTCTGCAGAAATTTACAATCGTTGGGGTCAATTGGTATTTCAAACCGATAACTACGACAATAGCGGAAACAGCTGGAGTGGTACTACCCGCAATGGTGATCCGCTACCGGAAGGTGTTTATTTCTACGTCTTTAACTTCACCGATGGTGGTGGTACTAAACAGCAACTTAAAGGCTACGTTAACCTTTTAAGATAATCCAACCAAGACAATAATCCGCTTTTCATCTCCTCTTTAGCAGGAGATGAAAAGCGACCTAAATTTTCGATTACAATGATAAAGACATTTTTTACCATTTTCTTTTGCGCCATCGCAATGGCCGCCTTCGCTCAGGAACAAGCTATTTCTTCCCAATATCAACTTTTCCCGGTATTGATCAACCCCGGTCTTACCGGTGCGGATAATAAACACGAATTAATTGCCAATGCCCGCAGTACCTGGGCCGGTTTTTCGGGCGCTCCTTCTACCTTCAATTTGATGTACCACGGCCCGTTGGGCGATAAATTAGCCCTCGGCGGCGGTATTTTTGCCGATAATCAGGGCGATATGAGTACGCTGCGCCTGCAAGGAAATTATGCTTTCCGTTTCAAGATGCAAAAAGCGCTGATTGGCCTTGGCCTTTCTACCGAGTTTTTGCGTACACAGGCGCGTACCAGTTTATTGTCTAATAATCTGGTTGATTCCGGCGATGATGTGCTGGAAGGGGCTACAAATGGCCGTCAGATTTTTGACGCTACCGTTGGCCTCCACATTTTATACGATGATCGGTTTTTTGTCAGTTTGGCCTTGCCCAATGCCGTTCGCGCCCGTTTAGATGAAGTAGTTGTTGGAGAAGATCAAACACAAGGTTCACTGTTCCAACACTACATATTTCAGTTGGGCTATATTGTGAATATACCCGACCAAAATGTAAAAGTAATTCCCTCCATCGCCCTGCGCAATGTCCGCGATACGCCTTATCAGCTGGATTTAAATGTTCAGGGAAGGTTTATGGAAGACAAACTCATCGCCGGCCTCACTTTCCGCCCAAGCAATCGGGGTGCTATGGTTTTTCAGTTTGGAACAAAACTGAAACAACAATTGACGATGATCTATTCGTTGGATGTATCATTTTCTCGATTCCAACAATATAATTCCGGTTCTCATGAATTGAGTATTGCTTTCCAGTTGCCAGCCCGCAAGGCAAAAACACCCGCCACAGTGACCCAATAGGAGGAAATGAATAATTGAGGAAATGAATAATTGAGTAATTGAGTAATTAAGGCGCTGATTCGACTGTTAGCCAATGGACTGCCCGACTACTAAAGCAGTTCGCTTTCCCATGAAATTTATGTGGTTTTTTTAGGTGTTGCCAGTTGGCGACGTGTTACACTTATTTTTATATTAAATACAGCAAAAATGTAGTGCCATATTGGTACTGCTCTTTTGTTCACGATAGATGTCTTTAACAATTGGTTTTGGGATGGCCTCTCTCCGAAATGTCGGGGGGGGGCCTTTTTCCATAATGGGGAATGGGTCGTTATCCGGGTGAGAAACATTTGTTTTTTTTATATATTTGCTCGCGCAGTAGCAACTGATCAATAATTCTTGAAGAAGTCGTAATAATAGAGCTAAATATTTCATAAAATATTCGACCTTTGCGTTTTTTAAAGAAAATACAAGACTTCAGACATCAGACTTCAGACTTCAGACTTCAGACACAAGACTTCAGACTTCAGACACAAGACTTCAGACACAAGACTTCAGACACAAGACTTCAGACACAAGACTTCAGACTTCAGACACAAGACATCA